>Ga0299913_10004968_pt1 | contig 11280 bp, 5 predicted proteins | sample RVTome_9_FD_201360 | JGI IMG/M metagenome (GOLD analysis project Ga0299913, IMG submission 201360) | Soil microbial communities from uranium-contaminated site in the Upper Colorado River Basin, Wyoming, United States - RVT155D38 (version 2) ... | reverse complement strand
CGACGGATTTCAACGGGCAGGCGACGGTGGAGGTCACGGCGGATGTTGGCAACCCGGACACCATTACAGCCTCGGCGCTCGGCGCTACGGGAAGCATCAGTTTGATCGTCAGTACGGCCGAGTTTACCTTCCTTGCGCCCACACCGGAGAATCGCGAGATCGATCTTGGCGACCTGGAAACGATCACCATCCGCTGGCTCGAGACTGGGGTGCCCCAGGTAGGTGAAACCATTAACTTCTTTGCTACACGCGGGGATTTGAACCCAGACTCAGCCAGTGCAGTGACAGACGCCAACGGTGAAGCGTCGGTACAGATATCTTCCACAACGGCTGGGCCGGCAGTGATCACCGCAGCAGCCAATACAGTGAACGGACCGTCGAGTCAGGTATCTGTCGAGTTTATCGCCACCACTGCTAGTTCGCTCATCTTACAAGCAGCACCCACGACCTTGGGGGTCAATCCCGCGGGCAGTAGTCAGCAGCAGAGTATTATTACCGCGGTGGTGCGCGACGCTGCGAATAATTTGGTGAAGAACCAGCAGGTGAGCTTCGTCCTGACTGACAACACGGGCGGCAGAATCTTTCCGGCTTCAGCAACTACGGATAGCTTTGGCCGCGCCAGTACCGTATACACAGCCGGTGCCACATCGAGTGCGCAGGACGGGGTCATTATTAATGCCGCCATTGTTGGGACAACTGACTGTAATCCGACCGATGCCATCCCAACGGGTCCCTGTGATCAGGTCAGGCTTACCGTTGCCCAGCAAGCGCTATTTGTGAAGTTAGGCACGGGCAATCTAATCCAGCCGTTGAGTAGTACCCAGTACGCCAAATCGTATTCCGTGCTGGTCACCGACGCCAATGGCAGTCCGGTGGCAGGCGCCACAGTCGAGCTCAATATCTACCCGATACGCTATCAGAAGGGCTTCTACACGCAGTTCTTCGACGAGAATGGTACATGTCAAGGCTGGGGGCAGATATCCACAGTAACTCCTGCCAACGGTCTCGGATTCGCCGATGATGATGACGAGGCCTGCGATAACGAAGACCTGAACCGCAATGGTATCTTGAATCCAGGCGAAGACATCAATGCCAACGCCATCTTGGATCCGGGCAACATTGCGACAGCGCCCACAACCGTGACAACCGATGCGACCGGATTTGCGATCTTTGATGTCGTGTACGCTCGAGAGTTTACCTGGGTTGAAATCCAACTCGAAGCACGTGCCACCGTTGCCGGGAGTGAAGCCTCAACAACGGTAACGTTCTTCCTGCCTGGCCTGGCGAGCGACTTCGACGATTGTGATGTCTCGCCTCCTGGCGTCATAAGCCCCTACGGTAGAGCAACCACGTGTGGCTGTGATGAAGCAACGGCTCCTCCCGGGTCGTGTCCAACACGTACCTTCCTCGGTCCTGTCTTCCTCAACCCAGCCAGTACGACCTTACCGGCAGCGGGAGATGTGGTGACTTTCAACGTCGCCGGGGGAACGGAAACAACCTATTTTGTCGAAGCAACATCTGGCACGTTGAGCGCACCAACAGTCGATTTTGGCAATCCGTTCACGTTAACCGTACCGCCCAATACAGCGTTCACAGAAATTACTGTGACCGTCATTGACGCCGTCACGGGTCAGATAGGCACTGCTATTGTCATTCAGCTCCCCTGAGGAAGCATCCGCCCTCGGGTAGCAAACAACGACGCACGCCTCTGTGCATTGAGGTGAGCCAAGCACCCCCGCTTGGCTCACCTCACCCCAAGCTCCCCTCTCCCACTTTGCGTCTCTCCACATCTATGCTATGATACTATCCCATGTATGACTGGCATCAGGAGATGCGTGTAATTCATACCCTACCTTGCCACTGCTGGCATCAATAGACACCAAAAATGGGGTCGCATCTTCAATCTTCAATGGGTTCTCACGACATACCCAGAAGGCGCCATGAATCGGGGCTCTGATGACGGCGACGTGTCGCTTGCAAGCCCGCACGACAGGCCATTCAGAGCCGCTGCCACGGATCACACCCGCGAGGCTGTCCTAGCGACCTGTGTTGGCTCGGTTACGTCTCGAGCTATCGATACCGCATGCATGGGTTTCAAAGATGGCGAGCGTCCGGTAAGATCGGATCAGAGACAGGCGGCTGCCAACCACCTGACACCCACAAGGCACGGGACACCCTAATAAAACCATCGTCGTGACGTTCGTCGTTGAAATCCAGCCTTGCCACGGTCGCACGGCCTGTGGGCGTCTTGCCGGTAATCCATTGACCGTCTGATGTCCACGCAAAATGCTCGCTCCATACTTGCTGTACGGGGTCAACTAGAACCTCCAAGGAGTCCCCTTGCGTAAGCTGGGGGAGGAATTGGAGTCGATGCCGAAGGCATCGATATGACTTTGGCACTGAAAGTGGTGAAGGGGGTTGGAAACATCGTGGTAACCCCCTTCACACCCTATAGAGTGATGGCTTTTGTTTCACCATGGTGATACTCTACAGCCATGACACAAACCCTTACCATCGCATGCAAACTTCAGCCTTCGGACGAACAGGTTCAGAACCTGGATGACACGCTTGAAGCCTTTGCTGCTGCGTGTAACTGGATCCATGAAACGATACCCAAGCGCATCCGCAACAAAGACCGCATGCAAGCCCTGGTATACTACGAGGTCCGAGAGCGCTTTGGTCTGTCGGCGAACCTGGCGATACAAGCCATTCGCCGCGTGGCGATGAACCGCAAAGCCGCGCATACGAACAAGTCCACGGTGAAGACCTTCGATGCCGGGAGCATCCAGTACGACACCCGTATCTTTTCCTTCCGGGAGTCCGACGGGGCAGTGAGCCTCACGTTGCTCCACAGCCGGGAGCGCTTTCCCTTGCACCTGGCCAACTACCAACGCGGCAAACTGGCGGGCAAATCGCCCAAGGCGGTGCAACTCTGCCGCCACCGAAACGGCTCCTACGCCGTCCACATCCAGATCGAAGAACCGACTGAACCCCCTGCTCCTGCGGACAAGGCCATTGGCGTTGACCTGGGACGCACCGACATTGCCCATACCTCTCGGGGCAAACGTTGGTCGGGGGAAGCCATCAAGCGCGTGCGCGACCACTACAGCCACATGCGAAGCGTGCTTGAGAGCAAAGCTACGAAAGGCACACGGAGTACGCGGCGCAGATGCCGCAACCTCCTGAAACGGCTGTCGGGCAGAGAGCGACGATTTCAGCGGCAAACCAATCACGAGATTAGCAAGGACACATACGTACGGACTTAACAATATTCCCTTATGAATCATAGCATTACAGGCTAATCAAAATCTGTGGGTTTTTGTATTCTTGCGGATGTACAGTCCATGTGACTTCAAAGCGAAAGCACGTCTACTGATTCTCGAACAGCTTTGGGACAGGAAGACAAAATTTGGCCTGGACATGAATGCATGCAAATAATTGATTTTTATACAAATAAGCTTAAGTCCGTACCTATGAGCAAGGACATCGTGGAGACGGCGCAAGACGAAGGCGCAATGATCGTACTCGAAGACCTGACCGGCATTCGAGAGCGCACCAACGGCCAACCCCGCAAGAAGGTGGAGAGACGACGCAGCAACAGTTGGGCGTTCTACCAACTGCGCGAGTTCATTGGCTACAAGGCCAAGCTGGCGTCGGTTCCCGTTGTCTTGCATGATCCGCGTTATACCTCTCAGATGGTGCACGGTCACAGGGGCCTCACTTAGGCGAAGCCTCTGTCTATCAGCAGTAGGTTTCATCTCGCTCCACAAGCGTTTTGAGCTGGACAACGCCAGCCGGTTTCCACTGTAAAACGGGTCCGAGTTTCCATTTTGTGTCATCCCGCTTGGAGAAATCATGGATCTGCTTTCTGGCCACCGGTCACCGAGTACGGCATAAACCGCACGATACTACCTAAACGCAGCCGCCCGAGTAACCCGTTGACCGTACCGGAAGCCAGCGACCCTAGGACAATAGCCGCCATTATAGTAGGTGTGATCTCTGTTGCCTTGGCGCCGGGGAAAGGCGGCGACGATTCCCCCAACGATAAGGGCCAAAATGGCACCAGGCACCATCTAGGTGCTGGCAGCCATACCGCGGTAACTGCTCGTCAGGCTGATAAAAAGGCTAAGGACGATGTGAGTTGGCTACACTTGCTTGGCGATAACCTGCGACCTACATCTCATGGAAAGATCACACAAATGTCACGAAAATGATACATACATGTCATGTTAGACGGCTGAAAAAGAGATACTGTTGGTGGAGAGGTAGCAGCGCACGTCTAGCAGACGCTAGCCCCCCCTATACCGCGGCACGGTCTGGGAGTTAGACAACAATGTCAACAATAGAGCAAAAGGAAAATCGTATGACCGAATATGTCCATCCCGAGATGGTAGTGAGCACCGAGTGGGTCGCCGCCCACCGCACCGATCCCAACGTCCGCATCGTCGAATCCGACGAAGACATTCTCCTTTATGACGTCGGTCACATTCCAGGTGCGATCAAAGTCGACTGGCAAAACGAGTTGCAAGACCAGGTGATCCGCGACTACGTCAACACCGACACCTTCGGCAAGCTGGTCGGCAACAAGGGCATTGGCAACGATCATACCGTCGTCTTCTATGGCGACAGGAACAACTGGTGGGCCTGCTATGCCCTATGGGTCTTCAAGCTCTATGGCCACAGAGACTGCCGCATCATGAACGGAGGCCGGCAAAAGTGGATCGACGAAGGGCGGGAGCTGAGCACGGAGCGGTCCACCTATCCAGCGGTGACCTACGCCGCGAGCGCACCGAACCTGAATATCCGTGCGTTTCGTCAGGAAGTGTTGGAACACACTCAGGCGCGCAAGCCGCTCGTGGACGTGCGCTCGCCGGGGGAGTACAGTGGTGAACTGACGCACATGGCAGACTATCCGCAGGAGGGAGCCCTGCGCGGTGGGCACATTCCGGGGGCGGCGAATATTCCATGGGGGCAGGCGGTGGCGCCGGATGGGACATTCAAGAGTGCGGACGAGTTGAAGAGCCTCTACGAGGGGCATGCTGGCCTCAAATCAGGAGATGAGGTGATTGCCTATTGTCGCATTGGGGAACGGTCGAGTCACACGTGGTTTGTGCTGACCTACCTGCTAGGGAATCCCAAGGTAAAAAACTACGATGGCTCGTGGACGGAGTGGGGCAACCTCGTGGGGATGCCGATCGAAAAAAATGTTTGATGAAAAGGAGGGTATACCCATGAAGAGGTCGTTCAATGTTCAGGTGCGATTGGGCTGGAGCGGGCCCGAAACGACCATCACACCAGAAAGGAGAACCAACATGAACCGTCCGCATCAATGGTTGCAGGCTCTCGCGTGGGCGCTCCTGGTTATCCTGACCACCTCATTGGCCATGGCAGCTGACATCCCTCAAGGTCCACTGGTGTCGACCGCCTGGCTGCATAACAACCTCAACCACCCGCAGCTCCGCATCGTTGAGGTGAGTGTCAATCCAGGTGTCTACGAGCGTGGCCATATCCCGGGAGCCGTCAACTTTTCCTGGCACCATGACCTGAACAACCGCGTCCAGCGTGATATCGTGTCGCAGGAAGATTTCGAGAAGTTACTGTCGCAAGCGGGTGTAGGCCCGGACAGCATGGTAGTCCTATACGGCGACACCAATAATTGGTTCGCCGCGTGGGGGGCCTGGGTCTTCGACATCTATGGCGTGCCCAACGTGAAGCTACTCGATGGCGGCCGTAAGAAGTGGGAAGCCGAAAACCTGCCGCTCGATACCCGCACGCCCGAATACGCCCCAACGTCGTTCCAGGTACAGGCGGTTAACAGTGACCTGCGCGCCCGCCTGGCGGATGCTGTGGCCGCGGCCGACGGAACATCGAGTGCGCAACTGCTTGACATCCGCTCCCCGGACGAATATCAGGGCAGGATCTTCGCACCGCCAGGGGTGCCCGAGCTCTCGGTCCGCGCTGGCCACATTCCAGGGGCAGTGAACATGCCGTGGGGCAAAGCGGTCAACGCGGATGGAACCTTTAAGTCGGCCGATGAGCTGAAGCAGCTTTACGCTTCGGTCGGTATAGACGGCAGCAAGCCCATCATCACCTACTGCCGCATTGGCGAGCGGTCCAGCCACACCTGGTTTGCCCTGAGCAAGCTCCTGGGCTACCAAGTGAAGAATTACGACGGTTCGTGGACGGAATACGGCAATGCGGTGGGCGTACCCATCAATAATCCCTCCGGCACGGTGTGGGCGGCAAAGTAAGGGGTTGACCTCCGCTGGAGCGAACTGCTCCAGCGGCTCGCCCCTTTTGCTGTGGGGGTCCGTATGCGCAAACTTGCCTGCCTCGTAGCCGTAGCTCTGGCGGTGCTGGTGCTCGGGACCGCCTCCGTCCTCAGTACGCGTCCGGGTGGCCGCCCTCTGGCGTTCGCGCTGCTGAGCGGCAGTGCCTTGGGTGTTGTGCTGCAACGCGCGCGGTTCTGCTTCTTTTGTCATTCTCGGGACTGGTTTGGAGACCGCGACCCGCGGGGCTTGCTCGCCATTGTCCTGGCCATCGCCGTCGGCTTGATCGGTTACACGGTCATTTTCGGCAGCTGGGTGCCGGTGCCACAGGCGGGCCGGCTGCCACCCGATGCCCACATCGGCCCCGTGAGCTGGGCGCTGGTGCTGGCGGGTCTGGCCTTTGGCTTCGGCATGGTGATTTCCGGCTCGTGTATCAGTGCACACTGGTATCGGTTGGGCGAGGGCTCGCCAGTGGCGCCGTTTGCCCTGCTGGGAACGATGCTGGGTTTCGTCTGCGGCTTTCTGAGCTGGAATGCGCTCTATGTCCGGACCATCGCCACTGCCCCGGTGGTCTGGCTGCCCCAGTATTTCGGTTATGGCGGCGCCCTGCTACTCCAGCTAGCCGTGTTGACCGGCTTGGCGGCCTGGCTGTGGCGTGGCATGCCAAACGCCCCCGCAACGCAGCGCCCGGTCCCCGCCCGCTTCGCTACGGCAGTGCGAGCCCTGTTTGAGGACCGCTGGCCATACTGGGTCGGCGGCTTGCTAGTGGGGCTGATCGGCTTCCTCGTGGTTCTGCGTCTCCGACCGCTGGGGGTGACCGCGGCTTTGAGCAGTGCCGCACGCGACCTCACTGCGCCGCGTGGTTGGATACCCGCCCGGCTAGAAGGGCTCGACAGCTTTAGCGGTTGTGCTACCCTCCCCCAGGCAACCTGGCTGACCCCGAACACGCTCCTGATCATCGGTCTGGTCAGTGGCGCGCTCGCCGCCGGTCTGGCCAGTCGGCAGTTCGCACCACGTTGGCCCACCTGGCGCGATGCGATCCGTGGTCTGACGGGTGGGGTGTTGCTCGGCTGGGGGGCGATGATTGGCCTGGGCTGTACCGTCGGCACGTTGCTCTCCGGCACCATGGCTGGGGCATTGTCGGGATGGGTGTATGGCGTGTCGTTGTTTGTCGCCGTTTGGGCGGGTTTGAAAATCAAGCGTGTCATCCTCACCGCCTTCGGGGGCTGGACACGATTTGCAACACCCGATTCGGTGGCTTGCCGAACGTCCATAGGAAATAAGAGCGATGTTCCTGGACGGGCCTAGCTATCTCCCCAGGCACTGAGTAAGGCTCGAGCCTCCTGCATGTCGACCGTGTCAAAGCCTTCGGTGAACCAGCCATAGATGGCATCAAGCAACTGACGTGCATCGTCCTGCTTGCCCTGCTGCTGCCACAATCGACACAGGCTTATCGCAGCCCGCAGTTCCCAGGACTTCACTTGCTGATGACGGGCAAGGGTGATGGCCTGCCGAAAACACCTTTCTGCCTGAGACGCCTCAGGAACGGTAAGCCGCAGATGCAAGGTGCCCTGGAGCCGGTGCAGCTCTGCTTCATAGTAACGCACGCCATGTTTATCCACTAACGCCAGTGCTTCGGCGACGACCCGGAGCCCAGCCTCCGCCTGCCCTCCAGTCTCGTACGCCGATGCCAGCAAGGCAAGAAACATCGGCCGTACGGCCTCGGTCCCAATCTCCTGCTGGGCGGTAAGAGCCTGGTGCATCTGCGCCAGGCCTTCCTCGTGTTGCCCCAGGGCGGCTAAGGCCCAGCCACGCAGAATCGCACCATACACCGAGAGGTAGGCAAAACCTTGTGCCGCCGACAGTGTCAGGAGCGCATCGATGTGCTCTCGGGCTGATTGCACCTCGCCGCGGAGTATACAGATCCGCACCACGTAAAACAGGGCAACCGCCCGGCTGAACGGGCTGACGCCGTCTTGTACCAGGGCGAGCATGGCAAGGACTTTCTCACGGGCCAGATCCGCATAGCCCAGCGCCCACAAGGTGTGCGCCAAATAGTAAAAACACGACACTCCGGGGTCAGCCCCATAACGTGCGGCCAAATCGAGGTGTTGTTGCGGATTATAGAGGTCCAGCGCTTGCTCCAGATGAGTACGGGCAGAGACCAACTCCCCCAGGTAGAACAGGCTCTGCCCCAGGGCCCGGTGAGCCACCACCAAAAGCGCTGTATCATGTTGACCCTGGGCCAAACTCAGAAGCTGCTCCCCGAGCTGTCGAGCCGTCTGCTGCTCAGTGCTCAGCTGATAGTATCGACACAGTCCCATGAGTACAGGAATAAGCTGAGGTGTCTCCCCCAGTTGCTGACAGAGCTTATATGCCTGCGTGTAGGCATGCTCCACCTCCGCCACCCCTGGCCCTTTCGTGGCGTGTAAGGCCGCCCCGAGCGCGGTCCACATATCAAGCTCTCGCAGCGTGCGCTCGGGCGTATCTGGTAGCGTGGTGAGTAACCATAATCCTGTGGTCAGGGGGCCGATCGCTTCGACGTACGCGGAGCGCTCGAGAGCCAGTTGTCCCGCCCGCTGCCAGGCTTCTACCGCAGACGCGTTGAGGCCGGCTTCGGTGTAGTGATGGGCCAATAGAGCAGGCTGTGCAGCCACAAGCTCAGGCAGCTGCATCACCATCACCTGCGCTACCTGCCCATGGATCTGTTGCCGTGAGCGATGCAGCAACGATTGATAGGTGACCTCCTGCGTGAGTACATGCTTGAAAGTATAGACGGGTTCAGGAACCAGGCGCGTGCAGTGCAGGAACTCCGTACTCTGCAAGTGCTGGAGATTGCGGTGGAGTACGTCATCAGAGAATGCCGTGAGAGCCTGTAACAGCGACAAAGGGACGTCTGCACCAATCACTGCCGCCGTCTGCAGCAGCTGCTTGGCCACGGGCGGTAGCCGGTCGATGCGCGCCGCCAACACGGCTTGGATAGTATCTGGAACCTTAAGGGACGAGGCGGTATCTCCATGGCCCTTGAGCGTCCACGCTAACTCCTCTAGAAAAAAGGGATTCCCAGCGGCTTTCGCCACCATCTCCTCAATCAGTGCCCTGGGGAGCAATGTTGTCTGGGCCGCGGCTTGCACCACTCGCAGACTGTTTTGGGGCAGGAGTCGGGGGAGATTGAGCCGCGTCACCGCAGACTGCTCCAGCCAGGGCGGCCGAAATTCCGGACGGTACGTCACGACCAGGAAAATGGCGGCGCTAGCCAGATACGGGACCAGGGAGGCGAGCCATTCTTCTGAGGTGGCATCGATCCAGTGCAGATTCTCTATCGCCAGGATGAGCGGTTGGTACTGGCTGTCGTGCAGGCTGAGCTGGTGCAACAGGATAAAGGTGCGGGCTTTGCGGGCTTCTGAACTGAGCTGAGCGAGTTGTGCGAGCTCTGTTGGCACATCGAGCAGATCGAGGAGCAAGGGAGCCTCGTGCTCAGGCACCATGCCGTAGGCGCGCAGGTACGCGTGCATCTTGGCCGTTACGACGTCGAGCGAATCGGTATCGGTGAGGCCACAGGCTTGCCGAAGTAGGGCTTGCACCAGGAAATAAGGGGCAACACGACTATAGGAAAAACAGAGTCCCTGCCGGTACGTCAACGGTTTCCCGGTCAGGCTCTGGCGGAATTCGTAGAGGAGCCGAGATTTCCCCATCCCGGGATCTCCAACAATGCTCACGACTTGCCCCTGCCCGCTTTCCGCATGGATCAGACGCTCATGCAACATGGCCAGTTCCCGCTCCCGCCCCACGAAGGGACTCAACAGGCGTGTGCTACGCCCGGGGACGCCAGCCTGCCTCTGCCTGAGCCCCCGCACCGTGTAAGCTGGGATCGGAAATGCGGAGAGCGTGCGAGCACGACTTTCCCACGTCTCAACTTGCACCTCGGCCTGAACAAAATGGTAGGTGGCCTCGCTAATCAGCACGGTACCAGGTGCCGCCAACTGTTGCAAACGGCTCGCGAGATGGGAAGTCTCCCCAGCCGCTGTGTACAGTTGCCGCGCGTCATGCCCGAGATAACCCACCACCACCTGTCCTGTGTGCAGCCCGATACAGACGGACAGAGGGCCGTCCTGAGGCTGCCTGCGTAGGGCCGGTAACTCACGCAGGCGTTGCTTCAAGTCGAGCGCCGCTAACACGGCCCTCCGAGCATGATCTTCGTGTGCCAACGGTGCCCCAAACACAACGACAAAACTATCTCCCTCGAATTGCGTCAGCGTGCCCTCATAGCACTGGACAATGTCCTGAGCCAGGATAAAAAACGCCTGCATCAGCTCATACATCGCCTCGGGACCGTGCTGCGCTGCCAGATCCCGTGCCGCCGCCAGACCGCAACACAGAACCGTGACCTGTTTGAATTCCTCTTCGAACACAGGAGGGTCAGAGGAAGGGGGCTTCACAAGCGGGACTGAGCTCGGTATCGCAGCAGATGGCGTCAGTTCTGGTGTCTCTTCCAGAGACTGTCCACATGCCCCACAAGAGGTCACAGGCAGGCGCACCATGTGTCCACAGCTCGGGCAGACCTGGCGCAACCGCGTGCCGCAAGCCATGCAAAACATTGCCCCTGGACTCTGCACGCACTGGCAGACAGGACAAGGCAGTACCGCCAGTTCAGGCCTATCCCCCACCTTCTCACCGTGATTCTGGGACGCTGGAGACGACGTAACGGATGCTACCGGAGCGTGGTGACCCGGGGTCGTTACGCTCTGCACCTCTACGGTGGCCACAAAGCGATAGCCAAGGCCGCGTAAGGTCTGAATATACTTTGGCGCCTGCCCGCTGTCCCCGATCGCCTTGCGTACGGCCATGAGGCAGGAATTCAACGCGGCATCGCCGATCACCTGCGCCGGCCAGAGATGCTCGAGGAGTTCATCCTTGGGAACGACCCGATTACAATGCGCCAGGAGATACGTGAGCAGCTGAAACGCCTTGCGCCTTAGCGGCAGCCTGACGCCAGCGCGGTAGAATTCAT
>Ga0299913_10004967_pt1 | contig 11282 bp, 9 predicted proteins | sample RVTome_9_FD_201360 | JGI IMG/M metagenome (GOLD analysis project Ga0299913, IMG submission 201360) | Soil microbial communities from uranium-contaminated site in the Upper Colorado River Basin, Wyoming, United States - RVT155D38 (version 2) ... | reverse complement strand
AACACTGGCAGCCGTACCTCCGAGCCCCGGCACGCCTGAGCGCCTGACCGAGTCGGGCTGGCGGGTCCAGCGGCGCCGCGGTCCGGCCGCCGACCTGCACCGTCCGGCCGTCCGCGCCGAACGGCACGTCGAGGTCCTCGAGGTCGACCACCCGGCGCTGGTCGTCGGGAGCACGCAGCCGGCCGAGACGGTCGACCACGATGCCGCCGCCCGGGCCGGCGTCGACGTGGTCCGCCGGCGCAGCGGAGGCGGCGCCGTCCTGGTCCATCCGGACGACCCGCTGTGGGTCGACGTGCACCTCCCGGCGTCGGACCCGCTCTGGGAGGACGACGTCGCCGAGGCGGCCTGGTGGGTGGGGGAGACGTGGGCCGCGGCCCTCGGGCAGCTCGGCCGGCCCGCCGAGGTGCATCGCGGCCCGTTGGAGCGCACGGCGTGGTCGGACCGGGTCTGCTTCGCCGGCAGGGGGCCGGGTGAGGTGTCGGTGGAGGGGCGGAAGGTGGTCGGCCTGGCCCAGCGCCGCACGCGCGGCGGGGCCCGGTTCCAGTGCGCCGCGCTGCGGCGGTGGGATCCGGCTGTGCTGGTGGACCTGCTGGCGCTCTCGCCGCCCGAGCGCGGGCGGGCCCGGCAGGCGCTGGCCGACGTCGCCCGGCCGGCCGGGGTCGACCCCGAGGCGCTCCTCGAGGCCTTCGTGGCCCACCTGCCCGCCCTTGACACGAACGCCCGTTCCCCGTAGGGTCCTGCGAACCCACCCAGTGGGTGTGATTGGCAAACAGAGGTTGACTTTCCCACGCAGTGGTGCCACTGTGGCACTGCGGCCCACGCGCCTGTCAGCTCGGGGCCGCGCCACCCATGCAGGACCAGTGCGGAGATCACGGGACAGCCAGTGCCAGCGTTCGTCGGGAAGTTCGAGCGCACGCTCGACGAGAAAGGACGACTCGTCCTGCCGTCGAAGCTGCGGGAGCACCTCGACGGTCGGGGGATCCTGACCCTCGTCGAGCAGGGCTGCCTGGCGCTGTGGCCGCCGGACGCGTTCGACGAGGTCAGCGGCAAGCTGGCCGAGCTCGCCCGCGGCGATCGAGCGCAGCAGGTCGCCTACCGGAAGTTCCTCTCGGAGTGCGCCGAGATCCGGCCCGACGGCCAGGGCCGGGTGACCCTCCCCGAGGACCTGGTCGAGCAGGCCGGCCTGGGCGGCGACGTGCTGGTGACCGGGAGCGACAACCGGATCGAGATCTGGGACGCCGCCCGGTGGACCGAGGTGTCGAGCGGCTCGGAGCCCGTGCTCGCCGACATGCTCGCCGAGGTCGGGTTCTGACATGGGTTAGAGAAGCGATGCCGTGCTGTCCGCTCCTGGGCAGCTCTCCGGCTGGTTGCGTGGAGGCAGTCCCCTACTCCGCCCGCTTCCAGTCCACGTTTCCCGGGCTTCCCACCCGGGTTTCGACCGGCCGGGGAGCTGCCGAGGGGCCGACAGGGCCTCCCAGTTCATTGCGATGACCGGGTTCGAGCATCGGGCGGTGATGGACGACGAGGTCCGCCGCCTGCTCGACCCGGTGGGTGACGGCGTCCTCGTCGACGTCACGCTCGGGGGAGCGGGCCACGCCCGCCGCCTGCTCGACGAGCACCCCGCCCTGCGCCTCCTGGGGATCGACCGCGACCCGGAGGCCCTGGCGGCCGCCCGCTCGAACCTCGGGGCCCACCAGGATCGGGTGCGGCTGCGCCAGGCGAGCTTCGACGCCCTGGCCGACATCGTCGGCGAGGAGGGGCTCGAGGGCGACGTCGCCGCCGTCCTGTTCGACCTGGGGGTCAGCTCTCCGCAGCTCGACCGACCCGAGCGGGGCTTCAGCTACCACTACGAGGGGCCCCTCGACATGCGCAGGTCGGCGGGGGAGGGCCCGACGGCCGCCGACCTCCTCGACGACATCACCGAGGCCGACCTGCGCCGGCTCCTCCGGGAGAACGCCGACGAGCGCCACGCCGGCCGCATCGCCGCGGCCATCGTGGCCGCCCGCCCCCTCTCGACCACCACCGAGCTCGCCGACGTGGTCCGGGAAGCCGTACCCGCCGCCGCGCGCCGCGGGGCCCATCCCGCCCGGCGCACGTTCCAGGCGCTGCGCATGGCGGTGAACGACGAGCTGCCCACGCTGGGCAGGGCGCTCGACCAGGCCATCGACGTCCTCCGGCCGGGCGGCCGGCTGGTCGTGATCTCGTACCACTCGGGCGAGGACCGGCTGGTCAAGCGCCGGCTGGACCTCGCGGCCACCGGCGGCTGCGTGTGCCCCCCCGGGCTCCCTTGCCAGTGCGGGGCCCGTTCGACGCTGCGCCTCTTCGGCCGCCGCGGGGTGCGCCCCTCGGCCGAGGAGGTCGAGGCCAACCCCCGGGCCCGCAGCGCCCGCCTCCGCGCCGCCGAGCGCGTCGACGACGAGGCCGCCGCGTGAGTGTCGCCTTGGCTCTCCCGCTCCGCTCGGGCCTGACGGATCGCTGGGACGTCGCGGCATGAGCATGGTCACGGCCGCTCCGAAGCGGGCACCCTCGGCCCGCCCGGCTCGTGGGCGTCCGCCGGTCAAGGACCGTCGCCATCTCCGCGCCGTTCCCGAGCCGAAGCGCGCCCGGCCTCCCCGCCGAACGAGGCCGTCCATCGGCACGCTGTGCGCCTCGGCGGTCGTCGTCTTCTTCGTGCTGGCGTTCGGGATCGCCGTGCTGCACACGGTTCTCGTCCAGGGCCAGGGCCGCCTCGACCGGCTCCAGGCCGACGTCGCCGAGAGTCAGGCGACGCACCAACGACTGCGGGTCCGGCTGGCGGAGCTGGAGTCGCCTTCGCGGGTGGTCGACCAGGCCACCCAGCTGGGGATGGTGTCCCCCGAGGACGTGCAGTTCCTCACCCCGGTCGCGCCGGGATCGGCCACCCCGCCGGACACTCCTCCGGCACCCCCCACCGAGCTCGCCGGCGGCGGACCCGAGCCCACGCCGTGACGGGGAGAGGCGGCGGGGCCGGTGGCCGGCGTCCCGCCTCTTCCCGGCGTGGCCCGGCCCCCAGGACCCGGTCGAACGGCCGGGCCCGGCCCGCGCACCGGCCCCGTCCGCGGGATCCCGGCCACGCTCGGAAACGTCGCCGTCGCGAGGCGAACCCGCGGCGCCGCCTGATCGTGCTCCTGGCGCTCACGACGCTGCTGCTCGCCGGGCTCTTCGCACGTGTGGCGCTGATCCAGGCCGTCAGCCCCGACCGCCTGGTGGCCCTGGGCCATGAGCAGCGCATCCGCGAGGTGCCCCTGCCGGCCTCCCGCGGGGCCATCGTCGACCGCAACGGCCAGCCCCTCGCGCTCTCGGTGAGCCGCAGCACCGTCACCGCCGACCCGCGGCTGGTGGAGGACCCCGCTGCGGCGGCGGCCAGGCTGGCGCCCGTGCTCGGGACCGACCAGGCGGCGCTCGTCGAGCAGCTGTCCGGCGACGCCAGCTTCGTGTACCTCGCCCGCCAGGTGCCCGACATGACCGCGGGGGCCGTGGAGCAGCTCGGCATCGAGGGCGTCGAGCTGGTCGACGAGCAGGCGCGGGTGAACCCGGCCGGCGAGCTCGCCCGGGCCGTCCTCGGGCGGGTGGACATCGACCACCTCGGCCTGTCCGGCGTCGAGGCCATCTTCGAGGACGTGCTCGCCGGGGAGGCCGGGGCGGCGCGCCTCGAGCGCGACCCCGAGGGCCGGACCATCGCCGCCGGCGTCCAGAGCGTCGATCCCGCCACCCAGGGGCAGGACCTGGAGCTCAGCCTGGACCTCGACCTGCAGTTCGAGGTCGAGCGCCGCCTGGCGCAGCAGGTCGACGCCATGGGGGCCCAGGGGGGCACGGCCATCGTCAGCAACCCGTCCACGGGCGAGCTCCTCGCGGTGGCGAACGTGGCCCGAGCGGAGGACGGGTCGGTCGCGCCGGGCACCGAGAACCGGGCCGTCACCGCGGTGTTCGAGCCCGGCTCGGTCAACAAGGTGATCACGCTCGCGGCCGCGCTCGAGGAGGGGGTCGTCACCCCGGACACGCTCTTCGAGGTGCCCGACAGCCTCCAGGTCTCCGACCACCTGTTCACCGACCACGACCCCCACCCGCCGGCCACGTGGTCGGTCCACGACATCCTCGTGCAGTCCTCGAACATCGGCACGATCCAGGTGGCCCAGCAGCTCGGTGCCGACCGGCTCGACGAGTACCTCCGCCGGTTCGGCTTCGGTGAGACCACCGCCCTCGGCTTCCCGAACGAGGTCGGCGGCCTCATGCTCGACCGGGACGACTGGTCGGGGACCTCGATGGGCAGCATCCCCATCGGCCAGGGCATCTCGGTCACCGCCCTGCAGATGCTCCAGGCCTTCAACGTGGTCGCCAACGGCGGGGTCTACGTGCCACCGACGCTCGCGGCGGCCACGGTGGATGCCGACGGTGAGCGCACCCCGGTCCCGCCGGCAGAGACGCGTCGGGTGGTGTCCGAGACCACGGCCCGGCAGTTGACGAACATGATGGTGGGCGTGGTCGATTCGGGCACCGGCACCGAGGCCGCCATCGCCGGCTACCGGGTGGCGGGCAAGACCGGGACGGCGCGCAAGCCCCAGCCCGCGGGCGGGTACGAGGACGCCGCGGGCAACTACCACTACGTCTCGACCTTCGCCGGCTTCGTGCCCGCCGACGACCCCCAGCTCTCGGCCATCGTGGTCATCGACGAGCCCTCGGTGACCATCTACGGCGGGTCCGTGGCGGCGCCCGTCTTCGCCGACGTCGCCCGGGCCGCTCTGGTCCGGTACCGCATCCCCCCCACACCGACGGGCACGGCGGCGCCCGCGCCCACACCGGTCACCCAGACCGCGCAGCCGTGAGGCTCGCGGAGCTCGCTCGGTCGCTGCACGAAGCGGTGGTGGGCGGGGACGCGTCGCTGGACGTCACCGGCGTGTGCGCAGACTCGCGCCGGGTCCGGCCAGGGGACCTCTTCTGCTGCGTGCCCGGCGAGCGCGCCGATGGGCACGAGCACGCAACGGCCGCCGTCGAAGCCGGCGCCGCCGCGCTGCTCTGCGAGCGGCCGCTCGACCTCGGGGTCCCCGAGGTACTCGTGAGCGACGTCCGCCTGGCACTCGGCCCCGTGTCCGCGGCGTTCCACGGGCACCCGTCGCGACGTCTCGGCGTCGTCGGCGTCACCGGCACCAACGGCAAGACGACGATCGTGCACCTCCTCGCCGCCACCCTCGACTCGCTCGGGGTCCGCGCCGAGCCGCTGGGGACGTTGACCGGTGCCCGCACCACCCCGGAGGCCCCCGAGCTCCAGGCGACCCTCCGCCGCCTCGCCGACGACGGTGTGACGGTCGTCGCCATGGAGGTGTCGTCCCACGCGCTGAGCCTCCACCGGGTGGACGCCACGCGGTTCGAGCTGGCGATCTTCACCAACCTGGGGCACGACCACCTGGACTTCCACCGCGACCAGGAGGAGTACTTCGAGGCCAAGGCGAGGCTCTTCGACGCGGACCTGGCCAGTCGCGCCCTGGTCAATCGTGACGACCCGTGGGGCCGCAAGCTGCTCGATCGCGTGGAGATCCCCGCCATCTCCTACTCCCTCGAGGACGTGTCGCGGGTCGAGGCCGACGGGACGGGCACCACGTTCTCCTGGCGGGGCGAGCAGGTCCGCCTGCCGCTGCCCGGGAGGTTCAACGTCGCCAACGCGCTCGCCGTGGCCGAGGCCGCGGTCGCGCTCGGGCATCCCGCCGGTGACGTGGCCGGCGCGCTGGCCGAGGCGGGCGTCGTCCCGGGCCGCTTCGAGCCGGTCGACGAGGGCCAGCCGTTCCACGTCTTCGTGGACTACGCCCACACGCCCGAGGCGCTCGAGACCAGCCTGTCGGCGGCCCGCTCCATCGCCGGGGACGCCAGGGTGACGGTCGTCTTCGGCTGTGGCGGCGACCGCGACCAGAAGAAGCGGCCCGCCATGGGCCGGGTGGCGGTCGAGGGCGCCGATCGGGTAGTCCTCACCAACGACAACCCGCGGAGCGAGAGCCCCGACGCGATCGTCGCCGAGGTGCTCGCGGGCATCCCCGATCCCGGGGCGGTGACGTTGGAGCCGGATAGAGCAGCAGCCATCAGCCGTGCGGTGCGTGGTGCCGAGGCGGGCGAGGTGGTCCTCATCGCAGGCAAGGGACACGAGCGCGAGCAGGAGGTGGGCGGCTCCCGCCGGCCCTTCGACGACCGCGACGAAGCCCGCCGCGCGCTCAGGACGCTCGGCTCACCGGGGAACGCAGAGGCGCGGCCTGCGTGGCCGGGGAGCGCAGAGGCGCGGCCTGCGTGGCCGGGGAACGCAGAGGCGCGGCCTGCGTGGCCGGGGAACGCAGAGGACAGCACCGCGTGAGGACGCTCGTCTTCGCCGCCGCGCTCGCGCTCACCGTGTCCCTCCTGGGGACCCGGTTCCTGATCGACTGGCTGACGCGCCACCGCATCGGCCAGCCCATCCGCGAGGACGGTCCCGAGGGGCACGTGACGAAGGCGGGGACCCCGACGATGGGCGGAGCGGCGATCGTCGCCGGCGCCCTGGCGGGCTACGTGGTCAGCGACCTCTCCCAGAGCCGGATCATCACGCGGTCCGGATTGTTGGTGATGCTCGCGATCACCGGCGCCGGCCTGGTCGGGCTCCTCGACGATTGGATCAAGGTGTCCCGGGAGCGGAACCTCGGCCTCAACAAGCGCACCAAGATCCTGGGCCTGCTCGTGGTCGCCACCGGCTTCGCCGTCCTGGCGCTCTACCACACACCCATCCACACCGAGCTGTCCTTCACCCGCTTCGACTCACCCGGCATCGAGATGGGGCACGTCCTCTGGGTGATCTGGGCCGTGCTCCTGGTCCTGGGCACCACCAACGCCGTCAACCTCACCGACGGCCTGGACGGGCTCGCCGGGGGGTCGGCCGTCTTCGGCTTCCTCTGCTTCATCGTCATCGCGTTCTGGGCGTTCCGGCACCCGGACACCTACGACGTGGCCCACGCCCTCGACCTCGCGGTGGTCGCCGCGGCCATGGCCGGCGCGTGCATCGGGTTCCTCTGGTGGAACGCCGCTCCGGCCCAGATCTTCATGGGTGACACGGGCTCGCTCGCCATCGGCGCGGGCCTGGCCGCGCTCGCGCTCACCCTCGAGACCGAGCTCCTCCTCCCCCTCATCGGCGGGCTCTTCGTGCTCGAGACGGTCTCGGTCATCGTCCAGGTGGCCGCCTTCCGGCTCTTCGGGCGCCGGGTGTTCCGGATGGCGCCCATCCACCACCACTTCGAGCTGCAGGGCTGGCCCGAGACCACGGTGATCGTCCGCTTCTGGATCCTCGCCGGAGCGTCCACGGCCGTGGCTCTGGGCCTCTTCTACGCCGACTTCATCTCGACCGGGGCGATCGAGTGACGCCCTCGACCGCGGTCGTCGTCGGTCTCGGGGTCACCGGACGGGCCGTCGCCGAGGCGCTCACCAGGCGCGGCACCGAGGTGGTCACGGTGGAGGACGACCCCGCCCCGCGCCATCGAGAGGCGGCCGACCAGCTCGGCGTGGAGCTCCTCCAGCAGCCCGACGCGGCGGCGTTGTCCGACCTGATGGCTCGAGCCGACGTCGTCCTGCCCAGCCCCGGCATCCCCGACCGCCACCCCGTGCACGCCGCCGCCGAGAAGGCGGGCGTCCCGCTGCGCAGCGAGTTCGACCTGGCCCGCGAGTGGGACGATCGTCCGCTGCTCGCCGTCACGGGCACCAACGGCAAGACCACGGTCACCACGCTGGTGGCGTCGATGCTCGAGTCCTCGGGCACGCGCGCCGCCGCCGTCGGCAACACGGAGCTCCCCCTCGTCGCCGCCCTCGACGACCCGGCGACCGAGGTCTTCGTGGTGGAGGCCTCCTCGTTCCGCCTGGGCCACACCGAGCGCTTCGAGCCCGCGGTCGGCACCTGGCTCAACTTCGCCCCCGACCACCTCGACGTCCACGCGTCCCTCGCCACCTACGAGGCCGCCAAGGCCCGACTCTGGGAGCACCTCGCACCGGGCGGCACCGCGGTGGCCAACGCCGACGACGCCGTGGTCCTCCACCACGCGCCGGAGCGCCGGACCACCACCTTCGGCCTCGGTGCCCCATGGGGCGAGCGACCCCACTTCACGGTGGACGGCACGACGCTCGTGACGCCCGACCGGGAGAAGATCCTCACCGCGGACGAGCTGCACCGGTCCCTCCCGCACGAGGTGGCCAACGCGCTCGCGGCCACGGCCACCGCGCTGGCTGGCGGGGCGGAGCTGGAGGGCGTGCGCGAGGCCCTCCGGGCGTTCGAGGGCCTCTCCCACCGCGTGGAGCGGATCGCCACCGCAGACGCGGCGGTGTCGTGGTTCGACGACTCGAAGGCCACCACGCCGCACGCCACGATCGCCGCGGTGCGGGGGTTCGACCGCTGCGTCCTCATCGCCGGCGGCCGCAACAAGGGCCTGGACCTCGGCGATCTCAGGTCGATCGCCGATCACCTGCGGGCGGTCGTCGCCATCGGCGAGGCCGCGCCGGAGATCCGGGCGGTGTTCGACGGTCTCGTCCCCGCCACCACGGCCACCACGATGGCCGAGGCTGTGCAGCACGCCGCGGGGTATGCCCAGGCGGGGGACGCCGTGGTGCTGTCGCCGGCCTGCGCCTCGTTCGACTGGTACTCGTCCTACGCCGAGCGCGGCGACGACTTCGCCCGCGCCGTGCGGAGCCTGAAGGGGGAGCCATGAGCACGACCACCGCCTCGCGCGAGGCCAGCCGCGCCCGTCACCCGGCCAGCCGAGTCGGCCCACCGTCAGGGCGGCGTTCCACAGCCTTCGTGGTCCTGCTCGGGACGGTCGGGGTGCTGACCCTCCTGGGCACCGTGATGGTGTTGAGCGCCTCGTCCGTGAGCGACCTGCGCTTGCACGGGAGCGCCTGGTACAGCTTCAAGCGCCAGCTCGTCTACATGGGGGTCGGCGGGGTCGCCCTCGTCGTCGCGCTCCGCACGGGGTACCACGCCTGGCGCCGCCTCGCCATGCCCCTGCTCGTCTTCTCCAACGGGCTCCTGCTCGCCGTCCTCGTGTCGCCCTTCGGAGTGTCCGCCAACGGCTCCACCCGCTGGCTCGCCTTCGGTGGCATCCAGGTGCAGCCGGCCGAGCTCACCAAGCTGGCCGTGGTCCTCTTCTGCGCGGACCTCCTGTCCCGCCCCGAGCGGGACATCAGGGACACGAGGGCCACGCTCAACCCCGTGATGCTGATGCTCGGGGCCATCGGGCTGCTGCTCATGGCCCAGCCCGACCTCGGGACGCTCATCGTGATCGCGGTGACCGTCTTCGTGGTGCTCTACGTGGCCGGGACGCCGCTCGTGCCCCTCGGGCTGCTCGGCAGCCTGGGCCTGGCCACCACGCTGGCGCTCTCGATGCACGAGAGCTACCGCCGCGCCCGGCTGACCGCCTTCATGGACCCGTGGGCGGACCCCCTCAACAGCGGCTACCAGAGCATCCAGTCGCTCGTGGGGATCGCGTCGGGCGGGGTCACGGGCGTGGGACTCGGGGCCAGCCGGGCCAAGTGGGGGTTCCTGCCCTACGCCCACACCGACTTCATCTTCGCCGTCATCGCGGAGGAGCTCGGCCTGATCGGCGCGGCCTTGGTGATCGGCCTGTTCGTCACGCTGGCCGCCGCCGGGACCCGGGTGGCGATCGGCGCCCCCGACCGGCTCGGGCTGCTGCTCGCCGCCGGGATCACCGTGTGGTTCGTGGGTCAGGCCGTGGTCAACATCGGGGCCGCGGTCTCGGCGCTGCCCGTCACCGGTGTCCCGCTCCCGTTCGTCTCGTTCGGGGGCACCGCGCTCGTGGTCAACCTCTTCGCCACCGGGATCCTCCTGAACGTCGCTCGCCACTCGCGGTGAGTCTCCCGACTCCCTGGGCCCTGATCGCCGGCGGCGGGACGGCGGGCCACACGTTGCCGGCCGTCGCCATCGGCCAGGCGCTGGTCGAGCGGGGCCACCCGACCGATCGCATCCACTTCGTCGGCAGCGCGCGGGGGAGCGAGGCCGAGCTGGTCCCGGCGGCCGGCTTCGGGATCACGCTCCTGCCCGGCCGAGGCATCCAACGCAAGCTGTCACCGGCGAACGTCACCGCGATCCTCGGCATCCTCGCGGCCTTCGCCCGGGCCCTCCTCCTCGTCGGCCGTCGTCGGCCGGCCGTCGTCGTGGCGATGGGCGGCTATGCGAGCGTGGCGGTGGCCATGGCGGCGGTGCTGTGGCGGGTGCCCATGGTCGTGGCCGAGCAGAACGCGGTCCCCGGGGCGGCCAACCGGCTGGCCGCCCGCTTCGCCCGGGCGTCGGCGGTGGCCTTCCCGAACACGGGCCTGCCGCGTGAGGTCCTCACCGGCAACCCGGTGCGGCGGGACGTGCGGGACCTCCGCGACGCGGACCGCGAGGGCTGCAAGGGTGCCGTCGGAGTGCCGAGCGATCGTTGCCTCGTCCTCGTCTTCGGCGGGTCCCTGGGAGCACGCCACCTCAACAGCGCCACGCTCGAGGCGGTGGATGGCTGGCGGGAGCGGGACGACCTCACCGTGCGCCACGTGATCGGCGCACGGGACTGGGACGAGTTCGAGCACCCCGACCTTGCGGGATCCCGGCTGTCGTACCTGGCCGTCCGCTACGAGTACGACATGCCTCGCGCCCTCGCGGCCGCCGACCTCGTCATCAGCCGCGCCGGGGCGACCACGGTGGCCGAGCTGACCACCCTTGGCCGCCCGGCGATCCTGGTCCCGCTCCCCGGCGCGCCCGGCGACCACCAGACCGCGAACGCCCGGGCGCTCGCCGAGGCCGGCGCCGCCGTGCTCCTGCCCGACTCGGAGCTCACCGGGGCACGGCTGCGGAGCGAGGTCGACGCACTGGTGGCGGACGCCTCCCGGCGAGACGCCATGGCCGCGGCATCGAGAGGCCTCGGGCGACCCGACGCCGCCGACCGAGTCGCCGAGCTGGTCGAGGAACATGCCCGGCGCTGACGTCGATCTGAGCGTCCCGAGGCGCATCCATGTCGTGGGCGTGGGGGGCTCGGGCATGAGCGCCATCGCCAGCGTGCTCGCGGCGATGGGGCACACGGTCACCGGCAGTGACCTGAAGGAGTCCGCCGCGCTCGAGCGGCTCCGGGCCCAGGGCATCGAGGTCCACGTCGGGCACGACGCCGACCACCTGGACACCCCCGACCTCGTCACCCGGTCCACCGCCGTGGGTGACTCGAACCCCGAGGTGGTGATGGCCAGGTCGCGGGACATCCCGGTGCTGCGGCGGGCTTCGATCCTCA
>Ga0299913_10004966_pt1 | contig 11282 bp, 11 predicted proteins | sample RVTome_9_FD_201360 | JGI IMG/M metagenome (GOLD analysis project Ga0299913, IMG submission 201360) | Soil microbial communities from uranium-contaminated site in the Upper Colorado River Basin, Wyoming, United States - RVT155D38 (version 2) ... | reverse complement strand
CGAGGGGCGGGTCGGGGACGAGGGCGCCGCCACCGCCACGGTGGTCGACCGGGGCGGGATCGCCCGTGACCTGCCCAGCCGCACCGAGCGTTCGCCCGAGCTGCGGGGCACCAAGCACCGGGTCGCCAGCGAGCGCGAGGTCCTGGTGGCCAGGGGGCGCCGCGACGGCCGCTCGATCGTGATCGTGCCCGAGGTCAAGGACGGCGAGGCCACCGGCATCACGCTGCTGCACGTGCGCTTCGCCGACCGCCTGCCGGTCGCCACGGCCCGGGGCGTGCTGCAGGGCTACCGCAACCGGTACGCGGTGCTGCGCGACGCCGTGCGCGAGACCGAGCCGACCTTCCGCGAGGACCTGCTCGCCGGCATCCCGGTCGACGTGCTGCTCACCGAGCCGATCGGCCAGCTCGCCGACCGCTGGCGGGCGGGGTGACGCCGGGGGCCGCAGGTGGGTGACGTGGCCGGCGTGGGCGTCGACCTGTGCGAGGTCGACCGCATGCGCCGCACGCTGGGCCGTACCCCCACCTTCGTGGACCGGGTGTTCACCGACGGCGAGCAGGGCTACTGCCGGCGTGCCAAGGATCCGGCCGAGCGCTTCGCGGCGCGCTTCGCCGCGAAGGAGGCGGTGCTCAAGGCCCTCGGCGCCGGCCTCGGCGCCTGCCCGATGCGCGACATCGAGGTGGTGCGGGCTGCGTCCGGCGCCCCGTCGCTGGCGCTGCACGGCAAGGCGGCGGCGCTGGCTGCCGAGCGGGGCGTGGCCTCCTGGCACGTCAGCCTCACCCACACGCCGACGATGGCCGAGGCCGTGGTCGTCGCCCTCTCGGACTGACACCGGCCCCGGCGCCGCACCGTTACCCTCGGCGGGGTCATGCGACCCGTCCTGACCCCGGAACAGATGGGAGCGGTCGACGCGGCCGCGCCCGAGCCCGTCGACGTGCTCGTCGGCAGGGCGGGTGCGGCCGTCGCCCGCGAGGCGCTCGCCATGCTCGGCGGCGCCTACGGCCGCCGGGTCGTGGTGGTGGCCGGCAAGGGCAACAACGGCAACGACGGCCGCGACGCCGCCCATCGCCTGCGCCGGCGGGGCGTGCGGGTGCGGGTGGTCGAGGCCGCCGACGCGCCCGAGCGGCTGCCCGCCAGCGACCTGGTGGTCGACGCCGCCTACGGCACGGGTTTCCGCGGCGAGTACGACCCGCCCGACCCGGCCGGCGCACCGGTGCTGGCGGTCGACGTCCCGAGCGGGGTCGACGGGTTGACCGGCCGGGTGGCGGGCGGCGCCGTGCGGGCCGACCGCACGGTCACCTTCGCCGCCCTCAAGCCCGGGCTGCTGTTCCACCCGGGCCGGGCCCTGGCGGGCGAGGTGGTGGTGGCCGACATCGGCCTCGACGTGTCCGGCACCCGACTCGGCCTGGTCGAGGGCGCGGACGTCGCCGCCTGGGTGCCGGCCCGGCCGGCCGACAGCCACAAGTGGCGGGCGGCCGTCGTGCTGGCGGCCGGCTCGCCGGGCATGACCGGGGCGGCGCACCTGGCGGCCGCCGCTGCGCTGCGGGCCGGTGCGGGCATGGTGAGGGTCGCGACCCCAGGCCTCGACCACGACCCGGGCCTGCCCACCGAGGCCGTCGGCGTCGCGGTGCCGACCGCCGGCTGGGACGGGCCGGTGCTCGCGCAGCTCGAGCGGGCCGGGGCGCTGGTGCTGGGCCCCGGGCTGGGGCGCGCCGCCCCCACGGAGGCGGCGGTGCATCAGGTCGCCAGCTCGGCCGCCGTGCCCGTGGTGATCGACGGCGACGGGCTGACAGCCCTCGGCGAACAGGCCCGCGAGCGCCTGGTGGCGCGCCGGGCCCCGGCCGTGCTCACGCCGCACGACGGCGAGTTCGCCCGCCTGGCCGGCCACCCGCCGGGCGACGACCGCGTCGCCGCCGCCCGAGCCCTCGCCGCGACCACCACGGCGGTCGTGCTGCTGAAGGGCCCGACCACGGTGGTCGCCCACCCCGACGGCCGCGCCTGCCTCTCCACCACCGGCGACGCCCGGCTGGCCACCGCCGGCACGGGCGACGTGCTGTCCGGCGTCGTCGCGGCCCTCCTCGCCCAGGGCGTCGAGCCGTTGTCCGCCGCGGCAGCGGGGGCCTGGCTCCACGGCCGGGCGGGGCTCGCACGGCCGGCGCGGGGCCTGGTCGCGTCCGACCTCGTCGACGCGCTGCCCGAGGCTTTGGCCGCGCTCGACGGGGGGGCGGGCTGATGGCGCGCTCCTGGGCCGAGATCGACCTCGAGGCCGTGGGCCACAACGTCCGCACGCTGCGCGCGGTGGCGTCGCCGGCCGGCCTCTGCGCGGTGGTCAAGGCCAACGGCTACGGCCACGGGGCCGCGGCGGTGGGCCGGGCGGCCCTCGACGCGGGCGCCGACTGGCTGGCGGTCGCCCAGGTCGAGGAGGCCGTCGTGCTGCGCGACGCGGGCATCGAGGCGCCGCTGCTGCTGCTGTCCGAGCCCCATCTCGACGAGGTCGCCGACGCCGTGGCCACCGGCGCCCGGCTGACCGTGTACTCGTCGGCGTGCATCGCCGCCATCGCCAAGTCGGTGCGCGCCGCCCGGGCGCCGGCCGTGGCTCTGCACCTCAAGGTCGAGACCGGCATGAACCGGGTCGGCGCGGCGCCCGGCGACGCGGTGGCGCTGGCCAAGGCGATCGCCGACCTGGCCGAGGTCCGCCTCGAGGGCGTGTGCACCCACTGCCCGGTGGCCGACGAGCCCGACAACGCCTTCACCGCGCACCAGTTGCAGCGGTTCGACGCCGTGCTGGCCGACCTCGTCGGGGCGGGCATCGAGCCGGGCATCGTCCACGTCGCCAACTCGGCGGCGACCCTGTGCCATCCCCAGACCCGGCGCGACCTGGTGCGGTGCGGCATCTCGGTCTACGGCATCCCCCCGGCCCCGGCGTTGGCGGGCATGGTCGACCTGCGCCCGGCATTGACGCTGGCGTCGGAGGTGTCCTTCGTGAAGCGGGTGGCCGCCGGCGAGGCGGTGTCGTACGGCCACCGCCACCGGTTCGACCGCGACACGGTGGTGGCCACCGTGCCGATCGGGTACGCGGACGGGGTGTTCCGGTCGCTGCCCCTCGCCGGCCAGGAGGTGCTGGTCGACGGGCACCGGCGCCCCATGGTGGGGGTCGTGACGATGGACCAGCTCATGATCGACTGCGGTCCGCGTGGCAGGGTGCAGGTGGGCGAGCGGGTCGTGCTGCTCGGCCGCCAGGGCGACGAGGAGATCACGCCCGACGAGTGGGCGGCCAAGCTCGGCACGATCTCCTACGAGGTGGTGTGCGCCATCGGCGCCCGGGTGGCGAGGCGCTACCGGTGACGGCGGGGCGGCGCCGGTGATCACCGACGTCCCCGGCCTGCGGGTCGGGCACTGGACCGACGCCACTGCGGCGACGGGGTGCACCGTCGTGCTCTTCCCCGAGGGCACCGTCGCCTCCGGCGAGGTGCGGGGCGGGGCGCCGGCCACCCGCGAGGTCGCCCTGCTCGACCCGACCCGCGCCGTGGCCCGTCTCGACGCCCTGGTGCTGTCGGGCGGATCGGCGTTCGGCCTGGCGGCGGCCGACGGCGCCGTCCGCTTCTGCGAAGAGCGGGGCATGGGCTTCCCGACGCCCGCCGGGCCGGTGCCCATCGTCGTGGCGCTCGCCCTCTTCGACCTGCTGGTCGGCGACCCGGCCGTGCGGCCCGGGCCCGACCAGGGCTACGCCGCCTGCGTGGCGGCCACCGCCGGCCCCGTCGAGGTGGGCCGGGTGGGCGCGGGCACCGGCGCCACGGTGGGCGGAGGCGGCGCCGCCATCCCGGGCGCGGCCCCGGCGGCGCGCCGACGCCCGGGCGGACTGGTGACCGCCGCGGCCCGGGCGGGCGATCTGGTCGTGGCGGTTCTGGTGGCGGTGAACGCGGCCGGTGCGCCGGGCGGCGACGACGCCACGGCGGTCGACCTGGCCGCGGCGGCGACGGCGGCGGCCGCGGACGGGCCGGGCCGTCCGGGCGACGCGACCGGCGCGACCGGTACGACCGGCGCAGGCATGGCCGGCTTCGGCAACACGACGGTCGGGCTGATCGCCACCAACGCGGGGCTCGACAAGGTGGCCTGCCACCTGGTCGCCCAGTCGGCGCACGACGGCCTGGCCCGGTCGGTGTTCCCTGCGCACGGCCGGTCCGACGGCGACGCCTTCGTGGCCGCCGCCGTGGGCGGCGTGCCGGCCGACCTCGACGTGGTCCGGGCCCTCGCGGTCCACGTCGTGGCCCGTGCCATCGGGGGCCTGGCCGGTCGGGGGTCCCCGCGGCCCGGTCGGTAGTCTCGATGCGTGCTGTCATCGAATCGAGCGGCGCCGTGACGACCCGGGCCGCGACGCTGGTCGCCCGCACGTCGTCGGTCGCCGAGACGCGCGACCTCGGCGCCGCGCTGGCCACGCTGGTCCAGCCGGGTGACCTGCTCGTGCTCGCCGGCGACCTGGGGGCGGGCAAGACGGCGCTCACCCAGGGCTTCGGCTCGGGGCTGGGCGTCACCGAGCCGATCACCAGCCCCACCTTCACGCTGGCCCAGCAGTACGCGGGGCGCCTGCTCGTCCACCACCTGGACGTCTACCGGCTCGACCAGCTCGGCGAGGTGACCGACCTGGGCCTGTCCGAGCTGCTCGACGACGGCGGGGTGGTGCTCATCGAGTGGGGCGACGCCATCCTGCCCGTGCTCCCCAACGACTACCTCGAGGTGCGGTTGACCTTCTGCGAGGACGACCGGGCGGGCGACGACGATCGCCGCGTCTTCCTCCGCCCGGTCGGTGCCCGGTGGTCGGGCCGCCAGGTGTCGCTGCTGAAGGCGGTCGCGCCCTGGGCCGAGGCGCCGGCCTCGCCCGCCGACACCCCGGCGGATCCGCAGGCGGGCCAGGGCGGCCGCCCGTGCTGATCCTCGGCATCACCACCTCGACCATGCAGGTGGGCTGCGCGATCGGTGGCCACGAGGGCGTGCTGGCGTCGGTGCACTCCATCCGGGGCAAGCAGCACGCCGAGTCGCTGGCGCCCTCGATCGACTTCCTCCGCCACCAGGCCCGCATCGACCTCGACGAGATCGGGTGCGTCGCCGTCGACGTCGGCCCCGGCCTGTTCACGGGCCTCCGGGTGGGCGTCGCCACCGCCAAGGCAATGGCGCACGCCCTGCGGGTGCCAATGGTCGGCGTGAGCAGCCTCGACCTGGTGGCGTTCCCGGTGCGGTGGAGCCCGCGCCTCGTCGTCGCGGCCATCGACGCCCGGCGCGGCGAGCTGTTCACGGCCGGCTACCGCCAGGTGCCTGGCGGCATCCAGCGCCTGACCGAGCACCGCACGTCGTCGCCCGACGACCTGGCCGTCGACCTCGAGGCCACCGGCGAGGACGTGCTGCTCGTGGGCGACGGCGCCCTGCGCTACCACGACGCCTTCGACGACCTCGGACAGGTCGAGCTGGGCGACCAGGGCCTGGCGCACCCCTCGGCGGCGTCGCTGGTGCAGCTCGCCCACGCCCGGGCGCTGCGCGAGGACTTCGTGCAGCCGTGGGACCTGCAGCCGCTCTACCTGCGCCGGCCCGATGCCGAGATCAACTGGACCACGCGCGACGGGCTCGTGCGCGGCGATCCCGCGGGCGAGGTCGGCAGCCCGGGCGCGGCGCCCGGGTGAGCGGCCGGCGAGGCTGATGGCGCGACCGCTGCCGACCCCGGCCGGCGACCCCGGCGAGCTCGAGGTGCGGATCACCCCCATGCGCCGCCGCCACCTGCGCAGCGTCATCCGGATCGAGCAGCAGGTCTACCCCCGGCCCTGGACCTTCGGCGTGTTCCTGTCCGAGATCGGCCAGCGGGGCACCCGGCTCTACGTCGTCGCCCGCGTCGGGGGCGAGGTCGTGGGGTACGCGGGGCTGTTCCGGGCGGTGGACGACGGCCACGTCACCACCGTGGCGGTCGACCCCGCCTGGCAGCGGCACGGGATCGCCACCCGCATGCTGCTCGCCCTCGCCCGGGGCGCGATCGAGCGCGGATGCGTGAACCTCACGCTCGAGGTGCGGATGAGCAACTCGGGCGCGCAGGCGCTGTACCAGCGGTTCGGCTTCGTGCCGGCCGGGGTGCGCAAGGGCTACTACCCCGAGACCGGCGAGGACGCGCTGGTGATGTGGGCCAACGACGTCGACCAGCCCGCCTACGCCGCCCGACTCGCCGCCATCGAGCGCAGCGTCCCCGGCCGCACCGTGATCGACGGCGGCTGGCTGTGAAGGCTCAGCGATCGCCGCGACGCCAGCGTGTCCGGCTCGCACGGAGCCGGTCGTTCGCGAGAGGCTTGACGCCCATGGGTGACCGCATCCTCGGCATCGAGACGTCGTGCGACGAGACCGCCGCCGCGGTGGTCGAGCGCGCCACGCGGGTGCGGTCGTCGGTGGTCGCCAGCCAGATCGACCAGCACGCCCGCTACGGCGGCGTCGTCCCGGAGATCGCCAGCCGGGCCCACCTCGAGATGCTCACCCCCGTCGTGGCCCAGGCGCTGGTCGAGGCCGGCGTGGCCGACGACGAGGTCGACGCGGTGGCGGCCACGGCCGGCCCCGGGCTGATCGGGTCACTGCTCGTCGGCGTCAGCGCGGCCAAGGCCCTGGCGCTGGTGTGGGACGTGCCCTTCGTCGCCGTCAACCACCTCGAGGGCCATCTGTACGCGGCCTTCCTCGAGGAGCCCGACCTCGAGCTGCCGCTGGTCGTGCTGCTCGTGTCGGGGGGCCACACCCTGCTCGTCCACATGGAGGACCACGGCCGCTACCACCTGCTGGGGTCGACCATCGACGACGCCGCGGGCGAGGCGTTCGACAAGGTGGCCCGCTTCCTCGGGCTGGGCTACCCGGGCGGCCCGGTCATCGACCGGCTGGCCGAGACCGGCGATCCCGGCGCCATCGCCTTCCCCCGGGGCATGCTCGACCGCACCGGCGACGACCGGCACGCGTTCAGCTTCAGCGGTCTCAAGACCGCGGTCGTCAACCACGTGCGCCGGCATCCCGACGTGTCCACGGCCGACGTGGCCGCCAGCTTCCAGGACGCCGTGGTCGACGTGCTCGTCACCAAGGCCCGCCGCGCCGCCCGCGAGGTGGGGGCCAAGGGGCTGTGCCTGGGCGGCGGGGTGGCCGCCAACAGCGCGCTGCGCGAGCGGTTCGTCCGCGCCTGCGACGAGGACGGCGTCCGCGCCTTCGTGCCCAGCCGCGCCATGTGCACCGACAACGCCGCGATGATCGCGGCGGCGGGCTGGTGGCGCCTCAACGCCGACGGGCCCTCGGCCCTCGACACCGGCGCGGCCCCCAACCTGCGCCTGCCGCTCGCCGGCTGACCGCTGCTCCCGGGCCCGCCCAGGCGGTCTCGGCGATGCCGGCCAGCGGTTAGGGTCGCCGGGTCGGGAAAGCGCGAGCGGGGAGGGCTGACCAGGGTGCCGACGAGCGAACGGTCGAAGCCCCGCGCTCGTGTCATCGGCCGCCGGGCCTTCCTCTCCGGCGTGGTGGCCACGGCCGTCGCCGCGGGGTGCAGCCGCGACGGGGGCGGCGACGACGGCGCGGCCGCGTCTCCGGACGGCGCCAGCGACGACGTGCCCCCGGAGACGGTCGCCAGCCTGCCGCCGCTGCCCACCAACCTGCCGGACGACGTGTTCGCCCTCGGCGTCGCGTCGGGCGATCCGCTGCCGACCTCGGTCATCCTGTGGACCCGCCTCGTCGGCGACCCGCTGGCCGACGACGGGGGCCTGCCCGACCAGCCGCTGCCGCTGCGGTGGGAGGTGGCGGCGGACGAGGGGTTCGCCGACGTGGTGGCGTCGGGCGACACGGTGGCCGAGCCCGCGCTGGCCCACGCCGTGCACATCGACGCGGTCGGCCTCGAGCCGGGCACCTGGTACTGGTACCGGTTCTCGATCGGCGACCGCACCAGCCCCGTCGGCCGCACCCGCACGGCACCCGGGCCCGACGACGAGGTCGAGCGCCTCCGCTTCGCGTTCGCCTCCTGCCAGAGCTACCAGGACGGGTTCTGGCCGGCGCACCGGCACCTCGCCGACGAGGACGTCGACCTGCTGGTGTTCCTCGGCGACTACATCTACGAGGACGGGCCGAACCCCGACGCCGTGCGCACGTACGAGAGCGCGGCGCCCGTCGACCTCGCCGGCTACCGCCGCCGGTACAGCGAGTACAAGCGCGACCCGGCGTTGCAGGCCGCCCACGCCCACGTGCCCTGGATCTGCACGTGGGACGACCACGAGGTGCGCACCAACTACGCGGCCGACACCCCGCCCGGCGCGGGCCGGCAGGGCGGCGACCGCGACTTCCTCGACCGGCGCGCCGCCGCCTACCAGGCCTACTACGAGCACATGCCGCTGCGGGTCGACCCGCCGGCCGCGGACGGCCTCACCCTCCACCGGGCGCTCGGCTGGGGCGACCTCGCCCGGTTCTACGTGCTCGACGGCCGCCAGTACCGCAGCGACCAGGCGTGCGACCGGGTGAGGGACGTGGGGCGCAGCTGCGCGGAGATGGAGGACGACGACCGCTCGATGCTGGGCGCCGACCAGGAGGCGTGGCTGGGCGACGCGCTGGCCGACAGCGACGCCCGGTGGAACGTGGTCGCCCAGCAGACCGTCGTCTCGAAGCTCGCCCTGCCGGTCGGCGACGGCGAGGTGCTCAACCTCGACCAGTGGGACGGCTACCCGGCGGCCCGCCGCCGCCTGGTCGACATGCTGCGCGAGGTCGACAACCCGGTGGTCGTCACCGGCGACCTCCACGCCAGCTGCGTGGCCGTGGTCACCGACGATCCCGACGACCCGGCGTCCGACCCGCTGGTGCCAGAGCTGGTGGGCACGGCGATCTCGTCGCCCTTCCCCGGCGGGGTGGCCGCGATGGCCGAGGCCGCGGTCGACATCACGCCGAACGTCCGCTACGCCGACGCCGCCCGACGGGGCTACGTCGTGTGCGACGTCACGCCCGGCGCGCTGACCGCGTCGTTCCGCTACGTGGCGACCACGGCGACGCGCGAGGCCGACGTGTCGACGGGCGCACGCTGGTCGATCGGTGCTGGCGACCCCGACCCGCGTCCCGTGTGACAGGGGCCGGGGGCGCCGTCTTCCTGGCACTCGGGGCTTGCGACTGCTAATCGCCCCGCCTAGTGTTGGCACTCGAATCCGGAGACTGCTAACCCCACCGGGGGTTAGTCACCAGCGCCAACGGAGGCGACACACATGGCTTTGCAGCCCCTCGACGATCGGATCGTCGTGAAGCCCGGCGAGAGCGAGGAGACCACGGCGAGCGGCCTGGTCATCCCCGACACCGCCAAGGAGAAGCCCCAGCAGGGAGAGGTCATCGCCGTGGGCCCGGGCAAGCGCTCCGAGCAGACCGGCGAGGTGATCCCCGTCGGCGTCAGCGTCGGCGACACCGTCCTCTACAGCAAGTACGGCGGCACCGAGGTCACGGTCGACGGCGAGGACGTGCTCGTCCTGTCGGCCCGCGACGTGCTCGCCATCGTCAAGAAGTGAGCGTGTAGATGCCCAAGATCCTCAAGTTCGACGAAGACGCCCGGCGCTCCCTCGAGGCCGGCGTGAACAAGCTCGCAGACGCGGTGAAGGTCACGCTCGGGCCCAAGGGCCGCAACGTGGTGCTCGACAAGAAGTGGGGCGCGCCGACCATCACCAACGACGGCGTGTCGATCGCTCGCGAGATCGAGCTCGACGACCCCTTCGAGAACATGGGCGCGCAGCTCGTGAAGGAGGTCGCCACCAAGACCAACGACATCGCGGGTGACGGCACCACCACCGCCACCGTGCTCGCCCAGGCGCTCGTGCGCGAGGGCCTGCGCAACGTGGCCGCCGGCGCCAGCCCCATGAGCCTCAAGCGGGGCATCGAGAAGGCGGTGTCGGCCGTGGTCGAGGCCATCAAGGACCAGGCCAAGGAGATCGACGACAAGTCCGAGATCGCGCAGGTCGCCGCCATCTCGGCCGCCGACCCGGCCATCGGCGAGGTGCTCGCCGACGCCATCGACAAGGTCGGCAAGGACGGCGTGGTGACGGTCGAGGAGTCCAACACCTTCGGGATGGAGCTCGACTTCACCGAGGGCATGGAGTTCGACAAGGGCTACCTGTCGCCCTACTTCGTCACCGACCCCGACCGGCAGGAGGCCGTGCTCGAAGAGCCGTACATCCTGCTGAACCAGGGCAAGATCAGCTCGGTCCAGGAGATGCTCCCGGTCCTCGAGAAGGTCATGCAGACGGGCAAGCCCCTGCTGATCATCGCCGAGGACGTCGAGGGCGAGGCCCTGGCCACGCTCGTGGTCAACAAGATCCGCGGCACCTTCAACAGCGCGGCCGTCAAGGCCCCCGGCTTCGGCGACCGTCGCAAGGCGATGCTCGGCGACATGGCCACCCTCACCGGCGGCCAGGTCGTCGCCGAAGAGGTCGGCCTCAAGCTCGACGGGGTCACGCTCGACCTGCTGGGCCGGGCCAAGAAGGTGATCATCACCAAGGACGCCACGACGATCGTCGACGGTGCCGGGTCCGACGATGACATCAAGGGCCGCATCAGCCAGATCAAGCGCGAGATCGACGACACCGACTCCGATTGGGACCGCGAGAAGCTGCAGGAGCGGCTGGCCAAGCTGTCCGGCGGCGTCGCCGTGGTCAAGGTCGGCGCGGCGACCGAGGTCGAGCTCAAGGAGAAGAAGCACCGCATCGAGGACGCCCTCTCGGCGACCCGGGCAGCCATCGAGGAGGGCATCGTCGCCGGTGGCGGCACCGCCCTGCTCCGCAGCCGTCCCGCCGTGGCCAAGGTCGTCGAGTCGCTGTCGGGCGACGAGGCCACCGGTGCCCGCACCGTGTACTTCGCGCTCCAGGCGCCGACCCGGCTCATCGCCGACAACGCCGGCATCGAGGGTGCGGTGGCGGTGCGCCAGGTCGAGGGCGAAGAGGGCCCGGTCGGGCTCAACGCCGCCAGCGGCGACCTCGAGGACCTGGTCAAGGCCGGCGTCATCGACCCGGCCAAGGTCACCCGGGCGGCGCTGCAGAACGCGGCGTCGATCGCCGGCCTGGTGCTCACCACCGAGTCGCTCGTGGCCGACAAGCCCGAGCCGCCCGCCCCCGCCGCCCCCGGCGGCGGCGACCCCATGGGCGGCATGGGCGGCATGGGGATGATGTAGGCCCCCCTGCCGGCTCGCCTCGCTCCGGCGGGGCGGGTGTCACACGCACTGCGGTCCAGGGCCCGTCGCCTCCGGGTGGCGGGCCCTGCCGCGTGCAGGCCTGGCAGCT
>Ga0299913_10004965_pt1 | contig 11282 bp, 9 predicted proteins | sample RVTome_9_FD_201360 | JGI IMG/M metagenome (GOLD analysis project Ga0299913, IMG submission 201360) | Soil microbial communities from uranium-contaminated site in the Upper Colorado River Basin, Wyoming, United States - RVT155D38 (version 2) ... | reverse complement strand
CTCGAGCCGACCGGTTAGCGATGCTCATACGGGGGCGCCGCCGCGGCGGCGCCCCCGCGACCCACACGGTCGCCTGAAACACCCGGCCGCGGCGGCGGGATCGCGGCGAGTGTAGGCGCACCCGCGGGCGGCCCGGAGGCCGCCCGCCCGCGCGGTGGAGGTCCGGCTAGCCCTTGCGTGCCGCGCTGGTCGTGGCGCCGGCGTCGCCGAGGTTCACGCGCTGACCGCGGTCGACGATGACCGAAGTCGAGCGTCAGCTGGCGCACAGCAGACGTGCGGCCCTCGGCGAGACCGCGCAAGCGGCTCGAAACCGAGCTCGGCGAACCGCAGCTCGCGACGCTCGCACGGATCAAAACCATCGACGACCAGCTTCGTCGACGAGAGAATCGGCGGACGTCAGCGCGCCGACTGCTCGCTCCTCCCGAGACGCTGGAGGCGATTGGCCGTTGCCCCGAGCCCGCTCGAGCTGCAGGCTGGTGCCGCCAGGCCGCGGCGTTCGACTTGAGCAAGACTCGCGCGCTGGATGCTCAGCGCAGCCGCGGGCGATAGGCAGAGTTCGTGTCGCGGACACCAGTCGCGGCATTCGGCTAACTGCTCCGCTTCGTCCAACTCGGCAGCGCGCGGCCAGTCGGCTCGAGGCGCTAAGGCTGCCGCCTTCGTCGACAAGCAGCGGTGTCAACGCGTGCGCCTGCTCGTCGTGCGATGCACTAGAGGCCGTCTCCTCTTCGGGAGGCGCCTCCCTTCCACGCGAAGCAGCGGTCTTAGCCTTCGGGCTGCGATCGAGGAGGTGTCGACGTGTTGCGCGAGCTGCCGCTGCCGTTGCGGGCGGTCCGTGAGGCGGGCCCGACCGGCTAACAGGGTCGCGGTAGCAGCGGGTACCCCAAGTGCATGTTCTCTCATTGCTTGCGCGCCTTGATCGGCGCTTTTCTGGCGATCACGCTGGTCGCCGCACCGGCCGCCGCGCGCCATCGTGCGCCCGATCTGCCGCCACCGCCGGCGGCGCAGGGCGACCGGATCGCGAGCGCGTTCGCCAAGCTCTCGCGCTCGACCAGCTGGCAGCTCGTCGAGAAGGTGCCACTGCGCTTTGACGCTCACCACCCCGAGGGCGTGGTGCGGCTCGGCGACCGCTATGTGCTCTCGACCGTCGAGGTGATCGAGCCGACGCAGCGCTATCAGCCGCCGGGCACGATCATCGACGGCACCGATCGCACGCCCGGCAAGGGCATCGGCCACCTGATCGCGTTCGACAGCGAGGGCAACCTGCTCGCCGACCAGCGCGTCGACGACGGCGCGAACATCTACCACCCGGGCGGTCTGGACTACGACGGCCGGCACCTGTGGGTGGCGGTGGCCGAGTACCGCCCCAACAAACCCTCGATCATCTTCCGGGTCGATCCCACCAGCCTCGCTGCCACCGCGGTGCTGCGGACGCCCGACCACATCCGAGGCATCATCCACGACACGCGCCGCGACAGCCTCGTCGGGCTCAACTGGGGCTCGCGCACCGCTTACACATGGAAGCTCGCCGGCCGTCGCGCGAGGCTGCGCGACACGACCACCAATCCGAGCCACTTCGTCGACTACCAGGACTGCAAGTACCTCGGGTGGCCCGCGCGCTTCGAGCACCCGGCGATGCTGTGCGGCGGGATCGCCGGCCTGCGTCACGTCGGGACCGCCGGGGAAATGGTCAGCTACGACCTCGGCGGCGTGGCGATCGTGGACACCGTCAGCATGCGCCCGTTCAACGAGCTGCCGTTCCAGGAGTACACCGACCAGCGCCAAGTCGCCACCCGCAACGCGATCGACGTCCAGATCGTCAACGGCCGCCTGCGCCTGTACCTCATCGCCGACGACGACGACTCAAGCCTGCTCGTCTACGAGGCACGCTGAACCCAATCGAGCGCGGCGGACGGCACCAGGCCGGCCGCCCGCTCGCTCCCAAACAGGCACGCTCTGACCAGCTCGCATGGCGCTGTCGACAACCGACGCCGTACTGCCGGAATGCGCGCCGAGCGGGCGGTCTCAACCGACCATCGTGCGCGGCGTGCACGACTGCGTCTCGTCCGGAGCGGTAGCGGGCCGGCGACCGGGCGATTGCTTTGCAAGGGCCGCCGCGGTTGCAAACCACGGCGGCCGTTGGTGGTTACACGCGACTTGCGGGAAGGAGTCGATCCCGCACCATCCTCACAGCGGCGCTGCCGCGTCTACGCGCCGCTTCTGCGGTCAGCAGGCCTGCGGTCCGCAGTCGGGCTCCTCGTGCTGCGGCGGGGCGAGGCCGACGGCCGTGAACGCGGCGACGGCCTTGTTGCTGACGGTCCCGCCGTAGATCACGTGAGCGCTCTGGCTGAAGGCCAGCCGCAGCTCATTGAACGTCGGATGCGGGCTCAGCCGCTGGGGGACGTTGTGGAGCACGCGGCCCGCCTTGGTGTGCCCGACGCTCTGGACGAACCGATAGTAGGCATGGCTGAGGATGGTCGAGTTGAAGTGCGGCGCGCCGTCCGGCGGCGTCGGGTCGTAGTCGCTCATGTGGTCCGGGTACGGCTGTCCGTCACGCATGATGGCGTTCGGGTTGGCCCAGTTGCGGCTGGCACCGTTCGGCCGGTCCTCGCCGATCGTCGCGTTCTCGCGATCGTAGTCGTACGCGAACATGTCGGCGAGCGCCTCTTCGACGGCGTCGCCCGCGAGGTTCTGGCTCGAGGCCCGGTCGCCGGCGTACTCGGCGTCCATGATGTGGCCGAACTCGTGCGCGATCACGTCGTTGTAGGGCAGGTTCGGGTTGCCGCTGCCCCGGAAGATGTCCTCGTCGCGAATCGTCACGTACTGGTAGAAGCGGTCCGCCCTGGAGTCGCCACCGGGAGCGTCGGCGTCGGGATCGTTGCCGAGCACGTCCCACGCCACGTACGGCCGGCCTCCGAAGCCGCCCTTCCGTCCGCAGTAGCCGCGGACGACGCAGATCGTTCGCGCCACGTTCATGGCGTTGGCGGTCAGCGCGTCCATCTTCGTCGTGCGCGTCACGCCCGAGAGCGGGGTCGTGTTCCAGGCCGGCCACGGGCTGGTGCGCGGGTCGCCGGTGACCCTCGCCGCGGCGTATCCCTCCCACCCCCCGATCGGCTCAGCGCCCTCGCTCGCGTCCCACACCTCGACGAGCGTGCGGGTGGTCGCCGCCTGGGCGCCGGCAGGGACGAGGAACACCGCCATCAGGACGAGCACGATGCTCGTGGCAAGGCGGCTGATAGATGCGTGCGACACGGGGTCCTCCAGTGGTCGGATCGCAGGAACGCATCCCTCACGACGCTCGCGGAGGCCGGGCATTCCAACGGCGGGACGTGCCGTCGACTTCGAGGGGCACGATCTCGACGCGGAACGGCCAGTTGAACACCTCCGTCGGCTCAGGTGCCACGGCTACCGCCATCGTCCCTCCTTTCGCTGCGTTCACGAATCAGACGTTCGGCAAGCGAGAGGCCCTGGTAATCGCGCGCCTGCGCGGCCATCCGCGCGGCCATGGCGGTGAGCTCGCGCAACGGGCTGAGGACATCCGGGAGCAACTCGCAATGAGCGTCGGCGAGAAGAACGCCTACTGGTACGAGGACTATCGCGGCTACATCGTCACGATCGGTGACGCCCGCGGAAACTGCCCTTCGCACCTAAGGCACACTTGTTGCTCGCGGGGCGGCCGACAGGGCGTCTCGCCGACGCGCCGCGACCGGATCTCCGGGCTGTCCAGTTCCGTTGCGCGCCCGCGCTCGGCGTCACGAGCTCCCGCTAGTCGAACGCGTCTGACGATCGCCTCGCTCGTGCGCAGCGCGACCGCGACCTGCAGCGGCTCGAAGCCCTTGCTGACGTCGACGATGCGATGCTCGAACCTTCGCGCGTCTCCGCGCACGTCAGCGAGCGGGCGAGGCTTGAGCTCACGCTCTAGTCGGAGCCGTCAGCCTCTCGTGAGGGTGATCTCGGCGGCCTTGGGCCTGGAGGGAAGTCTGCGGGGTGCGCTGCGCCGCTCGATTTCTGAATTAGGCCACGCCGTTTCGAGGTAGTACTTGGCCGTCGCCGTCCCGTCGGTGGTGTACATCGTGAGTGTCGAGTTCTTGGTTTTGGCCGTGGCGGGCTGAGCCGTGACGGCAAGCGCGACGACGGCGGCGACGATGGTGAGTACGCGGATCACGGTGAACCTCCCTATTTGTCGGTCTGCTGATGAGGACACCGCGACGGCGGCATCCATTCCCATCCCGCGTGAAGGTCGTCGCTCGAGAGTGAGCGTCTCGAGCTGACCCCGCGCGCGCTCGATCAGCCGCGAGAGCTCGAACACGTCACTGCCCACTGCATGCAACTGCTCGCGGTAACGACCGGCGACGTCGTCGACGGCGCGCGGCGGCTCCTGACAGGCGGAGCAGGCGAACGAGCATCTCGCCGCCTGCCCCAGCTGCCGGACCGCGTACGAGACGTTACGAGGCCGCACCCGCGAGGCTCGCTCGGGCAGGCGCCGTCCCAACGCGAGGGCGCGGACCGGGTGCCAGCGTGCCGCTTGCGCGTGTTCGGCCCGCACGGTCGCTCCTCCTGACGAGCGGGCGCGAGCTTGGGGCCGGCGTGCACGACTGCGTCTCGTCCAACCCGGTAGTCAGCGCCCCCGCCGAGGCGCTGCGGGCTCTGCCTTTGCCGAGGAGCAGTCTCGACCTGCGCTCGCGTTGCTATCGCCGGCGTGCTCGACGCGCGCCTCGGCGAGCGGGAGCGGCGGGATGGGAACTCGGCGCCGCGGGTCGCGTCGGCGCGCGGCGGCGCACGGCGACCACGCGGCCGCCGCGGGGGGGGACGATCACGATGCCGCGGCGCCCGGTCCGGCGGCTCGACGTGCCCGCGGATCGCAGTTCGAGCGTGCGCATGAGTTCGTCGAGCACGGTGCGGGCTTCGAACTGGGCGAAGGCGGCGCCGACGCAGCGGCGGACGCCGCCGCCGAAGGGCAGCCATGCGCCCGCGGGTGGGCGCGTACGCAGGAATCGGTCCACCTGCCACTCCGTCGGATGCGTGTAGACGTCCGGCCGTCGATGCACGAGCAGGCTGCACGAGGCGACGGTCGCGCCCGCCGGCAGCTGCCATCCGGCGATCGTCATCGGGCCGCGCAGCCGCCTCAGGCTCCCCAGCGGCACGGGCGGGTGAAGGCGCAGCGTCTCGGTAATCGCCGCCTCGGCCAGTCCGGGCTCGCCGTCGGCCAGTCGCGCCTGCGCCTGCGGGTCACGGGCCACCTCCGTGAGCGCCCAGCTCAGCGCCGCGGCGGTCGTCTCGTGCCCGGCGACGAGCAGGGTCATCAGCTCGTCGCGCAGCTCGCGGTCCGACAGCGCCTCGCCGTCCTCATCTCGCGCTCGCAGCAGCAGCGACAGGATGTCCTCCCGATCGCCGAGGTCGGCCGCCTCCCGGCGGCTGGCGATCTCCGCGAGCAGCTGACCGTCGACTTCGGCGAGCTGGCGCCGGAAGCCGGCGAGCCGCTCCAGCCGATCGGGGCCGAGGAAGCCGAACACCAGTCCGCGGCGGGGATCGGTCGTCCACGTCATCAGCCGCCGGAGGCTCGAGGCGAGCCGATCGAGTCGCTCCCCCTCCTCCAGGCCGAACACCGCGCGCAGCACCACCTGCAGGGTGATGGCGTGCATCCGCGGCAGCGTCGGCATCGGCACACCCAGCGGCCAGTCCGCCAGCTCCCGGCGGGTCGCCTCGCGGATCAGCTCCTCGTAGGCGAGCATGCGCTCGCCGTGCAACGGCGGCAGCACGAGCTTGCGCCGGCGCAGATGCTCCCCGCCGTCGAGCAGCAGCACGTTCTGCGTGCCCAACAGCGGACGCAGCGACATGTTTGCCACGCCGGAGTCGAGCTCGTCCGGCCCGTGCCGGTAGAGCTCGCGTACCGCGTCGGGGTGCGCGAGGATCACCCAAGTCTCGGCCATCACGCGCAGCGTGAACACGTCGCCGAACGCCCGGTGCGCCGACTCGAACAGCCCGTAGGGGTCCAAGCCGAACCGCAACGTCTGCACGGCCCGCGGCCAGCGAGGGCCCGGCGGGAGGCCCCGCGGAGGAGCCTGGTTGGTGAGCGTCATAGTCGCTGCCTAGGGGTCACGGGCCGGTCGCGGAGCGCCTGACCGCCTCGAGCATCTGGGTCAGCAGAGCCAACCAGTAAAGGCCTTGAGATCGCCGTCTGATGGTCGCTGCAGGACGCCTGCGATCGGCTCGACGCGCGGATCGAGCTTCGACAAACCAGGATCGTCGAGCGCGACATGTGCGGATTGTCCACCGTGCGGTGGCCTCCCGCATCAGAGCGCTTCGTTTGAGGATTCGTCCCGATCGGTCGCGCGTGGGAGACCCGCTTCTCGTCCCAGGCGGGCGTGCGTTCGCGACGCCGCTCGCTACCGCTCCGGACGATGAGGAGTAGTACACCGGCGCGCGATCCCCGCCCGCCTCGCTCCCGCACCCGCAGAAAGCAGCGGTGAGCTCGTTAGTGCTGCATTCCATGCAAAGGACCACTCCAGGCGTTCCCGCGGGAACGTCCAGCCGCACTGTCCCTATGCGCGAAAGGGAGCAGTCCATAGCCGAGCCCCGTCTCTGCGGACAGCGGGCGCCCGTCACATCTCGGAGGTTCGTCGCCTGGCCGTCACCTAGCGCACAGGCGGGGGAGAGCCGGCGAGGCTGCCGGCGAGCGCCGGATCCCACTCGCAGATCGCGCACGCGTGATCGAGCGCCGACTGGGCGAACTCGAGCGCGGCCGCGAACGGAGCGGGCGCCGACGCGACGTCGTCCCAGTCGAGGATGTACTCGCCGAGCTCCGGCGCCCAACGGGCGGCGGAGGGGGACAGCGTCGCGGTCTCGAACCCTTCGGGCGCCGGATGGGCGTAGGCGTAGAACGCGGCGCGCGGATAGCGGCTGTCGCCCGGCCACCAGCCGAGGGCGATCTCCTGCGCGTCCATCGCGTTGCGCATGATGAAGTCGTCCGACGGCGGCTCGGCCGGCCGGCCGGAGAACACGTTCACGGCCAGGTCGAACGAACCCCACCACGCGTTGACCGGTGTCGAGCGGCCGCGGTAGGGCGCTCGCGCGGCGGCGAGCACCAGCGCGGCCCGGGTCGCCGCGGCGAAGTAGACAGCGACCTGATCGGGGTCGTAGGTTGCGTGGTCGGTGTCCTCGTCGAGCGGCGCCCGCCAGGCCACCTCCTGCGGCGTCGGATCGATCGTCACCGGCCCGACGAGCTCGCTGACCGCGGCGAGCAGATCGCGCGTGACGTCGCCGACGGCGCGGTCGGGGGTCAGCGCGACGCTCCGCGTGCGGCCGCTGCTGTGCTCGGCGGTCGCCTCGTGCCGGTGCAGATCCAACGCGACGACGAACGCTCCGGAGCCGTCGGGCGCCGGGAGCGGGTACGTCTCCCAGCCACGCGCAGTCAGGCGCAGCGCCGCGTGCTGGAGCTGCGGCTCCGGCGGCGCGGTCGTCGCGGCCAGCTTCCCGAGCACTTGGGTGTGTGCGTGCAGCGTGTCGCAGGTCGCGCGCCACGCGTCGTACGGCAGGGACGGCCAGTTCGAGGACATGCGCTCAGGCGCATCGTTGCACGCCCGCCCGTCCCGGCACACGAGCGAGTGCCGTCGCGGCCGCTCTGGCCTGGCCACCTCGTGCTGCTGCCATCCATGCGCCGCAGCGCTGCGGACGTCGCTGTCGCTATCGCGTCTGCCTCAATATCAGCAGTCGTCGACCAACGCGCTTGCTTCCCGCAGGTTGGCAAGACGGTTCGAAGGAGCGTCGGGCGCCAGGAAGGCTGGGATCGTTCGTGCTGTCCGTCGCGGGCGTCGCAGAAACTCGACCGGCCACTCCGTGAGCCGGCGTGCCCTGACGTGCTCGTACCGGCCTGGTTCAGACGCGTCGAGGTACTCCTCCTGACAAACGAGCGCGAGCGGTTCCTCAGCTCCCGTTGTCCGCGCCGCGAACGCGGCGGCCTCTTCGCAGCTCGCGAAAGCGTGGAAGCAGTCGTTGCCGTCGTGACCATCCTGCGCACCCCGGTCGCGATGGGGCGAGACCCCGTACCCAAGAAACCTCGTCCCAGACGAAACCACCCCGGCCTTGACCGCCGGGGGGGTGCGCGCCGACCGATGGGCCCTATGAAGTGTTCAGCGTGGACGGCGACCAGTCACTTCGCTCGGAAGATGCCTGGCCGTGGGAGGGAGCGGTAGCCAACGCGAGTCTGTTCTGCGATCTGTCTTGGCAGGATGCGGAGCAGCGTTGGCGGCGTACGGGGATGCACTGGGTCCGCGTTCGCCTGCCCGCACTCGTCATCCGGGGCGACGCACCACTGCTGCTTCGCGCGAGAAGCGAGCGCGACGCCCGCTGGACCGAAAGCGTGCCGCTGTCGTCGAATGGCGCCACTCTCCGACCCGCCACGGCGCTGCGGCTTTCGAGTCCTCGTCAGACGCGGCGGATGTCGTTCTGCGTTCGTAGGATGCAGGGCGTGGCGGCGCTACTACCACCTTCGACGAGCTGGTCGATCCGGATGACACCCGGCGACGCCTCACCCGCGCGGGCGTAATGGGCGACCACCACATCGTCCTTCACTCCGCAGTGCGGGCCTGCGCGGACTACAGCCGCCACGACGCTCCCTCGATGCTGATGGACGGCTCATCGATGGCGCGCGACACGGAGCACGGTCGCGCGATCACCGCGCAGCTGACGCGCCGCCACGGGACGCTCGAGGAAGCGATCGAGGCCGGGGTCTTTGCGCTAGGCGCCGCGGGCTTGTCCAAGGGCATCCGCCGCCAGGCGCGCGCGGCGTGCGAGGACTACTTCTACAACCGGCTCAGCCTCACGCCGAGCTACGAGCTGGGCGGACCGGAAGAGATCGCGGATGGGCTTGAGCTGATACCCGACCCGATGTACCGGGCACTTGAGGACATCGTCGAACTCGTCGTGGACGGCGACTACGAGGAGCTCAGCGTCGTGTCTCGCAACCGGCTTGACGTCGAGGACCTGCGCCGTCGCGTCGAGGACGACTGCCCCGAGTCGCTGGTGCTGCCGCCGCGCGAGATCTACCGGGTCGAGACGATCACCAAGTCCGATGACCCGGACGTGCCAGGCTGGGCCTACTTCCTCGAGCTGTGGACTGAGACCGGCCCTGCGCGCCTGCACATCGAGGGCGAGCTCGAGGAGTCGGGCGAGCGCTTCACGGCAACGCTGAACGACATCCTGCCCTGATCCGGCGCCTTCCGGCACCAGTTCGCGCTCGTTGAGTCCGTGTGATGGACGGCGACGGACTGATGCTCGGCAAGGCGCGGGGCCGTCCTCCAGAGCTGCGTCCCAGACCGCACCTCGAGCGTCCATTGGCAGGATTCGGAGTCGCGTCCGATGAGGATCGAGCTTCGCGGGCCGGTGTGTAAGGGTTGGAGGGCGCCACGCACGACGGGTGGACAGCGGCGCCCGTTAAACGCGGAAAGCCCACCCGTAGGTGGACTCTCGGCCATCAGAAGATCAGGCGGCTTTCGCGGGAAGGGGACGTTCAGTCGAAGGTCTCGCCCTCAGGTTGCCCTCGCTGTCTGACCCTGCCAGCGTAGCGCGCCCGCCTCTGAGCGCCGCCCTGGCGCGAGCGAGTGGCAGTCGCGATCCGTCACGTTCTCGCACGACGCCAGGACCGAGCCGGCAATCGCGTCGGCCAGGCAGACTGTCCGCCGTCGGCGCAGAGTGCCCACTTCGTGGAAACGCAGCACTTTAAGTGGCCTGTCGCGCTACCGCAATGCGCGCGAGAAGCGATAGCGAGGGCGATGTGACGGTGGGCGCCTGCTCGTCGTCCCTTGCGGGTGTTCTGGATTAGGCCCAGGGTGGCACTCACTTCAGAGCAATTGTCAAATGTTGTGGATAGCGGCCTGACAGGAATCAGGCGGCGACCTTCTCGTCCGTCGTTGTGGTCTCGTCGTCCGTGACCCGGATGCCGTCCTTGAACGTTGCGCCGGCGAGCACGTCGGCGACGAGCTCGTGGCCGTTGAACCGCCGCCAGCGTTCCTGCGCGGCGTCGAGCAGCTTGTAGGCCATCGCGAGCGCCGCCTTCTTGGAGCCGGCGCCCTTCGTGACGCGGGTGCGCAGCTTGACGGTCGCGAAGCTCGATTCGATCGCGTTCGAGGTCCGCAGGTGCCGCCAGTGCTCGGCCGGGAAGTCATAGAACGCGGTCAACGCCGCCCAGTCGCGGTCGGGCTTGGCGACCGCCTTTGGGTACTTGGCGTCGAACTCGCCGCGGAACCGCTCGAGCGCCGCGCGGGCGTCGGCGCGTGACGGGGCTTCCATGATCTCGTGCAGCATGCCCTTCGCTCTGGGCTGCAGGCGCTTGGGGAGCGCGTCGAGCACCCGCGCGATCTTGTGCACCCAGCACGTCTGCTTGCGCGCGCCGGGGAACACGTCCCTGAGCGCGGCCCACGTGCCGAGCGCGCCGTCGCCGATCACCAGGCACGGCTCGTTCAGCCCGCGCGCCTTGAGATCGCGCATCACCGCGGCCCACGACTCGGTGCTCTCGCGGTAGCCATCCTCGATCGCGAGCAGCTCCTTCACGCCGTCCTCGCGGACACCGATCACGACCAGCAAGCAGAGCCGGTCGTCCTCGCCCAGGCGCACCGACACGTGCACGCCGTCGACGAACAGGTACGCGTAGCGATGGAAGCGCAGCGAGCGCTCACGGAAGCGCGCGTGCTCGGCCTCCCAGTCCTTGCACAAGCGGCTGATCGTCGACGACGACAGCCCCGACGCGTCCTCGCCGAGCAGCTGTTCGAGCGCCGGACGGAAGTCGCCCGTCGACAGGCCACGCAGGTACAGCACCGGCAGCACGTCGTTGACCTTCGGCGAGCGCCGCGCATACGCCGGCAGGATCCGCGAACTGAACCGCTGCCGCTCACCGCTCTCCGCGACGCGCTTGTCGTTGACCCTGGGCGCCTGGATCGCGACCGTGCCCGACCCGACCGTCACCCTGCGCTCCCTGGCGCGGCCGTTGCGCACCACCAGCCGCCTGCCGTCCTCGCCGCGGTCATCGGCGAACCGCTCGACGTACTCGCCGACCTCCGCCTCAAGCGCGGTCGCGATCATGCGGCGAGCGCCCTCGCGCGCGAGGTCATCGAGCGACACCGCGATCTCGCTGCCGTTCTCCCCCTCGGGGAGCCTGCGAACATCCTCCATGGCGTGCCTTCCTGCCGGTCACCACCGGCGTCGGTCTTGATCAACCGGGAAGGTACGCCGCCTTCCTCTTCAGGCCCGTCCACAACATCTGGGTATAGCTCTCGGGCACCCATGCCCGG
>Ga0299913_10004964_pt1 | contig 11283 bp, 15 predicted proteins | sample RVTome_9_FD_201360 | JGI IMG/M metagenome (GOLD analysis project Ga0299913, IMG submission 201360) | Soil microbial communities from uranium-contaminated site in the Upper Colorado River Basin, Wyoming, United States - RVT155D38 (version 2) ... | reverse complement strand
TGCAGCGGGTGGTGTTGCGGGACCGCCCGGCGCGCTCGCTGCTGCAGGCCGCGGACACCGCCAGGGTCGTGGTCGTCGGCTCGCGCGGCCGGGGCGGGTTCACCGGCATGCTGCTCGGCTCCACCAGCAACGCGATGATCCACTACTGCCCGTGCCCGGTGGTCGTCGTCCCCGACGACCGCTGAGCGCGGGTGTTCACGACCTCGCCGCAATCCCGTAGTCCGCGGCCCACGCGCTGCCCGGTAGCGGTCCGCTGACGTCCCACGGACCGCCGGCCCGCACCACGGCGACCGGGCACGCGGACTGCCGAGCCAGAGTGCGGCTCACCGAGCCCCAGACCGTGGTGGCCCACCGGTCGCGGCCGTGCGAGCCGACCACCAGCAGCGCGGCGCCCCTCGACAGCCGGACGAGCTCGGTGCCGGGATGGCCCTCGCAGCCGTCGTCGACCACCTCGACGTCCGGGTAGCGCTCGGCGAAACCGGCGAGCGCCTCGGCGAGCAGCATCCGGTGCTCGTGCCCGGCCGCCGACCCCGTCCAGCAGTGCACGACCCGCAGCCGTGCGCGCCTGCGGGATGCCGCGTCGAAGGCGAACGCCACCGCGCGCTGCGACACCAGCGTGCCGTCGACGGCCACCACCACCGCCTGCGCCCGGACACCGGCTGGCGGTACCGCGACCACCGGGCACCTGGCCGACCCGAGCAGTGCGCCGGCGACCGAGCCGAAGCGGGCCTCGACGGTCGCCGCGGCGTGGGTCTTGGTGCCGATCACGACGACGGCGGCGTCCATCGACCTTTCGCGCAGGACGAGGTCCGGCCGCTGCGGGTCGAGCAGCGCGCGCACCGCCACGCCGGGATGGGCACGAGCGACCGAGGCGACCGCGTCGTCCAGCTCGGCCCGCGCCGCCTGGCCCAGCAGCTCGTGCTCGGCCAACCCGCTCTCGTACGGCAGCGTCCCGTAGCCGTGCACGAGGAGCAGCGGCACCCTGCGCAGCTCGGCCTCGGCGGCGGCCCACAGCACGGCCTGCGGCTGCGGCGCCCAGCCGACGCCGGCGACCGCGGCCACCACGGGCCTACCGACATTGGGCACCGTCATGCCCACGACGCTAGGCGCCCCGGCTGCCCGGACCGCGGTGGCGAAGGTCCGCGCGGTCGGGGACGTTGGGCCTGCACGCCGTAGAGCTGTCGTCGTGGAGCTAAGGTGCCACCCCATGGAGATCGTGCTGATCGTGGTACTCGCCGTCCTGGTGATCGCCGTCATCGGGTTCATCGTCAGCTACAACCGGTTCGTCAGCCAGCGGAACACCATCGCCGAGTCGTGGCGACAGATCGATGTCGAGCTGCAGCGCCGGCACGATCTCATCCCGAACCTGGTGGAGACCGTCAAGGCATCGGCCCGCTTCGAGCAGTCCACCCTGCAGCAGGTGATGCAGGCCAGGGCGGCCGCGGTCGCCGCCCGCGACGCGGGGCACGCCGCCCAGGGCCAGGCCGAGCAGCAGCTGTCCGGCGCGCTGCGTGGCTTCTTCGCGCTGGCCGAGAGCTACCCCGAGCTCAAGTCGAGCCAGAACTTCCTGCACCTGCAGCAGCAGCTCGCCGAGACCGAGGACCGCATCGCCGCCGGCCGCCGCTTCTACAACGGCAACGTGCGCGCGTACAACACGCGCATCGGGCAGTTCCCGTCCAGCATCATCGCGGGCACGTTCAAGTTCACGCCGTCGGAGTACTTCGCCGTCGACGACCCGGACGTGCGCGCCACCCCGTCGCTGAGCGGCTCGTTCGACAACCTCACCACCACGCCGCTGCCGACCCAGCAGCCGCCGCAGGGCCAGATCCCGCCCGGCTCGTAGCCTGCGGGCGCGCAGCGCATACCCTCGAAGGCGTGGACCGGGTGCTCGCCGACGCCGTGATGGTGCTGCACTTCGGCTTCCTGCTGTTCGTCGTGTTCGGCGGGTTCGTGGCCTGGCGATGGCCGTGGGTGATCTGGCCGCACCTGGTGGCGGCCGGCTGGGGTGGGCTGATCATCGCGTTCGGCCTGAACTGCCCGCTGACCCGCGTGGAGAACGACTTCCGCACCCGGGCCGGCGGCGACGAGCTGGCCGGCGGCTTCATCGACACCTACATCGAGGGCGTGCTCTATCCCGAGCGCTACATCGGGCTGGCGCGGGCGCTGGCCGCGGTCCTGGTGCTGGTGTCCTGGGCCGGGTTCCTGCGGCTGCGGCAGCAGCTGCGCGAACGGGTTCCGGCTTGAGCACGCCGTCGCCGGAGCGGCTCTGGTCGCGGCTGGTCGGCGACGGGGCGGTGCGGTTGGACGGCTTCCACGCCGTGAAGCACGCGCTGCGGTTCGGCGCCGAGGTGCCGCTGATCCTCACCGCCGACCGCGGCCGGGCGCTCGAGCTGGCGACGGCGCTGGCTCCCGACGTCGCCGGCGCGCTGCACAAGGCCGTCGAGGCCGACGCGGCCACCATCGCCAGGCTGGCCGGGGTCGCGCACCACACCGGGGTGGCGGCGCTCGCCATGCCGCGCGACTGGCAGCTGCGGGACGTGACCGCCGCGAGCCCGGTGGTGCTGCTCGACCGGCCGCGCGATCCGGGCAACTACGGCGCCGTGATCCGGGTGGCTGCCGGGCTGGGTGCCGCCGGCGTGCTGTCCAGCGGCCCGCTCGACCCGTGGCATCCCGCGGTCATCCGCGGTGCCGCGGGGCTGCACTACGCCCTGCCGGTGCGGCGCGTCGACGCCGACGAGCTCGACGGGCTCGGCCGCCCGGTCGTCGCGCTGGACGCCACCGGCGCCGACGCCAGGGACGCGGTGATCCCGGACCACGCGGTGATCGCCTTCGGCTCCGAGCGGCACGGGCTGTCCGCGGCGGTCGCCGCCCGCGCCGGCACCGTGCTGGCGCTGCCCATGCGGCCCGGCGTGGCCAGCTACAACCTGGCTACCGCGGTCGCCATGGTGCTCTACCAGTGGTCTACCAGCGGCCACCGCGCCGCACTACGGTCTGATCGGTGACCGACGCTGCACCATGGGCGGCCAGGGCCGCCGCCGCCGAGCGGGCCGTGCACGCCAGGCACCTGCGGGCACTGTGGTGGCTGCCGGGGACCCGCCTCGGCGTGGTCGCCTGGCCGCCGAACTGGCGGCAGCGGCTGTTCATGGGCACCTGGCACTACTGGTGGCAGGCGCACCTCATGGACTGCCTGCTGGACGCCCAGCTGCGTGACCCGGTCGCCGGCCGGCGCGACCTCGTGCACGGGCTGGCCCGCGGCATCCGGCTGCGCAACATGCGGCGCTGGACCAACGACTACTACGACGACGTGGCGTGGCTCGGCCTGGCGCTGCAGCGCGCGGCCAACACCGCCGACGTGCGCCACCCGGCCGCGGTCCGCCAGATCACCGCGCAGCTCAACGCCGGCTGGACCAGCCAGGGCGGCGGCGGCATCTGGTGGCGCGTCGGCGACGACTTCAAGAACGTGCCGTCCAACGGGCCGGCCGCGATCCTGCTCGCCCGCTCGGAGCAGCCGGCCGACCAGCAGCGCGCCGTCGACCTCGGCGAGTGGATCACGGCCGAGCTCGTCGACGCCGACAACGGCCTGGTGTGGGACGGGCTGCGGGTCAACCAGGACGGCTCGATCCGCACGGTCGAGAAGGGCGTCTACTCGTACTGCCAGGGCGTCTACCTCGGTTTGTGCGTCGAGCTGGCCGCCTTGACCGGCGACGACGTCTGGCCGCAGCGCGCCGCACGCACCGTGGCCGCGACCGTCGAGCACCTCGTCGGCCCGGACGGTGTGCTGCGCGGCCACGGCACCGGCGACGGCGGGCTGTTCACCGGCATCCTCGGCCGCTACCTGGCGCTGGCCGCCGTCGAGCTGCCGCCGGCCGAGCGGGCCACCAGGCGGCTGGCGGCTGGCGTGGTGCTGGCCGCCGCGGAGGCCGCGTGGCGCAACCGCGGCATCGGCCACGGCGGTCCGGTGTTCGGCCCGAACTGGTCCACCCCTGCGGACCGGGCCGCGGACCTGTCGGTGCAGCTCTCCGGCTGGATGCTGTGCGAGGCGGCCGCGTCCGTCGAGCGGCACAGCTACTCGGACAGCGGGCAGTCACTCGGGTAGCGCGGTCACCCGGTAGCGCGGCGTTACTCACGCAGCGCGGCGTTACTCGGGCAGTGCGGCCACCAGCGTCGCGCACTCGTCGACGGGTTTGCTCATCTCCTGCCGGTAGCGCTGCAGCCCGACCGTGGTGCCCAGCACCAACATGCAGATCGCCACGCTGGCCGCCAGCGGCTTGAGCCACGGGTGCACGTCCAGCAGGTCGGCCGCGTAGTAGCCGCCGAGCACCAGCAACGGCGCCCAGCCGATCGCGCCGACCAGGCTGGCGACGAAGTACTTCCGCCGGTCCATGCCGGCGGCGCCGGCCAGCATCGGCGCGAACGTGCGGATGAACGGCAGCCAGCGCGCCGCGACCACCGCCCAGAACCCCCAGTGCTCGAAGAACCGGCCGGCGCGCTCCAGGTTGCGCCGGTTGAGCACCCGGCCGCCCTTGCGGGCCAGCACCCGGACGCCGGTGCGGTCGCCGATGGCGTAGCCGGTGTGGTTGCCCGTCACGGCGATCGCCACCGTGCACGCCGAGAGCGCCCACGCGTCGAACTCGCGGCCGTGCTGGGCGAGCACCACGCCGGCCGCGAGCAGCAGCGAGTCGCCTGGCAGGAACAGCCCGACGACGAAGGCGCACTCCAGGTAGATGAAGCTCAGCACGACCAGCCAGACCATCATCGGGCCCGCCGACTGCAACGGGTCGATGAAGGCCAGGTGCGTAGTCACGGGCGGCAAGGGTACCGGCGCCGCCACGCGGTCCGTGCGCCGCCGGCCGCTGCCGCGAGGACCGTCCGCCGCTGCGAGCGACTACCGTGGAACCGATGACGGTTGAGCTCATCGACGAGCTGCGGGCCGCAGCCGGCCAGGACGCCGTGCTCACCGACGCCGACGTCACGGCCGGCTACGCGCGCGACATGATGCCGCTGGCGCCGGCCGGCAGCCCGCTCGCGGTCGTGCTGCCGAGGGACACCGCGGCCGTGCAGGCCGTCGTCCGCGCCTGCGCCAAGCACCGCACACCGATCGTGCCGCGCGGCGCCGGCTCGGGCCTGAGCGGAGCCGCCAACGCGATCGACGGCTGCGTGGTGCTGAGCCTGACCAGGATGAACCGCATCATCGAGGTCGACGCCGACAACCGGCTCGCGGTGCTGGAGCCGGGCGTGGTCAACCTGGAGCTGCGCGAGGCCGTCGAGAAGCGCGGCCTGTTCTACCCGCCCGACCCGTCGAGCTACGACTGGTGCACGGTCGGCGGCAACCTGGCCACCAACGCCGGCGGGCTGTGCTGCGTGAAGTACGGGGTGACGACGGACTTCGTGCTCGGGCTCGAAGTGGTGCTGGCCTCCGGCGAGCTGTTGAAGACCGGCCGGCGGACCGTGAAGGGCGTCGCCGGCTACGACCTCACGAAGCTCTTCGTCGGCTCCGAGGGCACCCTGGGCGTGATCACCAAGGCGACCGTCGCGCTGCGCCCGCTGCCGCAGGCGCCGGCCACGCTCGTGGCGAGCTTCGGCACCACCGCGGCGGCCGGCGCCGCCGTGGCCACGATCGTGCGCGAGGGCATGGTGCCGTCGCTCATGGAGATCATGGACCGCACCTCGATCCGCGCCGTGCAGAACTTCCAGCACACCGAGCTCGGCGCCGGTGCGGACTCGGCGGCGCTGCTGCTGTGCCAGTCCGACTCCGGCGGCGAGGTGGCCCGCCGCGAGCTGGCCGCCATCGAGCAGGCGTGCAATGCCGCGGGCGCCGAGTTCGTCTACGCCACCGACGACCTGGCCGAGGGCCGGCTGCTACTGGCCGCCCGCCGCGCCGTGCTGCCTGCACTGGAGACCCTCGGCACCTGGCTCACCGACGACGTGTGCGTGCCCCGCACCAAGATCACCGAGCTGATCGAGCGCTCCGAGGAGATCGCGTCCCGGCTGGGCCTCACGATCGCGGTCGTCGGCCACGCCGGCGACGGCAACATGCACCCAACGATCGTCTACGACTCCTCGTCCGAGGACGAGACGGCGCGCGCCCACCGGGCGTTCGACGACATCCTCGAGGCCGGCCTCGCGCTCGGCGGCACCGTCACCGGCGAGCACGGCGTCGGCAAGATCAAACAGGACTGGCTCGCGCGCGAGATCGGCACCGTCGGCATCGACGTGCACCGCCGCATCAAGGCCGCCCTCGACCCCGACGACCTCTTCAACCCCGGCTCCATGTTCTCCATGCCCGGCGTGTCCCTACGCTAACGCCAATCCTATTGCAACAAGATGGCGCTTGTGTATAGTTTGCGGGTGAACATCTCCCTCCCCGACGACCTCCGCCGTCGCGCCAAGGAGGCCGGCCTCAACCTGTCCAAGATCACCCGTGAGGCGATCCTCGCCGAATTCGATCGGCGCGCGAAGATCGCCGCGCTGGACGAGTACCTCGCCGAGCTCGAAGCCGAACTGGGGCCGATCAGCCCCGAGGATCAGGCACGCGCCGACGCGCTGGTCGACAGCGTGTACGGGCCCAGTGTGAACGGGCGCAGCGCCGACCGGCGGTCCGCATGACGACGGTCCTCGACTCGGGTGGCGTCACCGCACTTGCTAAGGATCGGGCCTTGGTGAACTCGCTCCGGAAGCGTGGTGCCTGGCCGCCGGTCGTCCCGGCCGCTGTGCTCGTCGAGTCGTTGACCGGCGACCACCGGCTGGACTTCCACACGAATCGCCTGCTGCGACTCTGCGAGGTACGGCCGGTCACCGAGTTGATGGCGCGGCACGCCGCGGCGTTGCGGCACGCGTGCCGGCGCGATGGCGTATCGGCGGTGGACGCGATTGTCGTCGCGGCCGCCGATCAGGCTGGTGGCGGGGTGGTATGGACGTCGGATCCTGACGACATCGCGGCAGTCGCATGCAACACGATCGACCGGGTGGCGACGCTGTACCCGTGAGTGGCGATGAGGGCTATGGCACTCATCCCCACGTACGGGTCGCGCAGCGGCATTACCAGCTCCCGCCGCCTCCGCCGGAGCTGCCGCCGCCGACGGAGCCGCTGCTGGAGAAGCCGGAGCCGCCGCCCGCGGACGACGAGGCGGGCGCGGAGCTGAGCACCGAGCCGCTGCTGCGGCCGAAGGAGTCGAGCGACGGGCCGAGGCCCGACGGGTCGCCGCCGCCGTACCACCAGACGGTGGCCACGGTGCCCTGCGCGGCGGCCAGCGCGGCGAACACCTTGGCCCACCGCTTGGTCAGCCCGAAGATCATGGCCAGCGGCAGGTACCGGCTGAAGACCTCGGTGGCTTCCTCGTGCCGCAGCTGGTCGGCCTCCGCGGTGGCCAGGTAGCGGCGGAAGCCCATGGTCTGCGCCCAGACCGCGCGGCCGAGCGCGGTGCGCGCCGGCATGGCCCGCCAGACGAGGTAACCGATGACGACCGCCAGCAGCAGGCCGAACACCACGACGACGGTGGACCACCCGGCGTCGATCAGCGCCAGCGCACTGCCGACGCCGCTGAACGAGATCGGCAGGAACAGCAGCGGCATCAGGCAGCCGAGGAGCTGCCGCGGGCTGCCGCTGGACGCGGTCACCCTCGGCCGGCGGCGGAACCAGCCGGCGCGGTAGCCCTCGTCGGCGAGCTCGCGGCTGACCCGCCGGAAGCTCGTCTGGAACTTCCGCCGCAGCGAGGCGAGCGTCACCGTCGGACGGCCCTCGAAGAGCGAGTCGAGCAGCGTCTGCTCGTAGGGGGCGAGCTGGTCGTCCGGCCCCTGCTGCCCGAGCCAGGTCAGCGACCAGTCACCCCCGCCAAGCTCGTCGATGCGCAGGTAGCCGCGCACGGCCAGGTCCACGATCGTCGCGCTGATCTGCACGGGCGTCGTCCGCTCGGCGAGCACGAGGCCGACCAGCGCTGGGCGCACGCCCTTGGGCGGCGTGAACGCGACCGCCGGCTCCGGCCCGCCGGTCACCGGCACGAAGTCCTCCGCGCTCGCCTGACCAGGCGCCGGCGCCAGCCCGAGCGGCACGCCGAGGTAGGTGCGGTCCCGGCCGCCGCGCAGCCAGAGCAGCCCGCCGATGGTCGCCGCACCCACCACGGACAGCCCGGCGACCAGGTAGGACAGCCGGCTCGGCGGCGCCTCCCACGGCCCGCGCTGCACGGCTTCGAGCACCGGCGGCGGCACCGCGACCACGCCCTTGTCCAGCCCGATCACCACGGTGAGCCCCTCGCCGACCTGCAGCGAGCCCTGGCCGAACGCGGCCTGCTGCTGGTCGACGGCCTGCTGCTGGTCGCACGATGCCTGGCTGCTCGACTCGCCGGCGAAGCACGACACCTGGCGCAGCCCGCCCGGGGTGCGCACGGTGACCGTGACGTCCAGCAGGCTCACCCGCCACCGGGTGCCGGTGGCCTCCCAGAACAGCTCGTCGTGCTCGTCGAAGGAGTTCATCAGCCCGCGCAGCGTGTACTGCAGCTGGTACTGCTGCCGGCCGGTCACCGTCAGGTCCGGGTCGCCGACCCTGATGGTGGTGCTGCGGGCGTTGTGGATCAACCGCACCCCGGCGGGCGCGCCGGTCGGGCTGGACACCGTGACGCCGCTCAGCGCGTACACCCGGTCGTTGTCCTCGTCGGCCGGCTCCCTGACGTCGATCTCGCGCTCGATGCCGTGCCGTTCGTTGTCGCCGAAGTCGTAGGTGATCAGCTCGGTGACGGTCAGCGCGCCGTCCGGCTGGATCTCCGCGTCGATCTTGAACGACGCGATCTGCTCGTCGGCCTGCGCCGCCGCAAGCGCGGGCGCGACACCACCGAGTGCGGCCAGCACGCCGATCGCCGACGCGGCCACGAGCCGCCGGATCAGTTCAGCACCACAAATTGACACTTCGGTCCGTTCGCCCGGGCCAGACGCTGGTCGGCGGTGAGCAGTGGCAGCTGCAGTATCTCTGCCAGCGCGACGAATGCCGCGTCGTAGGTCGACACGCTGTCACGGAGTTCCCAGACTCTGCCGAGCAGTCGAACTTGGGGATAACGCCGCAGCCTCATGCGCTGGTAGCGATCGAGAGCCTTGCTTGCCTGCGCGGTGGACAGCACTCCGCGCATCGCGAGGCCTCGAAGGGCGCGGGCCGTCTCGAGGTCGGCTCCGTGTGGAACGGCGAGCCGGCCGGCCTGCCGAATCTGCTGCCTGGCGGCATGGCCGATGCGGTCCCGGTCGGCGAGAGCTGCGACCAGGACCGAGGTGTCGACTACCACTGTTCGCCGCGGCCGTCGTGGATGGCGTCCAGGATCTCGTCCCAGGTGAGCTTGGCGCCATCCTTCTCGACCTCGGCGAAGATCTCGTCGAGCGAGCGTTCCTGGGCCAGGCGCTCCAACTCGCGCAGCAGGAAGTCGGACAGGCTCTGGTGGTTCCTCGCAGCCCGTCGCTTCAGCTCGGCGTGCACATCGTCCGGCACGTTCCGCACCTGCAGCATCTTGGTCATAGCACCAGCCTACATGCTGAGCGCATGTGAATTCAATGTGATCAGGCGGCTTGGCGGGCGTTGGCGCGGCGGGCCCTGAGGTATTCGAACCCGATCGGCACGACCGAGACCAGCACGATCGCGATCAGCATCAGCTCGATGTGTTCGCGCACGAAGGCGATGCTGCCGAGCCAGTAGCCGAGCAGCGTGACGCCGGTGGCCCACAGCACGCCGCCGATGAGGGAGTAGGTGAAGTACCGCCGCGGGTCCATCCGCGCGACACCGGCCATCGCGGTGATGAACGTCCGGACGATCGGCACGAACCGGGCCAGCACGATCGCCCGCCCGCCGTACTTGTCGAAGAAGTGACGCGTCTTGTCCACGTAGTCGCGCCGGAACAGCCGCGAGTTCGGCCGGTTGAACAGCGCCGGCCCAGTCTTGTAGCCGATGCCGTAGCCCACCACGTTGCCGAGCACCGCGCACACCGTGAGCAGCAGGCAGACCAGCCAGATCGGCTCCTGCAGCAGGCCGGTCGCGACGAACAGGCCCGCGGTGAACAGCAGCGAGTCGCCCGGCAGGAAGAAGCCGACGAGCAGCCCGCACTCGGCGAAGATGATCACGCACAGCCCGAGCAGCATGTACGGGCCGAGCCCGCGCAGCAGGGTGTCCGGATCGAGCCACCCCGGCAGCAGCGCAAGGGTCGCGGTGTCTAACGCGTCGAACGCGGAGGTTGGGCGCACGAGTCAGGTTCTCACAGGACGCTGACCAGGCCCGCCACCGCACCCGCCAGCAGGCCGAGTACCAGCGCGATCAGCAGCACCCAGCCGGCCGGCATGGACGGCCGCGGCTGCCTGGTGTGTGGCGCGCGCACCGGCATGCCGGCCGCCTGCGCCCGCAGCGCCTGCGACAACAGCTGCTCGGAATCCAACCTGGCCCCCTGGAGTCACGGCCACCATAGGTCGCCGGTGACCATTGCAGCATCACCGGGCCGGGTTGGAAAGGACGGCGCCTAGCTCTGCCGTCGCACGTCCTTTGCGCTGGTGGCGGCCAGTTCGACCAGGTCGTCGACGGCGGCCCGCAACTGGCCGCGGACCTCGGCCGACTGCGCCGCCGCGAGCAACGCCCTGCCGCGCTGGGCCTGGCCGAGCGCGGCGTCGCGCACCGCGTCGTGGCCGAACCGCCGCGCCTGCGAGCGCAGGAAGCGGACGGCCTCGGTGAGCTGCGCCACCTCGGCGGCGCCTACCTGCGTCACTACCGGAGCGGCCGATGCGGGTGCGGCGAGCGTGCCTGCGGCAAGGGTGCCACCGACGGTAAGCATGCCGACGATGCCAAGAAACTCGCGACGATCGGGCACCTGATTCTCCTCCGGGCGTGGCCTCACCGCCGAGGAGCGCCTCGGCGGCCGGGTCACAGGCGAGGTCAGGTGACGTACAGAATCCGAGGCAGCCGGCAGCGCAAAACGGCACGGCAAAGCAAGGGATCGGGGAGAGCGGGTGCCCGGCGCTGCGATTACCTCGGGCTCCCCCTGGCCGGTTCGCCCGCTGGCTCGAACGGTAAGCGAGCGGTCGCGTTCCGCACAATGGGCCGCTGGAGTGAGTGACTGAACTCAGCGACCGGTGCCCGCCAGCACCCTTTGCAGGGCGTCAAGGGCGCGGCTCGCCGTCGACTTCACGGTGCCCTTGGAGATGCCGGTGGCCTCGGCGATCTCCGCCTCGGACAGCCCGCCGTAGTAGCGCAGCACGAGCACCTCGCGCTGCCGGTCCGGCAGGTGGGCGAGCGCGCGGACCACGGCCTGGTGCTCCGCGGTGAGC
>Ga0299913_10004963_pt1 | contig 11283 bp, 9 predicted proteins | sample RVTome_9_FD_201360 | JGI IMG/M metagenome (GOLD analysis project Ga0299913, IMG submission 201360) | Soil microbial communities from uranium-contaminated site in the Upper Colorado River Basin, Wyoming, United States - RVT155D38 (version 2) ... | reverse complement strand
CGGTGTCCTCCTCCGAGCAGTCGCCGGTGTCGAGGACCGCCTCGCCGCCGGCGGCCGCGATCTCCTCGACGACCTCCTTGCCGACGTCCGGGTCGAGCTCGTTGACGACGACCCGGGCGCCTTCCCTGGCCAGCTCGAGCGCCTCGCCGCGGCCGATGCCACGACCCGCTCCGGTGACGATCGCCACCCGTCCGTCCATCAGTCCCATGCCGCCGACCCTACCGAGCAGACGCCGCTACGCTGCCGGGCATGATGCCGAGCGAGGCTGGCAGCGCGCCGCGGGGCTGCGACAGCGAGGTCGGCCGGCTGCACACCGTGCTGCTGCACCGGCCCGGCGCCGAGCTCAAGCGGCTGACCCCCCGCAACAACGACAAGCTGCTCTTCGACGGCATCCCCTGGGTCGACCGCGCCCAGGACGAGCACGACGCGTTCGCGCAGGCCCTGCGCGACCACGGCGTGGAAGTCCTCTACCTGTCGGACCTGCTGGCCGAGGCGCTGGAGGTGCCGGCCGCCCGCGACGAGACCATCAACGGCGCCCTCGCCGACCCGCGGCTGGGCGAGGCCCTGCACGCGGCGGTTTCGACCTATCTCCGCGGCCTCCACCCGAACGATCTCGCCAACGCGCTGATGGCCGGGCTCGCGCACGAGGAGATGACGCCCGTCGGCGGCCTGGCCTACCGGTTCATGGACCGGCACGACTTCGTCATCGACCCGTTGCCCAACCTGCTCTTCACCCGCGACTCCAGCGTCTGGATCCGCGACCAGGTCGCCGTCACCAGCCTGGCGATGCCCGCCCGGATGCGCGAGACGACCCTGACGCGGGCCATCTACAGCCATCACCCCCGGTTCGCCGGCACCGGGCACATCTACGGGCCCGAGTTCGAGTACGTCGAGGGCGGGGACGTGCTGCTGCTCGCGCCCGGTGTGCTCGCCGTCGGGGTCGGTGAGCGCACGACCCCGGCCGGTGCGGAACGACTGGCGCGACACGTGTTCGACCGCGGCCTGGCCGACACCGTCCTCGCCGTGCCGATCGCCCAGGAGCGGGCCACCATGCACCTGGACACGGTGTGCACGATGGTCGACGTCGACGCGGTGGTGATGTACCCGAACGTCGCCGACACGCTCGTCGCCTACACCGTGACGGCCGGCGACGAGCTGGACGTGTCCGGGCCGGAGCCGTTCCTGGTGGCTGCGGCCAAGGCGATGCGCATCGACACCCTGCGGGTGATCGACACCGGACTGGACCCGATCACGGCCGAACGCGAGCAGTGGGACGACGGCAACAACACCCTGGCGATCGCCCCCCGGCTGACGGTCGCATACGAGCGCAACACCGAGACCAACGCCCGGCTGGCCGAGGCGGGGATCGCGGTGGTGGCCATCTCGGGCAGCGAGCTGGGCAGCGGCCGGGGTGGCCCACGGTGCATGTCCTGCCCGATCGCGCGCAGCCCGCTGGGCACCTGAGCAGGTCCGGCGGGCGACCTCAGTGGTCGAAGGGCCGGGCGGGAGCGGAAAGGGCGGGACCCGGGCGCTACCGACGGGGGATGCAGCAGCGCCCGGGCCGAATAACAACGCTATCCGCATCCGCGGCCCGGATCAGCGCAGGGTGAGCTGCCGGCTGCGCATCCCCGCCAGGGCGCGACGCTGGGCGACGTCGAGGGGCGCCGTCTCCGCCATCGCAGCTCCCAGCCGCCCGGCGAACTCCGCCGCCGGCGTCTCCACGTCCGGTGCCTCGGTGTCCGCGGCGAGATCCCACACGGGCACCGTCAGCCCGTGCGCCCGGAACGAGCCCACGTAGCGGGTGCCGGTGCCGAGCCCGTCCTGCTCGGCGGCATGCAGCCGGGCCATCGCGGTCAGGAACTCCTCCTCGTCGTGCGGCATGACCCAGCGCAGGTGCCGGCGCCCGCCGATGTCGCACCAGTACGCCGCCTCCACCGACTCCAGCCGGCTGGTCGGGACCACGGCCTCGTTGGCCCGTTCCATCGACTCGGTCACCTCGGCGGAGCGCTCGACCATGCCGTCCAGCCAGAAGTCGAAGCCCCGGTGGAGCTCGACGGCGAGCGCGGTGCCGGGGTCGAGCAGGTCCTGCAGCCTGGGTCCGGGTGCGGGCAGCGGCCCGGGCGTGATCGGCGTGCCGGGCTCGGCGTCAAGGGCGCGCAGCAGCGCCTCGGCGACGTCGCGGCTGGCATCGCCAGAGCCGCCGGGCACCTGGAGCCCGACCAGGACCGCGCCGTCCTGCCGTACCAGCGCCGGCCAGGCCATCGGCAGCACCGTCGCAAGTGTGACCTCGCGGCCGGCGCGCGTGCCGGCCAGCGCCAGCGGCGCCGTCGCGGCGGGCACGATTTCCCGCAGCGCGACCCAGTCGCACTCCCCGGCCAGCCCCTCGAACGGTCGCGCGACGAACTGCCCAATCGCCTCGGCGGCCTGCCGCCCGTGACACGCCTTGTAGCGACGACCCGACCCGCACGGGCACGGCTCGCGCGCGCCGACCGCCGGCACGTCGGCGGCACCGGATCGCGATGCGGTACGACGGGTGGCGGCGCGTCTGGCCATCAGGGCGGCTCCTCGCTGGGCCTGCAGTCAGGTGGACCCGCCGAAGACTAGTGGCGGTCCGGCGACGCGACGCCGGGGCCGCGCACGTCGGCCCAGACCGTGACGGCGTTTCCGTCCTCGGTGACTCCCCACTCGCTGCAAATCGTGCGCACGATGTCGAGCCCGCGCCCGCCGAGGGAGGAGACCGCCGCCACGGCAGCCTGCGGGCGGGTGAGCGCCCCGCCGTCGGTGATCTCGAGGTGTAGCAGGTCACGCCGCAGGGCCCAGCGGACCCGGATGTCGCCGGTCGGCAGTGGGTCGGCGTGCCGGATCGCGTTGCTCACCAGCTCGGAGAGCACGAGGACGGCGTCGTCGCGCATGGGGGCCGGGATGCCGTTGGCGATCAACTCGTCGGCGAGGGCGTGCCGCGCGGCACTGACGCTGCTGCGGGCGTGCGGAACAGTCACCGACGACATCGGGCCAGGTTGACTGGATTGCCCCGAGTCATGGTCATCGTGATGGGCGATCGCCATGGCGATGCGCCCCCCTCCCCGAATAGCGACCCTTCTTCTTACGCTCTGTCGCCCCTACCCGTGCCCGCCTGGTCGACGACGAAACGGCGCAAAACGGGCCGATCGGGTCACTTCGCGGTCCGCCCGAGCGTGTCCAGCACGGGTCGGGGCCGGTCGGTGATGATCGCGTCCACCCCCAGATCGCTACAGAGCGTGACATCCGCCCTGGCGTTCACCGTCCACACGTGCACCTCGTGACCGTGCCGGTGCACCCGCTCCACGTACCCGGGATGCGCCCGCACCACCTCGATGCTCGGCCCCGCGATGCGGACCCCCGGTGGCAGGGCGCCGTCCCGGAACCGCAGCGGCACCCGGTCCATCAGGAAGACGGTCCGCACACTGGGCGCCATCACCCGCATCCGCCGCAGCGACAGCTGCGAGAAGCTCATCACCCGCACCGGCGAGGTCCGGCCCAGCCGCGGGTGCGCCCAGCCGAAGTGCGCCAGCAGGTCGACCAGCCGGCGTTCCACCAGGCCCGCGTAGCGCGTCGGGTGCTTGGTCTCGATGGCCAGCTCCACCGGTCGCTCATGGTCGGCGACGGTCTCGAGCAGGCGGCGCAGGGTGAGGATCTCGGCGCGGTCGCGGTCGGGCACCTCCGGGTCCTCGAAGTCCTCCCACCTCTCGCGCCACGAGCCGAAGTCCAGCGCCGAGAGCTCCGCGAGCTCGAGCGTCGACAGCACCCCGCGACCGTTTGAGGTGCGGTCCACCCGGCGGTCGTGGACGCAGACCAGGTGCCCGTCACGCGTCAGCCGAACGTCGCACTCCAGCGCATCGGCGCCGTCGTCGAGGGCCCGCTTGTACGCCGACAGGGTGTGCTCGGGCACGTCCTCGGACGAGCCGCGATGGGCGATGACCTGGATCGTCGAGCGGTCTCGGCCAGTCGAGCGGCTCACGGTGCCCATGCTGCCACCAGCGACCTCGTCTCACGGCACCAGCACGCCAGGGTTGAGCAGCCCATCCGGGTCGAATGCCCGCTTGATCCGGCGCATAACGTCGATCTCTTCCTGCGTGCGCGTCAGCGCCAGCCAGCGCACCTTGGCCATCCCGATGCCGTGCTCCGCGGCGATGCTGCCGCCGTGCCCCGCGGCGAGGCGCAGCACCGCCTCGTCGATGCTGTCGTCATCGGGCGCCGGGCCCATGACGTTGACGTGCAGGTTGCCCATGGCGAGATGGCCGAAGACGAACACGTCGTACGGCGCAACCGCTTGCGGCAGCTCGGTCAGGAACGCGCCCAGCCGGTGCAGGGGCAGGCTGACGTCGAGCTTGTGCGGCACTCCCAGGGTCGAGATCGCTTCGGTGTGGCGTTCGCGGTACGCCCACAGCCGTTCGTCGACCGCGGCGTCGACGTCGTCCGGCAGCTCGGGCGGTTCGTCGGTCTGGAGCAGGAGGTAGACCGGCCACCCGGCGGACAGCGGCGCGGGTAGGCCGGCCACTCGTCGTACCAGCTCGACACCGGGCGACATCATCACCTCTGCCGCCCGCAGTCCGTTGGCGGGGAGCAGCGCGACAGCGGCGTCGATGTCGGCACAGCCGACGAGCACCACGCAGCCGGGACCCGGGCGCGGGACCAGGAGCAGCCGGGCGGCGGTGACCACGGCGAGCGTGCCCTCGCTGCCGGCGAGCAGGCCGGGCAGGTCGTACCCGGAGTTGTCCTGGGGCGGTGGGTCGAGCCGGCTCAGGACCGTGCCGTCGGCGAGTACCGCCTCGAGGCCGCGCACCTGCGCCCGGGTCGCGCCGTGCTGGACGACGTTCAACCCGCCGGCGTTCGTGGCGATGGTGCCGCCGACGGTCGCGCTGTCCCGGCTGGCGAGGTCGACGCCGTAGGAGAGACCGGCGGCAGCGGCGTGGGCATGCACGGCCGCGATCGTGGCGCCGGCGCCGGCGACGAGCTCGCGGCGCGACACGTCGACGTCGTCGAGCGCATTCAGCCGACTGGTGGAGAGGACGACATGGGCGGCGTCGCCACGGGGCACCGAGCCACCGACCAGGCCGGTGTTCCCGCCCTGCGTCACGATCGGGACATGACTTGCGGCGCAGGCTCGGACGACGGCGGCGACCTCGGCAGTGCGTGCGGGGCGCACGACCGCCCGGGCCCTGCCGGTGAAGCGTCGGGTCCAGTCGGTCTCGTACGGCGCGCACAGGTCTCGGTCGGTCAGCACGTGCGCCGACCCGACCGCATCGGCCAGCGCGCGCTCCAGGCTCACGCGGCGAGCCTGGCACACCTGTGTTGTGTCATGGCCGAGCCCGGTGTCAGGGCAGCAGCCACTCGATCGCGAACAGGTACGTCATGAGCGTCATCAGGCCTGCGCTCACGACGGCGAACGCGAGGAAACGGCGGCCGGCCAGCCACTGCGCGAACAGGAAGGTCAGCGGGAATGCCAGCAGCATGAGGCGGGGCCGCGGCCCCACGCTGCTGAAGAGCAGCATCTGGGCCAGGGCGGCGAGCGTGAAGACGGCGATGCCGGTGGGCAACCGCAGGCCGCGCTTCCAGACCAGCCAGCCGGCCAGCCCGATGAGCAGGAAGCCGAGCAGCATGGCCGGTCGCTCCGGACGGAGGAGCAGGTCGAGGTCCCGGAACGGGCGGGAGAAGCCCCACCCGAAGTCCAGCTCCTGGTGCCAGTGCAGCCGCTCGAGCTCGAACCAGGCGAGGGCGTGGCCGGTGCGCCGCCAGAGGTAGCCGAAGTAGGCCAGCGCGCCGACGGGGGTGAGCACGGCTGCCCAGAGGCTGCGCCACTCGCGCCGATCGCGGATGGCGAGAAAGGCGAAGGCCGCGGCGGCGACGGCGACGGCCACCCCGGTCGGTCGGGTTGCCGTGGCGCCCATGCCGAGCACGCCGGCGAGCACCCACCTCCTGGAGCACAGCGCCAGCAGTGATCCGGCGGCCAGGGCCAGCAGGAGCGCCTCGGCGTAGAGGAGCGAGATGACGCCTGCACCGGGGAGCGCCGCGAAGAGGACCCCCGCCCGGACCGCGGCGGCCTCCGGAGTGCTGCGGCGCGCCAGCAGGTAGACCAGCGCGACGGCAACGCCACCGAGGACGTGGTTGAGCGCGATGCCGGTCCAGACGAGCGGTACGCCCGTGGCCTCTGCGACGCCGCGGACGAGCAGCGGGAACAGCGGGAAGAATGCCGCGGTCGGCGGGCCGTCGACGGCGTCGATACCGGGCAGCGACGAGGCGTAGCCGTCCCTCATGACCGAGAGGTAGTTGCCCCCGTCCCACGGGGAGACGAGCTTGGCCCACGAGCGATCCGACTCGTGCAGGCGCGCGGCGACGATCGCCACTGCGGCGAGGATGCGTGCGACGACGTATGAAGCGAGGACGACGTGCAGCCCCGAGCGGGCGTCGCCGGGACCGGCGGCTGCGGGTACGTCGGTCTTCGGGCCGACCACCTGCCTGGGCGCATCCACGGCCGGCTCTACATGCCTGCGCTGACCTGCCGCCAGGTGTCCCAGGCGCTGCGGACCATCTCGGGGTAGCCGAACCGCGCGGTCCAACCGAGTTCCTTCGCCGCCAGCTCGGCAGAGCCCACGATGCGCGCCGGGTCGCCCGGTCGACGCGGCCCCATCTCGGGTTCGACGTCGAGGCCACTGGCGTGCTTGACCAGCTCGAGGATCTCCAGGATCGTCGCGCCCTCACCTCGGCCGAGGTTGTAGACCGGCCCGAGGTCCTTGCCCTCGGAGAGCCGTTGGGCGGCCACGACGTGTGCCTCGGCGAGGTCGACGACGTGGATGTAGTCGCGCTCGGCGGTGCCATCCTGGGTCGGGTAGTCGCTGCCGTTGACGACGGGAGTGCGGCCCTCGGTGAGTGACTTCATGACGGCCGGCAGGAGCCCGTAGGGGTTCACGTCGTACACCCCGTCGCCGCCGGAACCGACGACGTTGAAGTAGCGCAGGCTGGTGTGCCGCATCCCGTCGGCCCGGGCGACGTCGGCGATCAGCCACTCGCTGACGAGCTTGGACTCGCCGTACGGGCTCTCGGGTCCGGTTGGCGTGGTCTCCGTGACGATGTCCACGTCGGGCGTGCCGTAGACGCTGGCGCTGGAGGAGAACACCAGCCGGTCGACGCCAGCCTCTGCCATCGCCGCCAACACACTGCGGGTGCCGTCGATGTTGACCTGGTAGTAGTGAAGCGGCTCGTCGACCGAGACCCCCGCGTACTTCAGGGCGGCGAGATGGATCACGCCTTGGACGTCGTGGTCCGTCAGGGCCTTGTGCACGGCCTTCGTGTCCAGGATCGAGTCCTCGACGAGCGGCACGTCGTCCGGCAGGAACTCGCGCTTGCCGGTCGAGAGATCATCGAGGACGACGACGTCCATGCCAGCACGACCGAGGGCTCGTACGACGTGGGAGCCGATGTAGCCGGCGCCGCCGGTGAGCAGCCAGGTCATGGCGCCACTCTAATTGGCCAGACTTCGGCCCGTCCCGCTCGTTCTTCGCCGCCCGACTTGCCAGGGAGTCGAAGCCTGTCTGCCACACTCGTTGACCACAGCACCAGAGCAAAGTCGGGACAGTGAGGATCGCATTCTTGGGCACCCGCGGGGTGCCAGCCCGGTACGGGGGCTTTGAGACCGCCGCCGAAGAAATCGGTCAGCGCCTCGTTCTTGCGGGGCACGAGGTCACCGTCTACTGCCGAAACCCAGGGCAGACACAGACGGAACACTTAGGCATGCGGCTGGTGAACCTGCCGGCCCTGCGTGCGAGGTCATTGGAAACACTGAGTCATACGCTGCTCTCCATCCTTCACGTCATCAGAAGTCGACCCGACGCCCTCGTCCTGTTCAATGCGGCCAACGCTCCATTCCTGCCGCTGCTCAAAGCGGCCCACCTCCCCACGATCGTCCACCTCGACGGCCTCGAGTGGAAGAGAGCGAAGTGGACCGGGGCGGGGGTCCGGTACTACCGCTGGGCCGAGCGCTTCAGTGTTCAACGCGCCGACAGGGTGATCGCCGACGCGCAAGGCATCGTCGCTCACGTGGCTGCCAACTACGGGCGAGACAGCGTCTATATCCCGTACGGAGCACCAATCATCGCCCCTGGGTCAGACCTGTTGGGTCGGTTGGGCCTCCAGCCCCGACAGTTCCACCTCGTCGTGGCAAGACTCGAGCCAGAGAACCACGTCGAACTGATCGTCGAGGGGTACGTCCGGAGTTCTACACAGCTGCCCCTTGTCGTGATCGGCGAAGCTCGCTACGGCTACCAGTACGTCGAACGGGTGCGGAAGGCTGCCGGAGGTGACTCACGCATCCGGTTTCTTGGTGCCCTCTGGGACCAGGATCTCCTCGATCAGCTGTATGCGTGGAACGCCTCCTATTTGCACGGACACTCCGTCGGCGGCACCAACCCATCGTTGCTTCGGGCGCTTGGTGCCGGTACCCCGGTGTCAGCGTTCGACGTCGTCTTCAATCGCGAGGTGACTGGAGGTCATGCCCTGTTCTTCTCGGATGTCGCTGGTGTTACCAGCGCCGTCGAAGCCGTCGAGCGCGACCAGCTGGGCACGGAGTCCCGGGCGGAGATGGGCCGAAAACATGTTGCAACCCACTACCGCTGGGACGCCGTCGCCGACAGCTACGAGGAGCTCTGCTTCTCGGTGCGCGGCTCCTGAGAATGTCACCTTCGTTGAGTCACATCGCCTTGTGACGCTGGACGTGCTTGGCGCTACGCCACTCATGAGAGCTGAACCACGCGACAGCGCACAAGACAGCGACGGTAGGAACGAGGAACGTTGAAAGGGTGCTGAGAACCCCTCCGGATGGGAGAAGGGCGATCCCTGGAAGCGCAGACACACCAGCCACGCGGAAGACGAGCAACCGGGAACGAGCCAGCCTCGCAATGCCCAGAGTGGTAGCAACGACGCACAAGACCTGGAGGGCCACGCCAAGCAACGGTCCCAGGATGATGGCTTCCGCCGCGACAGGTGTGGTCACACCACCACCAGAGAACTCAAGACCAAGTTCGGATTTCATCTGCTGGCCGAGATTCGGCTGCGTGCCAGGAAGATACGGCGCGAAAGCCCATGCCACCGCCTTGGGTCCATACGGTCCCCGCGCATCCACGAGCTCAAAGATTCTCGACCCGACCAACGTGTCTGCTGACGCTCGATTCACGAACGACGATACGTAAAAGGTTGCTGCCTCACCTCGTATGTCTGGATTGCGCAAACCTCCCACGACCACAACGGCTGTGAGCGCAAGCAAGCCCGAAATGGCGATGACGAGGACCCGGAGCCCAAGGCTTCCACCTTTCCGGAGCATGAGGGCAACGGCCAGCATGCCTATCGCGACGAGCGTCCCACGGTTTCCCACTGCAAGACCCAAACCCGTCGCCGCGGCAACTCCGACCAGGGAGATCAGGCCAATCTGGCTACGCAGTGATCCGTGCGTGCTGAGCAGGAGAACCACACAGGCAAGACCCAGGCTCGCAGCCAGGATGAAGAGAGCTGCACCACCGTGAAGCGCAGACTGCCGGGCTTCATCCGCGTCTGCGGCAAGAATCGGCAGTTCGCCGTGTCGTACCAGGAATGCGGCAGACGCCAGAAGGACACCCAGACCGCAGAGTGCCGCGAACAGTCGCGTCGACTGCTGCCCATCATCGGTGCGCGTTCGCACGGGCGTGAGATCGGCCCTGAACCTCTTCTGGTTACCCCACAAGAGGAACGCGGCCAAACCGACCAACTGCCAACGAACGTAGGCGTCGACCGCTGAAGTACGGTCAAGATCCACGCCAAGCACCAGCGGGATGTATCCAAAGAACACGGAGCCGATGACGGTGAATCCGGCGACACTGACCAAGCTTCCTCTTGCGGCCCACGAGAGGAGTCGCCACGCCGCCGTCAGAGTCGGGAGGGCTACCGTCGTCCAGCCCGGCCAACAGATCGCCACCGCAGTTGTCCCGAGAAGCATGATGGCCCAGCGATCAGTCGCGGTGGTTATGCCTGCAGGCACACCTCTCACTCGGTGTTGCAGGCTCACACCCGACCTCCTGAATTACCGGCCGGTGTCGCCTGCCCCGGGATGGGACCACCGCCGTGTTGCCACGACCGAGGGACTACCGGAGTCGTCGGACGATGTTCATCGTTTCTCATCGGTAGGTCAATCGGAGGCGCGGTCCGACCGCCACCAAACATCCAGCCCCGAAGACTGACCAGGCATTGAGAGGCCAGGGCCAGGGAGTAGCCCTCTCCCGCAGGGTACGGAACCTGCCTTCCCGAGCGGTTGCCTGCCCATAGGGCAACAGAAGAACCACATCGCCGCGGACCAATACCGGACCCTTTCGCGGTCGGGAAGATCATGAATGTCCAACCAAGCCTGGGGCCAGGTTGCCACGATCACGATTGACACGACTCGGCTCTCCTGTCGCCTGACTGGCAGGGGCTGACCTCGTGGCCGAGCGTCCGTGTAGGCTCGGCGGGTCAACAACGACCGCAGTCGAGCTGGTGCCAAGACCCTCGAAGGATCGATGGACTGCGCGTGATTCCGGCACACATCGATGACCTCGACGCCCGCGACCTTGTCGGCGATGTCCGCGTGACTGTCGAGTCCGGGCCAAGGCTCCAGAGTGAGTCGACAATTGGCTGGGATGAGGCGTTGGGCAGGCTAGCTCCCCTGTTTCAGCAGCCTCTTCTCGATGAGCAGTGTCGTGACTGGTGGGCTCCGCTCAGGATCGACCTGGCGGCGTTGTCGATGGCCTACTGTCGGGCCGAATCGTGGCGGGATTCGCTCATCAATGCAGGCGTCGACCGAGTCGTCGTTGCAACACGGCTGCCGTCACTTTGGCGCGCGGCGCTCGCGCCGTTGCAGGTAACGATCGACCATCGTCGGACGGCTGCTCGCATGCTCACCGCGATGCGCAGCGCTCAAGCCGGGGAACTGCTCAAACTCGTGGGCGTAGACGGTGGCGTCCGCCGAATCGCAACGCCTCTCGCGGCTCTTTCGTGGCAGGGCCGGAAGCAGCAGCATTGTGACTTGATGCTCGTTGGAGAGATCCCAACTCCCTCCATGCTGGGATCACTTCTTCTCCTGCCGGCCGACCGAAGCACCGTCGTCGCCTGCGACCCTCGTGTTGCCGTGATTGCGGCTCGCCAAGGCCACCACGTCTCCGCACTCTGGCCGACGGCCCCGCAACGGTCTCCTGGATCCATGAACAGGGTTGTCGAGCAAGCTCGGCGCTTGGTGTCCACCGCAGA
>Ga0299913_10004962_pt1 | contig 11283 bp, 8 predicted proteins | sample RVTome_9_FD_201360 | JGI IMG/M metagenome (GOLD analysis project Ga0299913, IMG submission 201360) | Soil microbial communities from uranium-contaminated site in the Upper Colorado River Basin, Wyoming, United States - RVT155D38 (version 2) ... | reverse complement strand
AGGCCGACCTGCGCACCGATGCCTACGGGACGACCGACGAGGCCGTCTCGGCGCTCGGCCTGGCTCGGGCCTCGATCGGCACGGAGACCGACCGCACCGAGGCACGCCTCACGGCGCTCATCCTGCGGCTGCAGCAAGAGCTGTTCGTCGTCGGCGCGGAGCTGGCCACGCAGGTGGACCGGCGCGAGCGGCTCACCGAGGGCAGCACCCGCGTCACCGCCGACATGGTCAAGTCGCTCGAGGACGAGATCGATGCGCTCGAGGCGCTCGTCGAGCAGCCGAAGGAGTTCGTCGTTCCCGGCGAGTCGATCGTGGGGGCGGCGCTCGACCTCGCCCGCACGACCGTGCGTCGTGCCGAGCGCCGCGCGGTCGCCCTGGATGCGGACGGCGGGCTGCCGGACTCGCAGGTCATCCCGTATCTCAACCGGCTGGCGGACCTCCTGTTCGTCATGGCCCGCGCGGCCGACGGCGGCTTCCGCCCGGTCCGCGGCTGAGGCCACACCGCGGATTCCGAACCGACGCGGCGATGCCGACGATGGAATCCGCGGCCGGCAGGGGTAGAATCGGGTCGTATCGGTAGCGCCCGACGCCCCCCATCCACACCGCAGCCTCTCGAGGTCGAACGAGCCATGACCCTGACCGCTCCACGCCAGCAGATGTTCATCGATGGTGACTGGGCCGATGCCGCCTCCGGCGAGACGGCCGCGGTCATCAACCCGGCGACCGAGGAGGAGATCGCGCAGGTCGCGAGGGGCGACGCCGCCGACGTCGATCGGGCCGTGGCCGCCGCGCGCTCCGCCTTCGACGCCTGGTCGCGCTCGACGCCCAAGGACCGATCCACCGCGCTGTACGCCTTCGCCGACGCGATCGAGAAGGACACCGAAACGCTCTCGGCGCTCGAGCAGGCGAACGTCGGGAAGCCGAAGGGCACGGCCGACTTCGACGTCGAGTTCACCGTCGACAACGTTCGTTTCTTCGCCGGTGCGGCGCGGGTCGTCGAGGGCAAGGCGGCCGGCGAGTACGTCGACACGCACACGAGCATGGTCCGCCGCGAGCCGGCCGGGGTGGTCGGGCAGGTCGCCCCCTGGAACTACCCGCTGATGATGGCGATCTGGAAGCTCTGCCCGGCGATCGCCGCGGGCTGCACCGTCGTCCTCAAGCCGTCCTCGATGACCCCGCTCTCCGCGCTGCGGCTGGCGGAGCTGGCGGCCGACATCTTCCCCAAGGGCGTCTTCAACGTCGTCACCGGCCCGGGGGCGGTCGTCGGGGATCGGCTCATCCGGCATCCCGACGTCGACATGGTGAGTCTCACCGGCGACACGGCGACCGGCCGGGAGATCGCGGCCGCGGCAGCCCAGACGGTCAAGCGTGTCCACCTCGAGCTCGGCGGCAAGGCGCCGGTGCTCGTCTACGACGACGCCGACATGGACGCCCTGGCCGAGACGATCAAGCTGGCCGGCTACTTCAACTCCGGCCAGGACTGCACCGCCGCCACCCGCATCCTCGTCATGGGCGATGGCTACGACCGGGCCCTCTCCTCGCTCGTGCCCGCGGTCGAGTCGCTCAAGATGGGCGATCCGGCCTCCGATCCGGAGCTGGACATGGGCCCGCTCGTCTCGAAGGCGCAGCAGGAGCGCGTCGCCGGGTTCATCGAGCGGGCGCGCGGCGACGGCGCCGAGATCGCCACCGGCGGCGCGACCGATGGCGACCGCGGCTTCTTCTTCAAGCCCTCGGTGGTGACCGGCGTGTCGCAGGACGCCGAGATCGTGCAGCGCGAGGTCTTCGGCCCGGTCGTCACCGTCCAGCGCTTCACCGACGAGGCGGAGGGCCTCACGTGGGCGAACGGCGTGCCGTACGGCCTGGCGGCCTCGGTCTGGACGCGCGACATCAAGAAGGCACTGCGGGCCGCCCGCGCGCTCCGCTACGGCACCGTGTGGATCAACGACCACCTGACGATCGCGTCGGAGATGCCGCACGGCGGCTTCGGCCAGTCCGGCTACGGGAAGGACATGAGCAGTTACAGCATCGAGGACTACACGATCGTCAAGCACGTGATGGCGAAGATCGTCGACTAGGGCCCACGCCGCACCCACGTGGCCCCGCCGATGGATCGGGCGTGGCGGCGCAATGCTCCTCGTCAGGTCGCGACTCCACCGATAGATCGGGCTGCCGTCGACCGGAGCCGCGCGTCGTGTTCGCTCCGGCGCTCCGTGGCCCGATGTATCGGTCAATCTGAGCCGGAAGCACGCGTTCGGCGCCGCCACGCCTCATCGATCGGGCTCGACCGGGAACGGGATAGGATCGGCGCATGAAGTACGGCGTGATCATCACCGGCGGGACGGTGCCGGAGCAGCTCGAGATGGCCCGGGCCGCGGAGGAGGCGGGCTGGGACGGCGTCTTCACCTGGGACGGCATCCACGTCGGCGACACGATGGAGGCCCATGACCCGTGGGTGCTGATGGGCGCCTTCGCCACGGTGACCGAGCGCGTCCGAATCGGCGCGATGATCCAGCCGCTGGCCCGGCGCCGGCCGTGGAAGGTGGCGCGCGAGGCCGTGACCCTCGACCACGTGTCGCGGGGGCGGTTCGTCCTGTGCGTCGGGCTCGGGGCCACCGACGACTCCGGCTGGGGCCGGGTCGGCGAGCCGGCGGACCGGCGGACGCGGGCCGGGAAGCTCGACGAGACTCTCGAGATCCTGACCGGCCTGTGGTCGGGCGAGCCGTTCGGCTTCGCCGGGCTGCACTACCGCTTCGAGCCGATGGCCTTTCGGCCGACGCCGGTGCAGCAGCCGCGCATCCCGATCTGGGTCGTCGGCGCCTGGCCATCCGACCGCTCGATGGGCCGCGCCGCTCGCTTCGACGGCCTGCTGCCCAACCTCGTCGGCGGCGGCCAGTACAGCCCGGAGATGATCGGCGAGATGCGGACCTGGATCGCGGAACGTCGCGGTTCGCTCGACGGGTTCGACATCGTCCTCGAGGGCCCGACTGAGCCGGGACCCGCTGACGAGGAGCTGCGCCGCTTCGAAGACGCCGGGGCGACGTGGTGGATCGAGTCCGACTGGGGCGCAACCTCGGCCGCCACCCGACGGCGAATCGAGGCCGGTCCACCACGGGGCCCATGACGTCGCCTCTCGGGTTGTGGCGTCGGCTGGCAACCTGCCGCATCCGCTCGTCGAGCGGTTGCAGGACAGCGAGCCCCGATCGCCTATCGCCCGGATCGCGGTTGAGGGTCCGCGATCCCCGACGACCCGCGTCCCTCGGCCGACCCGGGCACCTCGTCCTGCCGCAGCACCCGTCCGAGATCGGCACGGGACGAGATTCCGAGCTTGCGATAGGCGTTGGCGAGGTGGTACTCAACGGCCTTCGGCGTGACGAACAGCGCCTGCGCAACCTCTCGGTTGGTGCGACCCTCGGCGGCCATTCGAGCCACGCGCAGCTCCGAGGGCGTCAGCGACTCGACGCCGGAAACCGCGTAGCGCCGCGGCCGCGCACCGGCCGCGGCGAGCTCGTCGCGGGCCCGCCCCGCAAGCGCGGCCGCCCCGATGCGATGCGAGAGGTCCGCGGCCGAGGCCAGCGTCGTGCGCGCCTCTACCATGCGACCGGATCGACGGAGGGCGGCACCCAGTTCCGTCATGGCCCGGGCCGTCTCGAGCCGGATCGGCGTGACCGACAGCAGGCCGACGGCCGTCCGCAGGTGCTCGATGCCCTCATCGTCACCGAGGGCCACGCCGAGCGCCCATTGCGCGCGGCCCTCCCCGTACGGCGCGCCCCAGCGCCGCGCGATGTCGAGGCTCTCCCGAGCCATCGCCACCGCCTCCGGTCGACGATCCGCGAGCCGAAGGGAGACGGCGCACCACGTCTGCCAGTCGGCGAGGATCGTCGCCGTGCGCACGCCGATCTCGGCTCCAGCGTCGCGGGCGAGGTGGAACTGCTCGATGGCCCCGACATGGTCGCCTCGCGCCGCCCGAACGCGGCCGCGGGCGATGCGCACCATGAACTGGTAGTCCAGGCGCTGCTGCCAGCGCTGGTCGTCGATCTCGAGCGCCCGCTCGGCCGCGTCGACGTTGTCCAGCTCCAGGTGCGCCCAGGCCTTCGTGGCGAGCGTGCCCGGATAGAAGATCTCCCACCCGGCCTCGTGCACGGCCAGCGCAGTATCGGCATCGGCGATGGCATCCAGGATGCGACCGCCGATGAGGTTCGGCAGCGAGCGGCAGTACGAGTAGATCCCGACCTTCTGGTGCGCGTTGAGCTGGCGAGCCGTCTGGAGCGCATCGTCCAGCATCGCGATCTCGACGTCGAGGTCGCCGGTCGCCACGAGGACGCCGGCCACGAGCTCCACGACCTGGCTGTCCTTGATCAGCTCTGGAAGCGAGCCCCCGGCAAGCGCCCGCTGGGCGAGGGCCGCTGCCTCGCTCGCGGTGGCCGTGACCGCCATGGTCTGCTGGAACGCGCACCAGGCCGCCAGCTCTCGATGCGCCGGGTCGTGGAGGGGGGCCGCCAAAATGCGCTCGAGGCGACGCGACGCCTCCGCGTGGTCGGTGAGACCGACGTAGGCGCTCGAGACGAACCCGGCTTCGAGCCGGCTCTTGAGCTCCACGTCGCGGGCGTCGACATCGGCCAGGCCGGCCTCGAAGGCGGCGGCCCCATCCCTCCAGCGTGCCGACTGGATGAGCGCGTGGCCCTGGGCCAGTCGCGCCTGCGCTCGCTCGTGCGGCTGGCGTAGATGAGCGATCGCGTCGTCGAACCGCTGGGGCGCCCCGGCGACCCCGGCGGCGGCCTCCGCCCTGGCCAGGTCGAGCAGCATGGCGCCAAGGAGGTCGGATGCCGGGGGCTCGTCGAGTGCGCGTCGGAGGAAGCTGACAGCGGCTGCCGCGTCGCCCTGGGCCGTCGCTCGCCGGGCCGCACCGACGAGCATGGTCACCACCTCCGGGTCGCTGGCCGGCTCGACGCTGAGCAGGTGCCCGCCGGCGACGGTCAACGGCCCTTCCGTATCCCGCAGCAGGTCGGCCGCTGTGCGATGGAGGCGTGGGCGCACCGGTGCCGGAATGCCGTCGAGCACGGCGGTCCGGATGATTGGATGGGTGAAGGCCAATCGGTCGGTCTGCAGGATGGCACGCTCCGTCATGCGCCGGACCGCCGCCACCTGGTCGTCGGTTGGTGCTCCACTCAGGCGCGCTGTGCGCGATAGCGTCGCCTCGTCACCGAGGATCGCGATCGCCTCGGCGACGGTCTGGGCCGCCGGTCCACTGGCGGTCAGGCGCCGCCGAACCGACGCGCGGATCGTGTCGGGGACGCTGCCCTCCGCGACCATCGGTCCGTCGGAGGTGGCGGCGCGCAGGAGCTCCACGACGTAGAACGGGTTCCCGTGCGTGGCGTTCCAGATCCGCTCGCATTCCTCCGCGTCGACTCCTCCGCCGGCGACGCGGTCGATCAACGCTGTGGTCGCTGATCGGCTGAGGTGATCCAGGGGCAGTCGCAGCGCCCTACGGTGGGACCGGATCTGTTCGCTCACCTCCGGTGCGACCGATGCGGTCGGGCGGGTCCCGACGATCAGCGTGACCTGCATGGTCGACAGCCGATGCGCGAGGTAGGCGAGGAGGCGCAGCGAGGGCTCGTCTGCCCAGTGCGCGTCATCGACGAGGAGCAGCAGTGGTCGGCGCTCGCTGGCATCGAGAACCAGCCAGAGCGCCGCGTGGAGGATGGTCAGCGGATCGGCCTCGCCGTTGGAGGTGCGTCGCGCCGAGGGGTCGAAGATGGCGCGCGCCGGCTCCGCCGGCCCGTCAAGCGCGTGGGCGCCGCCGGACTCGCGGACGAGCGGCCCGAGCAGTGTCTCGGCCACGCCGAAGGGGTGCAGCTCTTCGAGCTCGCTGCCGGATGACCGAAGCCCCAGCATCCCGTCGCGCCGCCCCATCTCCGCGGCCGCGTCGAGTACGGCCGACTTGCCGATGCCGGCCTCGCCCTCGATGACCACGAGGCGCCCGGAGCCCGTCCGGCTTTCCGCCATCGCGGCCTCGATCGCCGCCAACTCCTGCTGTCGGTCGAGCAGCGGACCATGGTCGCTGGGCGCTGAGGCCGGAGGAATCGCCGCCATCCGCATCCCCCTGCATCGATCGCGCCGGAAGTCTGGGGTGGTGACCCCAGTGATCTTCAGCGCTCCACTCCGTAGTGTACCGATCCACACCGTATTCGCGTCGCTGTCGCTGGAGGGGTCGATGGCCGAAGTGCCCAACGCGTATCTCGTCCTTCAGGTGGATCCGTCGGCCGATCCGATCGTGATCCAGGCCGCCTACCGCGCCCTCGCGCGCCGCTACCATCCCGACGGGCTCGCCCCGGATGCCGCCCGCATGGCCGAGCTCAACCGGGCCTACCAGGCGCTGCGCGACCCCGATGCCCGCCGCCGCCACGATGCGGCGCGGTCCGCCGGCCGGACGCAGCCGGTTCCGATCCAGCCCGGCAGGACGGCGCGCGTCGATCCCTGGGCGCCACGCCGGGACGACGTCGCCGCCCCGGGTGTTCTCGACTTCGGGCGCTACATGGGCTGGCGCATCGTGGACCTCGTCCGCCACGATCCCGATTATCTGCGCTGGCTGAGCCGCCACTCGTCCGGGATCCGCTTCCGCGAGGCGATCGCCCGCGTGCTGCCCCACGAGCCTGATCTGCAGCGACGCGCCTCGTCCGTCGCCTGACGAGGCGGCGCCGGCGGTCCGCTCGCCGCCTGCTACGATCGGGGCGATGACCGACGTCCCGATCAAGCCGTCGCGCACCGATCCCGCTCGGGCCGGCGACCTGCCGCCCGGACGGACGGCGCCGCTCGATCCGGCCGAGGCCGACCGCCTGTTCCGCCGCGGCGTGGCGCTCTTCAACGGCGTCCGGTACTGGCATGCCCACGAGGCCTGGGAGACCCTGTGGCGGGCGGCGCCGGACGAGGAACGCCCGTTCTACCAGGGCCTGATCCAGGTTGCTGCGGGCCTCCTGCACCTCCAGCGCCGAAACGGCCGAGGCGCGCGCACCAAGCTTGCCGAGGGGCTCGCCAAGCTGCGCCCGTACGTGCCGGTCCATCGCGGCATCCTCGTCACCGAGCTGATGGGCAAGGGGGGCCGGGTCCTGGCCGATCTCGAGGAGGGCCAGCTCCCGTACCTCATCCCGCCGGTCATCCGCTTCGTCGACGCGGGGACGCCCGACTTCAGCCGATGAGCGAGGAGAGCGGTCGAGTGGAGCGCGACTCGATGGGCGACGTGCGCGTTCCGGCCGGGGCGAAGTGGCGCGCGCAGACCCAGCGCGCGGTCGAGAACTTCCCGATCTCCGGCACACGCCTCGAGCGCGCGCAGATCGAGGCGTTGGCGCGCGTCAAGGCCGCGGTGGCATCGGTCAGGCTCGAGCGCGAGCTCATCGCCGGCGACCTGGCCGAGGCGATCATCGGTGCCGCGGAGGAGGTCGCTCGCGGGGAGCACGACGACCAGTTCCCGATCGACGTCTTCCAGACCGGGTCGGGTACGAGCAGCAACATGAACATGAACGAGGTGCTCGCCACGCTCGCCGCCGAGCGGCTCGGCCGGCCGGTCCACCCGAACGACGACGTCAATCACCCGATGTCGTCGAACGACCTGTTCCCGGCGTCGATCCACATCGCGGCGACCGCCGGTGTGCTGCGCGACCTCGCGCCGGCCCTCGAGCACCTGGCAACCGCGCTGGAGCGCAAGGCCGAGGAGTTCGCCGGCGTCGTCAAGTCGGGGCGGACGCACCTGATGGACGCGACGCCGGTCACGCTGGGCCAGGAGTTCGGCGGGTACGCGATGCAGGTGCGGCTCGGCGTCGAGCGGCTGCACGCGAGCCTGCCACGAGTGGCCGAGCTGCCGTTGGGCGGGACCGCCGTCGGGACGGGCATCAACGCGCCGCCGGGCTTCGGCGGCCGGGTGATCGAGGAGATCGCGCTGGTCACCGGGCTGCCGCTGACCGAGGCGCGGGATCACTTCGAGGCGCAGGGGGCCCGCGACGGGCTCGTGGAGCTCTCCGGGCAGCTGCGGACGATCGCGGTGAGCCTGACGAAGGTCGCCAACGACCTGCGCTGGATGGGCTCGGGGCCGCGCGCCGGGCTGGGCGAGATCAACCTACCCGACCTCCAGCCCGGGAGCAGCATCATGCCGGGCAAGGTGAACCCGGTCCTGCCCGAAGCCACCCTGATGGTCTGCGCGCAGGTGGTCGGCAACGACGCGGCGGTCGCCTGGGGTGGAGCGGCCGGCAACTTCGAGCTCAACGTCATGCTGCCGATGCTCGGCCGCAACGTCCTCGAGTCCATCCGTCTGCTGTCCAGCGTCAGCCGGCTGCTCGCGGACCGATGCATCGACGGAATCACCGCCAACGTCGACCGGCTGCGGGAGTACGCCGAGGGATCGCCGGCCATCGTCACGCCGCTCAACCGGTTCCTCGGCTACGAGGAGGCGGCTTCGGTTGCCAAGCAGGCGCTCGCCGAACGCCGCACGATCCGAGAGGTCGTCCTGGAGCGCGGTCACGTCGAGGCAGGCCGCCTCACCGAGCAGCAGCTCGACGAGGCCCTCGACGTCATGCGGATGACCCGCCCCTGACGAAAAGGGGGGCGCTCATCGGCCGCGCTCCTCCGCGGCCGTCGGCAGCCACGCGTAGCGCAGCTCGCCGGCCCCTGTGCCCCCGGTTTCGTCGAACTCGAGCCAGGCGAGGAGGTCGCCGGAGATGTGCGGCCGCAGGATTCCGGCGTCGGAACCGACCGGCAGTCGCTGGATGAGCCGCGGACGAAGGCGGACGAGGTCGTACACCCCGAACTGGAAGCTGTCCGAGCCCCACCACGCGGCGAAGCGCTCGCCGGCGGACGGGTAGTTCACCCAGGGCTGTGGCCACGTGTCGACCGTCGTCACCCGCTCCGATGCGAGGTCGAAGCGGTACATCCGTCCCCAGTTGAACATGTTGAAGCCCTCCTGCGCCTCCTTCCACAGGACCGCGTCGGAGGTGAGGATCGGCATCGTGGCGTGACCGGAGGCGTCGAGCCGCCGCGCGCCGGCCGGATCGGCGACGTGCATGTGGTACACGGCGCGCTCGTCGCTCGACCGGTCGTTGGCGTAGCGGACCTCGGTGAAGGCGACGTGCGACCCGTACAGCGAGGGCAGCCACAGCTCGGCCTCGGCCGCGGGTCGCTCGAGGAGGACCTCGGGCTTCCACCCGGGCTCCCGGGCATAGAGGAGCTGCGACACCGGACCGTCTGGTCCACGGTCGAAGGCGGTCCATACGATCTGACGCTCGTAGATGCTGAAGCTGGGGACGAGGCTGGAGACCTCGTCGTCCCCGGGGTGCTCGTCGAGAACGATGGCCGGCTCACCGGGACGCGGAACCAGCCACAGCGTCCAGGCGCGCTCGCCGGTGGTCGGGATGTCGACGAAGCCGATGGTGCCCAGGTCGCCCCCCACGTTGACGAGCAGGTGATCGCGATGCGGGTTGCGCCACACGAGCTCCGGGCGAGAGGACGGAGCCGGCACGATTCGCCACAGGTCCGGCGCCGCCTCGGGCGCCGCGTCCGGTGCCGCACCCGAGGAGAAGACGACCGCCGAGCCGTCGCTGGCAAAGGCGTAGATCTCGGCGGTCAGCTCCGGCCCCAGCGTCAGGATCTCGATCTCGTCCGCGAGGTCGTCGTGGCCACGAGCGGCCGGCGAGCGCGTGGGCCGCGGCGTCGCCGGCAAACTCGCGGTCGGTGCCGGCGTGGCGGTCGATGTCGCCCGGACCGCGGGAGAAGCGTCCGGAGAGGCCGGGCCGGTGGCACCGCACGCCACCAGCCCGACGCTCACGATCGCGAGCAACCACGCGGCCGGACCTCGCGCGTTACTCACCAGACGAACCGTCCGGTGTGCTCCATGATCAGCGTCGCGATGTGCCGCGTCGGATCCCAGAACTTGCCGGTGGACCCGCCCTCGTCCCGTGACGAGTCGGTGTAGTAGATCCCGGGAGTGTCGCTATTCGTCCAATTCGCGTACCAGCCGTAGGCGGCGATCCAGTGGCCGATGCTGCCGACCGGCTTCGACCAGCTCGACAGGCGATACTTCGAGCCGTAGGCGTACGGCTTCACCGGGATGGCCAGCGGCATCTTCGAGTAGCTCACGTTCGACTTGACGTAGCCGTGCAGCTGATCCGCGACCGTGCCGTCGCCATCGGTGTCGCGCAGCGGGGTGACGACCCAGTTCCAGTTCGACGGGCGGCGTGGCGCTCCCGCCGTGCCGCGCTCGAGCCCGTCCTCCAGCTCCGGTGCATTCGTGTAGCCCCTGGCGTCGGTCTGCATCCAGCCGGCGATCTTGCGCTGCCCGTACTTGTTCGTCGTGCTCGACCTCTTCCACGCGTAGTTGGCAATGACCTGTCCGACCGCCGGGCCGCAGTAGTGCCCGTATCGCTGGTCGCGCGGGTACACCGGCAGGGCCGCCGACGGCACCTTGCAGTAGGACTGGATCGAAGCGTCGGGCGTCGCCTCCGGCGACGTACTGTCCGGCGTGACACAGGCGAGCGTGGACAGGCCGGCACCGGTCTCGGCCTCCGCCTGCAGGTGGGCATCAGCCATGGCGACCCGCGCCGCGGAGGCGGCCTCCTCCTCCGCCGTGAGCGGTCGTTCCTCCGGCGCGGGTGCCGGTGCGGTGGGGACCGGGCGCTTCGCGGCGGTCGGCGCCGCCGCGGCGGCGGTCAGCATGACGGCGCAGAGGAGCGCCGACGTGAGCCGGGTGGTGGACATGGGGCAGCCTCCTGTCGATCTGGAGGCGAGCCGGCGTTCGAGGCGTCGTCGGTGGTCGCGACATCATGCCCCACAGTCTCTTGGCGGCCGCTTACCAGCGGCTTACTGACGCTCAGAATCGACGGGGCCGAGCACAACGATGACGCCGGCCCGTTGCCGGACCGGCGTCATCCGCTGAGCCGTCGTGTCGGGGTGCCACTACTTCAGCCCCGTTATCGTTGGATACAGGAACCCGCCACGACGGTTCTTCAATTGTCGGTCCATCCTGGGCGCTGGCGGGCCGGTGCCACAGGGGCGATTGTCCCGGGCGCTCCGGGAATCTCAGCCCGCTGCCCAGGGCCTCGGGCGGCGTTCCGCGGCGGCCTGGTCGTCCGATTCGTCGCTGACGATGACCGCGTCCGGGCCAACCGACACGATCCGATCGGCAGCGAGACCGTCCTGCCCGGACAGGAGGCCGCCCCCGATGGTCAGGCCGGTGACGCGGCGGCTCGCCTCGTCGATCAGGTAGTCGCTCACCGTGCCGAGCAGCGCGCCGCCCTCGGTGAC
>Ga0299913_10004961_pt1 | contig 11284 bp, 11 predicted proteins | sample RVTome_9_FD_201360 | JGI IMG/M metagenome (GOLD analysis project Ga0299913, IMG submission 201360) | Soil microbial communities from uranium-contaminated site in the Upper Colorado River Basin, Wyoming, United States - RVT155D38 (version 2) ... | reverse complement strand
CTGCAGCAGGGGGAGCGCCACCACGCCACCGCCGACGCCGAGCAACGCGGACATGGCCCCCACCGTGCCCCCGGCGACCGCCAGTCCCGCCGGGCCCGCGGCCGGCCGCCCGGTCCTGCCGTCGGGCCGCGCGCGACCGGGTCGCACGAAGCTCCACGCGACCGCGAGCAGGAACGCGGCGAATCCCCCGCGCAGCAGGTCGCCCGGTACGCGCACTGCCGTCAAGGCGAACAGCGCCGCGGTGGCGGCCGCGCCGGCCCCCATGGCCGCGGCGACCCGCCACGCCACCACGCCACCACGACCGTACCTCCACGCCCCCAGCATCGCGGTCGGGGCGATGACGGCGAGGCTCGTGGCGTGGGCCGCCACCACGGGCACCGTGTCGGCGGGGACGGTGGCCCCGTAATACGCATAGAGGAGGGGCACCATGAGCACCCCTCCTCCGATTCCGGTCAGGCCGGACAGCAGGCCGACGGCGGCGCCGGTCGCGAACAGCACCGCCGCGCCCGACGCTGTCATCCCGCGCGCGTGGGCGGGATGCCTACGGCTGGCCTTCCGCCGACGCGTCCACCAGCGAAGCGTCCGTGGCCTCGTCTCCCAGTTCCAGCCGCGCCGCGACCTCGAACACCGACGCCGGCGTCGCGGCCTCCCTCAGCACGCGCAGCGCGGCCTCGACGTCCTGGTCGGCGCGGTTCCAACGCTGGCGGGCGCCTTCCTGGCCCCACTTGGAGTAGGCGATGCGGTACCCCAGCTGCCGCGCGAGCCAATCGCGCGCGCCGTCGTAGGTCTCGCGCGAGATCTCGACCTCGTTGGCGACGAGGCGGTCGAACAGCTCGTCCAGCATCCCCGGCGTGACCTCGAAGTCCGGCCGCAGGTCCCCGTGCGTCGCCGCGAACTCGCTGGCGAAGTCGAACATCGCGTCGCTGTACGCCGCGCCGTAGGGGTTCATCGCCCGGAAGAACGCCTCGACCCGCTCGTCGGTCTCGCGCTCGACCAAGAAATCCGGGGTGATGCCGCCGCCCCCGAGCACCTCGCGCCCCGCGTCCGTGCGGAAGATCTCCCGGCCGCCGTCGTCGTCGGGGTCCGCGTCGGGGTCCGCGTCTAGGTCGCTGACCGGCGCCGTGTCCCGATCCCCGTGCGGCGCCTGGATCGAGCGGCCGGAGGGCGTATACCAACGCGCCGTCGTGAGCTTGAGGACGTAGTCTCCCGCGCGCAGCGGGAAGAGCGTCTGCACCGACCCCTTGCCGAAGGTGCGCTGGCCGAGCAGGAGCGCCCGGTCGTGGTCCTGGAGCGCTCCGGCGACGATCTCGGACGCCGACGCGCTGGCGCCGTTGATGAGCACGACCATCGGCAGGCCCGCGAAGCGGTCCGGGTCGTTGGCGCGGTAGCTGTGGTTGTCGTCGTCGACGCGCCCGCGCGTCTCCGTGATCGTCACGCCCTTCCCCAGAAACAGGTCGGCCATCTCGAAGCTCTGGTCGAGCAGCCCGCCGGGGTTGTCCCTCAGGTCGAGGATCAACCCGCGCATGCCCTGCTCGCGCAGCCGCTCGACGGCCTCCCGCACCTCGCGCGCGGACGATTCGCTGAAGCCCACGACCTCGACGTAGCCCACGCCGTCTTCCATCAGGTACGCCGACGGCACCGCGCGCACCTCGATGTCGTCGCGCTTGATGGTGAACGGGATCGGGACCTCCGCGCCTACCCGGCCGACCTTGATGTCGACCGCCTTGCCCTTCGGGCCCCGGAGGACCTTCACCGCGTCGTCCTCGGTCCAGCCCTCGGTCGAGACGCCGTCCACCTCGACGATGCGATCCCCTGCCTGCAGGCCGGCGCGCTCGGCGGGCGTGCCCGGCATGGGCGCGATGATGGTGATCCAGCCGTTGCGCACGGCGATCTGGATGCCCAGCCCGCCGTATTCCCCGGTCGTGTTCAGGCGCAGATCGGCGTACTGGTCGCGGTCCATCAGGATGGAATAGGGATCCCCCAGCTCGTGCAGGAGACCCTCGATCGCCATCTGGTAGAGGTCGTCCTGGCCGTTCTCGTCGACGAAGCGGTCCGACACCATGTCGACCACCTCCTCGAAGAGCCGCACCTGGGAATACAGGTTGAGCTCGTCGGCGGCGCCCTTCTGAAGGAACCAGCCCCCGGTCGTGAGCGCGATCGCGCCGACCAACAGGGGCATGTAAATCGTCTTCCTCATCGCGCTCCCCGGTTGGGGGGGCGGCGCCAGCCGTCGGGGCGCCGCGTGTGTGCAGTATAGTGTACCGGAGCGGAAGCCCGATACCCACGTAGCTAACCCGAACGCGATCCGAAAGTTTCGGGCCAACGCGCCTCCAGGAGGCGCAGGACGTCCCTGTGCACGGCCCTCACGCCGCGGTCGCCCTGGATCGTCCGGATGGTAGGGTCTCCGGCCGCGAGCTCGGCGTAGCCGAGCCGCACCCGCTCGTGGAACGCCGCATCGGCGCCCTCGATGCGGTCGGGCTCGCGCCGCGCGGCGCGCGCGCGGGCGTCGGCCGCCGAGACCTGGAGCAGGATGGTCAGATGGGCCCGCAGCCCTCCGGTGGCGAATTCGACCGCCCGCATCACCTCCGTGACCGGCACCCCGCGTCCGTACCCCTGGTACGCGAGGCTGGAAAGAAAGTAGCGGTCCGCCACGACGAGGCGGCCCTCGGCCAGCGCGGGCCGGATGCGCTCCTCGACCAGCGCTGCGCGCGCCGCGAGGTACAGGAGCAGCTCGGACCGGGCCGGCATGTCGGCGCCCCGCAGGACGAGCGGCCGTATGGCCTCGCCCACCTCCGTCCCGCCCGGCTCGCGCACGAGGAGGTGGGGGATCCCGGACCTGGCCAGCCGGTCGCCGAGGAGCCGCACTTGCGTCGTCTTGCCGCACCCGTCGGGCCCCTCGAACACCAGGAGCCGGCCGTCTCCCCCGCCACCCACCACCGCTCTAGTCCTCGTAGTATTCGATCCCGAGGTGCGTGATCTGCCCCTCCCCCATGAGATGGCGGAGCGTGTTCTTGAGCTTGGTGTGCTGGATGAAGATGTCGTGCTCGGGGTACAGCCCCGGCGCCGTCATGGGCGCCTTGAAATAGAAGGAGAGCCACTCCTGGATGCCGGTGAGGCCGGCGCGCTGGGCGAGGTCCATGAACAGGGCGAGATCCAGCACGATCGGCGCAGCCAGGATCGAGTCCCGGCACAGGAAGTCGACCTTGATCTGCATGGGGTATCCCAGCCACCCGAAGATGTCGATGTTGTCCCAGCCCTCCTTGTTGTCGCCCCGCGGCGGATAGTAGTTGATCCGCACCTTGTGGTAGAAGCCGCCGTACAGGTCCGGGTAGAGCTGCGGCTGCAGGATGTACTCGAGGGCCCCGAGCTTCGACTCCTCCTTGGTCTTGAACGACTCCGGATCGTCGAGCACCTCACCGTCGCGGTTGCCCAGGATGTTGGTGCTGAACCAGCCGCTCAGGCCGAGCATGCGCGCCTTCAGGCCCGGAGCGATGATCGTCTTCATCAGCGTCTGGCCGGTCTTGAAGTCCTTCCCGCAGACGGGGACCCCGTTCGCCTCCGCCAGCTCCTGCAGCGCGGGGAAGTCGACAGTGAGGTTGGGCGCGCCGTTGGCGAACGGCACGCCTTCCTTGAGCGCGGCCCAGGCGTAGATCATCGAAGGTGCGATGGCGGGGTCGTCTCGCTTCATCGCGGCCTCGAACGCTTCCAGGGATGCGTGGACCTCGCCCGGCTTCATGAAGATCTCGGTGGACCCACACCATACCATGACCAGCCGGTCGCAGCCGTTGTCGGACTTGAACTTCCGGATGTCCTCGCGCAGCTGCTCTCCCAACTCGAGCTTGTCGGCGCCGCGCTTGACGTTGGGCCCGTCGAGCCGCTTGACGTACGCGGGGTCGAACACCGCGGGCATGGGCGCGAGGGCGTCGAGTGCGTCGGCGATCGGCTCAACCTGAGCCGCGTCCAGCACGCCCGCCTTGCGGATGGTCTCCAGCGCGTTGTCGGGGATCGGATCCCAGGCGCCGAACACGAGGTCGTCGAGCCCCGCGAGCGGCACGAAATCGCGGATTCTTGGCTGCCGGTCGTCGGTGCGCCGCCCCAGCCGGATGTGCTGCATCTGGCTCACCGAGCCGAAGGGCTTCGCGAGCCCCCTCCGGATGAGCTCGACGCCGGCGACGAACGTGGTCGCGACCGCGCCGAAGCCGGGTAGCAGCACCCCGAGACGCCCGCTGGCCGGGCGGATATCGTAACCGCTCACGTTGGTTCCTCTTCCTTGGTGGTTCCCGGCGGCGCCGCCAGGGGCACGCCGCCGACCTGGCGGTAGACCCAGACGATGCGCTGCACGGCGGTGACGTTGGTGAGGACCGCGAGGACGCCGATCACGATCTTCAGCACGAGCCCGTCCCAGGCATCTCCGAAACAGAGCGCGGCGAGGCCGATCAGCACCACGCGCTCGGCGCGCGGCATCAGCCCGACGCGGCAATCGAGCCCCATGACCTCGGCGCGGGCGCGAGTATAGCTGACCATGAGCGAGCCGGCCATCGCCGCCATGGTCAGATAGATCATGCCCACGTCGCCGAGCTCGACGCGCTGGTCGTTGTACAGGGAGAGGATCCCCATGTAGACGACGATCTCGCTGATCCGGTCGAGCGTGGCGTCGTAGAAGGCGCCGAACTTGCTTCCGAGGTCACTCAGGCGGGCCACCCTGCCATCGATGATGTCGAAGAAGCCGCCGAGCAGCACCAGGAAGCCCGCGCTCTGCATCATGTTCTGGTCGAATGCGAGCGCCGCGGCGATCGTCACGACGAAGCCCAGGGTGGTCAGCAGGTTCGGGTGCACCCGGCGCCGCACGAGCCAGGCGGTCAGCGGGTCGATGAGCCCGTACACCGCGCCGCGGAGGGAGGCGAGCTGCACGCTGGTCAGGACGGCAGGATGATGCCGGAGCGGGCGCCCGAATCCATGCCCCTGGCGATCGCGGTGTTCACCGCGGCCATGACCTTGTCGAAGTTGGCCTGCGCCGCCACGAGACCCTGGTAGGCGGGATGCGCCTGCAGGTCGGCGAAGGTCTCCTCGTACTCCCGCGTCGTGGCCTCGTCCGGCGTCTCGCCACGCCGGAGCGCCGCCGCCAGGCGGTCCTCGAGGTCGGCCAGCGCCCGGATGGCGTCCGCCACCTCCTCCTCGGACTCGATCCGCTCGCGCGCCCTCACGAGCGCCTTGTACTCGGTCGTCTGTCCCACCAGGCGGCCGAGCTCCTCGGCCTTGCGCAGGGTTCCGTCCGTGGACTCCATCGTCATCCCCTTCGTTGTCGGCACGGCCGCGACGTGGAACCGCGAGGGCCCGCGCCGCCTCGATCGAAGACCTACGCCGCCCGCCCGAGTACGATCCGATCCCGGCCGCACAGGTCCTGCAGGACGCGCGTCGCGCGCAGGCCCGCCTCGACGCACATGCGGCGAACCGCAGGTCCCTGGGTCGAGCCGACCTCCAGCGCCAGGACGCCCCCGGGCGCGAGGACGGCCGGCGCGCCGCGGACTAGCGGGCGGATGACGGCCAGGCCATCGCCCGCGAAGAGCGCCAGGGAGGGCTCGTGATCGCGCACCTCCCGCGGCAGGCCATCCCGATCGGCATCCGCGACGTACGGCGGATTGGACACGACCACGTCGAAGCGCTCTCGCGGCCGCAGGGGCGCGTACCCGTCGCCGAGCCGAAGCTCGAGCCGCGGCTCCAAACCTAGCGCCGCGGCGTTGGCGCGTGCGACCCCGAGCGCGTCAGCCGAGATGTCGGTGGCGATCATCCGTTCGAAGCGCTCCTCGTGAAGCAGGCTGAGCGCGATCGCGCCGCTGCCTACGCCGACCTCCAGGACGCGCGCGGACCGCGGGACGGGAAGGCCGATCACGGCGTCGACCAGGAGCTCTGTCTCCGGGCGTGGGATCAGCACGCGCGCGTCGACGGCCAGCGTAAGGTCGCGAAACGCCGCGTTGCCAAGCACGTAGGCGAGCGGCTCCCCCGCGAGCCGGCGCGCGGTCGCACGCTCCAGCTCCCGCCACCGCGCGGATTCCAGCTCCACGTGCCGCCCGGCCACCGGCCCGGTCGCGGACGGCCCGAGGACGCCGCGCACCAGGTGGCGCGCCTCGGCGCGCGCATCGATCGAGGCGAGCGCCGCCTCCACGTGGCGCAGCGCGCCGCGCACGGACCGGGGGTCCGTCACGGGCGCCGCCGCGCCCCTCACGTCCCCGCCTCCAGGCGCTCCGACTCGCGCGTCTGCCTCAGCGCGTCGACGAGGTCGTCGAGGTCGCCGTCGAGGGTCTCCGACAGGCGGTACAGGGTGAGGTTGATCCGGTGGTCGGTGATCCGGCCCTGGGGGTAGTTGTAGGTCCGGATCTTGGCGGATCGGTCGCCGGTTCCGACCTGCGTGCGGCGCGCGCGGGCGCGCTCCGCCTCCTGCTCCGCGATGCGGGCGTCGAGAAGGCGGCTCCGCAGGACCTTGAGTGCCTTGGCCTTGTTCTTGTGCTGGGACTTCTCGTCCTGGCACGTGACGACGACACCGGTGGGCAGGTGGGTGACGCGCACGGCAGAGTCGGTGGTGTTGACGGACTGCCCGCCGGGACCGGAGGAGCGGAACACGTCGATGCGGAGGTCCTCGTCGCGGATGTCGACGTCCACGTCCTCGGCCTCCGGGAGCACCGCGACGGTCGCCGCGGACGTATGGATGCGGCCCTGGCTCTCGGTCTGGGGGACGCGCTGGACGCGGTGCACTCCGGATTCGTGTCGCAGGCTGCCGTACGCGTCGCGGCCGTCGACCACGAAGATGATCTCCTTGTATCCGCCGACCTCGCCCTCGGACGCGTTGAGCACGTCGAGGCTCCAGCCGCGCTGCTCCGCGAAACGCGAGTACATGCGGAACAGGTCGCCCGCGAAGAGCCCGGCCTCGTCCCCGCCCGTGCCGGCACGGATCTCGAGGACCGCGGCACGATCGGCGAGCGGGTCCGGAGGCACGAGCAGGCGTCGCAGCGTCTCGGACTGGTCCTCGGCCCGCTGCTCCAGTTCCGCCACCTCGGACTCGGCCAGCCGCGCGAGCTCGTCGTCGTCGGTGTCGAGCAGCTCTCGCGCTCCCTCGAGCTGGCTCACCGTCGCGACCAGGCGCGCGGCCGCGGCGGCCGCCTCGCCGAGGTCGGAGTGCTCACGCGCGACCTCGCGCAGCTTCGCCGGCTCGCCGAGCACGTCGGGATCGCCGAGCCTCGCGGTAAGCGCTTCGTGCCGCGCGATGACCTCTCGGGCGCGCTCCAGGTCGTCGGTCATGGGTGGATGCGCCGCGCCGTCCGGGGTGCTCGCAGGGCAGGGTCTCGGGTCAGGGAAGGAGCCGGGCCGTGACCCCCGCACCGGTCACGGCGGGGCTCAGCCCGCCCCGCCCTCCCCGCCGGCGGGCTCGGCATCCGCGCCGCCGTCGCCGTCCGCCTCCGCCGCGCCTTCCACGGCTTCGCCCGCGCGCTTCTCGGCGCCCCACTTCTGGCGGAAGCGCTCGACCCGGCCAGCGGTGTCGACGAGCTTCTGCTTGCCCGTGAAGAACGGGTGGCATACCGAGCAGATCTCGACGTGGATGTCGTCGGTCGTGCTCCGCGTCACGAACGAGTTTCCGCACGCGCAATGGACACGCGTGGCTTCGTATTTCGGGTGTATGCCCTGCTTCATCGCCGCCTCCGATACCGTTTCGCTACCCGGGCCGGGAGCCGGGGAAACGCCCCCGGGCACAGCCGGCAAAAACTAACCGGGGGGACATTCCTCGACAACCGCTCCGCGGGCGCATTTCAACGCCGGCGCTCTCCCCCCTCGCGGATCGAGTCGTAGGCCATGGCGATGAGGTCCATCAGCTCCACCTGGTCCGCGGGCGGCTCGTAGTCGCGGGCCCCGTTGGCCGTCTGTACGAAGTCCGCGAGCATCTGCCGGTAGGAGCTCGTGTAGAGGTTCGACCGCCCCGGCGGCACCGGCGGAGTCACGTCCAGCACCCCGTGCTCCACCTCCTTGTAGACGGCCAGCGGGGAGAGGGAGCCGGAGCCGGTCGTGCCGAGCGCCTCGAGGTACTGCCGGTCGTTCGGCTCGAACAGGCTCCAGGTCACGTCGAGCGAGATGGCGAGCCCGCTCTCGGAGCGGAACAGCGCGGTCGCGCCGTCCTCCACGTGCATACCGGGAGAGCGGTGCGCGTGCGCCACGACCCGATCGATGCGCGGGTAGTCCACCATCCAGAGCGCGAGGTCGAGCATCTGCACGCCCAGGTCCATGAGGGCGCCTCCCCCCGCCGTGTCGGCGTAGTGCCGCCAGGTGGGGCGTGCGGTGCGCACCTTCCGGTTCAGCGATCCGGCGCGGACGTGGAACACCTCGCCCAACTCGCCCCCGCGCACGAAGGGGCGCAGCGCCCTCGCATCCGGGCGGTACCGGTTGTTCAGCGCGACCATGACGATCCGGCCAGCCTTCTTCGCCTCGTCGATCACCCGCGAGACGCCCGGCGCGGTGAGCGCCAAGGGCTTCTCCACCAGCACGTGCTTGCCGGCCCGCAGCCCCGCGATGGCGTGCTCCTCGTGCAGGTGGCTCGGACTCGCCACGACCACGGCGTCGAGCCCGCCGTCCGCAAGCAGGGCCTCGTCCGTCGCGTGGGTCTCCGGCACGCCGAACCGCTCGGCCAGGGTCTTGGCCTTGGCGTCGTCGTCGTCCGACACGCACCCGACCTCCACGCCCCGCATCTGCGTCAGCGTAGGCAGGTGGACGATCTGCGAGATCGCCCCGGTTCCGAGGATCCCGACCCGGAACTTGCCGCTCATCGCCGCGCCGCGGCTGAGGCCGGCCGAGGGGCGGCCACGCTTCCGATGACGCCGGGATCGCGTTCCCCGAACATGAACTGCACGCCTATGGCGAAGCCCCCGAAGTTCAGGTCGGAGAGGAGGTTCCAACGCGCTTCGCCGTACACGCGGAGGCGGTCCTCCAGGGCGTACTCCAGCCCACCCAGAGGCGAAATTCCGGCCGCGAAGGAGTCGAGGAGGTCCTCGACGAACGTGCCGTCGATGGCGGTGCCCTTGCCGTTGAGCGAGTGCAGACCGACGCCGACCCCGAGGTACGCCAGCAGCGGCGACGGCGTCGCCCAGACGTAGTGCGCATCCATGCCGAAGGCGAGGTCGGTCCACTCGATGACGCCCAGCTCCTCGGCCGTCACCTCGATCCCCGCCTCGGCGATGCTCGGCAGCGCGCTGATCTGCGCCGCGAGCTCAACCAGCTCGCTCTGGTCGAGCTCGGAGCTCCAGTAGTTGAGGGTCGGCACGATCCGCACGCCGGGCCCGAGGTAGCCCAGGTCGACGCGGAATCCGAACGCGGTCGTGCCCTGCACCTTGTCGGCCCAGTTGTAGCCGGCGTGGACCCCGACCCCGCGCAAGCTGAGGTTCTCGTAGTCGTACTCCTCGAGCCCCTGCGCCGTTGCCGTCCCCGCGCCGGCCCAGGCAAGCACCACCGCCGCCAGCCCCGCTCCGAGCATCCGCCCCGCACCGCGCCGCGTCGTCGTCATCGTCTCCCGCCCTTCGCTCAGTACACGCGCTCCAGTTCCGTCCCGGGGTAGTAGGCTCCCAGGATCCTCCGATAGTCCTGGCCGAAGCGGGCGCGCGCCATCGCGCCCACCTGGCACATGCCGATTCCGTGTCCCCAACCGCCGCCGCTGACCTCGATCCAGCGGCTCCCGTCGGCGTCCCCTCCCTCGCGGATCTCGTCGATGCGCGCGCTGTTGAGGATAGCGCCGCCCTCACGGCGGAGCGCCCAGCGCACCGAGTCCCCGTACACCGTCAAGCTGCCTCCCGCGCCTTCGATCTCCAGCGCGGCGACCCGTCCGGAATGCGTGCGCCCGCGGATCCGGAGGCCACGGAAGGCGTCCGCGTCCAGGCCCACGCTGCGCTCGAGGATCGCGCCGAGGACGCCCCACTCCCAGCGCTCGCGCCAGCGGAACCGGTTCGACGACTCGCACCACGCCCGCCCGCGCGCGTCCAGATCGGACACCGAGCGCAGGTACGGCAATGGACCCGCCCGCCATACCTCGTCGATCGCGGCCGTCCGGCCTCCGCAGGTGGAATGGTAGTACGCGAGGATGGGCTGGCCGCCGTACGTGAGGACCTCGCCTCGGGTCTCGCGCACGGCGCGCGCCGAAACCGTGTCCTGACCTTCCAGACCCCGGTACACCTGGTCGTTCGAATCCGCCCAGTAGTCGAATCCGAGCGCGCGCCGCCGGCCGCGGTGCGCGACCGCGTACGTCCGGGCGGCGACCGCCTGCGCCTTGACCGCGTCGATCTCCGCTGGAGGGCGCGCGCCGATCTCGTGCGGCACGACGCCCAGCAGATAGCTCTCGAGGGCGAGCGTGTTGATGACCGTCAGGCCGTCGCCGGCGGCGCGCAGCACGATCTCCCCGTCGTACACGCGCCCGTCGACGCGCAGGGGCGACGCACCGGGCGCCCGGAAACGTGCGGTCGACGCGCGCGTCGTCAGGCGGGCGCCGTCCTCGCACCGCACCTCGACCCGCCCTCCTCCGGCCGGACGGGCCACGCAGGGCGTCCGCACCCGGGTGTCCCCGCCCCCCTCCGCTTCTCCCAGCAGGAGCGGGGCGCCGGCTTCTACGGTGACCTGTTCGGCGCCGGCCCGTAGGCCCACGGCCACGGCGGGTCCCGGCGCGCCGGCGGCCGGCGCGGCCGGGTCGCCCGCGGGTGCCCGGCCTGGCGGCGCCGCGCCGCGCGGCCCGGCGGGCGTGCACGCGATCGCCGTGAGCGCCGCGCAGGCCAGCGCCGGCAGGACGCTCGACGGAGCCACCGCCGGGCGCCCCCCCGGCCGGGATGCGTGGGGCCGCGCCGCTGCCGACGCGCGGGGAAGCCGCGGCTCCCTCATGCGGCTTCCGCCGCGAACGCCGCGCGTGCGACCTCCAGCGTCCGCTCGACGTGGGCCTCGGTGTGGGCGACGGTCAGGAACCCCGCTTCGAAGGGCGACGGCGCGACGAACACGCCGGCGCCGAGGCAGCGGCGGAAGAAGCGGCCGAACAGCGCCCCGTCCGCCGCGCGCGCTCCCGCGAAGTCGCGCACGGGTCCGGCGCACAGGTGGACCCCCCACATCCCGCCCAGCGCGTCCCCCCAGGCCTCCAGGCCGGCTTCCCCGGCGGCGTCGACGAGGCCGCGCACCAGGCGCCGGCCCAGGGCCTCCAGGTCCGCGTGTGGGCGCCGCTCGACGACCGCGCGGAGCTGCGCGAGGCCCGCCGCCAGCGCGAGCGGATTGCCCG
>Ga0299913_10004960_pt1 | contig 11284 bp, 7 predicted proteins | sample RVTome_9_FD_201360 | JGI IMG/M metagenome (GOLD analysis project Ga0299913, IMG submission 201360) | Soil microbial communities from uranium-contaminated site in the Upper Colorado River Basin, Wyoming, United States - RVT155D38 (version 2) ... | reverse complement strand
TCTCGCCGGAGTGGAGGGGATGAGAGTCAGCGCTTCGCGCGCGCTCGCCGCGTACTCCGCAGCTACGCTCCGCGTGGCGTCGATTCCGCCGCGTTCGTGGACCAGCTCGATCACGCGTTCGATGGCATCCGCGGAGACTCCGCCCCCGGGACGGAAGACCTCGTGCACGTCACGCCGCTCGGCCGGAGACAGCCGCGGGAGGACCGCGAGCAGGGGGAACGTGGCCTGGCCTTCCTTGATGTCGGAGCCCGCCGGCTTCCCCATTACCGCCTGCTCGCCACCGTAATCCATCAGGTCGTCGACGAGCTGGAAGGCCATCCCGAGCCGATGCCCGTACGCAGCCAACGCCTCCCGGTGCGCGGGTGCTCCGATCACGGCTCCCATCTCGCACGCGGTGGCCACCAGGCTCGCGGTCTTCTTTTCGATAAGGTAGAAATACTGCGTCGGGTCTTCCACCAGCTTCCGATGGTGGGCGATTTCCACCATCTCTCCGATCGTGAGATCGTTGGTGACCCGCGCCGCCAGTCCGATGAGCTCCAAATCCCCCAGTCGAGTGATCTCCGACATCGCCCTCGAGTACAGGTAGTCCCCCATGATCACCGACACTTTGTGATCCCATTTGCTGTTCAGGGTAGGCATGCCGCGCCGGAGTGCGGACTCGTCGATCGAATCGTCGTGAACCAGCGATGCCAGGTGAATGATCTCGATGACCGATCCCAGCGAGATCTCCCTGTGATCGGGGTCTTCCTCCACGCGATTGCACAGCGAGAGCAGCACCGGCCGGAAGAGCTTGCCGCGCATCTGCTGCAGGTGGAACGAGATGTCGTTGATGAACGGGACGTCGGCTTCCAGAACCCGGCTCATATGCGCGATCACGCCGTCGAGGACGTCGTGGACCAAGCCCTGGATGGTGGCCAGAGAAGGAGTGGCGGCGCCGGCTTTCATGGGGACGGAAGCTTAACGCGGGGTATGGATGCGGGCAACGAGCGCTTCAGCCCACGCGTCGGGTACGGACGGGATTCCGAGACGGCTGCGATGACCGATCGTGCCGTGGAAATCCGATCCGCCCGTCGGCAGCAGGTCGAGGTCCTTCGCCAGCGTCTGGTAGTGGCGCGTGCGGGCGGCGGAATGCTCGGTGTGTCGAACCTCGAGCGCCTCGAGCCCGGCCTCAACCAGCAGCGGGATCAAGTCGTCGCGCCGGAACGTCCCCGGATGCGCCAGCGAGCCCACTCCACCGGTGTCCTTGATCAGGTTGAAGGCGTCCCGGGGCGCGAGAGCCTCCTTGGGCACGAAGGCCGGGCCATGCCTGCCGAGCCAGCGGCGGAACGCATCGTCCAGCGACTTGGCGTGACCGCGGTCTACGAGCGCGCGAGCGATGTGCGGGCGCGCGATCGTGCCCTCTCCGCTCGCAGCCTGGACATCCGCGAACTCGATCTCCAGCCCCAGGTCGACGAGTCGCCGCACGATCTCCCGCGCGCGCTCCACCCGGCGCGCGGCGAGGTCGTCGAGCGCCCCGCGCAGCGTGGGGTCGTGGATGTCGATCCCGTAGGCGAGGATATGCGCCTCGCGATCCGCCACGTGCACGGTGAGCTCGGCGCCGGGCAGGATCTCGAGGCCCGGTGGGGCGGCGCGGCCGGCCTCCTCCAGCGCATCGATCGAGTCGTGATCGGTGATCGAAAGCATCGAGATCCCGCGGCTGGATGCCAGCCGCACCAGCTCCGCCGGAGACAGCGCGCCATCGGAGATCGAGGTGTGGGAATGAAGGTCGACGGGCACGTTAGCGCCCGAGGACTTCCAGGGCGACCTCGTAACGCCCGAACGGCGGCATCACGTAGGCTCCGCGGATGCCGGGCAGCTTCCTGACGCCGTCCAGCGCCTCGCGGGCGATCGCCACCCCTTCGGCGCGGGCCCCGTCCTTGCCTCCCGCCGCCCGCATCCGCTCACGCACGGCCGCCGGGATCCGCATACCCGGAACCTCGTTGTGCAGAAACTCGGCGTTGCGGTAAGAATGCAGGGGCAGGATCCCGACCAGGATCGGGATCGGCGGCTCGCCGAGCGCATTCAGGAAAGTCTCCAGGAGCGCGGGGTCGTAGACCGGTTGGGTCATCGCGAACTCGGCCCCAGCCTCGAGCTTGCGCCGAAAACGATCGAGCTCTCGCAGGATGTCGACCGCTCCGGGATTTACGCCCACTCCGATATGCAGGTCCAGCGGGATTCCGGTCTCGCGCCCGGCTGCGTCGATGCCGCGCCCGAGGCCGGAGGCCACCCGGGTCAGCCCGATGGAATCCACATCGAAGACGGCGGTCGGAACGGCGTACTCCCCCGCCTTGGGTGGATCACCGGTGATGATCAGCACGTCTCGCACGTCGAGCGCGTGCGCGGACAGCAGGTCGGCCTGCATGCCGTAGAGGTTTCGATCCCGGCAGCAGTAATGGATGATCGTCTCCATTGTCGGCACCGCATCGCGGATCGTCCTGGCGATCGCCAATGGCGTCGGCCGGGGCGAGATGCGGGCGTATTCGGGGATGTTCACCGCGTCCACCCCCGCGTTCGCCAGCCGCTGCACGGCCGAGACGAGCTCACCGAGGTCGGCGCTCTTGGGCGGGGTGAGCTCGACCGAGGTCACGAACGCAGCGGGTTCGGCGAGCCGGCGCGCGAGCGGAGTCGGCGCCTCTGCCGATCGCGCCGGGCGCTTGGGCGAGACGGCGACGGCGCCGGTGCCCGCGGATCGCACGCCGCTGCCATGCGGCGCGAAGCCTGCCACCTCCCGCCGCATGTGACGCACGTGCTCCGGTGTCGTGCCGCAACAGCCGCCGAGCAGGCGCACCCCAGCCTTCACGAATCGACGCGCGTACTTGCCGAAGTACTCCGCGCTGGCCATGTACAGCAGTCGGCCCTCGACGGATTGCGGCAACCCGGCGTTGGGCATCGCCGCGAACAGCGTGTCGGGCTGTGACATCCTGCCGATCACGTCCAGCATCGGCTTGGGGCCGACCGAGCAGTTGGCGCCGATGACGTCCGCACCCGCGGCGGTCAGCCGCCCGACCACCATTTCGGGGCTCTCCCCTCCCTGGGTCTCTCCCTCTTCGTTGAACGTCATCATCGCGATCACCGGGATCAACGGATCGAGCCGCCGGATCGCGGAGAGCGCTGCCTCCATCTCGATCAGCCAGGGGATCGTCTCGACCACGAACGCGTCGATCCCCGCCTCGAGCAACGCCTCGGCCTGCTCGCCGAAGATCCGCTCCAGGTCCTGCGGACCGAACTGGCCCGCGACCTGGCCGGCCACTCCTACGGGCCCCATCGATCCTCCCACCCAGGCCTCGTCGCCGGCCGCCTCGCGCGCCAGCCGCACCGCGGCCGCATTGATCTCGCGCACCTGCTCCTCCAGCCCGTGGCCGGCGAGCCGCGCGCGGTTGGCGCCGAACGTATTGGTCTCCAGCAGCTCCGCGCCGGCGGCCAGGTATTCACGATGGACCTCCGCCACGAGCTCGGGGCGGGCGAGGCAGAGCGCATCGAACGACTGGTTGATGAAGACGCCGCGCTCGTAGAGTGCGGTTCCCATCGCGCCGTCGGCGACCACGACGGCCTCCCACAGACGCTCGAGCAGGAGCGCTCCGCGACGGACGGAGGCGGGGACGGGAGAGATCACGAAACCCTCAATCCCTGGGCAGGGTGCTGCCGACCTTGCTGAGGATCTCCGTGGCGAGCTGGTTCTGGGGATCGACGAGCAGCATCTCCTCCGCCGCCCTGCGAGCGGAGGAGCGACGGCCGGCCTGCACGTGCCACTGGGCCTGGGAAGCGAGCGCTTCGAGCACCAGCGATGCCATGCCGGCCTGACGCGCCGCCTCGGTCCATGCGGCGTAGTCCTCGTCTCGGGCGCGCCCCAGGGCCGCGAGCTTCCGGTAGGGGGGAACCGCCTCTTCCCACCGACGCTGGGAAGCGAACCCCTGGGCGGCCTCCAGCAGGTAAGCCGCGGCGCGTTCGGCGTCGCCTTCGGAGGCCGCCCGCTCGGCCAGATCGATCATCTCCGCATAGGCCGTGGTCGACGCTGCGGACGGGGACGCATCGGGCTCCGGCTGATCCGCCCCGTCTTCCCGATCGGAGTAGCTGGTGCGCTCGATCTCGAGGCCGAGCGGGATGGGAGGTGCCTCGGAGGGCACCGCCTCCTCGACAGCGCTCCCGTCGTCGAGCACGCGATCCATGTCCACCACCAGCCCGGGCAGCGACGGTTCGGGCGCAGGAGCGGGCTGCTCTTCGCGCTCGCGGGGAACCGGCTTCGGGCGGTCCCCGTGCTCGGCCAGGCGGTCGCCGACCCGGGCCACGCCGTCCTCGTCGCCCCGCGCCTCGTAGTCGATCCGCGCCCTGCGGTATTCCTCGACCGCGGCGTCACGCTGGCCGTTTTCCGCATACAGACGGGCCAGCTTCTCTCGCTGCAGCGTGTTCTCCGGCGTCAGGATCAGCAGCTCGCCGAGCGCGGCGACCGCCTCCGCCGGCTGGCCGGACCTGTCCATGCGGTCGGCGTGCGCCTCGAGCTCGCGGGCCGCGTCGGCACGCAGCCCCTTGGAGGCGTAGTACCGGGCGAGGAGCGCGCCGACCTTGGGGTTGTCGGGGGCGTAGCGGCGGATCTTCTTGCAGCAGGCGATGGCGTTGTCGTACATCCCCTCACGCGCGTACGCCTCCGCCGATTGCCGGTAATGGTCGACGGCCGACATGAGATCGCCTTTGTCGAGATAGGCGTCTCCCAGGCCGTTCAGCGCCGAAGCGGGTTGCGCCGTGCCTTGGACGTCCGCCTGTCGCAGCTCTTCCAGATAGCGGGCGATCGCCTCGTCCGGGTCCTCGTGCCGCGCCGGGCTGCGCTTGTCCTTTTTGAACCAGCTCAGAAAACGCGCTCCTTGGTCAGGGGTTCGTGAAGATAGGAGCGAGGATCGACTACGGCTAGCTCGGCTCCGTTCGCCACAGCACCCGTCCCCCGCGCACCGTGAGCGCGGTGCGGGGCACTCCGTAGTGATAGGCGAGATTCCGGACATCGGGGGTGTCGAACACGGCGAGGTCCCCGGGCGAGCCCGGCTCGAGCGTTCCCAGCTCCGGGCGGGACAGCGCCAGAGCACCCCCTCGCGTCACTCCGCGGATCGCCTCGGCGATCGTGAGGCCCAGGTTCAGGCAGGCCAGCGGCACCATCAGCGGCAGGTTCTGAGTCATGGAGGAGCCCGGGTTGAAGTCGGTGGCCACGGACAGCGTGGCTCCGGCGTCGGCCAGCGCTCGCCCCGGCGCGTGCTTGGCCAGCTTGAGGAACAGCGAGGTCCCCGGCAGGAGCGTCGCCACGGTCGTAGAGGAGGCGAGCGCGGCGATCCCGTGGGCATCGATCGCCACCAGATGGTCCGCGCTCGCCGCCCCCAGCCGCGCGGCCAGCGCAGCTCCGCCCAGTGCCGTGAACTCCTCGGCGTGGATCTTCAGCCCGAGCCCGGCCGCCGCGGCGCTCTCCAGGATGCGCTCGCTCTCCTCCAGCGTGAATGCCCCCTCCTCGCAGAAGACGTCGCAGAACGCGGCCAGTTCCTCCTCCACGACCGCCGGCAGCATCTCGTCGATCACCAAGCGCACGTATGCCTCCCTGTCCGACGCGAACTCGGGCGGGATCGCGTGCGCACCCAGGAAGGTGGGGACCAGGCGCGGCAGGCTCTCGTCGGCGGACAAGCGGCGGATCGCCCGCAGGGTCTTGAGCTCGTCCTCGACCGTGAGACCGTAGCCGGACTTGATCTCCACCGTAGTCACGCCGAAGCGGGCGAACTCCGCCAGCCGCGGGCGCGAGGCTGCGACCAGCTCCTGCTCGCCGATCGAGCGCAGGTCGCGCACGCTGAACAGGATACCCCCGCCCGCCGCGGCGATCTCCTGGTAGGTGGCTCCTGACAGCCGCTGCTCGAACTCGTGCTCGCGGGTCGCGCCGAACACGGCGTGGGTGTGGGAGTCGACGAGGCCGGGCAGCGCCACGCACCCGGCTGCGTCGAAGGCGCGGGGAGTCCGCGGCTCGTCCAGGAGGGCGGCGGCGCCGGCGGGAAGTCCCGCCATCGAGCCGGTCGCGGCGACCTCTCCCTCGCGGATCCAGACGAATGCGTCCTCGACGATCGCAAGCGGGGCGGAGGTGCTTCCCCGAGGGTCGACGAGCTGCCGGAGTCCGTGGACCAGGAGCTCGGCACCGTTGCCGGAGCCGCCTTCCGGCGGCGCGGTCACACCTCGCTCATCGGGATCCGGATATCCTTCTCGCGGGCGGTTTCCCGCGCCCGCGCGTATCCCGCGTCGGCGTGGCGCGCCACCCCGAGGCCGGGATCGTTCGTCAGCACCCGCTCGAGACGCAGCGCTCCCTCGGCCGTTCCCTCCGCCACCGTGACCTGGCCCGCGTGGAGGCTCAGCCCCACCCCCACGCCACCGCCATGGTGGAACGAGACCCACGAAGCGCCCGACGCGGTGTTGAGCAGGGCGTTGAGCACCGGCCAGTCCGCGATCGCGTCCGACCCGTCCGCCATGGCTTCCGTTTCGCGATATGGAGAGGCCACAGAGCCCGTGTCGAGATGATCCCGGCCGATCACGATCGGCGCCCCGATCGTCCCATCGGCGACCAGCGCGTGGATCCGCTCGCCGAGCTTCCAGCGGTCCCCGTATCCCAGCCAGCAGATGCGGGCCGGCAGCCCCTGGAACGCGACCCGCTCGCCGGCCAGCCGGATCCAGCGCTGGAGCGGCTCGTTCTCGGGAAACAGCTCCCCGATCTCGCGATCGATCACCGCGATGTCGGCGGGATCCCCCGAGAGCGCTGCCCAGCGGAACGGCCCCTTGCCCTCGCAGAACAGCGGTCTGATGTACGCCGGGACGAACCCGGGAATCTCGAACGCGTCTTCAACGCCCGCGTCCAGCGCCTGTCCGCGCAGATTGTTGCCGTAGTCGAAGACGACGGCGCCCTGCCTTCCGAGCTCCAGCATCGCGCGGCAGTGCGCCGCCATCGACTCCATCGAGCGCCGGATGTACTCGTCCGGATCGCCCGCCCGCAGGTCGGCGGCGGCATCCAGCTCGAGGCCGGCCGGAACGTAACCGTGGAGCGCGTCGTGAGCGCTCGTTTGATCGGTGAGGACGTCGGGCACCCGATCCCGGCGGGCGATCTCCGGCAGCACCTCTGAGCAGTTGCCCGCCAGCCCGATCGACAGCGCCTCTCCGGCCGCGGTGGCCGCGGCGATCCGCTCGAGGGCGGCGTCGAGATCGGGAGCGATCGCGTCCAGGTAACGGCCGGCGACCCTCCGCTCCAGGCGAGCGCGATCGACCTCCACGATCAGGCAGGCGGCGCCGTTCATCGTGGCCGCCAGCGGCTGCGCGCCGCCCATCCCGCCACAGCCGCCGGTCAGCACCCAGCGCCCGCGCAGCGAGCCGCCGAAGTGGCGATCCGCCACGGCCGCGAACGTCTCGTACGTCCCCTGCAGGATCCCCTGGGTGCCGATGTAGATCCACGACCCGGCCGTCATCTGGCCGTACATCGTCAGCCCCAGCCCCTCGAGCCGGCGGAACTCGTCGGCCGTCGCCCAGCGCGGGACCACGTTCGCGTTGGCGATCAGGACCCGGGGGGCCATCGGATGGGTGCGGAACACGCCGACCGGCTTGCCGGACTGCACGCACAGCGTCTCGTCGTTCTCCAGCGACTCGAGCGCGGCCACCATCGCCTCGAAGCACTCCCAGCTCCTGGCAGCACGCCCGGAACCCCCGTAGACGACCAGCCGATCCGGGTCCTCGGCGACCTCCGGATCGAGGTTGTTCATCAGCATGCGGAGAGCGGCCTCCTGGTGCCAGCCGCGGCAGCGGAGGGCCGAACCGCGCGGAGCGCGCACGGGGCGCGGACCGGCGGCGGTCGACGGCGGATGGATCATGGCAGCTCCTTCGAATGCAAACGCAGCAGGGGAGGCCCGCCGGCCTCCCCCGCTCGTTCGCGCGCCTGCCGACGGTTCAGTTCGGTGGGCTTTCCAGCGTTCCCTGAACCGTGCAGGCGATGAACCCGAACGACGCCGTAAAGCTAAACAGCCCGTCGTCGAAGCCCGTGGCCGGCTGGCTGCTCCCGTTTCCGAACTCGAACTGCAGCGTGATGTTGCCGTTGGCCGTGATCGTGTCGTCGGGAGGCTCGAGCCCCGTGTCGAGAACGATCGGCCCGCTGAAGACCGCCAGCCCATCGGGAGACAGGGACGCCTCGGGGTCCTCCTGAATGTTGGGAATCAGCGCGCTGAGACCGAGCCGAGCGGTTGTAACCGATGTCTGGGTGACGAGCATGTCGCGGATCTGCGACTCGCCGGGCGTGAGGCCCAGGGCGTCCTGGCAGATCGAGCTGATGAACGTCAGGGTGAAGTCCGTCGAGTACGTCCCATCGACGTGCGGATAGGCGGTGACGGTGACCTCCTGCTCGGTGATCTCGTCCCCGTCGGTCACGGACACGGAGACCGCGTAGTCGCCGGGTACGTCCGCGGTGAAGGTGGCCATCGTATCGTCGCCGCTCAGCGCGAGGGTCGCGGAGCTCCCGTCCGGCGCGTCGAGCGACCATGTGAAGTCCAGCGGTTCGCCTTCTACGTCCGTGAACGCCGCGGTGGCCGTAACGCTCTCTCCCGCGAAGATCTGCGCGCTGCCCGCGATCGACAGCGTGCCGGCGGGCGGGTTGTTGAACGGCCCCACGGTGATCGTCGCCGTGTCGGTCGAGGAGAACTCGCCGTCGCTGACCTCGAGCTGGACGACGTAGACTCCCTCGATGTCGGGAGTGAAGCTGGCCGAGACCGAGCTGGACGCGATGATCGAGGCCGCCGAGCCATCGGGCCGCGAGAGGAACGTCCAGCTGTAGGTCAGGGGGTCGCCGTCGGGATCCGACGAACTGAATCCCAGCAGACCGATCGGGATCGTCTCCGTCCCCGTGAGATCGAAGCCGGCGTTCGCTATGGGCGCGCGGTTCATCCCCGCGATCGTCGCCGTCACCTTCACGCTGTCGATCGCCTGACCTCCGCGACCGTCACTGACCGTGACCTGGAGCGTGTACGCACCCGCCAGGTCCGGCGTGATCGACACCGTCGGCGCGTCGGTGGCGCTGAGCGCCGCCGTGCTTCCCTCCGGACGGCTGGCGACGATCCAGGCGTAGGTCAGCAGATCGCCATCCGGATCCGTGGCGGTGACGGTGACCGTGGCCACGCCGCCAAGCGTGATCGACTGATCAGGCCCGGCGTCCACGACCGGCACGCGGTTCGCCGCTCCGACCGTGACCAGAACGGTGTCGCGGGCCGCCAGCTCCCCGTCGGAGACCGTGAGCTCGAACGCGTACACGCCCGCGGCCGTGGGCGTGAACCTCGCCTGGGCCGTGGCGCCATCCACCAGCGAGACGGTCACTCCGCCCGGAGACGACAGGCTGCGCCACTGGAACGTGAGCGGATCGCCGTCCGGGTCCGTGGATCCGCCACCCGCGAGGGTGACCTCGATCCCGACAGTGGCGCTCTGGTCCGCGCCCGCGTTGGCGGTGGGAGCCGAGTTGGGAGGCGGCATATCCTCCTGGACAGCCGCCGCGATGATCGTGAAGTGGCTCACGTGCCCGCGCACGGTGATCCCGTCCGCGCCGATGTCCACGGTGATGCCGGTCAGCTCCTCGAAGCCGGTGGCGACGGTGGCCAGCAGGGTCAGATCGGCCGGGTCGACGCCGGCCAGGGCCGAGTTGGGAACGAAGACGAATACTTCGACGGGCAGCTGGAACTGCAGCCCCTCCGGCGCGAAGCGATACGCCGGGCCGATCGCCCCGGCGGTCTGCAGCGCCCCCGGCATGGACGCCGGCGTCACCGTGATCGTCACGTCCTCAGCCAGCGCGCCCGCCGGCACCGTCACTCCGGCCTGCGTCTGGAGACGGACCGTCCCCCCAGCCGGCCCAAGCGTCCCGGAACCGTCGTTGTCGCCGGGGCCGCTGGGGCCGCCGCCGTCACCGCATGCCAGCGCCGAGCCCAGGATCGCGACCAGCGATAGAGATACCCAACTCCTCCGCATCAGAACTCCGTCGGTTGCAGGCAGATCGATCGCCTCGTCTGGGGGATGGGAATCGACGATGGCGAGGACACGAGCGCGGCCACCCCCAAGATGAAGCCGGACCCGCGGGACGTCAACGCCTGGCCGGATCGCTACCGCGGATCACTGGCGCTGCCCCACGATCGTCCCGACCACATGGCAGGTGAAGGCCGTGAAGTCGAAGCCGATGTTCATCATCGTGCCCGAGAACGAGCCCTCGAACGTGCCCTGGGCGTTGAACTCGTCTCCCTGCATGGTCGGGTCGGGGTCGATGATCACCACCCCCGGCCCGAACTGAAAGTCGCCGTCGCTGGAGATCTCGCCGACCGGATTGCTGCCGAACTCTTCCCGCAGGTCGGTGATGTGCAGCGTGACCGAGGAGCCACTCTGGCCCACGCGCAACGTTCCCGTCGTCATCGAGCCGGGCTCGACCAGATCCAGGCAGTCCGTCGCCTGGATCGCCGTGAAGGTCGCGTCGTAGTCGCCGGCCACCGCCGGCGGACCGCCGTTGCCGGTGGGACCGCCGTCGCTTCCGCCGCAGGCGGTCGCCGCCAGAGCGAGGGCCAGGACGGCCGTCGCCAGGAATCCTCCCATCGCAGGGATCTCGTAGGTCATGCGCTTCTCCAGAGACGAGTTCGCTGAGTGATGCTCGGAACCGCGAATCTACACGATCGGCGGACTCAATGAAGCTCCACCGCATGCGCGCCGCGCGGGGCGACCGTGCCCACCCGCTCGGCGGCGCTCCAGCCCGCCGTGCGGAGCGCCTGCAGCAGCCCCGCCTCCTCGCTCCTGGGCACTGCCAGCAGCAGGCCGCCGCTGGTCTGCGGATCGAACGCCGCCAGCCGCAGACCTTCCGGAACGTCGGGGGCGATCTGCGTCCGCGGCTCGAAGTAGCTGCGGTTGTTCCGCCCGCCGCCCGGCACGTGCCCGGCCAGCGCCAGCTGCTCGACCCGGTCGAAGAGCGGAAGCACGTCGGCCTCGAAGACGAGCGTCGCCTCGCTCGCCTCGGCCACATGCACCGCGTGGCCGATGAGGCCGAAGCCGGTGACATCGGTGGCGGCGCGCACGCCCGCCTCCAGGGCGAGCGCGGAAGCCGTGGCCGAGAGTCGCTTCATCGAATCTACCGCGACCTGGATATCGTCCTGCCTCAGCGCGCCGTTCTTCAACGCCGTGGTCAGGACGCCCGTGCCCAGCGCCTTGGTCAGGATCAGGGCGTCGCCGGGACGCGCGC
>Ga0299913_10004959_pt1 | contig 11284 bp, 11 predicted proteins | sample RVTome_9_FD_201360 | JGI IMG/M metagenome (GOLD analysis project Ga0299913, IMG submission 201360) | Soil microbial communities from uranium-contaminated site in the Upper Colorado River Basin, Wyoming, United States - RVT155D38 (version 2) ... | reverse complement strand
GCAGTTTCAAACGTCGTTGCCCCTGCGACCGAAGCGTTCTGCCTGCGGAAAAGACGCGACTGCGACAACTTGGCTGGAGCCCACGGGGGCACATATTGACAGTCGGTCCGTGACGAGATCGTTACGGCGACCGATTGCCGATCGACTCAGTCGACATCTGGGATCACGGGCAGCAGCAGACAGGAAGGGTTGGCACCACCCAGATGAAGCGTCACCCGGGTGTCGAAGATCTCCGGTGGACGATCGTCGCGATCGGTGTGCGTGAACGGCCCGATGCCACGGTTGGCGTAGTGGAAGGTCTTGGCGAACTCGGTGAGCTCACCGTCGTAGCGGTAGTCGCTGCCCCGAACCGTAAGCCCGATGTGATGACCCGTCGGCACCACGATCGACGTCGGCCAAATCTCGACGTCGAGCTCGTAGACCTCACCGGGAGCCAGCGGCTCGGAGCGGGTGTGAGGGTGATAGGGCCGGAAGGGGAGGGTCAACTCCGGGTCGAGCTCGCGATGCGAGGCACGAAGCCATCCCTGGGCCACCGGGGTGTTGGGGTCGAGCGCCCCCATGAAGGTGACCTCCCCACCTTCGGGATCGAAGAGGCCGACCACCAAGAAGATGTCGGCGTCGCTCGTCTCCGAGGAGACGAAGAGCTTGGCCGCCATCGGCCCGGTGATCTCCGTGGTCGATCGGAATGGCGCGGTCCGGAACGTGATTCCGCCCCCTGTGGTGTCGTAGGTCACCGTGGCCTCCGCCGGCGGGTCGACCTCCAGCCCATGGTCACCGGTCAGGTGGTACTCGGTCCATTGCGTCCGGGCGAGAGGCCACTCGTCTTCCATCCGGTCGACCAGGGTGCCGTCGGCGTGGCGGACCCGGAGCTGGACCGGTGGACGACGGTCCCACCCGTTGTCCTCGCCCTTGAGGAAGTGCCCGAAGAACTCCTTCTGCACGGCGACACCCCGATCGGTGTAGAAGTCGACCCAGTGGGCGCCGCCATGCACCTCGAGCCACTTCTGGTGCGAGGCGGCCCTGGCGAAGGCCTCGAAGTTGCCTCGGGCGTGTAGCCCGTGACCGCCCCAGTTGGCCGCCGACAGCATCGGCACCGTCACCGAGCTCCAGTCGGGGTTCCGCTCCAGGTACCAGTCGTCGATCAGGGGGCGGCTTTTCACGTCGTCGCCGAGATCGGCGCGATGTCGGGCGAGCTCGTCGGGGGCGAGGGTTTCGGGCCCGGCCACCAGCTCCCCGGTCACCGCCGACGTGTAGCCGTGTTCCCCCACCCCGTGTTGGACGTTCTCGACCTGTCTCGGGTACCAATCGGCTGCGAACTCGCAGAGGATGCCCCCGTGCCGGGCGAACTCGCGGTACCAGTCAGACGCCCCCTCCCAGGGGCATATCGCGGCCAGATGAGGCGGGTTCAACGCCGCCACCTGGTATTGGTTCATGGCGTAGTAGGAGATTCCGGCCAGCCCGATCCGCCCGTTGCTCCACGGCTGCTCCGCCGCCCATTCGATGCACTGGTAGAGGTCGAGTGCCTCCCGCCTCGCCCACACGTCGACCCGGCCTGGTGATCGGCCGGTGCCCCTGGAGTCGACCCGAACGCAGACATAGCCGTCCGGGACCCACTTCTCGGGGTCGACCACCTCCCAGTTCTGATAGCGGTTGGACGTCCCTTCGGCGACCTCGGGATAGTGCTCGATCATGTAGTCCCACTGCGGCTTGTAGCCCTCCTGGAAGGCGAGCCCCTTGCCGTAGGGGCCGTAGCTCAGGAGAACGGAATATGCGCCAGGCTCGGCCGGCAGGTAGGCGTCGGCCCGGAGCACGATGCCGTCATCGGTCGGGATGGGGAGGTCCCACTCGATGCGCATTTGCGTCTCCGCCGCCGGGTCCGGGTCAGGGCTCACGTGAAGACCAGGTTCGGTCGCCGAAGGATGATGGCGGGGAAGAGGAAGAGGGCGACGTCGGGCCCGGCGAAGGGCAATATTCCCCGGTGCTCCCGACCGACGGTATCCCGCCAACCGCGGCGAGAACGCAGGCGTTGATCCCGACTGGCGGGGAGATCTGAACCAGCTCCGAGCCCTTCAACACGAGGAGCCGAACCATATCTCGTGGAAGCCGAGGGCGCTGATCGATAGATGAGTGGCACGGGTATGACCAGGATCAAACGAGCGAGGTCACATGATGGGATGCTAGGTTCCAAGGCATGAGCGAGAGTGGTGCAGTGCGGCTGGGATCGATTGGACTGGGCTGGTGGGGTGGCGTGCTGGCCGAAGCGGCTCGGTCGACCAATGGTGTAGAGCTGGCCGGCTGCTTCGCCCGAAGCGCCGAGTCGCGGCAGGGCTTCGCCGAGGCTCACGGATGTCACGTATTCGGCACTCTCGATGACCTTCTCGCCGCCGATATCGATGGCGTGCTGATCGCCACGCCTCACACCACACACGCGGACCTGGCGGTGGCCGCGGCCAAAGCACGGAAGCACGTGTTTGTCGACAAGCCGTTGACCCTGACGGTTTCCGAGGCGAACCGCGCCGTGGTGGCGGCCGAAGAGGCCGGCGTCGTGCTTCAGGTTGGTCATAATCGGAGGCGCCAGCCGGCCAATCGTCGGATCAAAGAGGCGGTAGACAACGGTGACTTGGGCGGGATCCTCGAGATCTCGGCCGATCACTCCGCGCCGCTGTTGTTCAACCCGAAACTCGCCCCGTGGCGTCGAAAGCTGGAGGAGACGCCAGTGGGAGGCATGTCCGGGCTGGGCGTCCACCAGATCGACACGTTCCATTATCTGGCCGGACCGATCGGCGGGGTGTTCACCCGAACCAAACGCCTTCTCCCCGACGGCGAGGTCGACGACACGTCGAGCATCCTCTTCGAGTTCGATTCGGGCGCCCAAGGCCATCTGTTCACGTCGATGGCCACAGGTCCAGTGGTGGAAGTCACGGTGCACGGGACCCAGGCCGTCGCCCGCAACACCGGTGACGGGGCTCGCCTCACCCTGCAACCACGTGGCTCGATCGAACAGGAGGAGCTTCCGCTCGAGCCTCTCGACACCATCGCCGACGAGCTGGCCGAGTTCGTCGCTGCCATCCGCGGTGAGCGGAGCCCGGAGACCGACGGCGTGGAAGGTCGAAGGGCCGTCTCGGTCCTCGAAGCGATCGTGGAGAGTGCCACCTCGAGCCGTTGGGTCGAGGTGGTCTACCCCTAGCCGGGCTACTCGTTGGCCCTCGTCACCAGTTCGGATAGCGGGCGCCGCGTCGAGGCCCCGCTCTTGCGATGCATGTCGACGGCGAAGTAGAAGTGCTCGGTTCGGACCACGGTGCGGGTGAACCCCACTTTCCCCGTCGGCGAGAAGTCGACCGAACTCACCTGGACAAGCGGAGTGCCGCGTTGCACGCCAAGGTGCTCCGAATCGAAGTCCGTAGCTTCGGTGACGTCGATCTCCAACTGAGACTCGGTGATGTCCACGCCGTATCGGGTGACCAGCTGCCGCAGGATGTCAGGACCTCCCGCCTGGAACTCGGGTGGAGCGCTCACCGTCAGCGTCCCCTGGATGAGGAGGTACATCTGGGTCAGGGACGCCGGAGTGTCATCGAGGACATGGGTGAAAGTGATCTCCCAGACGTCCTGACGGGGAGAGAGATCCAGCAGCTTCCCCAGGTTCCCCCCGGCCGGGACCCGCCCGGCGCTGATCACCCCGCCCAGCCGCACCGCACGTGTCCGCTCCGAGAACCAGCGCCCTGCGGCGTCGACCGCTTCGTAGGCAAACTTCGGCTTGATCACCACCGTGCCTTTGCCCTTGATCCGGAGCACGCGGCCCTCACCTTCGAGAAGGTCCAGGGCTTTTCGGGTGACACTACGGCTGATCCCGAATATCTCGGTCAACCTCCCCTCGGCCGGGATCAGCTCGTCCACAGCCCATCTACCGTTGTCGATCTCCTCACGAAGGATGTCGGCCAGCTGGTAGTAGTAGGGCACCGGGCTGCGTTGGTCGATATGGCGCATTTCACTGGCGCTGGCAGGGCTCATCGATTCGCTCTCCTTCAATTCGAGTATCGACTATGGCAGCTTCGGGGAGCGCCGAATGGCATCCACGGCACGCTTTGTCGCTCTCACTCCGAGATGATATCCTCGCATGCTAGGACAACATTTCCCAGAGGAGGAACCTGTGATCCGCCATGTCGCGATGTTCAAGTGGAAAGACGGGGTTGCCGAGGAGCAGAAGGCCGCGGCCAGGGACTCACTGGCAGCGTTGAAGGAGTCGGTGCCCAGCGTCATGGAGTACACGGTTGGTTTCGACATCGAACGCAATCCCAACAACTGGGACATGGTCCTCGTGGCCGACTTCGAGGACGTGGCCGGGCTCGAGGCGTACTTCGCCCACCCGGTGATGAACCAGGCCTCGGACCTTGTAGCTTCGGTCACTCAGAAAGAGATCACGGCCCGGGTCCAATTCAAGATCTAGACCTGCTCACCGCGACGTCACGGCCGTCGGAGGGAAATTGGCTGTCATCGATATCCACAATCATGTGACCCCACGTGTCTTCGTCGAGGCCATCGCGCGGGACGGGCATTGGCACACGCTGGGGCCCGACGTTGGGGAGTTGCACATCCCGAAGTTCTCGATCAGCGCCGAGGAGCGTCTCGCCGAAATGGACGAGATGGGGGTCGACATCCACGTCCTCACGATCAACACCGGCTTCTTCCGCTACGACCTCGAGCCCGAGGTGACCCAGGAGATCGCCGACGAGTGCAACCGATCTCTGATCGAGATGATGAACGCCTATCCCGCCCGGTATCTGGGGTTGGCTTCCATCCCGCTCCAGGACGTGTCCCGAGCCATCGACACCATGGCCCATGCCATGGGGGACATGGGGTTCAAGGGCATAACTATCGGCGATCATGTCAACGGGGTCACCCTCGACGACCCCCGCTTCTACCCGTTCTGGAAATCGGTCGAGGAGCTAGGGGCAGTGGTGTTCTTCCATCAGGCAAGTTCGACCGTGGTCGAGCACCGGACGCTTCGTTACGGGATCCCCAACGTGATCGGGAATCTGACCGAGCGAGCGATCACCTTCGCCACCCTGGTTTACGGTGGGATCATAGACCGGTACCCCGACCTCAAGCTGTGCCTCGGCCATGCCGGCGGATATACCGCCTTCGGGGCGGCCCGAATGGACAAGGGCTGGTGGGCTGGAGGGCTCGAAGACATGCCCGAGTTCGACGACTCCCGTACTTTCCTCGAACGCGCACCGAGTGAGTACCTGAGCCGGTTCTACTACGACTCCTGTACTTACACCGAGGCCACGCTTCGCTTCCTTCTCGACATGGTCGGAGCCGACCGGGTGGTCTTGGGCACGGACTTCCCGGCGCCGATGTTCCTCCAGGACCCGGCGAATTGGATCAGAGGCCTCGACTCACTGAGTGCGACAGAGAAGAAGGCGATCCTCGAGGACAACCCGGCTCGCCTCCTCGGGATCTAGACGGCACCCGAGTCGATCGCCAGACGCGGGTCGAGGACTTGACGTTTGGATTCCATCTCGTTGAACACCTCGAGGATGTCCGCCTGGAGTGAGGCCACCGACCGGTCGGTCTGAAGCCGTGGGTAGGGGAGATCGATCTCTATATCCGCGTAGTTCTTCCCTCCGTAGGCGACGATGATGATCCGGTCGGAGAGTTGGACAGCTTCCAGCACGTCGTGGGTCACGAACAGCACCGTCTTTTTCGTCTGCTGCCAGATCGACTGCAGCTCCTCGCGCAGTGCCCGGGCGGTGATGGCATCGAGATGGCTGAACGGCTCATCCATGAGTAGCAGGTCGGGCTCGACGGAAAAGGCTCGCGCAATGCCAACTCGCTGCTGCATGCCTCCGGAGAGATGGGCCGGATACATCTGCTCGAATCCCTGAAGCCCCACCATGTCCAGATAGCGAGCGATGTGATCACGCTTGTCTTCGGTCTTGTCCCGATGGACGTACATCAGATTGTCGACGACGGTGCGCCAGGGGAGCAGGCGTGGGTCCTGGAACACGTAACCCAATCGGGCCGGCGAGCCGTCGTCGGCCCTAACCGAGATGGAGCCCGAAGTAGGGGTCTCTACCCCGGAGACGATGTTGAGAAAGGTGCTCTTCCCGCAGCCGGAGGGCCCGACCATGGTTACGAACGTCTGCCCCGAGATCTCGAAGTCCAGACCATCGAGTGCCCGCACGGTCGGCTGGTTCTTGGTCGGTGGCGGGAACTCCTTGATTACCTTGGTCGCTTTCAATACGGCCACGATCAGCCTTCCTGTGTCGAGTCGTTCACCGCAACCTTGGCGGCTCCGAAGTCACCGACTGCTCCCCGCCACTTGTGCACGGCACGGTCGATGCGCTCGATGATGCCTCGGTCGAAGATGATGACCACCACCAAGACCACGATGCCCCACGCCATCAGTCCGTTGTAGTTCGCTGCCGACTGGTACCAGTCGCGGGCGCGGAACCCGGCTCCCTCGTTGCTGCCGAACCACTCGACCAGGACCACACATCCCCAGGCGGCGATGATGGAGAGTCGTATCCCGGCAATGATGGCGCCCGACATCGAAGGCAGGGCGAGGTGGCGCAGGCGTGTCGCCCCGGGCACGTCGAAGGCATCGGACATGTCCCGGAGGTCGCGAGGGATGGCGAGACTGCCTTGGAGGACGTGGACGATCAGCCCCGGCACGGCTGATACGACGGCGGTGAACACTGGGGCCCTCATCCCAAACCCGAACCACATGACCGCGAGCAGGGCCCACATGTAGGCCGGCATCGCCAGCAGCACGGTGACCAGATCGGTGAAGTAGGCCTGCACACGCCACCACCGGCCCATCAGGTAGCCGATGGGGAGGCCGATGAGGATCACCAAGAAGACGGCGATGCCGGTGCGTTGAATGCTGATCCATAGGTTCTGCACCAGTTCGTTGTTGGCGGCGCTCCACTCGCCTCGATCGAAAGGCGTCTGAAATTCCCGGACCAGGATCTCGACGGTCTCCACCGGCGTGGGGAAGCGTTGACTGAGCAGCCCGGCCACCTGCCACAAGGCGAGGAGGACGAGTCGGGAGGTCCACCTGGCGACCCGGTCATTGCGGAGGACGGCGATGATTCCGTCCCCCATGTTGATCGCGGGTGTCTCACGAACGAGCGTGCGCACGGTGCTCATCAGAACCGGAGGATGTCCTCTCCTCGCTTCAGCCGGTAACGAAAAACCCAGCGTTCCAGCCGCATCAAGATGATGCGCTCCACGATCAGGACGAAGATCACGAAGAACATCATCCAGGCCAGCATGTCGGTCACCGAGAAGCCTTGGAACGCCTTCCGGATCTGAACCCCGACCCCGGTGGTGCCCCCGAAGGTCTCGGCCAAGGCGGCCAGCTTCCACGATGCGGCGAACGAGGCCCGGGATCCGGCAAAGAGAAACGGCGACAGCGACGGCACCACGATGTGACGCAGTGCGGTCCGACTGGAGAGCCCGAACGATCGGCTCATCGCCAGCAGCCTCTGATCCACTCCCTCGACCCCGGCCGCCACATTCAGCGTGATGACGGGGAGCACCAGCAACCCGACCACGAACGCCGGCCCCGTGTCTCCAATCCCGAAGATGAGCAACCCGAGGATGGCGTAAACGATCAATGGCACATTGGCGGCCAGGTAGACGAAGTCGAAGAAGAAGTTCTTGGCATAGCGGTATCGCCCCATGAGGATCCCGATCGGCACCCCCAACACCAATGCCCCGGCGAACCCGTAGAGGGTCTTGCGGAATGTCTCCCAGAAGTTGAGGAACACCCAGCCTGAAGCGATCCTCTCCGCTTCGTTCCCGAAGGTGTATTCGCCCATCCGTTGCAGCACCTCGAGCGGCCCGGGGAGGAGGTCGAACTCGGTGCGGGTGAACCCCGAGGCGATTTGCCAGGCGACGAGGAAGGAGACCGCGCCGAACACCGAGTAGGCGACCGCCTTCCATCGGGCAATCCTCGCCTGCCGGGCTACGTCGACACGGGTCCCGACCCGCTCGGAACCGCTGGTCTCAGGAACGGAGGGTGACGCCACAATCAGGCACGTTGATGGTCAGGACGATGGTAGGAGACAGGTCTCCTCTCCTGTCGAGGGATCGATGCAGGCGTGCAGCGGCGCCGTCGAGCCTTCCGGGATCACTCCTCCTTCGATCAGCAGGTCCGTCACCTGGAGCTCGCCCTCGATCCACTCCTGGTCGAGATACACGGTGTCGACGAATTCGTCGAAGTCGTTCTGGTACCACTCCTTGAGGAACGCCAACTCCTCGTCGCTGGTGTAGCCGAAGTCCTCCGGATACGCCTCCAGTATGGCGTCGCGGTTTTCGACCCACTCCTGCAGACCGCGATCCCACACCTCGAGGAAGAAGGCCACCTCCTCCGGGTGCTCGTCGTACCAAGACTTGGTGACGACGAAGTTGTTGCTGTTCATCCCTTCGTGGCCGGGCACATACTCCTCGCCGTAGATCTGGGATGCCGACTGGGTGTCGTATAGCCCGGCGATAGTGCCCTCGAGCCAGTAGGGAAGTGTGTTGTAGATAGAGGTGACTCCAGCACACAAGTCGCCGGTCAGCACCAACTCGGGGGCGGTGTTGAAGTCGGTTGCCGCCATCTGCAAGTCGTCGGGGCCCTCACCAAGGGTGCGACCGTGCAGGTCCTGGGCCAGGGCGATCCAGACGATGGTGGAGCCGCTGAACGACTCGACGCCTACCGAGCAACCCGGCTCGAGGTCATCGAAGGTCTCGTATCCGGAGTCGGCTGCGACCACGATGATGTCTTTGGCCTTGTTGTATTTGCCGATGGTCACCGTCTCGACCCCGGTCTCGGCCTCGAGCACCGGAGTCTCGTAACTGCCGGTGGAGACGATGTCGGCGTGACCGCCGGCGAAGAAAGCGAATTCGTCCTCGGATTCATTGCGCTCGATGGTGATCCCCGACTGCTCCTCCATCTCGGCGATGATCCCTTCGTCTTCCAGCCAGTTCCACACCGGGTCCGGTGAGAAGACGAATCGCATCGAACCCCCTTCAGTTTGGGGCTCGGTTCCTTCCGGGCTCTCGCCTTGACCTCCGTTGCCGTCCCCGCACGCAGCTACCAGGACCAGTGCCAGGGAAGCGAAAAATGCCACACCACGTCGACGTCTCATGCCGTTCACCCGTCTCCTGTCTCGAAGCGGAGCTAACATGATGGGATGTTAGCCTGTCAAGTGTCCGGCCGTCCACGAGTTCGCAGGAGACGAGAGGGCAAGGCATGACCGGAGTCGACTTCACGGAGCACCAAGGGCGGCTCGGTCCGCCCGACGGTCGGGTCTTCCCCCGGTTCATGGGGCCGGCAACCTACGCCCGTCTCCCCCGGATCGACGAGGTCCAGGATTGGGACGTGGCCATCGTCGGCGCTCCGTTCGACATCGGAACCAGTTACCGGCCCGGCGCCCGCTTCGGGCCGATCGGGATCAGGCACGGCTCTCGCACCATCCGCAGTTGGCATCCCGACCTCGAGCTCTTGCCGTTCGGATCCCAGCAGGTGGTCGACGCCGGGGACATCCCGTGCAGCACCTACGTCATCGATGACGCCATTCGTACCATCGAGGGGGCGGCCAACGAGTTGATCGAGGGCTCGAAACGCATCGTCACCCTGGGCGGGGACCACACGATCGCCTTTCCGCTGCTCCGAGCCACCCACCGTCGTCACGGTCCGGTTGCGTTGGTCCATTTCGATGCCCATGTCGACACCTACGACACCTACATGAACGCGGCTTACACCCACGGCACACCATTCCGGCGCGCCTTTGAGGAAGGGTTGTTCATTCCCGGCCATTCGATGCACGTCGGGATTCGCGGTTCGAAGTACGGCCCGGAAGACCTGGGTGAAGACGCAGGTTTCGGCTTCACTGTCCTCGGCACCTGGGAGATCGACGAGATCGGTGTCGACGGTTACGTCACCCGGATCCGGGATCAGGTGGGGGAGCGGCCCTTGTACCTGTCACTCGACATAGACGTCCTCGACCCGGCGTTTGCCCCGGCGACCGGCACACCGGAGGTCGGGGGGTTTTCCACGCGTGAGTTGATTGGGATCCTACGCGGCCTGCGCGGGCTGAACCTGGTCGGAGCCGACGTTGTGGAGGTCGCTCCTGCCTACGACCACGCCGACATAACGTCGATCGCCGCCGCCAACGTGGTGTACGAGATGTTGTCGTTGATGAGTCCGTAAATAGGACCAATCAGCCCTGGGTCATGGTGTGAGTGATCCGCGCCGTCCACTCGTATTTCGTGGTGGCCGCGGCCAGGTCGATTGCCTCCCTGTAACCAGAGTGCTCGAGGTAGGCCTTGGCGGCGTCGTGGTCTTCCAGCATGACGTCGACGATCAAGTCGTAGTCGGTGGTGAGGGTCCCAACGTTGTCGCCTGTGACGATCGACCCCACTCCGCGGGCGGACTGAGTGGAAGTGAAAGCCTCCTTGACGTCGTTTTTCTCCGAATCGGTCGATTCATCGAGCCATAGGAAGAGAGCGGTGTGTCTCACTCCGAAACGTTCGATCCGGGGCGGTTCGTCGTAGAACCAGTCGACCCGGGCAGTGAACTCTCCGCGGCATACCGATGCGTTGTATTCGCCCACCTCGTGGTGGACGTCGTCGGAGTTGTAGTCGTCCAGTCCTTCTTGGTCGTCGAAGTCGAGATGCAACGCCATGTCGTAGTTCGAAGGTGGTCCCTCCTTGCGGGCGTTCCAAAGCGGTGTCCGCTTCCAGGGCTTGACTTCTCTGAGTGGGCCGCTGCCTCTGAACAGGTCGGTTCCGAAGTCGAGGGCGCGCACCGAGCGGCATCCGTAGCTCAGGTAGGCCAGTCCTTTGAGAGCGGTTAGTTTCTCGGCGTCGGAGGTCGTGTCCCTCCAGAGGAACAGAGCGGTGTGTCTGAGCAAAGTGGTCTCCCGTCCGGGCGAGTTGGCGTCCTAGGAGTATAGGTCCCGGCAAAAGCGTGATGGAGGAAGAGCCAGGCAAAAACCCCATCTACGAGACGTCGACCGGCTCGTCCGTATGGCAGACCCGGAGATACCCGACTTCGAAATGGCGCACCAATGGACGGCTCGATACGTCTCACTTCACCTTCATCCCGGGCGTGTCCGGCGAACCGGTTGCTTTGGGGCGGTTCTTAACCAGAATAGTCCCAAAGCGAGGGCGACCTGGAGGTTCGAGATCTTAAGGGGCATCAAAGGACGCTACATATCCGAGACGGCCGACTTCGACCGAGACCTCGTTGCCTGGCATGAAGAGAAGAACCACGTCGACGAGCTGCTCT
>Ga0299913_10004958_pt1 | contig 11285 bp, 7 predicted proteins | sample RVTome_9_FD_201360 | JGI IMG/M metagenome (GOLD analysis project Ga0299913, IMG submission 201360) | Soil microbial communities from uranium-contaminated site in the Upper Colorado River Basin, Wyoming, United States - RVT155D38 (version 2) ... | reverse complement strand
GACGACGTACGCGCCGACGAAGAGCGCGAACGTCGAGACGAACGGACTGGCAAAGAACCCGGCGATTGCGTCGCCGATCGCGCCGGCGATCTCATCCATCGGTGGTCCATCGTCGAAGGGGTTTCACGGGCGGCTCCCGGGGTGGTTGATCAGCCGGCGCAGCCGGGCGGGCCGGCGGGTGGCGGCCTCAGTTGACTCGACGCGTGGTGGCGGGCGGCACACAGCGTGCCGTCGGAGCGGTGACAGGCACGTTGCATGCTGCCGCGCACGAGCCAAACGACGCCTGCCCTGGGGCCGCGGTCCTGCGATGCAAGCGCAAGGCGCCCCGCGCGGCGGGACGACCGGATCGCAGGGCTTCCGGCAGATGCTGTGCGCGAGAGAAAAGGAGACGAGATCGCTCGCATGCACGGCTCGACTTCCGATGATCACACGCGACGGTCCAACCTGCGCCTCGCGCCCCGGTCGGCGGCGGCTCCAGCCGATCGGACGTCCGACCGGGCCGAGTTGCGCGCCGTGATCGACGCGATGCCCGAGGCCGTCGTGGTCCTCGACGGCTCGGATTCGGTACGGCTGACGAACCAGGCCGCCGACCGGCTCTTCCTCGGACGTCCGCCGAAGGATCACACGGAGCTGTTCGCGCGGTTCCAGCGCGTTCCGGGTGACGGCGGTGCCTCCGAACCGGTCACGCTCCGGCCGCGCCATCTGCCGAGCCGCTGGTACGAGCTGCGCTCGGTCGCGATCGAGCGACAGCCTGACGTGGCCGCTGGCGCCGAGGAGCCGCGCGGCAGCGAGACGGGACGCGAGAACCCGACCGGCAACGAGGAAGCGGCGCTGGGCGCCGCCGGGGGCCGAATCGTCATCCTCCGTGACGTCACCCGGACACGCGAGGCGCGCGAGGAGCGCAATGCCTTCCTGTCGATCCTGTCCCACGAGTTGCGGACGCCGATCACGACGATCTACGCGGGCAGCCGAGTCCTTGCCCGGCGGGGGAGTCCGAACCAACGCGCCTCACAGGACATTGCCGCGGACATCAGCGCCGAGGCAGCCCACCTGTACGACGTGGTCGAGGACCTGCTGGTGCTGGCCCGCGCGGAGCGGGGCGTCCTGGAGCTCGCGGACGAGCCGGTCCACCTCCAGCGCGTCGTCGAGAGTGCCATTCGCATCGTCGGCGGCCGAATGCCCGAGGTACGGATCCTGTTCCACGGCGCTGACGACCCGCCGGCGGTCCGTGGTGACGCCGTCTACGTCGAGCAGGCCGTCCGGAACCTGCTGATGGCGGCGATCCGTGGGACCGAGCCGACGCCTCAAATCGCGATCCGCCTCGACGTGACCGACCGGGAAGTGGCGCTGACGGTCTTCGACCGGGGGGCCCTCCTGACCGACCTCCAGCTCGACTCGATGTACACGCTCACCGACGATGGGACCGACCTGCGGCGAACGGGGGTCGGGATCGGCCCGTTCGTCTGTCGCCGGCTCGTGGAAGCGATGCACGGACGGGTCTGGGTCCAGCGCCACGACGGCGGAGCCGCATGGGGCTTCGCTCTGCCCCGCTATACCGTCGACTGACGTTCCGGCCCTCCGCCCGCCCGTCCGATCTTCCCAGGTCAGCTCCGTCGGCGGTCCAGGACGGCCAGGGCGACATCAGCGCCGACCAGCGCGACACCGGCGACCGCGGCCACCGTCGAGACCCAGCCGGGCAGCGGCTTCGCCGATGGCGAACGCCGCGGACCGCCGATCGCGCCACCGCTCGCCACCCTGCCGTGCGTGGTCGACGGCTTCGCTCCGGGGAAGGCGCCGCCCTGCCGCGCGCCCGCCAGCAGGTCGCGCTCGACCTGGAGGCGCTCGCGGTAGAGAACCTCCCATTCGTCGTGGGGCACGACGAGCGTCGCGAGGGCCTCGTCGATCGACGCCAGCTCCGCCGCAGCGTCGCGCCGATCGGACGGGGCCTCGGCCGGACGGCCGCCGGGCGTGCCGCCGGGCCGCGCGGCGCCGCTCAGGCGTTCCAGGCGGGCCTCGATCTCCTGGGCCTCGGCCGAGGTCGTCAGCCAGGCGGCCGTCGCGACGAGCCGGCTGGCGATCGCCGCCCGGGCCCGCGCCACGTGGAGCTTGTCGCCCGAGATCGAGATGTCCGAGGGGTAGAGCCCGATCTCGAGCCCCTCGCCCCGGAGCTGCACGAGGTCCCTGGGGACGAGCGCCCGAATGCCGGCGCCGGCGATCGCCCCCAGGAGGCGGCCAGGCGCCGACAGGATGAACGGTGCCTTCCGCGGCTCCACGGCGAGGCCCGCATCGTCGAGCGCCCGCTCCACGTCGGCCAGGACCGCCTCGTAACCGCCCGGCCGAACGACGATTGGGATGTGGGCGTCCGTCCATCGCAGCGCAAGGTGGTGGACGAAGCGGACGATGCCGATCCCGGCCAGGAGCACGAGGGTGACCGCGAGCGCCGCGCTCAGGGGATAGCCCCGCAGGACCTGCTTGACGAGGTCGAGTCCCTTCGGGCGGGCGGCCGGCTCCACGACGAAGATCGTGGCCGCGCCGACGACGGCCGGCACGAGCAGTGCCCCGAGGAGCATCGCGAGGCGGAGCCAGCTCTCCTCGATGAGGCCCGGGGCGGGGACCGCGGCAAGGAGGAAGGCGCCGACGTACGGCAGAATCACCCCGACGACGAGGGCCGCCCACACGACCGACCCGAACGTGACGATCGCGAGGACGATCTGACGATCCTCGGCGACCCGGCCGAAGAGGAGGGTGGACGCCCAGCCGAGCGTCGTCGTGAGGATCTTGCCGGCGAAGCGGCCGATGAGCCCGACGAGGCCCGCCAGGATCGCCATCAGCCGGCCCTGACGGCGCGCGTGGCGTCCTCGCGCAGGTGACGCCGGATCAGGGCGACGACGGCTCGCTCCTCGTCGGGCGTCGTGCCGGCCGGCGGCGTCTCGGACTCCTCGGCGGCCTCGACGAGGGCACCCCGGAGCCGGCCGTCGAGGTACGCCTCGACGACGACGGGGTGGACGTACGAGCTGCGACACACCGCCGGCGTGTTGCCGAGCCTTCCGGCCGTCCGCCGGATGGCCTCGACGATGTTGCGCCTCGCCTCGCCGTCGGTTTCGGGCGCCTCGAGCGCCCGCAGGGCGCGATAGGCAAGGACCGTCCCGGCCCACGTCCGGAAGTCCTTGGCCGTGACGTCGGGGGCGATCTCGCGCAGGTAGTCGTTCACGTCGTCGGACCGGACGTCGACGACCTCGCCGTCGTCGCCCAGGTACTGAAAGAGCTCCTGGCCCGGCAGATCGCGACACCGCCGAACGACGGCCGCCAGCCGCCGGTCGCGCAGGCCGACCTCGGTCTCGCGGCCCGACTTGGCTCGAAACCGAAAGCGGATGCGGGCGGTGCCGACCACCGCGTGGCGATCGCGGAGTGTCGTCAGCCCGAACGAGCGGTTGAGTCGAGCGTACTCGTCGTTACCGACCCGGATCAGCGTGAGCTCGAGGAGGCGGACGACCGCGGCCAGGACTTTCTCGCGTGGCAGGCCGGGCCTGGCCAGGTCCGCGTCGACCCGCCTGCGTATCGCCGGCAGGGCTCGGGCGAAGGCAACGAGCCGCTCGTACTTGGCGGCCTCCCGCCGGTGGCGATACTTCTCGTGATAGCGGTACTGCTTGCGACCGCGGGCGTCCCGGCCGGTCGCCTGGAGATGGCCGTTCGGGTCCGGGCAGATCCAGACGTCGGTCCAGGCCGGCGGGATCGCGAGCCCCCGGATCCGGGCGAGCGTTTCGCGGTTGCGGATCGTCCGGCCGTCCGGGTCGCGGTACGAGAATCCCCGGCCAGAACGGCGGCGGCGGATGCCCGGCCGTCGATCGGTCGAGTGACGAAGCCGGGGTGACGGGGCGGGCTCGGCCGCCGGTGTGCTGCTCACGCCCCGAGCATGGGGCCGCCGCCGTGTCGGCCGAGTGGGCTGCGCGGCGCCGCGAGTCGCAGGCGCCTTGCAGCCGGATGGAGCCGCGCCGAGCTCGAGTCCGTCACGTGCGCGTAGCGCGAAGCGGCGGCGGCGAGCGATCGGAAGCGATGCCGTTCCCCGGATACTGCGCCGGCCGGGCACCCAGAACCCGACCGGGAGGCGGCCACCGTCAGCGGCCCACAGGAGTTCCGATGAGCGACGTGCGCTCGGGCGAGGCGGGTGACCAGCCGGCGTCCGGAACGGCCGCAGCGTCCGACGTTCCCGCGGCCGGCGAGGGAGCCCCGGGAGAGCATCCGGCGGGTACCGAACCGATGCCGCCGGCCGTCGGTCACCACGCCGTCACGAGCGACGAAACGCAGCCCGCCGCGCCCGCCGAGGACCCGGAGTCGGCTGCCGCCCGCACCGAGGAAGTGGCGGCGGCGCCGGCCGCGACCGAGCCCGCAGCGGTGCCGGTCGACGGCCCAGCCGCCGCGGCCCCCGCGACGACAACACCTGCCGCTGCCCCGGCCGACGTCGTCGTCTCGCTGCGCGGCGTCTCCCGCGCATTCGGCGACCGGGTGGTCGTCCGTGACATCGACCTCGACGTCCACGAGGGGACGATCCTCGGGGTCATCGGACCGTCGGGTTCCGGCAAGACGACCACGATCCGGATGGTGACCGGCGCACTCGTGCCGACGAAGGGCGACGTCACCGTCCTCGGCGAGCGGCCGGTCCGCTTCCACCGCTCGACCCGCGAGCGGATCGGCTACATGCCTCAACTGTTCACGCTCTACCCGGACCTGAGCGCCCGCGAGAACGTCGACTTCGTCGCCAGCATGTTCGGGCTGCTCTGGCCGCGCCGCCGGCGGCGGAGCAAGGCCGTCCTGAAGCTGCTCGAGCTGTGGGATGCCCGCGGTCGGCGGGCCAGCGCGATGTCGGGCGGCATGCAGCGGCGGCTCGAGCTCGCCTGTGCCCTCGTCCACGAGCCGACGCTCCTGATCCTCGACGAGCCCACGGCCGGCATCGACCCGCTCCTCCGGGTCACGATCTGGGAGGAGCTGCACCGGCTGCGCGACGCCGGACGGACGCTCCTCATCACGACCCAACTCGTCAGCGAGGCCGAGGAGTGCGACGTCGTCGCCCTCATCGCCCACGGCCGGCTCATCGCGATGGCCCCGCCGGCGAAGCTACGCCACGAGGCATTCGGCGGCGACGTCATCGAAGTCGAGACGACCCGCGTCGTCGACGGCGCCGCGATCGAGAATGTGCCCGGCGTGATCGCCGTCCGCCAGCTCGGTGCCCGCCAGGTCCGGGCGACCGTCCAGGACGCCGCGACCGTCCTGCCGACGGTCGTCGACGCGATCGGCGCGACCGGCGTCGACGTCGCATCCGCCCAGGAGATCCGGCCCAGCTTCGACGAGGTCTTCGCGACCCTGGTCGAGCGTTCGGCGGCGGAGCTCGAGGCGAACGGCGAGACTGAGGAGGACGCGGCGTGAGGATCCTCAAGACCGTCACCCGGATCCTCGCCTTCGTCGGCAAGGAGCTCGTCGAGGTCGTCCGTCGACCCGGCGCGATGCTCAGCCTCATCCTGGGTCCGTTCCTGATCATGGCGATCTTCGGCGTCGGCTACAGCGGCTACCGCCGCCCGCTCGCAACCGTCATCGTCGTGCCCCCCGAATCGGGGCTGCCGACCGACGTCGGGTCGTACTCGGAGATCTCGGGCACCGGACTGGACATCATCGAGGTCGCGACCGACGAGGCTGCGGCCGATGCCCGCCTGCGGCAGCAGGACATCGACGTCGTCCTCGTTGCCCCGGCCGATCTCGAGGCCCGCTTCCGGGCCGGCGAGCAGTCGGTCATCGCCGTGCGGGTCAACGTCGTCGACCCCGTGGAACAGAACTACACGGTGTTCCTCGCCCGCGCCCTCGAACGCGAGGTGAACCGGATCATCATCGAACGGATCGCCGAGGAGGGCCAGACCTATGCCCTCGGCGCGGGCGCCGAGGAGGCCGCGGAGATCCCGCCCGAGGTCGTCGCCGCGCCTACCCGCGCAGAGGTCCAGAACACGGCGCCGTCCCAGCCCGGCGTCGTCCAGTTCTTCGGGGCGGCCGTTCTGGCCCTGATCCTGCAGCACATGGCGGTGACGCTCATCGCGCTCTCGGTGGTACGCGAACGGACGACCGGCATGTTCGAGCTGTTCCGCGTCTCGCCGATCACGACCCTCGAGGTGATGGTCGGCAAGGTGCTGGCGTTCGGCATCCTGACTGCCGCGATCGCGATCCTGACGCTCGCCCTCCTTGTCGGCGTGTTCGGTGTGCCGATGCTCGGGGACCTGGCACTGCTGGCCGGGATCGTCGGCTTGTTCACCCTCGCGTCGCTCGGGCTCGGGCTGCTCGTGGCCGGCCTGTCGGACTCCGAACGGCAGGCGGTCCAGCTCTCGCTGATCTTCCTGCTCGCATCGGTGTTCTTCTCGGGCTTCGTCCTCGCGATCGACGAGTTCAGCGAGCCGGTCCGGTCGATGACCTCGGTCCTGCCGGTGACCCACGGGATTTCGCTCATCGGCGAGATCATGCTCCGGGGCGACATCCGGTCGGTCTGGCAGGTCGGAGCGCTGGCCATCCTGACCGTGGCGTTCCTGGGGATCGCCTGGTTCCTGCTCCGACGGGCCATGCGGAGCGCCTGAGCTCCTCCCGGCTCAGCCGGCCTTCGAGGGACCCGACTTCAGGGTGGCCATCGAGACGAGGCGTCGCTCGCCGTCGCCACCGGCCGCCTCGAGCTCCTCGGCCGGCGGCCCGCCGGCGTCGGCCGCCGCGAGCACGCGCCGGTAGAGCGCTTCGTACCCGTCGGTCATCCGGGCCGCGGAGAAGCGGTCGACGACCGCCTCGCGGATCGCCCGGCGGTCGAGACCGGCGACGTCCGGGACCCGGAACGCGATCTGGGCGACGTCGTCCCCGAAGAAGCCGTCGATCCCGTCGCGGATGATCTCGGGCAGTCCGCCGACGCGACGGGCCAGGACCGGAGTGCCGCAGGCGAGGGCCTCGATTGCCGCGAGCCCGAACGGCTCCGGCCACGAGCCCGGCATGAGGGCGGCGTAGCTCTCGGCCAGGAGCTGGTCGCGCTCCGCGCCGGAGATCTCCCCGAGGAACTCGACCGACGGACCGGCGGCCTCGAGCGCCGGCAGGAAGACGTTCTCGTGATAGTCGCGTTCGGGCCCGGTCGGCGCGATCTTCGCCGCGATCCGCAGCGGCCGGCCGGCACGTTCGGCGATCTCGATCGCGTCGACGATGCCCTTTTCCGGGGCGACCCGGCCGACGAAGCAGAGCGACTCGAGGCGGCGCCGCTCGAATGGGGCGCCCGCGAGCGTGAGCCCATTGTGGACGACCGTCCAGGCCGTCTCGGGGTGGGCCGAGGCCTGGGCGTTGCTGATCGCGACGAGGTGGGCGGGCGTGGGAGTCGCCAGCAGGTCCCGTGACCACGCCAGGTCGAGCCGGCCGTGGAACGTCGCGACGACCGGGACCCGGGCCGCCCGGGCGAGGACGAGGCTCGCCCACTCCAGGTGGCTGTGGATGAGGTCGAACTCGTCCTGGCGGTCGAGGACCGCGAGGATCGTCAGGTCGAACCAGGGGGCCGGATCACCCGTGTCGCCGGCCGGACGGAGCGCCTGCTGGACGGTCGGCACGATGCGCCCCGGCACATCCGAATCGGCGGACGCGAACGTCGTCACCTCGTGCCCCCGGCGGTCGAGCTCGACGATCAGCTCGTACATCACCCGCTCGGTGCCGCCGTAGGCGAGCGGGGGCACCCGCTCGAGCGGCGGGGCAACCTGTGCGATGCGAAGGGGTCTGGCCATCAGGGACCCTCAAGTCTACGCCCGTCGACCAAAGGGAAGCCGGCCGCGACCCTCGGGGGAGGTCGCGGCCGGCCGGAGAATGCGGTCGGGTCGCCGCCGCCGCAGCGGCGACGCCCGATCGCGGGTCAGTAGTTCGTTCGGGTCGTCTCGACCGTGTCGGTCTCCTCGGCCTCTTCCTCGGCCTGGTCACCGACACCGGCCCCGCCGGCCGCGCCGACGGCGCCACCGACGACCGCGCCCGGAGGTCCGCCGAGCGCGCCACCGACGGCCGCTCCCGTGACGCCACCGGCCAGGCCGCCGGCCCCCGCCCCGGCCTCGTCGTCGCCTTCGGCCGCCTCACCGGCGACCGCCCCGCCGACGGCACCGACGGCGCCACCAACGACGGCTCCCGGAGGGCCGCCGACGGCCATGCCGACCGCGGCGCCACCCAGCGCGCCGGCACCGGCGCCCATTGCCTCGGCGCCACCCTCCTCGTTCTCGAGCGCGGTGTCGTCGCGGCGGACGGTCGTGTCGGTCGTGTAGGCGTCACCGGTGCGATACGTCGCGTCGGTGTCCTTGTCGATCCGCATGTTCTGCTTGGTCCAGTGCTCGTCGTGGACGTGGCCCGGCTCGCCGTGGCCCGGATCCATCTCGTCGTGGTCGTGTCCCATCCCAATCTCCTTGGTTCGTGGGGTCCCCCCGGTCGATGGCACGACACTACGGAGGCGATGGGAGCGGCCGTCGTACAGGAGCGACCCCCGACCTATCAGGCACGTGACGGCGGCCGCCGCCTCGACTTCGCGCGGCACGGCGGCCCGAAGGGGGCGCCGAACTCAGAGCAGGACGGGGTCGAGCTTCTCCGGGTCGACGCCGAGCTCGCCGATCGCCGCAGCCGCCTTGTCGGCGGGCAGCGCCCCGCAGCGGAACAGCTCGACGAGCGTCGCCGCCGCGATGTTGGGCGGATCGATCTCGAAGAGCGAGCGCAGGTCCTCGCGCGTCCCGCTCCGCCCGAAGCCGTCGGTTCCGAGCGAGACGTAGTACGGCGGCAGCCAGCGCGAGACCATGTCGGGCAGGGCCTTGAGCCAGTCGGTCGCGGCCACGATCGGGCCGCCGTCGGCGCCGAGGACGGTCGAGACATACGGAACCTTCGGCGTCTCCGAGGGGTGCAGTCGGTTCCAGCGCTCAGCCGCGAGCGCGTCCCGGCGCAGGAGCGGGAACGACGGCGCCGAGTAGACCTCGGCGGCGATCCCGAACTTCTCGGCGAGGAGGCCCTGGGCGGCCACGACCTGCTGGAGGATCGAGCCGGAGCCGACGAGCCTGGCCCGGTGAGCCTTCCGCCCGAGATCGGGCGCCTCCGCCAGGCGGTAGATGCCGCGGATGATCCCATCGTCGACGTCGTCGGGCTTCTTCGGCTGAGCGTAGTTCTCGTTGTGGAGCGTGACGTAGTACAGGACGTCCTCGCCCGCGACGTACATCCGCTCGACCCCGTCGCGGACGATCGTCGCCAGCTCGTACGCGTAGGCCGGGTCGTAGGCCCGCATGTTCGGAACGGTCGAGGCGAGGATGTGGGAGTGCCCGTCGTCGTGCTGGAGGCCCTCGCCGGCGAGCGTGGTCCGGCCGGCGGTCGCGCCCATGAGGAAGCCCCGGCCGCGGGCGTCGGCGAGCGCCCAGATCTGGTCGCCGGTCCGCTGGAAGCCGAACATCGAGTAGAAGATGTAGAACGGGATCATCGGGTGGCCGTGCGTCGCATACGACGTCGCGGCGGCCTGGAGGCTGGCGACCGAGCCGGCCTCGGTGATGCCCTCCTCGAGGACCTGGCCGTCGACCGCCTCGCGGTAGGAGAGCACGAGGTCCGAGTCGACCGGCTCGTAGCGCTGGCCCAGGGCGGCGTAGATTCCGACCTCCTTGAAGAGGGGGTCCATGCCGAACGTCCGGGCCTCGTCGGGGATGATCGGAACGATCCGCGAACCGAGCTCCTTGTCCCGGATCAGGTTGCGCAGGATCCGGGTGAAGACCATCGTCGTCGACACCGCCGTCTCGGATCCGCCGGCGAACTCCTTGTCGACGTTGTCCGACGGCTTCGGTAGCGGCTTCGAGCGGACGATCCGCTTGGGGATCTCGCCGCCGAGCGCCTTGCGTCGCTCACGGAGGTATTCGACCTCCTCGGAGTCGGGGCCGGGGTGGTAGTACGGCGCGTCCTTGAGCTTGGCGTCGGGGATCGGCAGCTCGAGCCGATCGCGGAAGATCTTGAGCTCCGCCTCGGACAGCTTCTTGGCCTGGTGGGTGATGTTGCGGGCCTCGACGCCGGGGCCGAGGGTCCAGCCCTTGACGGTCTTGGCCAGGATGACCGTCGGGGCGCCGCGGGACTCGGTGGCGGCCTTGTACGCGGCGTAGACCTTGCGGTAGTCGTGGCCGCCGCGACGAAGCTTGGTGAGCTCGTCGTCCGAGAGGTGCTCGACGAGCTTGCGGAGTCGCGGGTCCGGCCCGAAGAAGTTCTCCCGGATGTACGCCCCGCCGGCGACCGAGAACTTCTGGAACTCGCCGTCGAGCGTGTTGTTCATCTGCTCGACGAGCAGCCCGTCGACGTCGCGGGCGAGGAGCTCGTCCCACTCGCGACCCCAGACGACCTTGATGACGTTCCAACCGGCGCCGCGGAAGGCCGACTCGAGCTCCTGGATGATCTTGCCGTTGCCGCGGACCGGCCCGTCGAGCCGCTGCAGGTTGCAGTTGATGACGAATGTCAGGTTGTCGAGGCCCTCGCGCGAAGCGAGTGACAGGCCCGCGGTCGACTCGGGCTCGTCCATCTCCCCATCGCCGAGGAACGCCCAGACGCGGGAGCCCGACGTGTCGAGCTGGCCGCGGTTCTGGAGGTAGCGGTTGAAGCGGGCCTGGTAGATCGCGCTGATCGGCCCGATGCCCATCGAGACCGTCGGGAACTCCCAGAAGTCCGGCATGAGCCGCGGGTGCGGGTACGAGGGCAGGCCCTTGCCGGGCGCAGTCTCGCGCCGGAAGTTGTCGAGCTGCTCCTCGGTCAGGCGGCCCTCGAGGAACGCCCGCGCGTAGATCCCCGGCGCCGCGTGGCCCTGGTAGAAGATCTGGTCGCCGGCCTGGCCGTCGTCCTTGCCCCGGAAGAAATGGTTGAAGCCGACCTCGTAGAGCGACGCGGCGGACGCGTACGTGGCGAGGTGCCCGCCGATGCCGGCGAAGCGGCTGTTCGCCCGCAGGACCATCGCGACGGCGTTCCAGCGGATGATCCGCCGGATCCGCAGCTCGAGCCGCTCGTCACCGGGGAAGAACGGCTCCTGCTCGGGGCTGATCGTGTTGATGTAGCGGGTTTGCGTCAGGGGCGGAAGCCCAACATGCAGCTGGCGGGCGCGCTTCAGGAGCTTGTAGACGAGGAAGCGGGCACGGGCCTCGCCCGCCTGCTCGACGAGCTGATCGAACGAGTCGAGCCACTCCTGGGTCTCGCCGGGATCGATGTCCGGCAGCTGGTGCTTGAACTCGTCGAAGTACATCGGGGCCTCGTCTCGG
>Ga0299913_10004957_pt1 | contig 11285 bp, 7 predicted proteins | sample RVTome_9_FD_201360 | JGI IMG/M metagenome (GOLD analysis project Ga0299913, IMG submission 201360) | Soil microbial communities from uranium-contaminated site in the Upper Colorado River Basin, Wyoming, United States - RVT155D38 (version 2) ... | reverse complement strand
GCGGGCCTGGAGCGTGTTGGCGAACTCGACGATCAGGATGCCGTTCTTCGCCACCAGCCCGACCAGGGTGATCAGCCCGACCTGCGAGTAGATGTTGATCGTCGTCAGGTCGAGGAAGGTGAAGACCAGCGCGCCCGAGATCGCCAGCGGCACCGAGCCGGCCAGCACGATCAGCGGGTCGCGGAACGAGCGGAACTGCGCCGCGAGCACCAGGTAGATGAGGACCAGGGCGAAGCCGAGCGTCCGGGTGAGCGCGGCGCCCTCGGTGCGGATCTGCCGCGACTCGCCGGCGTAGTCGAGCCTGACGCCCGGGCCTCCGGCCGCGGCCGCCGCCTCCTCGAGCACGCGCAGCCCCTCCTCCTTGGTGACGTCGGGGTGGACGCCGCCGAACACCCGCACGGCGTTGCGCTGCTGGAAGCGGTTGAGCGTCCGGGGCGCCACCTCGGTCTCGATCCGGGTGAAGGTCGACACCGGCACGAGGGTGCCGTCCGGCGTCTTGATCTTGAGGTCGAGCAGCGGCCCGAGCGACGCGCGGTCCTCGTCGCCGAGCTGCGGGATCACCTTGTAGGAGCGGTCGAAGTAGTTGAACCGGTTGACGTAGGCGCCGCCCAGGAGCGTCCCCAGCTCGCGGCCGACCCCGGCGAGGTCGAGCCCGAGGTCGGCGATCCGGTCGCGGTCGAGCACCACCCGCGCCTCGGGCTGGTCGATCTTGTAGTCGGTGTCGACGTAGAGGAACTTGCCGCTCTGCCAGCCGGCGCCGACGACCGCGCCCACCGTCTGCTGGAGCTGCTCGGCCGGCGCGTCGCTCTGGAGCACCAGCTCGACGTCGTACCAGCCGGGCGTGGGCAGCGGCGGGTCGAGCCGCGGGAAGACGCGCAGGCCGGGTACCTGGGAGACCGCGCCGAAGACCTCGCCGTACATCTCCTCGGTCGAGCGTTCGCGCTCCTGCCAGTCCTTGGCGACCAGCCCGCCGAAGCCGCCCCAGGAGGTCGTCAGCGACCACATGAAGTCGGTCTCGGGGAAGGCGGTGATGGTCTCGATCACCTGCTCGGAGTCGCGCCGGACCGAGGCGAGCGACGCGTCGGGCGAGGCCTCGAAGAACAGGCTGATGTGACTCTGGTCCTCGGCCGGCGCCAGCTCGCGCCGCGAGCCCTCGTAGAGGGGCCAGGCGGCGAGCATCACCAGCACCGCCGCGGCGACGATCGCCCAGCGGATCGCCATCGCGCCGTCGAGCAGCCGCCCGTAGACCCGGCGGACCGCGTCGAAACCGCGGTTGACGAGGGCCGTCAGCCGCCCCTCCTCCCCGCCCGGGTGGACGAAGCGCGAGCTCATCACCGGCGACAGCGTGATCGCGACGATCCCGGAGACGACGACCGCCGCCGCCAGGGTGATCGCGAACTCGAGGAAGAGCGACCCGGTCAGCCCGCCCTGGAAGCCGATCGGCGTGTAGACCGCGGCCAGGGTGATCGTCATCGCGACGATCGGGCCGAGGAGCTCGCGCGCCGCGGCCAGCGCCGCCTGCGCCCGGGTCTTGCCCAGCCGCACGTGGCGCTCGACGTTCTCGACGACGACGATCGCGTCGTCGACCACGAGCCCCACCGAGAGCACGATGGCGAGGATGGTCAGCAGGTTCAGGCTGAAGCCGAAGGCCAGCATGACGATCGCCGCGCCGACGAGCGACACCGGCATGGCGACGAGCGGCACGAGCGCCGTGCGCACCGAGCCGAGGAAGAGGAACACCACCAGGCCGACGATCAGGATCGTCTCGAGCAGGGTCTTCGAGATCTCGGCCAGGGCGTCGCGCATGAACATCGTGCCGTCCCAGACGAGCTTCATCTCGACGTCGCCGGGCAGGGTCGGGCGCAGCCGCTCCATCTCGGCGACCAGGCGGTCGCCGACCTCGATCTCGTTGGCGCCGACCGCCGTCCAGATCCCGAGATAGACCGCGTCCTCCTGGTTGTAGCGGGCGACCATGTCGGCCTCTTCGGCGCCGAGCTCGACCCGCGCCACGTCGGCCAGCCGCACCACCGCCCCGTCGCGCTCGGCGACGATCAGCTCGGCGAACTCCTCGGCCGAGCGCAGGTCGGTGTTCGCCAGCAGGTTGACCTGGACCAGGTCGCTCTTCGTCTGCCCGACCGCGGCCAGGTAGTTGTTGCGCGCCAGGGCCGCCTGGACCTCGCCGGGGGAGAGGTTGTGGGCCGCCAGCCGGTCGGGGTCGATCCACACCCGCATGGCGAGCGGCCGGTCGCCCTCGAGAGTGACCCGCTGGACTCCCCGGATCGTCGCGAGCTGCGGCTGGAACGTGCGCTCGAGCCAGTCGGAGATCGCCGGCACGTCGCGCTCGTCGGAGGTGAAGCTGACGTAGAAGGTCGCGTACGGGCGGTCGGCGCGCTGCACCTCGACGGTGGGCGGCTCGGCGTCGGGCGGCAGCTCCGAGCGCACCTGCTGGAGCCGCGCGGTGACCTCGGCCAGCGCCGCCGTCGTGTCGTGGTCGAGCTCGAGCCGCACGGTGACCGTGGACAGCCCGGCCCGGCTCGTCGACTCGACGTAGTCGACGCCGTCGATCGCCGACACGGCGCGCTCGATCGGGGTGGTCAGAAAGCCGCGCACGGTCTCGGCGCTCGCCCCGGTGTAGACGGTGGTCACGACCACCGAGGAGCTCTCGACCTGCGGGTACTGCTGGATCGGCAGCGCGGTCAGGGCGCGCCAGCCGACGAGCACGATCGCCAGGTTGACGACGACCGCGAGGACCGGGTGCTTGATGAAGACGTCGGTGACGGATCGCATGGCTGGGTCTCCTTGTCGTCTCGTCGGGTCCCGCGGTCAGCCGGCCGGCTCGGCCGGGGCGGCGTCGGCGGACGGACCGGTCGACGCGACGGCCAGGAGCGACCCGTCGCGCAGCTTGAACGAGCCCGCGGTCGCCACCTGCTCGCCGGCCGCGAGGCCGTCGTGGATCACCACCCGGTCGCCGAGCGACGGGCCGGCCTCGACGGGGCGGGCCTGGGCTCGCGGGTTGCCCTCGGGGTCCGCGGCGACGACGAAGACGTGGTCGCCCTGCGGGCCGCGGCGCAGCGCGCTCGCCGGCACCGCCACCGCCGGCCGCGCCTCGCCCACCGGGATCTCGACCCGCACCGAGGCCCCCGGGGCGGGACGCCGGTCGGCGTCGTGGATGCGGGCGCGGGCCGTCGCGTTGCGGGTCGTCGGGTCGACGCGTGCGTCGACCGCCACGATCGTCCCGGCCAGCGGCTCGGGATCGCCGTCGACGAACACCGCCACCCGCCCGCCCGGCTCGAGGCCGGCGCCGACCCGCTGGGCCACCGCGAAGTCGACGTGCGCGACCTCGTCGACCCCCTGGAGCGTCGTCAGCACGGTGCCGACGTCGAGGAACTGGCCGCGGTGGACGTCGGCCAGGCCGACCCGCGCCCGGAACGGCGCGCGGATCGTCTTGCGGGCGATCACCGCCCGGGTCTGGGCGATCCGCGCCCGGGCGACGTCGCGCTCCGCCCGCGCCCGGTCGACCTCGACGGCCGACACCGCGCGGTCGGAGACCGCCTGCTGGTAGCGCTCGAGAAGGGTCTCGGCCAGCGCGGCCTCGGCCTCGAGGGCAGCGAGCTCCGCCTCCTCCACCGACACGTCGAGCTGCACGAGCACCGTGCCCGCCTCGACGATCCGCCCGGGCGTGAGCGCCGCCCGCTCGACCGTGCCGGCGATCTCGTTGCGTAGCGTCACCGAGCGGGTGGCGAGCACCGTGCCGATGGCGGTCGCCGTCCCCCGTGCCTGGTAGGGCTCGGCCTCGGCCACGCCCACCGACTCCACCCACTCCGGCTGCTGGGCCGCGGCCGCCTCCGCGGCCTCGACCGAGTCCGCCTTCCACGCGGCGAGCGCCACGGCGGACCCGAGGACGGTGAGAAGGAGCAGCGACGAAGCGATCAGGACCTGACGTCTCATGTTCGAATCTCCCTTGCGTTTCCGCGCCGCGGGGATCGTCCCGCCCGGCGCGTGCGGCCGTCGGTAAGGGCAACGGGAGTGCCACCCGCCGGGCACGCCCTGCCGGCCTCCGTCAACTCACTGAGGGGACACGACTTGTGAGCGGCGCCGGAAAGGGCTCGGGGTCCGGTCTCGGGACCGGTGAGTGTAGATTTCCAGACACCCTGTCGATCGCTGCGCACCCTGCCGACGGCCCGGCTGCGGGCGGACCGGGAGATTCGACCGCAAGCTCCGTATAGCCTCGCCCGGGGCGCCCGCGTACGCTGCGGTCCGAAAGGGAGGAACGCAAGATGATCGCGACGACCGCCGGAGACCGTGAGTTGACGACGAGCCCACCGCCGATGCCCGACGCCGATGCCGCCTGGCGCGCCGTCGAGGCGCGCGACCCCGCGAGCGACGGCCGCTTCGTGGTCGCCGTGGTGACGACGGGGATCTACTGCCGGCCGACCTGCCCGGCGCGCCGGCCGCTGCGCAAGAACGTCCGTTTCTTCGCCGACGCCGCCGCCGCCGAGGGCGCGGGCTTCCGTGCCTGCAAGCGGTGCCGGCCGCACGAGGAGGCGCCCGACCCGGCACGCCGGCTGGCCGAGGAGGCCCGCCAGTACCTCGAGGACCACCTCGACGAGACGGTCACCCTGGGGCGTCTGGGCGAGGAGGTGGGCGCGAGCCCGTACCACCTCCAGCGCACCTTCAAGCGGGTCTTCGGCCAGAGCCCGCAGGCCTACGTCAACGCCCGGAGACTGGACCGGGTGCGCCGCACCCTGCGCCAGGAGCGCGACGTGACGACCGCGGTGTACGAGGCCGGGTTCGGCTCGGCCAGCCGGCTGTACGCGCAGTCCGACGCCCGGCTCGGCATGACCCCGGGCGCCTGGCGCCGGGGAGGGGAGGGGATCGAGGTGCGGTTCGCGACCGCGCCCACGCCGGCCGGCCGGGTCCTGGTCGCCGCGACCGGGCGCGGGGTGTGCGCGGTGATGCTCGGCGACGGGGAGCGGGAGCTCGAGGCGGAGCTGCGCCGGGAGCTGCCCGCGGCCGAGATCGGGCCGGGCGGGCCGGAGCTCCGCGCCTGGGTCGACGAGATCGTGCGCCGGGCCGCCGGGGACGCGCCGGCGAGCGAGCTGCCGGTCGACGTCCCGGGCACCGATTTCCAGCGCCGGGTCTGGCAGGCGCTGACCGAGATCCCGCGCGGCGAGACCCGGACCTACGGCGAGGTCGCGGCCCGACTCGGCCGGCCGACCGCGGCCCGCGCCGTCGCCCGCGCCTGCGCGACGAACCCGGTCGCGGTCGTCGTCCCGTGCCACCGGGTCGTGCCGGCGGCGGGCGGGGTCGGCGGCTACCGCTGGGGCGCCGAGCGCAAGCGGCGCCTCCTCGCCGGGGAGCGGAAGACCGGCTGAGGCCCGCCGTCCCGTCCAGGCCGCGGTGCGACGGGCGGCGTGGTCAGGACCGGCCTCGGGTCGCGGCGGCCGCGGGCTCGGCCGGGGGCGCGCCGCCGGCCGCGGACCGCTCCTCGAGGGCGGCGAGGAGACGCCGGGGGAGGCCGTCGAAGGAGCCGGAGGACATGGTGACCAGGACGTCGCCCGGCTCGGTGGCCTCGACGGCCCGGGCGAGGAGCTCGTCGATCCCCGGCTCGACCGCGGCCTCGACGCCGCGGCGACGCAGCTCGGCGGCGAGCCGCGGCAGGTCGAGCAGCTCGTCGGCCGCCAAGCGCTCGGCGTAGAAGACGGGGGCGAAGTGCACCCGGTCCGCGGCGGCGAAGGCGTCGAGGTAGCGGTCGAAGAAGAAGCTCCGCCCGGCGGTCAGGCTGCGCGGCTCGAAGAGGACGGCGAGCCGGCGGCCGGCGTAGCGCTGGCGCAGGCCGGCGAGGGTCTCGGCGACCGCGGTCGGGTGGTGGGCGAAGTCGTCGACCACCGTGACCCCGCCCGGCGAGCCGAGCTCCTCCTGGCGCCGCGCGACGCCGGCGAAGCGGCCGAGCGCGCCGGCGACGGCCTCGGCCGGGATCCCGTCGTGCCGCGCCGCCGCCCACACCGCCAGCGCGTTGGCGACGTTGTAGGCGCCCGCCATCGGCAGCACGACCTCGACCTCGCCGGCCTCCGGGTCGGCGATCCGGAACCGGCTGCCGCTCCGGCCGGCGACCGCGGTCTCGCGGACCGGCTCGATCGGCCCGGCGGGCGCCAGCTCGTTGTCCGCGCCGAGGCCGTAGAAGACGACCCGCGCCCGGGCGCGCCCGGCGAGCCGCCGCACCTCGGGAGAGTCGCCGAAGAGAGCCGCGAGGCCGCCCTCGGGGACCGAGGCGACGAGCCGACCGTACGCTTCGAGCAGGTCCTCGGGACGCGGGTAGAGGTCGGCGTGGTCGTGCTCGGCCGAGGTGAGGACGAGCGTCTCCGGCCGGTAGTGGAGAAACTTCGGGCCGCGGTCGAAGTACGCCGCGTTGTACTCGTCGCCCTCGACGACGAAGCGGTCGCCGCGCCCGTCGCGAAAGCTCGCCGGCAGGTTCTTCGGCAAGCCGCCGACGAGGAAGCCGGGCTCTGCGCCGCAGTCCTCGAGCACCCAGGCGGCGAGCGCGGTGGTCGTCGTCTTGCCGTGGGTGCCGGCGACGACCAGCGGCCGCCGCCCGGCGAGGAGGAAGCGGTAGAGCGCCTGCGGCATCGACAGGATCGGCAGCCCCCGCCGCTCCGCCTCGACGGCCTCGGGGTTGTGGCGCGGCACCGCGTTGCCGACGACCACGAGATCGGGCGCCGGGTCGAGGTGGGCCGGGTCGTAGCCCTCGAAGGGCACGATGCCCGCCTCGGCGAGGAGCGTGCTCATCGGCGGGTAGAGTGGGCCGTCGGAGCCGGTGATCCGGTGGCCCCGCCCCTGGAGCAGGCAGGCGAGCGGCGCCATGCCGGACCCGCCGATCGCGACGAGGTGGACGGAGAGTGGACGCTCCATGGCGCTCTAGCGTAAGAGACAGGGGTCGCCGAGGAATGCACCCGGCGCCGGCCCGGTTCTAGCCGGCGAGCCACGAACGAGAACGCGGAGGAGCATCATTCCCATGTCACGACGCACCATTCATGCCATTGCACTGCGCGCCGTCGCCCCGGCGCTGCTGCTCACCCTCGGCGCCGCCACGGCGCTGGCCACCGCCGCCGTCGAAGAGGCCCGCCCCCGCCTGGTCGTCCCCGAAGCGGTGTGGGACGCCGGGAAGGTGATCCCCGGCGACAAAGTCGTCCACGACTTCGTCCTCCGCAACGAGGGCACCGCGCCGCTCACCGTCACCGACGTCCGGCCCGCCTGCGGCTGCACCGTCGCCGAGTTCGACGAAACGATCGCCCCCGGCGCGACCGGGAAGATCCACGCCGTCCTCGACACCGCGAGCTTCTCGGGCGCGATCGCCAAGGGGATCACGGTGCTCACCGACGATCCGGCCCAGCCGAGGGTCGAGCTGACGGTGAAGGCGACGGTCGAGCCGCTGATCGTCGTCGAGCCGGGGTACGCCCGGTTCATCCAGCCCCAGCTCTCCGACCCGGCCACGGTCGAGCAGCGGGTCTTCACCACGGCCTTCGACGACCTGCGCATCCTCGAGATCGAGTCGCCCTACCCGTTCCTGACCGTCGATCATCACGAGCTCGAGGAGGACCTGCGGCACGAGGACGGGGTGGGGACCCAGCACCACGTCGTCCTGACGCTCGACTACACGAAGGCGCCGGTCGGCCCGCTCGCCGAGCACGTGATCGTGCGGACGAACCACCCGCGCCAGCCCGAGGTCCGGATCCCCGTCTCCGGGTTTATCCGGCCGATGCTGGTGGTCACGCCGCACGAGGCGAACTTCGGCGAGATCCAGATCGAGAAGCCGGTCCAGGCGACGATGGTGCTGAAGAGCTACGCGACGGACCCGGTGAAGGTGCTCGGGGCCGACTCCACGGTGAAGGGCGTGGCGGTCGAGGTCGAGGAGGTCGAGGAGGGCGAGTGGTCGGTGCGGCTGACCCTCGAGCCGACGATCGAAGGCCCGTTCTCCGGCACCATCCGGCTGCGCACCGACCACCCGCGGCAGCCGGTCTTCGAGATCCCGCTGAAGGGCACCGCGGTCTGAGCGATCGCGCCTCCGCCCGTCCCGCCGGCAGCCGCGGCGAGCCCGCCCGCGCCGGCGGCAGGGGCGCCGCCGAGCTGCGCCCGGTCCGCCTCGAGGTCGGGGCGATGAAGTTCGCCGAGGGCTCGGCCCGCATCGAGGTCGGCGACACCCACGTGCTCGTCGCGGCGAGCGTCGAGAGCCGGGTGCCCCCCTTCCTCCGCGACACGGGCAAGGGCTGGGTGACCGCCGAGTACGCGATGCTCCCGCGGGCGACCGCCACCCGCTCGCAGCGGGAGGTCGTCCGCGGCCGGCCGAGCGGCCGCACCTCCGAGATCCAGCGCCTGATCGGCCGCAGCCTGCGCGCGGTCGTCGACCTCGCCGCCCTGGGCGAGCGCACGATCACCGTCGACTGCGACGTGATCCAGGCCGACGGCGGCACCCGCACGGCGTCGGTCACCGCCGCCTACGTCGCCCTCGCCCAGGCCTGCGCGCGGCTGCTCCTCACCGGCGACGTCTCCCGCTGGCCGCTCGTGAGCGCGGTCGCCGCGGTCTCGGCGGGGATCGTCGACGGCCGGCCGCTGCTCGACCTCGAGTACGTCGAGGACGCGGCCGCGACGGTCGACCTCAACGTCGTCGCGACTCCGGCGGGTGAGCTGGTCGAGATCCAGGGCACCGGCGAGGAGCGAACCTTTCGGCGCGACGAGCTCGACGCCCTGGTCGACCTCTCCCTGGGCGGCATCGCCGAGCTCGGCCGCGTCCAGCGCACCGCCCTCGCCGAAACCCTCGCCGAGGTCGACGCCGTCCTCGCCAAGACCGACCGCCGCCCCGCCCCTGCCAAGGACGAGTCCGACCTCTGGGGCCGGCCCTAGAGCGCGGATCGCACGCCATCTCGGGCGGTCCTCCCTCGTCGCTCGCTGCAGCGCACATGAGCGCGCTTCACTCGACTCCTCGGTCCGGGTCGCCCGATCTGACGCACGCTCCACGCTCTAGGTAATACAGGCGCGAGAAGTGGCGGGGGGCGGGCCTAGCGGTTCGAGTCGCGAGCCGGGAGCCGCGGGCCCGCCTGCAGCAGGCGGGTGACGGCCGGCGCCGAGGCCGGCGGGCTCACCCGGTAGCCCTGGGCGCGGTCGCAGCCGTGGCGGCGCAGGGCCGAGATCTGCGCGTCGCTCTCCACCCCCTCCCCCACCACCGTCACGCCGAGCGCGTGCGCCAGCCGGATCAGCGAGGCGGCGATCTCCTGGTCCGCCGGCTCGTCGACGATGCCGCGGACGAACGAGCGGTCGATCTTCAGGGTGTGGATGGGGAAGCTCCGCAGGTAGAGCAGCGAGGAGTAGGCGCTGCCGAAGTCGTCGATCGCCAGCCGTAGGCCGCGGCGCTCGAGCGCGGCGAAGGCGTCGGTCGCCGCCGCCGGGTCGCGCATCGCGATCCGCTCGCTGACCTCGAGCTCGACCGCCTGCGGCGGCAGCCCGTGCTCGGCGACCACGCGCGCGGCCCGGCGAGCGAGGTCCGGGTCGTCGAACGAGGGTGCCGAGAGGTCGAGCGCGATCGACAGGCTCGGGAACCCGGCCTCGTGCCAGGCGCTGAGCTGGGCGGCGGCGGCGCGGAGCGCCCAGTCGTCGAGCTCGGCGGCCAACCCCATCTGCTCGGCGAGCGGGCCGAAGCGGTCGATCGACAGGACCTGCTCGGGGCGGATCCGCCAGCGCAGCGAGGCCTCGAAGGCGACGAGCCGGCGGCTGGCCAGCTCGAGGACCGGCTCGTAGACCAGCTCGAGCTCCCCCTCGTCGAGGGCGCGGCGCAGCCGGTCCTCGAGCGAGAGCGGGGACCGCTCCGGCCTGGGCGCACTCCGGCCGGCCGAGGTCTCGGCGGCGGGCGCCTCGCCGGGCGGCGGGGCCGCCGCGCGCTGCCCGGCCGGAGGGACAGCCGGCGACCCGGCCTCCTCGCGAGCGGCGGGCGGTGCAGCCGGCGACCCGGCCTCCGCGGAGACCTCGCCGCCGTCCCGCCCCGGCCGGCGCCGGCGGCCGATGCGCACACCGGCGGCGAAGCCCAGCGCGACGAGGGCCAGGGCGACGAGTGCCGGCAGGAGGGCTTCGGGCGACATCGCAAAAACTCGGTGGACCGGAAGCCGAAGTCTACTGCGAGCGCCGGGGGCGCGCCATCACGGGGCGCTCAGGTGACCTCGACCCACTCGAGCTCGCCGGCGCCGTCGCCGAGGATGCGCCGGGCGAAGGTCGCGAAGTTGGCCGAGGCGTCGGTGACGAACAGGCGGTGGGAGGGGACCGCGTCCGGCGGCGCGGCGAGCCCGGCGGCGGCGAGGTCGCGGGCGACCTCCTCGGCGACGCTCTCGGCCGAGTCGACCAGGGCGACCCCGGACCCGGCGACGCGGGCGAGGAGCGGCCGCAGCATCGGGTAGTGGGTGCAGCCGAGCACGAGGGTGTCGACCCGCGCCGACAGCAACGGCGCGAGGTAGCGGCGGGCCACCTGCTCGGTCACCGGGTCGTCGTGCCATCCCTCCTCGACGAGCGGGACGAACAGCGGGCACGCCCGGCTCCACACCTCGGCGTCCGGCACGAGCTCGCGCAGCGCCCGGCCGTAGGCGTCGGAGCGGACGGTCGACTCGGTGGCGATCACCCCGACCCGTCCCGCGGTCGCCGCCGCCGCCCGCCGCGCGCCCGGCCCGACGACGCCCCATACCGGCACGTCGAGGTCGAGGTGGGGCAGGGCGAGCGCCGAGGCGGTGTTGCAGGCGACGACCACCGCCTTGACCCCGCGGGCGCGGAGGAAGTCGACGTTCTTCCGCGTGTACGAGGTGACCGTCTCGGGGGACTTCGATCCGTAGGGGAGCCGGGCGGTGTCGCCGAGGTAGACGATCGACTCGGCCGGCAGCCGGCGCTCGAGCGCTTCGACGACGGTCAGCCCACCGACCCCGGAGTCGAAGACGCCGATCGCCCCGTCGGCCGGCACGGACGGGCTCAACGGCGCTCCACGAGCTTCGTGTCAGGCGCCAGCGGCCGCGACGTGTCGAGGTGGCCGCTGAAGGTCTCCCGCTGGGTGCCGTTCCACACCAGCGCGATCCGCCGCGCCCGCGGCTCGTTGAGCGCCAGCGAGTTGACCAGGCTGTAGACGCGGAGCATCTCCTCGGTCGAGCCGCCGGCGGGCGGCGCCGCCCCTTCCTCGGCCGACACCAGGTCGAGGTAGGCGTCGCCGCCCGCGGTCAGGTAGACGCCGCGCGCCTCGACCCCCGCCGGCATCGGGGCCA
>Ga0299913_10004956_pt1 | contig 11286 bp, 14 predicted proteins | sample RVTome_9_FD_201360 | JGI IMG/M metagenome (GOLD analysis project Ga0299913, IMG submission 201360) | Soil microbial communities from uranium-contaminated site in the Upper Colorado River Basin, Wyoming, United States - RVT155D38 (version 2) ... | reverse complement strand
CACCCGGTGGCGACCAACTCGTCCAGCCGCCGGGTGACCTCGAGCGAGTGGTAGGTGTTCTTCCCGAAGTCGTGCGCCGCATCCACCAGGATCGACTGCGGATCCACCCCCGCGGCGACTGCCCGGTCGGCGAGCGCGGTCACCGTGTCGACGACGTCGGCGACGACGTCGTCGTAGGCCACCCGGTGCGGGTCGGTTCGAGGCGGGAGCCCGCCGGCGTGACTGCACACCAGTCCCGCGCCGAACGAGGCCGCGATCTCGGCGAGCGCGGGGTCCGGCCCGCCCCAGGCGTCGTTGATGAGGTCGGCACCGGCGTCGCAGACCGCCCGCGCGACCTCCGAGCGCCAGGTGTCCACACTGATGACCAGATCGGTGTGTCTCGCGCGGACGGCCGCCACCATGCCCGCCGTACGCCGGATCTCCTCCGGCACGCCGACGTCCGGGCCAGGGCCCGCCTTCACGCCGCCGAGGTCCACGATCTCGGCACCCTCGTCGACGGCCCGGTCGACGGCGGCCAGGGCCTGCGCGTCGCCGGTGAACGCGCCCTGGTCGAAGAAGGAGTCCGGTGTGCGGTTCACGATCGCCATCACCACGAGGGCCTCTGGCCCGAACTCGCGTCGGCCCAGGCGAAGGATCGCGGGCTCCGGCACGGCGCCTCCTGTCTCGGTATCGGCGGCAAGCGTGGCACCATCCTCCCGTGTCCATCGTTCTGCTGCTCGCCGTGCTGGCCGTCCTCGGAGGAGTCGCCCTGGTCGCTGCCGGTCGCGGCTCGGCCATGCCCGACGTCGAACCCGACCGCGCCCCGCTGGGCGTGCTGCCGCCGGACGTCGTCGGACCACCCGAGGTGGAGCGGCTGCGGTTCTCCCTGGCGTTCCGCGGCTACCGGATGGACGAGGTCGACGACGTGCTCGACCGGCTCACCGCCGAGCTTGCCGCCCGGGACTCGCGCATCGCCGAGCTTGAGGGCGTCGCCCCAGCAGACGCAACTGTGCCGGTTCTGCCCGCGGAGCCGGTTCAGCCGACGACAGCGATCGAACCCACTGCCGAGGTCCAAGCGAGCGAGCCGGCCCGGCCTCCCGAAGGCTGACCGGGGTGGCCGAGCTGATCGTCACCGCCGAGGTCGATGCCCCGGCACAGGCCGTGTGGGACCTCCTCACCGACTGGGACCAGCACGACCGGTGGATGCTGCTCACGTCCGCAACCGGCGGCCGGGCAGAGGGCGCAAGCATCAGGGCCTTCACCGGCGTGGGACGCCTCGGGATCTCCGACCCGATGACGATCGTGGTCTGGGAGCCGCCGCGGCGCTGCGTCGTGCGGCACAACGGGCGGATCGTCCGCGGCTCCGGCGCGTTCGAGGTGCAGGAGCTGGGCGCGGACCGCAGCCGGGTCGTCTGGTCGGAGTGGCTGGACCTGCCGCTCGGAGTCGTCGGCCGGCTCGGCTGGTTCGTGGTCAGACCGTTGACGCGGCTGGGCGTGGCGAGGTCGCTGCACCGGCTCGCGGGGCTCGTCGAGGCCGGCGGTTGAGCGGAGCCGCGGTCGGACCGGACGGCCGTCCCCGCTGCCCGTGGGCGGGCACCCTGCCCGACTACCTCGTCTATCACGACGAGGAATGGGGCCGGCCGGTCCACGGTGCCCGCGCGCTGTACGAGCGGCTGTCCCTCGAGGCCTTTCAGTCCGGCCTGTCCTGGCTGACGATCCTGCGCAAGCGCCCGGCGTTCCGGGCGGCCTTCGCCGACTTCGAGCCGGAGCGGGTCGCGGCCTTCGACGAACAGGACGTACGCCGACTGCTCGCCGATGTCGGGATCGTTCGCAACCGGGCCAAGGTCGAGGCGACGATCGCCAACGCCCGCGCGGTTCTCGCGCTCGACCGCGATCTGGACGAGCTGCTCTGGTCGTTCGCCCCGGAGGGTGGCAGGCCTGCACCGGAGTCAGTCGACGACGTACCGGCACTGACACCGGAGTCGACCGCACTTGCCAAGGCGCTCAAGCGCGAAGGGTTCCGCTTCGTCGGCCCGACAACCGCATACGCACTGATGCAGGCCTCCGGGATGGTCAATGACCACCTAGCCGGCTGCGCCTTCCGCTGACCCGGCCTAGCGGCCTTCGAACGTCGGTTTCTCCTTGGCGAGAAAGGCTTTCACCGCATTGCGATGATCGTCCGTCGAGCCGGTGAGGGCCATCATCTCGCCCTCGAAGCCGAGCGACTCCTCGATCCCGTGCCCGGCAGAGAACGCCAGCGAACGACGGATCGCGCCGTAGGCAACCGTCGGCCCGGCTGCGAGCCGCGCCGCGAGCTCGAGCGCACGCGGAAGCACCGCTGCCGCCTCGACCACCTGGGTCGCGAGGCCGAGCTCCAGGGCCCGCGCGGCCGGCACCGTCTCCGGCTGCAGCAGCAGCTCCTTGGCGCGGGCCATGCCCACGAGACGCGGAAGCGTCCAGGACGAGCCCGAGTCCGCGGCCAGCCCGATCGCCGCGAACGCGAGGTTGAAGCCCGCGGTGTCGGCGACGATGCGGACGTCGCACGCGAACGCGAACGCGGCCCCCGCCCCGGCCGCGACCCCGTTGACCGCCGCGATGACCGGCTTGGGCATCGTCGCCAATGCGGTGGCGATCGGCGTGTAGTGCTGGGGAACGGTCGTCCAAACGGCCTCCACGCCCGTCCCGCCCGCGGCCGCCGCCTCGAGGTTGTGGGCATGCTCGCCGAGGTCCTGACCCACGCAGAACGCCCGCCCGTTGCCGGTCAGCACCACCGCGCGGACCTCGGGGTCTTCAGCAGCACCGAGCAACGTGTCGCGAAGGGCCGACTTCAACTCGGTGTTGAGCGCGTTCATCGCGTCGGGGCGGTTGAGTGTCACGGTCGCGACGCCACCGGCCACGTCGTACAGGACGGGGTCTGTCACCTGGGCCTCCGCACGATCGGCATCTCCTTCGGGTGCTGCACGGCAGTGGTCACTGGGCCACCAGACAGGCGTCGACGAACCGGATCGCCGCGGGCAGCAGCCGCCGGCTCTCGGTGTCGAAAAACGCCGCGGCCTCCTCGCCGGGCCAGGCATCCGGCAGCAGCGCGTGCGGCAGGCCTGGATCGCGGAACAGGAACTTGCGCCACTCGTGCACCAGCCGGGAGCGGGTCGCGAACGCCTGCTCGTCGGTGGTGGTCGCGTCCGCCTCCGCGGCGATGCTCTGGGCGTCGCGCAGCCACCGTCCGTAGGACCGGGCGAGCCCCTCGAGGTCCCAGGCACGGCGCACCAGGGCGAGCGTGTCGCCGTCGTGCCGGGCACTGAATCGCTCGGCGCGGACCGCCTCGGACTCGAGCAGCGCATCCACCTCGTCGGAGGGTCGCGGTCCGATCCAGGTGGCGTCGTCGAGCTGCGCATAGCCGAGGAACGTCAGCGCCCCGCGCAGGCGGTCGCGGCTGCTGCGTTCGGCCGCGGTCGCGGTGACCAGCAGGTGCCAGGTCCCGTCCCAGTCCGAGCGCTGCGTGCGGTAGATGCGCGCCGCCGCGTCGTCGAGTCGCCGAACGGCGCGCGGTGTGAGCGCGTAGCCCGGGCCCTCGGGCAGCCGGACCGGCTCGAGCCAGCCTTGCCGCACCATCCGGGAGACGGCGGTGCGCACCGCAGGAGCGGCCACTCCCAGCGGCGCGAGCAGCCGCACCAGCGCGGCGACCGGCGCGCGACCGCCACGGGACCGCAGGTGGTCGCCGTAGAGGTCGAACAAGGCGGAGCGGGCGTTCACGCGGTGCAGTCTGCCGCAGTTCGGGCGGCCCACGTCGACCCTGGCCCGTCGTCGCGAGGGGCAGGCGCGTTTCGCGGCTTCGGACCCACCCGGGATAATGGCGCGAGCAACGACGCGGTGTCGCTGCTGATCGACAGCTCGTCGCCAGCCAATTGACACCGCGTGACGTCACGAAGGGAGCCAGCATGGCGGCCATGAAGCCGCGGACGGGCGACGGTCCGCTCGAGGTCACCAAGGAGGGCCGCGGCATCGTGATGCGGGTTCCTTTGGAGGGTGGCGGGCGACTCGTCGTCGAGCTGTCGGCCGACGAGGCCAATGCGCTCGGAGACGCACTCAAGAACGTCGCCGGATGACCGGCTGACCTTTGCACCGACTACCGCAGGTACACCTGAGTGCCGCGGCGTTGACGACCGGCGCCGTGGGCGTGATCGCCACTGGTGTCCGCCCGGCAGATGGCCATCCCGAGTTGGGCGCCGACGCGGCGGGACTGGACGCGGCGTACGGCGTCTCACTCCGCTCGGCGCTGGAGCGCGCGGGGGCCAAAGGGAAGCCGGGGGAGGTGACGGAGGTCCCCGTGGCGGGCGAGTCCTCCGCGGTGACGCGGATCCTGCTCGTCGGCACCGGCGACGGTGGCCCGCTCGCGATGCGGCGAGCCGGGGCAGCGCTCGCGCGCGCGGCGGCGAAGGACGAGCGGCTGGCGACCGACACCGCGCAGAGCAGTGATGCCGAGGGTCTGCGGGCCCACGTCGAGGGCCTCCTCCTCGGGGCCTACCGGTTCAGCCGCAAGAGCGCGCCGCCCGAGGGGGAGCGGCTCGCGCGCGTCGACGTGCACGCGGCCTCGACCCGGGCCAACGAAGCGGCCGTGGAGGCGGCGGTGCGGACCGCGGAGGCAACATCCCTGGCGCGCGACCTGGCCAACACGCCGTCGAACGAGAAGGACCCGGCCTGGCTGGCGAACCGGGCCAGGGGGCTTGCTCGTCGCGCCGGGCTCGACGTGCACGTCCGCGACGAGCGCGCCCTGGCCGCCGAGGGCTGGGGTGGCGTCCTCGGGGTCGGTGCCGGCTCGAGCCGGCCACCGCGGGTGATCGAGCTCCGCTACCGACCGGGCGGCCGAAGCCGTGCACCGCACGTGGTGCTCGTCGGCAAGGGCATCACGTTCGACTCCGGCGGGCTCTCGCTCAAGCCCCGTGAGGCCATGGTGCCGATGAAGACCGACATGGCGGCCGGTGGCGCCGTCATCGCGGTCATGTCCCAGCTGCAGGCGGCCGGCGTGCGGGTGCCGGTCACCGGCGTGGTCGCCGCCGCGGAGAACATGCCCGGTGCCTCGGCGCTGCGGCCCGGTGACGTCCTCCGGCACTACGGCGGGCGGACGGTCGAGGTGTTCAACACCGATGCCGAGGGCCGGCTCGTCCTGGCCGACGCGCTGGCCTACGCCGACGAGCGGCTGGCTCCGGACATCCTGGTCGACCTCGCGACGCTCACCGGGGCCGCCTCGGTAGGGCTGGGACGGCGGCACGGTGCGCTGTACAGCGCCGACGACGATCTCGCCGACGAGCTGCTCGCTGCGGGCGAGTCGAGCGGCGAACGATTGTGGCGGATGCCGCTGGTCGAGGACTATCGGGCTGCGTTGGACTCGTCGGTCGCTGACCTCGCGAACATCTCGCGTGACCCCGGCGTGCAGGGCGGGTCGATCGTCGCGGCACTGTTCCTGCGGGAGTTCGTCGGTGCCCGTCGCTGGGCCCACCTGGACATCGCGGGGCCGGCTCGGGCAGAGCGGGACGAGCACGAGGTGAGCAAGGGCGGCACCGGGTTCGGTGCCCGGCTGCTCCTGCGCTGGCTCGAGGGCCTGCGATGACGATGTTCGGCCTCACCGTGAGGTGGTCCCTGCATGGGGTCGACCCAGGCGTTGCCCAGCAGCTGCGCGACTTCGTCCGGGACCGGTCCCTCGAACGCTTCACCGGCATGGAGGGGCTGCGCTTCAAGACGTGGCGGATGGTCGAGGGGCAGTGGTTCGAGGGCACCTATGTCTGGGAGAGCGCGTCGGCACGCGACGCGTTCGCCGAGACGGATCGTGCCGGCATGTCGGACTCGCCGGGCACCCGGATCATCGGGTCACCGCCCGTGCACCACGAAGCGTTCGAGGTCGTGGGCGTGGCCGAGGGGGCTGCGGGTTTCGCGGCTGGTGCGGGACCGGGTCGCTCGTGACCGCGCCCCGCTCGACCGCGGCAAGGGTTACTCCGGCTTCTTGACCGCGCAGAGCAAGCCGTCACCGGACGGCACCAGGCCAGCCACAAGGCGGTCGTCCTCGCGCACCGTTCGCCCGAGTTCGCGGATCGCGGTGGTGTTCTCGTCGCGGGCCGTGGGGTCAGCGACCTGGCCGTGCCACAACGCGTTGTCGAACACCACCAGCCCGCCGGGTCGCAGGAGCCGGAGGGCCTGCTCGAGGTAGTCGGGGTACTCGGACTTGTCGGCGTCGACGAAGACGAGGTCGTAGCCGCCGTCGGTGAGCCGCGGAAGCACCTCGAGCGCCCGGCCGGAGATGAGCCGGACCCGGTTGGCCGGGATGCCGGCCTCGGTGAGGGTCTCCCGGGCCGCCCGCTGATGCTCCGGCTCCACGTCAACGGTGGTGAGCACGCCGTCCGGCCGCATCCCGCGGAGCAGCCAGACCGATGCCACCCCTGCGCCGGTGCCGACCTCGACGACGGCCTTGGCGCCGATGGTGGCGGCCAGCAGGCGCAGCGCCGCTCCGGCGCCGGGCAGGACCGGGACGCATCCCAGTTCGTCGCCCTTCACCCTCGCCGTGGCGAGGACGTCGTCCTCGGCGATGAACTCCTCGGCGTACGCCCAGCTGGACTGGTGGTTTTCGCTGATGGCTGCCTCCGCGGCTCGGCTGCCTGCACGTGTCGGGCGCGCCCGAGCCTAGTGGTGCACATGTGTCGACCTGCCGGAACCTGGCTTGCAACCTGCCGGAACCTGGCTTGCAACCTGCCGGAACCTCGCCCGTCACCGACTCGTTGCCTGGGAACACGCGTCGGGGCGTCCAGGTTGGGTTAGAAACGGAAGACGAGGCACCATGAGTGCGTTGGCTGTTCTGGACCGGGGAGGTGTGCTCGTGACTGACACACCCGAGGAGCGCCCCGACGCCGACCGGCCGGAGTGGACGCCGCCCACGTGGGACGAGGTGGTGCGCACCCACTCGGCGCGGGTCTACCGCCTCGCCTACCGCCTCACCGGCAACCCCTACGACGCCGAGGACCTGACCCAGGACGTCTTCGTGCGCGTCTTCCGGTCCCTGTCCAGCTACACGCCCGGCACCTTCGAGGGATGGCTGCACCGGATCACCACGAACCTGTTCCTCGACCAGGTACGTCGCAAGCAGCGCATCCGGTTCGACGCCCTCGGCGACGATGCGGGTGACCGCCTCGCCGGGCGCGAACCGAACCCCGCCCAGGTCTACGACGACCAGCACTTCGACCCCGACGTCCAACGCGCCCTCGACGAGCTGGCGCCGGACTTCCGCGCGGCTGTCGTCCTGTGTGACATCGAGGGCCTGTCCTACGAGGAGATCGCTGCGACGCTGGGCATCAAGCTCGGCACCGTCCGGAGTCGCATCCACCGCGGCCGCAGCCAGCTCCGGACCGCGCTGGAGCACCGGGCCGCCGGTCGCCGCCCGGTCGACAGCGAGCCGCCCCGACCGGAGGCGACGTCGTGATCCGGCCCGAGCATCTCGGCCAGCGGATCTCCGCCCTGGTGGACGGCGAGCTCGGTCACGCGGCCCGCGACCGCGCCCTCGCCCACATCGCGCACTGCCCGTCGTGCCGTGCCGCGCTGGAGGAGGAGCGCCGGGTGAAGGACCGGCTCACCGCAGCTCCCGCGCCGCCGGCATCGCCCGAGCTCACCGCCCGGCTGCGGGCACTCGCCGAACCTGGGGACCCACTGCCGCCCCGGGAGCGCCGGATGCCGCTGACGCCGCTCGTGCCGACCCTGCCGGCGCCGGGCCGCCCGCGCACCGGCCGTTCGAGTCGCCCCGACGGACGCCGCGACTCGACCCGGCCGGGCAGCCGCGGCACGACGCGTCGCGTCCGCTACACCGCCGCTGCGGCGTCGGCCGCCGGCCTGATGCTCGTGACGGCCTTCCTCGCCGGTGCGGCTCCGCAGACGCCGGGCACTCCGGTGCTGCCGCCCGCGGCCGAGATCTCCGTTGAGCACGCCGCCACCACGTCGGGCCTGCCCCTGAGCGATCCGGCGTTCGGCGCCGTCACCGCCTCCTTCGGCGGGCTGACCTTCCCCCCGCGGGCATCAGGCCGGTGAGCCGTCCCGTTCTCGGCGGCGGCCGGGTCGGGGTGGCCGGGCTGCTGGCTCCGGTCGCCCTCCTCGCCCTTCTCGCCGGCTCCGCGGCCGGTTCCGCCCCGACCGCGCGCCCGGCCTCGTGGGGCGAGGGCGCCCCCAACGACGCCCGGGCGCTCCTCCTGCTGGGGCGGGCGACCCAGGCACCGGCCACGGTCGCCTACCACGGGGTCCAGTTCGTCTCCGCCTGGAGCGACACCGGGTCCACCAGCCTGGTCGTCGAGGTCGACCATCGACCGGGTCACGGCACCACCGTTCGCAGCAACAGCACGACACAGGCCCCGGCGGCTGACACGTTCCTGCCTGCCGACGGTGTGGCGCCGTCGGTCATCGGTGGCAGCAATGCCCTCGAGCGGTTGGCCGGCAACTACACCGTCGTCCTGGCCGGCCGGCGCACGGTCTCGGGACGCCCGGCAGATCTGGTAGAGGCCCGATGGCCGGGCAACCACCGCCCTGCGGCCCGCTTCTGGCTCGACGCCGCCACCGGCTTGGTGCTCCGCCGCGAGGTCTATGACAACCAGGGCCGTACGACGCGGGCCAGCGCGTTCGTCGAGATCGTCGTCGGCAGAGCCAGCAGCACGCAGCACCTGCCTCCGGCGATGCCGGATGCCTGGTCGGACGAGGTCGACTACTCCGACCGGGCCGCCATGACATCGAAGGGCTGGCACTGTCCGGACGAGCTGCCCGGCGCCCTCGACCTCGTCGACGCCCGCCGCGGCGAGGCCGACGGCGCGCCGATCCTGCACCTGAGCTACACCGACGGGTTGGCCACGGTCTCGCTGTTCGAGCAACGTGGTCGGCTCGACGCCGACAACCTGGACGGCTACCAGCTCCGGGACCAGGGCGGCCAGGCGGTCTACGTCCGTGACGGCATGCCCCAACGTGTGGTCTGGTCTGCCCACGGAACGGTATTCACCCTCGTTGCCGACGCTCCGGCGTCTACGGTGGAGGACGTGGTCGCGGCGTTGCCGCACGAGCCGATCGAGGACGAGGGTGGGTGGCACCGCCTCGGACGGGGCTTCGAGCGTGTCGCATCATGGTTCAACCCGTTCGGCTAGCCAGGTAGGGAACGAAGGGACGCATGAGCGACGACGACCGCCCGGAGGCACGACCAGCGGGCAGCGAGCCGCAGCCCGACGTGCCGTGGTGGTCCCAGCCGACTGGTGGGAGCTGGGACACCCCGTCGTACGTCAGCGAGCCGACGCCGCCCGGCTTCGGCGCCCCAGGTCCGACGTATCCCGGCGCCGGCTCGACGAACGCCGCGACACTCTGGGACGTCCCCGGTGCGCCCATCGACACCATCGGCCGTGAGTCACGCGAACGGCGTGGACCGGGCGCAGGGGCCCTCGTCGCCCTGGCCGCGGTCATCGCACTGCTCGCGGGTGCGACAGGAGGGGCAGCGGGATACCTGCTGGCCGAACGGGAGGCCGACAACGTGACGGTGGACGGTGCCAATCTCGGTGCCGCGCCCGCGAGGTCCGTGGAACGACCTGCGAACAGCATCGCCGGGGTCGCGGCAGCCGTGCTCCCGAGCGTCGTCCAGATCAAGGTCGAGACCGCGAACGGCGGCGGCACCGGCTCGGGCTTCGTGCTCGACGACGACGGCTTCATCGTGACCAACAACCACGTGGTCGACGGCGCCGACAGCTCCGGGGTGACCGTCTCGTTCGCCGACGGGACGACGGCGGACGCCCGCGTCGTCGGGACGTCCGGCAGCTACGACCTGGCCGTGCTCAAGGTCGACGCCACCGGTCTCGACCCGCTGCCGCTGGGCAACTCCGACAGCGTCGTCGTGGGTGACCCGGTCATCGCCATCGGTTCCCCGCTCGGGCTGTCCGGGACGGTCACCAGCGGCATCGTGAGCGCCAAGGACCGGCCGGTGACCGCAGGCGACCGGCGCGGGGACGACAGCGCCTACATCAACGCCATCCAGACCGACGCCGCGATCAACCCCGGGAACTCCGGCGGACCGCTGGTCAACCTCGACGGCGAGGTCGTCGGGGTCAACTCCGCGATCGCGACGGTGGGGGGCAGCCTCACCGGCCAGAGCGGCAACATCGGGGTCGGCTTCGCCATCCCCATCAACCAGGCCCGGCGGACCGTCGAGCAGCTCATCGACACCGGCGAGGCTCAGTTCCCGATCATCGGCGCGAGCCTCGACGGCACGTACGAGGGTGAGGGCGCCCGGATCGCGTCGTCGGCTTCGCCGAACGGCACGCAACCGCTCGTGCCGGGTGGCCCGGCAGATCGCGCCGGGCTCCAACCCGGGGACGTGATCGTGGCCATCGACGGCAAGCCGGTCACCGACAGCTCCGAGCTGATCGTCGCGATCCGCAGCCGCAGTCCCGGCGACACCGTCACCCTCACCGTGCGCCGTGATGCCGACGAGCGACCGATCGAGGTCACGCTCGGCTCATCGAAGGGCTGACGGCGCCGTGTTCGGGATCGGTGCGGGGGAGTTCCTCGGCCTCGCCGTGGTCGCGCTGCTCGTGCTCGGGCCGGACAAGCTGCCGAAGTTCGCCGCGGACGCAGCGCGGTTCATCCGTCAGGTGCGGCGGATGGCGAACAGCGCCCGCGAGGACGTCCGCCGGGAGTTCGGTCCCGAGCTGCAGGGCATCTCGCTGGACGACCTGAACCCCCGGACCGCGCTGCGCAAGCACGTGCTCGACGACCTCGACCTCGACGCAGCCGACGATGACGATGACGATGCGGGCGGACGGGCGGGGGATGCTGCCGCGGACCCGGGCGCTCCGGCGAAGCCGCGTCGCGCCGCGGCCCCCTACGACCCCGACACCACCTGATCCCAACCCCGTTTCACGGTCGGGGGTTGGTCAGCGGCCGGCAGGGGTCAGGCCGAGCGAGCGCCCGACCAGACCGCGGCTGCGGCCGCCGAGGCGGTCGGAGATGGCGATGAGCTCACGTGCTGCCGGCGCCTCTGGGTCGTCGAGGACCAGTGGTCGACCGGAGTCCCCGCCCTCCCGCAACCGGATGTCGATCGGCACCTGGCCGAGCAGCGGCACCGGTGCTCCGATGGCCCGGGTCAGCCCGTCCGCCACCGCCTGGCCACCCCCGGTCCCGAAGACGTCGACGCGCTCGTCGCAGTGCGGGCACGGCAGCCAGGACATGTTCTCCACGACACCGGCGATCTGCTGATGGGTCTGCAGCGCGATCGTGCCGGCCCGTTCGGCAACCTCGGCGGCGGCCTGC
>Ga0299913_10004955_pt1 | contig 11286 bp, 8 predicted proteins | sample RVTome_9_FD_201360 | JGI IMG/M metagenome (GOLD analysis project Ga0299913, IMG submission 201360) | Soil microbial communities from uranium-contaminated site in the Upper Colorado River Basin, Wyoming, United States - RVT155D38 (version 2) ... | reverse complement strand
CCGAGGTGGGGCGACGACCTCCTGGATCGCGGATCGAATCGCCCCTCCGATGAAGCCGTTGCCTCCGAACAGCACGACGCGCGTCATGCCGCGCGGGGAACGACGTCGCGGAGGAGCGCGTCGAGTCGCGCGCCGGTAGCGGCGATCGTGTATCGCTCCTCGACGAGCCGTCTCCCGCGCTCGCCCATCGACCGGCGCTCGTCCAGCGGCATCGCGATCAGGGCGCGCAGCTCGGTTGCGAGGCTCTCGACCGATCCCGGCGTGAAACAGCGTCCTGCTCCGGCCTCGTTCATCGGTGTATCGGTCAACCTGGACGACAGGAGGACAGGACGAGCGGCCCACATGTAGTCGAACAGCTTGTTCGGGCTCATCCCGTACTGGTAGACGGACGAATCGGCCACCGAGACGAGGAGGAAGTCGGCTCGCGCGAGCGCGGTGGGAATCGCCGCCTTGTCGATCGGAGCGTGAAAGTGGACGTTGCCCAGCTCCAGCGCGCCGGCCATCTCGACCAGGCGGTCGTGCTCACCGCCTCCCCCGATGAGCACGAGCGCGAGGCGGTCATACGCGGGGCGGTCCGTGGCCCGGAGCCGAACGAGGGCCTGCAGCAGCGTATCCAGGCCGTTCGCAACGCCCTGCGCTCCGGCATACATCAGGATGTCCCGCTCGCCGATGCGCTCGAACATCTCCAGCATTGAGCCGGGCAGTGGGGCGGCCTCGACGCCGTGCAGGGTCGTCGCATTCGGCAGGTGCACGCACTTGCGCGGATCGCCGCCGACTTCCGCGACCCGTCGATCGGCATGGGGCGGGACGGTGATGATGCGCTCCGCCTGCGCGTAGCAGAGCCGCTCGACGAGGAGGAGCGCCCGATGGGCGGCGCTGCCCTCCCGCACGGCACCGAGATCCACGAGCACCGATGGCCAGAGATCGCGCACCTCGAACAGGAGGGGAACCCGATACCGGCGGGCGATCGCGATTCCGGCAAGCCCGGTCAGCAGGTGCGGTGACGATGCCAGGACGACGTCCGGCCGGTGCCGAAGCCGCATGCCGTGCCAGCTCGCTCGCAGCGTGAAGTCGAGCATGCTGCGCACGCGCCGCGCGTCGTTCCTCGCGTAGGTGCCGGTGTCGAGCCACCGAAACGTGACGCCCGAATGCCGCTCGACGGCACTGCCGGACTCGCTCTCCCGGGTGAGGTAGTTGAAGCGAGAGGCGAGCACCGTCACCTCATGTCCGAGCGTGACGAGCTGGGCGCCGAGGTCACCGTGGCGCGTGATGCCGGGCCGCCCGGCCGGCAGGCCATACTGGTTCACGATGAGCAGTCGCATCGAAGACCGATGGTAGCAGGGGGTCCCCTCGGCCAGGTCCGGCGGTGGCTGGGCGGTCATGACCAGCGCCGCCAGCTTGCGAGCAATACGGGCTGGATCCTCGGCGAGCGAGTCGTGACCCTCGGGGCGTCGGTGGTCGTGTCGATCGTGCTGGCCCGCTACCTCGGGACAGCGCAGTTCGGCCTGCTCAACTACGCCATGGCCATCGTCGCCATCTTCGTCCAGCTGGCGCGGTTCGGCATGAGTGGCGTGCTCGTGCGGGAGCTCGTGGTCGACCCCGATCGGGAACGACACATCCTCGGCACGGCGTTCGCGATCCGCCTTCTGGGCGGCGTCATCGCGTTCATCGCGGTCGGCGCGACGGCTGCGGTGCTGCTCCGCGACGAGCCGATCGTCGGCGCGCTCGCCACGATCCTCGCGGTCGGGCTCGTGTTCGACAGCCTGGTGGTCATCGAGTCGCATTTCCAGGGGCTGCTCCAGAACCGCACGACGGCGACCCTTCGGGCGATGGTCGCGGTCGTGTCGATGGCGGCGTCCCTCGTGCTCGTGTTCGCCGAGGCCCCGATCGTCAGCTTCGCGATCGTCATTGCCGGGGAGAGCGTGCTCCTCGGGTTCGCCTTCCTGGTCGCCTACCAGCGGAGTTCCTCCATCCGGGCATGGAGCTTCCGGCTCGACGTTGCCCGTAGCCTGCTGAGCCAGTCGTGGCCCCTGATCCTCGCGGGGGTCACCGCCTCCGTCTATCTGAAGATTGACCAGGTTATGCTTGGAGCCATGGCGGACCCGGCCGCCGTCGGGCTGTACGCGGCTGCCGTAAGGCTCTCGGAGGGCTGGTACTTCATCCCGACCGCGATCGCGACGGCAGCCTTCCCGATCCTCCTGCGCGCACGATCGGCATCGGCGGCCGCCTACGACCGGCGGCTCCAGCAGCTGTATGACGGTCTCTTCTGGGCGGCGCTCATCGTGATCGTGCCGGTCAGCCTGTTCGCCGACTTCATCGTCACGACGCTGTACGGCCTGGAGTACCGCGATGCTGGCCCGATCCTCGCCCTGCATGTGTGGGCCGGGCTCTTCATCTTCATGCGCGCCGGGTTGAGCAAGTGGCTGATCGCCGAGCGGTTCACGATCTTCTCGTTGGCGAGCCACGGCTCGGGGGCCGTGGTGAACATCCTCCTCAACCTGTGGCTCATCCCACGGTACGGTCCCATGGGAGCCGCGATTGCCACTCTTGTATCGTATGCCGTGGCTTCCTACTTCTCGCTCTTCCTCATTCCACGAACCCGACGGCCCGCAGTGCAGATGACCCTCGCGCTTCTCAGCCCCTTCCGCGCCATCCTTCACCTGCGCCGGCGCGCGTCTGGCCGCGCCAAACCCGAGTGAGGACCATCAAGGAACGGCTCTGGCGGCTGCGCGCGCGCCTTTACCGCCGCAGCGCCCGCCTGTTCGGCAGCGGCGAGCGGCTGAGCGCCATCTACTACGCGTTCATCAACAACGCGTTCCGGCGCGAGACCCTTGGCGTCCTCAGCGGCCAGGCGACGTACCACGCCCGCGTGAAGGCGATCGGCGCCAGCAGCTGGGTCCTGCGTCGCAACACGCACCGACTGGAGAAGGGGATCATCATGCGCCCGCGCCGGGACGTGTTCGCGCGGGACTACATCGACGAGACGGTCGACAACTACCTCAGGCTGGCAGCGCTCGGCGGCGACGCCGCCATCGATCCGGGTGAGCTCCAATGGGCGAGAGACGTGCTCACCACGTACTTTTCGATCACCGGTTCGGACCCGGTCATCGATCGAGCGCGAGCACGGTTCGGCGGAGTGCCGGACGACCAGGATCGCGGCGACGCCATGGTTCCGTACGCGAGGATCGATGCGGCGAAGAGTGCGGTCAGCTACGAGGACTTCGCCCGCCTCTGCCGCCAGCGTCGCTCCGTCCGCTGGTACCAGCAGCGCCCGGTTCCGCGCGAGCTCATCGACCAGGCCATCGAGGCCGCCGCGCAGGCACCGTCGGCGTGCAACCGCCAGCCCATCACGTTCCGGGTCTTCGACGATCCGGCACTGGTGCAGCGAATCGCCGCCATCCCCGGCGGCACGGCCGGGTTCCGCCAGAACTTTCCTGCGATCGTCGTCATCGTCGGTGACCTGAGCGCGTTCTTCGACGAGCGCGACCGGCATCTCATCTATATCGACGGATCCCTGAGCGCCATGAGCTTCACGCTCGCGCTCGAGACGCTCGGGCTCAGCTCGTGCCTGATCAACTGGCCCGACACCCCCTCGCTCGAGCGGACGATGGCCCAGGCGCTCGGGCTGCAGCGCTGGGAGCGGGTGATCATGCTGTGCTCCGTCGGCTACGCCGATCCGGATGGCATGATCCCGTTCTCGCAGAAGAAGTTGCTCGACACCTTCAGGTCCTACAACGCGTGAACGTCCTGCTCACCGGGACGAACTTCCTGAACAAGGGCGCCGAGCTCATGATGGACGCCGTCCTCGATGAGCTGCACTCGTGGCCAGAGGTCGAGGCGGTCGCCATGCCGCTCGAGGCGGGGTCGTTCGCGGAGCGGTCGGCGAGCGGCGCCCATCACCTGATCGGCCGCAAGGTGGACCGCCTGCCCGCCGTCGAGGCCGTGATCGCCGGCGTCGGCAACGTCATTCCGCGGCGGATCGCCTCCATCCGGGGCCTCGTTCGCGCCCGCGACGTTCGGCTCGTGGTGGACGCATCGGGCTACAGCTACTCGGACCGATCCGGCCCGCTGCCCGCTCGGCGCTCCGCACGGACCTATGCGCGGTACGCATCCTCCGGCGCAACGGTGGTGCTCCTCCCGCAGGCCTTCGGGCCCTTCGAGCGGGACGAGGTCCGCGAGGCGTTCCGAGCCATGCTCGCGACCACCTCGCTCGCCTTCGCTCGCGACCCGGAGAGTCTCGGCTACGCCCGCGGCGTTGGCGACGGCCGGGCTCGGCTGGCGGTGGCCCCGGACTTCACGATCCCGACCCTGGGCACGCCGACGGATGCCATCGGGCGCTACCGCGGACGTGCCTGCCTGGTCCCCAACGTCCGCATGCTGCGCGACACGGACCCTGAGACGGCGAGCTGGTACCTGGCGCTCCTCGGTGCGGTGGCGGACGGCCTCTCGTCGCACGGGCTGGAGCCGTTCGTCCTGATCCACGAACCGCGTGACGCCGTGATCGTCGACGACCTGCGCGCGCGCGCCTCGACCGTCGCCGAGGTCGTCACGGATCCGGATCCGCGTGTGCTCAAGGCGATCATCGGATCGGCGTCCGTGGCCGTGGGCTCCCGCTTCCACGCCTTGGTGAGCGCGCTCTCGAGCGGGGTGCCGGCCGTCGGCATCGGATGGAGCCACAAGTACGAGGCGCTCTTCGCCGACTTCGGCGTCCCGGAGCTCTGTCTCCGGAACGGAACGCCGGCCGACGAGGTCGTCCGCCTGGCCGCCGATCTTGCCAGCCCGGGTGGATCGGCACCGATCCGAGCGGTCCTCGCGGCACGGACGACGGCGCTGACGGGTGCGGTGGCCGAGATGTGGGCCGCTGTGCGCCTGGAGGCTGACCTGTGAGCCGCGAGCGGCCGGCCGGCATCACGTGGCTGCTGACCGGACAGGAGGACTACGGCGTGCGGCGGACCACGCTGGGCTTCCTTGGCGAGCTCAGACGGCGGGGCATTCGCACCACCGCGATCGTCCTGTCCGGCGGGAGCATGGTCACGGACCTGGAGGAGGGCGGGCACGAGGTCGTCACGTTCGACGACGCAGAGGCCCCACCGCGTTTCGGCGGCAATGTCCTGCGGAAGCTGCTGAACGGCGCGCGCATGCTCCGCTATCAGTCCCGCTGGACGGGCAGGATCGCAGCCGCCGCGTCGGCCGCTGGCTCGGACGTGCTCCACGTCCGGTGGCCGTACCTCGTCGGACTGGCGGGCGCTGCCGCACGAGAGGCCGGCATCCGCGCCGTGTGGCAGATGCCGAACACCGTCGGCACCACGCTGCCCTTCGGTCTGAACCGCAGGTACCTCAGCGCGCTGTGCCGGCGGCTGGGGATCACCCCGATCGCCAACAGCCGATACACGGCGACGACGCTCGCGACCGGTGGCCGCCTCCCCGTGCACGCGCATCTCGGCGTGGACCCCGCCGTCTTCGACCCGGCTCGATACGCCCCGGCGTCCCGAGCGGAGATGGGTATTCCGACGGACGCCACCGTGCTGGCCATCTTCGCTCGCCTCCAGCCCTCGAAGGGCCAGGCGCGGCTGATACGGGCGGTGGCGGAGCTGGCTGACGTGCGGCCCCCGCTCCACCTCGTCATTGCCGGCGGCCCGTATCCGGGCGCCCCCACGCACGCAGGCGAGCTGCGTGAGCTCGCGAGTGAGCTCTCCGTGGACGACCGCGCCCACTTCGTCGGCAGGGTGGCCGAGCCCCAGCCCTACTACCTGGCGGCGGACATCGTCGTGAGCAGCACCGTGGACGCGGAGCCGTTCGGCCTGTCCGTAATCGAGGCGATGATGATGGGGCGGCCCGTGCTTGCCCATGCGCTCGGCGGCCCGGCGGAGACCGTGCTGGACGGACGAACCGGGTGGCACGTGCCCGGGGCGACCGCGTCGGACTTCACCGACGGTATCCGGCGTGCCCTCTCCGATCGCGGGCGGTGGCCGGAGATGCGGCGCGCCGCCCGAGACCACGCGGTCTCCGAGTTCTCGATCGCGGCCGCCGTGGACCGCTATCTCGCGATCTTGGCAGCAACGGAGCCGGGAGGCGCACCGAGGTAGCTCACAGGATCTGCTCGTAGAGCTGCAGGAGGGCGCGGCTGGCGGCGTCCCAGCTGTATCGGTCGATCGCGGCTTCCCGTCCACGGTCGGCCATCGCCTGTGCCTCGTCCGGGTGGTCGAGCAGGTGGGCGATCCCCTCGGCGATGGCGGCCGGCGAGGTTGGGTCCACGACCAGCCCGCAGCCTGCGGTCTCCACGACGTCGCGGTACAGGGGGAAGTCCGAGGCGATGACCGGCAGCCGCGCGGCCATGTACTCGAACAGCTTGGTCGGGTAGTTCGACATGTAGTTCGGGATCGGCTGGAGGACGCTGAGGCCAACCCGGGCGTCGCGCAGCAGGGTCTCGACCCGGTCCAGGTGCAGGCGGCCGGTCAGCTCGACCTGGCCCTCGAGGCCGTCCAGGTCCGGGGGCCGGCCCGGGGCCTCCAGCGGACCGATGAGCAGGAGCCTGACGTCCGGTCGCGCCAGGAGCCGCACCGCCTCCACCATCTTCCCCATCCCTCGGTGCTCGCTCAACCCACCGACGTAGATGGCCGTGTTGCTGCGGGCGGCGAGGGCCGGGGGAGTGCCGCCGCCGGGGATTCGAGCAAAGTTCGCGACGAGCGCCGTATGCGATGCCCGAAACCGGGGCGCGGTGCTCGCATTGGCCACGACGATGCCGTCGAGGAACCGATCGGCCAGCGCCTCCAGCCGGCCGGCAGCCCACGCCACCGGTCCGCGCAGCGCCAGCGGGATCCAGTACTTGCTCATCACCTGCCGAGGGAGGTGCTCATGCGCGTCGTAGACCACCCGCTTCCCGAGCAGCTTGAGGACGAGGGCCACCGGGATCAGCTCCGGATCGTGCACGTGGTAGAGGTCGCCTCGCTCGCGTACCGCGAGCCTCAGGGCCATCGCCGCGCCGACCGAGAGTCGCCGCAGTCGCGAGCCGGCGCGGGGCAGCCGGCGCACGACCAGGCCGGGTACCTGCGGGTCGTCCGAGGATGCGACGATCAATACCACTCGGTATCCGGCGTCGATCAGCGACCGGCACTCCTTCTGGACGATGCGCGTGTCGGCGGCGCCGTGGACGGTGGTGATGTGGACGATCGTGCGGCCCGGTGCGGGCTGGTCGGTCTTCACGAATCGGGCGTGCTCACCGGGGCGTTCATCTGGGGGCGGAGCATACGCGCACCGAGGCACGCGCGCTGCTAGCCTTCGCCAAGGTCCACGAAGGATGACGGCGAGGTCCGAGCTTCGGCTACGATCCGCGAAGGTCGGGCACGCGAGAGGGGTATCCACCATTCCACGCCTGGAGACACGACTCGGCGCGGCGGCGCCGTGGCTGCTTGCCGCATATCTCATCATCCCGCCGCTCTTCAAGGCATCGCTGCAGCAGGTCTCACCCGTGGATCTCACGGTCCTGTTGGCGATCCCCACCGCGGCCGTCGGTGGGCTGTGGCTGCTGCTCAATCGCGACCGGCTTGGGCGACGGCGCCAGGTCGTCCTCGCCCTGTGGCTCGGATGCGCCGTCCTCGTGGGTGCCGGGGTGCTCTGGGCTCCCGACACCGGCCTGGCGGCCACCTCGGCGGCGTACTTCATCGTCCTGGCGACCGTCCCGCTGCTGGCGGCCTTCCCCGTGGCCGCGGACGAGGGTCGCGTGCGACAGTTCCTCCTTGCCTTTGTCGCAGCCGGCCTGATCTTCGTGGCGCTCGCCACCATCGCCCTGTTCTCCGGCGACCTGGGAGGGCGCGATCTGATCGGGACGAACCGCATCGGTGTCGCCCGTGCGCTGGTCTTCGTTCCGCTGGTCGGCATGCCGCTCCTAGCCTGGCATCGGTTCGGCCCGAGACACTGGATCTTCGCGGCGGTCTCGTCCCTGGCGGTCGTGCTCGCGATCGCGACGACTTCTCGCGCGCCGGTCCTGTTCTTCGTCGCCGTCGGCTTCGCACTGACGGCCGGTGCGCTGGCGCTGTCGACCCACCGCATCCGCGTTCTCGCCAGGGCTGGTGCCATCGTCCTCGGCACGGCCATCGTCTTCGTTGCGCTGTCGGGAGTCCTCCCCGAGCGATCGGGGACGAGGTTCGCCGGACTCGTGGAGGCCGCGGGCGACGCCCTCGACGAGGAGCCGCTCGATGGCGGCGGCTCGTCATCGGGCGGGGAGGATCCCGATGGTGAAGACCCGGAGTCGGGGCCGGGCCGCCTGAACTCCATCGCGCAGCGTGCCGGGCTGTATTGGCTCGCCGTGGACCTGTTCGTCGCACACCCGGTGCTCGGTGTCGGTACGTCGGGGTTCGAGGTCGCCGCACGGACGGCACCCGGCATCGAGGGCCACGACTATCCACACAACCTCGTGCTCCAGATCGCGTCGGAGTTCGGGCTCGTCGGGCTGGCATTGTTCGGGGCCCTCGGGATCCTGGCGCTCCTGTGGTGGCGGCCAAGCTCGACGGCCTCCGTTGCGCTCGCCGCGCTGGCGCTCTTCCTGCTGCTGAGTGCGCTCCTGAGCAACGGCCTGTATGAGAACCGCATGCTGTGGGGGGTCTGGCTCGTCCTCCTGGCGTGGGCCGGCGCGCAGCTCGTCGCCGGTCGCCGTCCCGGCCCGGAGCCGACCGCACAGTAAACTCGGCCGCGTGGCACGCATCCTCGTCGTGGAGCCGGTTGCCCAGCCCGCGCTGGAGCTGCTGGCCGCTGCCCACGACACGGAGGTCCGCACCGGCGAGTCCCGGGGCGACGTCCTGCAGCTCCTCGGCGAGGGCGGCGGTTGGGATGCGTTGGTGGTCCGATCCCAGACGCGCGTGGACGCGGAGCTGCTTGGCGCGGCCGCACCACGGCTCAGCGTGATCGGCGTCGCGAGCGTCGGCATCGACCGGATCGACCTTGATGCGGCCACCCGGTCGGGCGTGATGGTGGTCAACGCGCCGACGGGGAACACCATCGCTGCGGCCGAGCACACGATGGCGCTCATGCTCACGCTCCTGCGCCGCATCCCGGCCGCCGATGCCTCGGTCAAGCGTGGCGAGTGGGAACGTGGGCGGTACACCGGCGAGGAGCTGCGGGGGAAGACGCTCGGCATCATCGGGCTCGGCAAGATCGGAACTGCCGTCGCGAGGCGGGCGAGCGGGTTCGAGATGCGCGTGATCGCCAGCGACCCGTACCTCACCGAGGATCAGGCAGCGGAGCACGGCGCGAGGCTCGTCGGCATGACCGAGCTGCTCCACCGGTCCGATGTCATCACCGTCCACACGCCACTCACCTCGCAGACCCGCGGCCTCCTCGGTCGTGCGCAGCTGGATGCGACGAAGCGCGGCGCCTACGTCCTGAATGTCGCCCGTGGTGGCATCGTGGACGAGCGCGCCCTTGCGAGCGCGCTCACTTCCGGCCACCTGGCCGGGGCGGCCGTCGACGTGTACGCCGTCGAGCCGATGTCCCCGGACAGCCCGCTCCGATCGGCTCCGAACATCGTGTTCACCCCGCACCTCGGCGCCTCGACCGCCGAAGCGCAGGATCGCGTCGGACTCGAAATGGCCGAGCAGGTGACGATGGCGCTCAGCGGCGTGACTCCGCCGTACGCCATCAACGCCCCGACCATCCCGGCCGACGTGGCTCCGCGGCTGCGGCCCTACGTCGAGCTGGCCCGCCGCCTCGCGCTGCTTGCCCGACAGCTGGCTCCGGATGCCTTCGCCAGCGTGTCCCTCACCTACGCCGGCGAGATCGCCGCCGGCGAGTGCGCGCCGATCCGGACGGCCGCGCTGGCGGGCATCCTCGAGGCGGTGACGGATCAGCGGGTGAACGCGGTCAACGCCGACCTCGTCGCCCGGGAGCGGGGACTCACGGTCCGCGAGGAGCGCACGCCCTCCTCGGAGCCCTGGGCCTCACTCGTCTCCCTCGGCCTCGGGCCGGTGGATGGCGAGCCGATCGTCGACCTCGCCGGCTCGACCGCACATGGCCGCCCGCGCCTCGCCGCGATCGACGGCTTTTCCATCGATGCGGAGCTTGCCGGGGTCATGGTCGTCACGCGCCACCACGACCGACCGGGGATCGTCGGGGCGGTCGGGACGATCCTCGCGGACGCGGGCATCAACATCTCGTCCCTTGAGCTCTCGCGACTCTCGGAGCGCGGTGACGCGATGATGTTCATCTCCGTCGACGACGCGGTGGACGAGCGCGTCCTGGAGCGCCTGCGGTCGGTGGACGGGATGGTGGAGGCGCGCGTCGTGGAGCTGCCCGATCTCTAGCGGCACGGGCCTCGATCGGTCGGGCTCTATCATGGATCCATGCCCAAGCCGTTCGCCTCATCGGCAGATCTGACCGAGAAGCAGGCCACCCTGGAGCAGCTGGCCGACGGGGTCTACGCCTTCACGGCGGAGGGAGATCCCAACGTCGGATGCATCGTCGGGACCGATGCGGTCCTGGCCATCGAGGCACGGGCGACGCCGTTCATGGCGCAGAAGTGGATCGACGTCATCCGCGCCGAGGTGAGCGACCTGCCATTCGGCGACCTCGTGCTGACGCACTACCACGCCGTGCGCACGCTCGGCGCATCGGCCTTCAAGGCGCGCCGGATCGTCGCGCACGTGAACACGAGGGCGTTGATCGACGAGCGCGGGGCCGAGGACTGGGCGAGCGAGGAGGGCCGCATGCCGCGACTGTTCGCCGGGGCCGACACGATCCCGGGCCTCACGCACCCCACCGACACGTTCGACGACGCGATGACCCTGGACCTGGGTGACCGGCGCGTGGAGCTCCGGCACCTCGGCCGCGGCCACACCTCCGGCGATATCGTGGTCTGGCTGCCCGAAGAGCGGATCCTGTTCGCGGGCGACCTCGTCGAGGCGCAGGCCGCCCCCTACCTGGGTGACTCGTACCCGGGCGCGTGGTCGACCTCGACCCTCGACGCGGTGGCGGCGCTGGGCGCAAGCCATCTCGTCGGTGGCCGCGGGCCCGTCGTCCGGGGTGGGGCCGTCGCGACGGCCATCGAGGACACGCGCGCGTTCGTGCGCACCACGCTCGAGGGGACGCGCGAGGTGCGGCAACGCGACGGGTCGCTGAAGGAAGCCTTCGAGCTGGTGCACGCGCAGCTCGCCCCGCGCTACGCGCGGTTCCCGATCTTCGAGCACACGATGCCGTTCAACATCCAGCGCACCTGGGACGAGCTCGACGGCCTCGAGCACCCGCGCATGTGGACCGCCGAGCGTGACCGTGAGGTCTGGGACGCCCTCACTGGCT
>Ga0299913_10004954_pt1 | contig 11288 bp, 10 predicted proteins | sample RVTome_9_FD_201360 | JGI IMG/M metagenome (GOLD analysis project Ga0299913, IMG submission 201360) | Soil microbial communities from uranium-contaminated site in the Upper Colorado River Basin, Wyoming, United States - RVT155D38 (version 2) ... | reverse complement strand
GCCCAGGCCGAGCTGTTCGGCGTGATGACGAAGCACCACCTGCAGCCCGCCACGTTCGTCGGCCTGGTCACCGGCCAGCTGATCGTGTGGGGGGTCTTCTTCCGGGGCGAGCCTGCGATCCCGGCGATGCTCGCGCTCGGCATCGTGGCGTCGTTCCTGTGGTTCATGACGGTTCCGCCGCCGCACCGGTCGCACATCCTTCAGAACATCGGCGTGACGGCCCTGAACCTCCTGTGGATCCCGCTGCTCGCCGGGTACCTGCTCGCCACGCTCGACCTCCCCGAAGGTCGGGAGCTCGTGGGGTGGCTGATCGGCCTCACGTTCGTGTTCGACACCGCGGCGTTCCTCGTCGGGTCCGTGTGGGGTGGCTCGTTCTTCACGCGTCCGCTCGCGCCGTCGGTGTCACCGAAGAAGTCGATCGAGGGGCTGATCGGCGGAACGCTCGTGGTCGTCGTGGTGGCCGTCGCGCTGGTGCCTGCGGGCTTCATCGAGCTGTTGGACGGCAAACGCGTCGAGGCGTTGCTGCTCGGTCTCGTCGTCGCGGCCGCCGCGACGCTCGGTGATCTCGCGGAATCCCTCGTGAAGCGGGACCTCGGCGTGAAGGACATGGGCAACGTCCTTCCGGGCCACGGCGGGGTGCTCGACCGCATCGACTCGCTGCTGTTCGTCGCGCCGGCCGCGTACCTGCTCTTCCGGGTCGTGTTCGTTCCCTGACGACGGGTCCCGTTTCCCTTCGTTGCGCCAGGCTAGGGGTAGGCTGTTCCGCATGAAGTCGGTCACGATCCTCGGCTCGACCGGATCGATCGGGACCCAGGCGCTCGACGTCGTGCGCCGTCATCCCGAGCGGTTCCGGGCCGTCGGCGTGTCGGCCGCCGGCATGAACCAGGAGCTGCTGGCCGGCCAGATCCGCGAGTTCCTGCCCCCCCTCGTCGCGATCGCGGATCCGGCGGCCGCCGACGACGTCCGCGACAAGCTCGGTCCCGTCAAGGGCGTCGAGTTCATCACCGGTCACGATGCGGCCGAACGGCTGGCGACCGAGACCGAGGCCGACGTGGTGCTGAACGCGCTCGTCGGTTCGGCGGGGCTCGCCCCGACGCTGTCGGCGTTGCAGGCCGGAAAGACCGTCGCCCTCGCGAACAAGGAGAGCCTGGTCGTAGGCGGCGAGCTCGTGATGGACCTCGTCAAGGGCGAGCCGGAGCGCTTGCTGCCGGTCGACTCCGAGCACGCCGCGCTCGCGATGGCGATGCGCGGGGAGCGCCGCGAGGACCTGAAACGCGTCGTGATCACGGCGAGCGGTGGGCCGTTCCGCGGGTGGACCCGGAGCGAGCTCGCACGGGCGTCGGTGAAGGAGGCGCTCCAGCACCCCACGTGGTCGATGGGACCGAAGATCACGATCGACTCGGCGACGTTGATGAACAAAGGCCTCGAGGTGATCGAGGCGCACTACCTGTTCGATCTCGACTACTCGCAGATCCACGTGCTGATCCATCCGGAGAGCCTCGTGCACGCGCTCGTCGAGTTCCGTGACGGGTCGCTGCGGGCCGAGATGGCGACGGCCGACATGCGCCTGCCGATCCAGCTGGCGCTCGCCTGGCCCGAACGGCTCGCGCCCGGGGTCGAGCCCGTGCCGCTGATGGACCGACCGCTCACGTTCGAGCCGGTCGACCGCGAGGCGTTCCCGGCCGTCGATCTCGCCTACCGCGTCGGTGGCCTCGGCTTGACGTTCCCGGCCGTGATGAACGCGGCCAACGAGGTCGCCGTGATGGCGTTCCTCGAGGGCAAGATCGCCTTGACGCGCATCGTCGAGATCGTGCAGACGGTGGTCGACGAACACGAGCCCGCCTCGATCGTCTCGGTCGTCAACATCGAGCGCGCGGACCAGTGGGCGCGCCAGCGCGCGGCCGAGATCGTCGAGGAGCGCTGACCCGCGCGTGAGCGGTCCCCTCGCGATCGTCCTGTTCTTCGTCGGCCTGTTCCTGATCGTGCTGATCCACGAGGCCGGCCACTACCTGGCGGCGCGGTTGTTCGGGTTCCGCGTGCTCGAGTACTTCGCTGGCTTCGGACCGCGAGTGTGGTCGTTCCGGCGCGGCGAGATCGAGTACGGGATCAAGGCGATCCCGGCGGGGGGCTACGTGAAGATCGCCGGGATGAACCCGCTCGAGGACGACGTCCCGCCCGGGGACGAGGACCGCGCCTACTTCGCGAAGCCGATCTGGCAGCGAGCACTCGTGATCCTCGCCGGGCCCTTGTCGCATTTCCTCGTGGCCGCCGTGATCTTCGCGACGCTGTACGCGACGACCGGCCTCGGCAACCCGACGCAGCTTCCGACGGCGATCGGCGAGGTCGCGCCGCGGATCGCCGGTGCGGAGTCGCCGGCCGCCGCCGCGGGCCTTCGAGCCGGCGACCTGATCGTGCGGATCGGCGACATCGACGACCCGCGCAGCGACGAGATCGGCTCGTACATGGATCGTCACCGAGGTGAGCCGATCACGTTCATGTTCGAGCGTGACGGCGAGACCTTCGAGCGCACGCTGACGCCGGCGATCGACGAGATCGACGGCGAAGAGGTCCCACGGATCGGCGTGCTGATCGGTGCGCAACCCGTCCGTCGTGGCGTCATCGACGCGATCGCGTTGGGCGTCGGTGACCTCGGCCGCTACACCGCCGAGTCGGTCTCGGGGATCGCCCAGATCTTCGGCCCCGACGGCATCGGTCGGATGGTCGACCTTCTGTTCACCGACGAGCAGCGTCGCCCGGAAGATCCCTCGTCGCTGATCGGGATCGGCCGTCAGGTCGGCGTCGCCGGTGAACAGGGCGGGTGGGACGACGTGCTGCTGATCTTCGGGTACGTCACGTTGTTCATCGGCGTGATCAACCTCGTGCCGCTGCCACCGCTGGACGGTGGACATCTCGCCCTCCTCGTGATCGAGCGGATCCGCGGACGGGCGGTGGACCTGAAGAAGGTGATCCCGGTATCGGCCGCGGTGCTCGTCTTCCTCGTCACGTTCGTCGGTGCCGCGGTGATCCTCGACATCGCGAAGCCGATACCCATCCCCTGACCTGCGGCGTTGCCTCGTGGGGCACCATCATTTCTCCACAGCAGCGGTCCTGAGTCGCAACACGGCGCGGGCTACGATGGCGCCGTGAGCGAGCAGACGATCCTCGTCGTCGACGACGAGGAAGCGATCGCCGAAGCGGTCCGGAAGCGATTGGAGAGCGAAGGTTTCCGGGTGGTCGTGGCCGGTGACGGACCCGAGGCGATCCGCCTGCACGCCGAGCACCGCCCCGACCTGGTCGTCCTCGACTTGATGCTGCCGGGCATGGACGGCCTCGAGGTCTGCAAGGTGATCCAGCGTGATCGCTGGACGCCGGTGCTGATGCTCACGGCGCGCACGGAGGAGGCCGACAAGGTCGCCGGGTTCGCGGTCGGCGCCGATGACTACCTCACGAAGCCCTTCAGCCTGCGCGAGCTGACGGTCCGGGTGAAGGCGATCCTTCGGCGGATGGAGCGGATAGGCGGCGCGACGGAACCCGCGAACCCGATCGACCTCGACGGCCTGATCCTCGATCCGGCACGGCGGCGCGTCATGGTCGACGGCGAGGAGATCGGCCTGACGCCCCTCGAGTTCGAGATCCTGCACGCGCTCGCGCGGGAACCGGGCGTCGTGCTTTCACGGGATCAGCTGATGGACCGGGTCTGGGGCTACCGGGACTACGCCGGCGGCCGGGTGGTGGACTCGCATGTGGCGCGGATCCGGCGGAAGCTCCGCGAGGACGGCAACGAACCTCGCTTCATCCGCACCGTGCACGGCGTCGGGTACGCGTTCAAGGAGTGACGCGTCGCGATGCGCCCGTTCGAGAAGCTCCCCACGATCCGAGCGAAGCTCGGTGCGGTGATCGTGATGGCGGTCGCCCTGACCGTCGGGCTGATCTTCCTGATGCTCGGCTACGCGCTGCGTGACACCGGACGCGATGGCGAGCGGCTGCAGCTGTTCCGCGTCGCCCGCCGAGCCGCGGCCGGCACGCTCCCGGCGACGCCGGCGGAGATGCGGATCGTCCGATACGCGCCCGACGGCACGCTGCTGAGCGACCCGTCGCCGTGGCCGCTCCCGCCCGACACCGCGCCCGACGGGACCTACACCGACTGGGGCGTGCGGGTCGGCCAGACCGCGCACGCCGAGTATGCGGTCGTGCCGGTCGTCGAGGATGGTCGGGTCAGCGAGCTGGTGTTCGCCGTCCGTGAGATCCCGGACCGGAGCCTGCCCGCCAGGCTGACGGCGACGTTCGAGTTCCTGTCCCGCTTCTGGTGGCAGTTCCTCGTGGCCGGTGCGCTCGCCGCCGGCGTGGCGCTGCTGATCGCCCGCTGGTTCGCTCGGGGCATGACGCAGCCGCTGCGCGACATGGCCACCGCGGCCCGCCGGATGGAGGCCGGCACGTACGAGGTCCGCGTCGAGACGACGTCGCGCGACGAGGTCGGGCAGTTGGCCCACGCGTTCAACCGGATGAGCGGCGAGCTCGCGCGCCTCGAGGAGAGCCGCCGCGATCTCGTGGCGAACGTGTCGCACGAGCTGAAGACCCCGATCACCGCGATCCGTGCGCACCTCGAGAACCTGCTCGACGGCGTGGAGCAGCCCGACCCCGACACGCTCGGGGTGATGCTGGCGCAGACCGAACGCCTCGGCCGTCTCGTCGAGCAGCTGCTCGATCTCTCGAAGCTCGAGTCGGGCGAGGTCCCGCTGCACCGTGACGAGGTGATGCTCGCGCCTCTCGTCCAGCAGGTGGTCTCCGAGATCGAGGTCGCGCGCGCCGGCAAGGACGTCCACATCGAGCAGGACATCCCCCGCGACCTCCCGCCGTTGAACGCCGACGCCGAGCGGGTGCATCAGGTGCTGTTCAACCTCGTCGACAACGCCGTGCGCTTCGTGCCCGAAGGCGGCGAGGTCACGATCGCCGCGCACCGCCACGACGGCGACGTCGAGATCAGCGTCGCGGACAACGGCGTGGGGATCCCTCGCGAGCACCTCCCGCGCCTCTTCGAGCGCTTCTATCGAGGGGACTCGGCGCGCTCCCGCGACGACGGCGGCACCGGCATCGGCCTCGCGATCGCCCGCTCGGTCGTCGAGGCGCACGGCGGCACGATCCGCGCCCAGAGCGAACCCGGGATCGGCAGCGTCTTCTCGTTCGACCTCCCGGCCGCGACCGACGCTCACGACCGCTCGGCGTACGACGCCTCGGCGCACGTCCCGACGCTCACGCCGAGCGGACCATCGACCATCAGGCCGGCGGCCTTCGGGCCGACGAAGACGAGGAAGGACCGCCCGTGAAGTCCCGCACGACGACCGTCACCGTCACCGCACCCAACCGGTACGCGTTCCTCGATCTGACCGACGACCTGCGCCGCGCGATCAAGGACGCCGGCGTGACCGACGGCGCGGCGATCGCGTTCTGCGCCCATACGACGTGCGCGCTCCTGATCAACGAGTGGGAGGACGGCGCGTTGCACGACTTCCGTCGCCACTTGACCGACCTCGTGCCGCACGAGGGCGTGTACTACGCGCACGACGACTTCTCGGTCCGAACGCAGAACCTGAACCCGGACGAGCGCAAGAACGGCCACGCGCACGTGAAGGCGATGTTGCTGTCCGCGACCTCACACGCGATCCCCGTCGCCGCGGGTGAGCCCGCGTTCGGCACGTGGCAGCGCTTGATCTTCCTCGAACTCGATGACCCGAAGGGCCGGACGATCACGTTCCAGGTGATCGGCGAGTGAGGGCGCGCGATCGGCTGTCCCGACGTGCTCCGTAGACTGGACGTGTGATGACCCTTCCCCGCCGCCGCACGAGGCAGATCCGGCTCGGTCGTGTGCCGATCGGGAGCGAGCATCCGGTCTCGATCCAGTCGATGACGACGACGCGGACGGCCGACATCAACGCGACGCTGCAGCAGATCGCCTCGCTGGTCGCGGCCGGCGTGGACATCGTCCGGGTCGCCGTTCCGCACTGGGAAGACGCCGAAGCGCTGGTGGCGATCGCGGCGAAGTCGACGGTCCCGGTGGTCGCCGACATCCACTTCCAATGGAAGTACGCGATGGCTGCGCTCGAGGCGGGCATCCAAGGACTGCGGATCAATCCCGGGAACATCAGGTACCAGGACAAGGTCCGCTTGATCGCGCGCGAGGCCGGGTCGCGGGGCGTCCCGATCCGGATCGGCGTGAACGCGGGATCGCTCGAGAAGGACCTCCTCGAGAGGCACGGCTCGCCGACCCCCGAAGCCCTCGTCGAGTCGGCACTGAACGAGGCCCGGATCCTCGAGGACGAGGACTTCACCGACATCAAGATCTCGGTGAAGCACTCGAACCCGTTGGTCATGATCGAGGCGTACCGGCAGCTCGCCGCCGCCTGCGACTACCCCTTGCACCTCGGCGTGACCGAAGCCGGTCCGATGCCGATGGGCGGCGTGAAGAGCGCCGTGGGGATCGGCGCCCTGCTGGCCGAGGGGATCGGCGACACGATCCGCGTCTCGCTCACCGACGACCCCGTCGAGGAGGTGAAGGTCGGTACGACGATCCTGCGGTCCCTCGGGCTACGTCGCCGCGGTCTCGACCTGGTCGCGTGCCCCTCGTGCGGTCGCGCGGAGGTGGACGTCCTCGAACTTACCCGCAAGGTGAACGACGCGATCGAGAACGAGCGGTTCCGCGTGCCGATGCGGGTCGCCGTGATGGGGTGCGTCGTGAACGGCCCGGGCGAGGCCCGCGAGGCCGACGTCGGGATCGCGTCCGGCAACGGCCTCGGGTTCATCATCCGGCAAGGTGAGGTCGTCGCGAAGGTGCCCGAAGGCGAGCTCGTCGACGCGCTCCTCGCCGAGGCGCGGACGGTCGCCGCCGAGAAGGAAGCGAACGGCGAGGCCGAGCTCGAACCGGCGCCCGTTCCCTAAGCGCCCGGAGCGAGCCGGCGAGGGATCGGTCGCGTCAACCACGAGGCGACCGCGGCGATCCACAGCAGGTTCCGGGCCAACGCGACGAGCGTGAGGATGGTGCTCTGCTGGTCCGGCGCTCGCAGCGCGAGCATGCCACTCAGCACGATCGCGCCGGTCGCGAGGACGGCCACGCGCCGTTCTTCACGGTCGCTCCCCATCGCGACGGCCGCGAACGGCAGCACCCACACGGCGGCCAGCGTTGGCGACACCGGGGCGAGCGCCAGCAGGGCGGCGATGGCGGCGACGGCGGTGGCGCCGAACGGCTCACGGTCGCGATCGCGCTCGGCGTCGCGCCAGATCGCGAGTTGCGTCGCCGCGAGCGCGACGAACAGGCCGGCGCGGGCCCACAGGGGGATCGCTCCCACCCGCAACGCGCCCGCTTCGGCGATCGCGGGCTCGGCGGTGACGAGCCGGACGACGGATCCGACCGTGCCGTCGACGGACCACCCGACCGCGCCGCGCGAGGTCAGCACCTGGAGGGGGCCGTCGCGCCCACCCCAGAGGAACCACGCCACCCCGCCGACGCCGAGGACCACCGCCGCCGGGATCAGCGCCGCGCGCCGCCGGCCCACCCAGGCTGCCGGTGCGAGCACCAGCGGCCACAGCTTCCACCAGAAGGCGAGTCCGAGGAGCACCGCGAACGGGGCATCCTGCCGCTGACGGAACGACGCCGCGGCCCACGCGGCGAGCGCGACCGCGACCAGGTCGAGCTGCACGTAGGCGACGGCGAGCATCGGAAGCCCGAGCGCGAGGTAGACGGCGGCGGCGCGACGGCCCCATCCGCGCGCGACCGCCGCAGCAGCGGCGAGGTCGGCCACGAACGCGACGATCGCCACCGTGCCCGCGAGCGGCACCTCGCCCACGAGGAGGATCGCCACGGTCTCGCCCGGCATCATCGAGACGGGGAAGTGGCGGTACGGCGTCGCCGGCGACGACGCGATCGTCTCGGCCCGCGCGAGCCACGGGTCGCGGTCGAGCGGCGCCGCGACCAGCAGGGCCGCGACGAAGATCCGGACGGCGACGAGCGCGACGATCGCGACGGCGAGCCACGGTTCCGTCGCCGTGGAGGCGCGCGCCCGGGTCGTCATGGCGCTCAACCGTACCGGCCACCCGTGCCGATGACGAGGAGGTGCGTCGTGCCCTCGCCATGGTCGTCGTCGGCCTCCTCGCGTGCACCCTCGTCGCGGTGCGGGCCTCGGGGGCGCGTGTGCCCGGCACGACCTGCCAGGTGTTCCCCGCCGACAACGCGTGGCACCTCGATGTGTCGGCGCTCCCCGTGCACCCGCGGCACGACGTGTGGCGTCGCACGACGCACGCGCGCCGCACGTCGCTGCACCCCGACTTCGGACCGCCCAGCTACGGCATGCCGTTCGACGTCGTGCGCGAGGGGCACCCGTCGCGAGCCGTGCGGTTCCGTTACGCCGACGAGAGCGATCGCGTGCGTTACCCCTTCGACGGGCACACGCCGATCGAAGGCGGCTCGGACCGCCACGCGCTGATGATCGATCGTGATCGTTGCGTCCTGTACGAGCTGTTCGACGCGAGGTGGAACGACGGTCGACCGACCGCAGGGAGCGGGGCGGTGTTCCGGCTCGACGGCGCGCGTGCGAACGAGCTCCGACCCGACGGCTGGACGAGCGCCGACGCGGCAGGCCTGCCGATCTTCCCCGGTCTCGTGCGGCATGACGAGGTCGAGGCAGGGGTGATCGACCACGCGCTGCGCATGACGGTGTCGTGCACGAGCGACGGGTACCTGTGGCCCGCACGGCACGCGGCGGCAACGGGCGGCCGCTCGTGTCCACCGATGGGCGCACGGTTCCGGCTCCGCGGGGGGTTCGACCTGGACGGCTTCTCGCGCGATGCGGCGGTGATCCTGCGTGCGATGCAGACCTACGGGCTGATCGTCGCGGACAACGGCAGCGACTGGTACGTCCAGGGCACGCGCGACGAGGGATGGAGGAACCGGCTCCTCGACGAGGTCAAGGGTGTACCCGCTCGCGCCTTCGTCGCGGTGGACGCGCGGGGGTGCCGCGTCGAGCCGGACTCGGCGGCCTTCGCGTACGGTCCGAGCTGCCCGTCGCCGGTGTAGGCGTCCGCCGAGCTGCCGAGGCCGAGCTGCCGAGGGCCGGGCGCCGAGGGCCGGGCGCCGAGGGCCGGGCGCCGAGGGCCGGGCGCCGAGGGCCGGGCGCCGAGGGCCGGGCGCCGAGGGCCGGCGCGACGCTACGGGCGACGCGTCAGCTGCAGGAACGACTCGACGATCCTCGGGCCCTCCGGCGTCAGGATCGACTCGGGGTGGAACTGCACGCCGAACCGCGGAAGCTCGCGATGCTGCGTCGCCATCACGAGTCCGTCGTCGGTCCACGCGGTCAGCTCGAGCGACGGCGGCAGGTCGCGGCGCTCCACGACGAGCGAGTGGTACCGGCCGGCTTCGAACGGCGTGCTCACGCCCTCGAGGATGCCCGCTCCGTCGTGGTACACGAGCGACGCCTTGCCGTGGACCGGCGCTGCTCGGTCGACCGTCCCGCCTTGCTCGAGCCCGAGCGCCTGGTGGCCGAGACATACACCGAGCACCGGTGTCTCGTCCGGCAGGAGATCGAGCAGCTCCGTGAAACATCCCGCATCGCGCGGATGCCCCGGGCCGGGCGAGAGCACGACGGCGTCGGGCGCCATCGCCACCAGCGTGGCGGCAGGACGCTCATCGCTCTTCACGACGACGGTCTCGCGACCGAGGCCCTCGATCAGCTGGACGAGGTTGTAGGTGAACGAGTCGTAGTGGTCGACGACGAGGATCATCGGGCCCCCTCGGAGGTCGGGTCGAGCACGGTCGGGGCGACCGCGGGCAGCAACGCCGCTGCCTTCGCCTTGGTCTCGGTGAGCTCGAAGGTCGGATCGCTGTCGGCCACGACGCCGGCGCCGCTCTGCACCGACGCACGACCGTCGCCGACGACCACCGTGCGGATCGTGATGCAGAAGTCCAGGTCGCCGGCGAACGTGAGGTAGCCGACCGCGCCCGCGTAGGGACCACGCGGCGTCGGCTCGTGCTCGGCGATCAGCTCCATCGCCCGACGCTTCGGCGCGCCGGTCACGGTGCCCGCCGGGAACGTGACCGCGAGCGCATCGAGCGGATGCACGTTCTCGCGGAGCTCACCCTCGACCGTCGAGACGATGTGCATCACCTTGGAGAAGCGCTCGACGACCATCAGCTCGGTCGGCCGGACGCTTCCGGGCACGCAGACGCGACCGAGGTCGTTGCGCGCGAGGTCCACCAACATCGCGTGCTCGGCCTGCTCCTTCGGGTCGGCGAGCAGCTCGTGCTCGAGCAGGCGGTCGCGGACCTCGGTCCTGCCGCGGGGGCGCGTGCCGGCGATCGGCCGCGTCGACACCAGGCGGCCTTCGACGCGGACGAGCGGCTCGGGCGACGAACCCGCCAGTTCGAGACCCAGCATGCGCAGGAAGAACATGTACGGCGCTGGGTTCGTCACGCGGAGCCGTCGGTAGATCGGCAGGCCCCCTTCGGGCGCCGGGAACGACACCCGTCGCGACGGCACACCCTGGAAGATGTCGCCCGCGAGGATGTGCTCGCGGAAGCTCGACACGATGTCGCGGTAGCGATCATCCGCCATGTTCGGCTGACCCTCGCCATCGGCGCCTCCGGCCAGGTGCGCGATCGGGAGCGCCTCGGCCCTCCCGACCCGGCCGGCGAGCTCCTCGAGCGCGGCCACGCCGTCGTCGAAGCGACCGGCCGGGACGTGGGCCACGAGCACGAGCCGCTGTCGCCAGTGATCGAAGACGACCGCGCGATCGATCACGAGCAGGGCGATCGGCGGACACGGCGCCTCGGCCGGGTGAGGCGCCGGATGCCCGTCGAGCAGCGTCGCCGCTTCGTACGCGAGCGACCCCATCAAGCCGCCGGTGAGGGGCGGCAGACCCGGGGGCCGCGGAGCGCGCAGGCGCACGGCGAGCTCGCGGAGCGCCTCGCGCGGCGCGCCGCCGGGCGCGTCGACCGGCAACGGACGCACGACGTCGGTGATGCGGAGACCGTCGTCGTCCACGACGACGGTCGCGGCCGGATCGCCGGCCACGAACGAGTAGCGCCCCCAACGTTCGGAGCGCTCGACGGACTCGAGGAGGATCCCGGCGCCGTCGCCCGCGAGCGCCGGGAAGAGGCCGACGGGCGTCGCGACGTCGGCGAGGAGCTCGGTCCACACCGGCACGAGCGGCCACTCGGCCGCGAGACGATCGAAGGTCTCGCGATCCGGCCGGACCTGCAGGTGGACATCCATGTCGCTCCTTCCTGATCGATGCGCGTGCGG
>Ga0299913_10004953_pt1 | contig 11289 bp, 7 predicted proteins | sample RVTome_9_FD_201360 | JGI IMG/M metagenome (GOLD analysis project Ga0299913, IMG submission 201360) | Soil microbial communities from uranium-contaminated site in the Upper Colorado River Basin, Wyoming, United States - RVT155D38 (version 2) ... | reverse complement strand
TGGGCTACGGCGCCGCGGCCGATGGCGAAGCGGCGGCCGACGGCGCGACGAAGGGCGACGGCACCACCGACGGGACTACCGACGGCACGACCGAAGGCGGCGGCGAGGCTGGCAACGGCTGGTAGGTGGCGGCGAGGGGCAGTGCCACGGAGCTCAGGCTGTCGACCATCGGGTTGGGATTGATCCGCCCCAGGTTGTTCAGCAGCACGACGGTCAGGTCCACGTCGGGGAAGTGCCACATCACCGCCATGAAGCCGCGCAGCGAGCCGGTGTGGCCGAACATCCGCCGCCCGTCGAGCAGACGTGTCCGCGTGCCCAGCCCGTAGTTCAACGCTCCGGGCAGCGCGTAGTCGGTCAGCTGGGCCATCGAATCGGGGCTCAGCAGGTCACCACCGTAGAGCGCCCTGCACCACGTGGCGAGATCCTCGGCGCTGAGGACCATGCCGCCGGCGGCCCAGGCGACGGTGGCCGCAGATTTCGTCGGCCGATAGTCCGTCCGATCGCTCACCTCCTGCGGGAGCCCCTGGCGGCGCAGGTGGCCCTGCGCGGCGTCGGCTACCGGTGGCACTTCGTCCTGGAAGTAGCTGTCGGCCAGCCCGAGCGGGGTAATGAACCGCGTGTCGAACTGCTCGCCCAGGGTCGACCCGGTCACCTCCTCGATGACCATGCCCAGCAGCACGAAGCCGGTGTTGCTGTAGTGCCAGCCTGTACCTGGCTCGAAATACGGCTGACCCGAGAACTCAGCCAGGATCTCCCGCGGCTGCCAGTTCCGGTTCGGCTGGCCGAAAACGGTCCGGTTGTACGCCGGGTGCTCGAAGTAGTTGAAGACGCCGCTGGTGTGGTTAAGCAGGTGGCGGAGCGTGATCCGGCCGGCCCGCGGGTAGTCGGGCAGCCAGCGGTCGAGGGTCTCGTCCAGCTCGAGAATGCCTTCCTCGGCCAGCTGGAGCGTCAGCGCGGCGACGAACGTCTTGGTGATGCTGCCCACGACGTACGGCGTGTCCGGCGTCGTCGCGCGCAACGGATCGAGGGCCGCAGACCCTGCCGCTCCCGCCCAGCGGCTGCCGTCGGGAAAGATCACCGCCGCCGCGATGCCGGGCACGCCTCGCAGGGCGCGCTGGTTTTCGAGAGCGGCCTGCAGCTGGACTCCCACGCGGTCGGCGAGGAAAGTGGTGGGAGTCGGCGACCCGCCGACTGATGGGCTTGACGTCGCGGTCGGACTGGCCGGAGCGCTGGGGCTGGGCGAGTGGTCGGTCGCGAGCGGGGTGACGGCCGGGCTGAGCGGCGCGGGCGAGGCAGCGGGGGAGGGACTGGCGATCGCCGGACCGGTCGGCTCCAAAGAGGCGTCCGCGGACGGAATGGGTGGCGACGAGCATGCGGCGAGGAGTGCGAGGAGCACGGCGACGAGCGCGACGAAGGAGGCGACCGGGGAGCGCAGGCGGGATTGCGACGATCGGGCAGGCAAGTGCATCACGGTACACTCAGTTGACATGTCGATCGAGCCGCTTACTCAACCGCCGGTAAGAGAAGCCGGCCCCGCCCGCGAGAAGGGTGCCAGGGCCGCCTCGCCCGGTTTCGCGCGCCGTGCCCTGACCGCCGCCGAGCGGCGACTGGAGGACGAGCTGCGCGCCCACCACCCCCAGGCCGACATCGATGCCGTGCGTGAGGCGTGGCGCTTCGCCCTCGAGGCTCACGGTGAGCAGCGGCGCGAGAGCGGCGAGCCGTACATCACCCATCCCGTGGCCGTGGCCCACACGCTGGCCCAGCTCGGCCTCGATCTGGAGGCAATCCAGGCCGCGTTGCTGCACGACATCCCGGAGGACACCGACTTCTCGCTCGACGACATCGAGGAGCGCTTCGGGCCCAAGATCGCCAAGCTCGTCGACGGTGTCACGAAACTGTCCAAGTTCGGCGCTCGCACCCACGAGGAGCAGCAGGCCGAGAACATCCGCAAGATGCTGCTCGCCATGGCGGAGGACATCCGCGTGGTGCTGATCAAGCTCGCCGACCGGCTGCACAACATGCGCACGATCTCTGCCCTGCCGCTGGCCAAGCAGCAGCGGATCGCGCGCCAGACGGCCGAGATCTACGCCCCGCTCGCCGAGCGCCTCGGCATCTGGCAGATCAAGTGGGAGCTGGAGGACCTGTCGTTCAAGGTCCTCGAGCCGGAGGCATTCGGCCAGCTCTCCTCCCAGCTCGAGTCACACCGCAAGCAGCGCGAGGCGTACGTCAAGCGGGCCATGGCGGTGCTCAGTGACACCTTCGAGAAGCAGGGCATCAAGGCCGAGCTGTCGGGTCGGCCCAAGCACATCCACAGCATCTGGAAAAAGATGCAGCGCAAGGGCGCCGATCTGGGCGAGATCTACGACGTCCACGCCGTCCGGGTGCTGGTCGACGAGATCCACGACTGCTACGCCGCGCTGGGTGTCGTCCATTCCCTCTGGCGACCGATTCCGGGCCAGTTCGACGACTACATCGCCATGCCCAAGAACAACCTTTACCAGAGCCTGCACACGGCGGTCGTGGCGCTGGATGGCAAGCCGCTCGAGGTCCAGATCCGGACCCACGCCATGCACCGGGTGTCTGAGGTCGGCATCGCCGCCCACTGGCGTTACAAGGAAGGCTCGAAGAGCGACCGCGACTACGACGCCAAGCTGGCCTGGGTCCGCCAGCTGATGGACTGGCAGCGCGATGTGGCCGACGCAACGGAGTTCGTGGAGGGCCTGAAGCTCGACATCTTCCAGGACCAGGTTTTCGTGTTCACGCCACGGGGCGACGTCAAGGACCTCCCCGCCGGCGCCACTCCGCTCGACTTCGCCTACCGCATTCACACCGACGTGGGCCACTCGACGATCGGCGCCAAGATCAACAACCGTCTGGTGCCGCTCGATTACAAACTGAACAACGGTGACATCGTCGAGATCGTGACGACCAAAGTCGCACACGGCCCGTCGCGCGACTGGATGAACATCGTCCACACCGGCCACGCGCGGGAAAAGATCCGCCAGTGGTTCAAGCGCCAGCAGCGCGACGAGAACATCGTCCACGGCCGCGAGTCCCTGGATCGCGAGCTGCGCCGCCTGGCACGCACGTCTCTCGAGAAGCTCGGCGCGGAGCGAGTGGCCGAGGTGACCGAGATGTACAAATACAGCTCGGTCGACGACTTCTTCGCCGCCGTCGGCTACGGCGCGGTCAGCGCCCAGCAGGTGGTAATGCGCCTGGGCGTCGCCGACGATGCCAACGAGACGGTTCTGCCGCAGGTCGCGCCGCCGGCCCCGACCCGCACGGAAGGCGTCCGCGTCAAGGGCGTGGGCGACCTGATGATCCGCTTCGCCAGGTGCTGCCACCCCATCCCGGGCGACCCGCTGGTGGGCTACATCACCCGCGGCCGGGGAGTAACCGTCCACCTGCCGACCTGCACGACGGTGATCAACGAACGCGACGTGGGGCGGCTGATCGAGGTCGAATGGGAGGGCCAGGTCCAGCAGACGTACCCGATCGCGATTCGGGTCGAGGCCTACGACCGGACGGGGCTCTTGTCGGAAATCACCAACGTCGTGGCCGAGAACAAGGTCAACATCGTTGCCGCCAACGTGCGCGTTCACCCCGACAACAGCGCCACGATCCAGGCCACGCTGCAGGTCTCCTCCGTCGCGCAGCTGGCGCGCGTCCTGTCGCGCATCGAGCAGCTGAAGGACGTGCACAGCGTCCAGCGCGACCTCAGCTAGCCCCTCGGCTTCCGCGGGGGCACTGATGGTCGATCATTCACGGACTCAGACGCGCGGGTTTCTGTTTGCCGACCTGCGCGGCTACACGGCCTTCACGGACCAGCGGGGAGACGTCGCGGCATCGGCGCTCCTGGATCGCTATCGCGCCCTGGTACGCGCCGAAGTCGCCCGCTTCGACGGCGCGGAGATCCGCACCGAGGGCGATGGCTTCTACATCGTTTTCCCGTCGGCCAGCAGCGCTGTGCGCTGCGGGCTGGCGATCGTTGCCGAGGCCGCTCGAGCCACGGCCGAAAAGATGGACGAGCCGCTGCGGGTCGCGGTCGGCATCCATGCCGGCGAGACCGCCGAATCGGACGAGGGATACGTCGGCGCGGCGGTCAACATCGCAGCCCGGGTGTGCGGCGTGGCGCGCGAAGGCGAGGTGCTCGTCACGGAGACTGTCCGATCGCTCACCAGGACGCTCCTGCCCGGCCAATTCGTGTCTCGTGGCTCTCCGCGCCTGAAGGGCGTGGCCGAGTCGATCCCGCTCTACCGCGTCGAGGCGAGCGCAGCAGATGCGGTGGCCGCCACCGGCCGGGGATCACGTCCGGTTTCGAGGATGGCCGCTGCCCTCGCACTGGCGGGAGTGTGCGTCGCTGTCCTGCTGCTGGCGATAGTCGCGGCGAACCTCGGGTCCGGCCAGCCCGGAGGCTCGAATGGCACCGGCACACCGGCGGGCTCGGCGCTCGCTTCGGCGACGGCCACCGCCGCAGCAGGTACTCCGCAGTCGACCCAGGCCGTTCCGAGTGACCCGCCGCTGTCCTTCGAGGAAAGCGAGCTGTTCGAACGCGTCCCGGCCGGAGTGCGGGACATGTGCGTGCCCGATTACTCGGGGGCGGTAGGCTCGAATGCCCTCTTGCGTTGCCCGCTCGCGCTGGGTGCCGACGCCGACACGGCCTGGTACGAGCTGTATGACACGGCGCAGCTGCTGGACCTCGCCATGGGTGAGATCCAGGCCCGCGAGTCGCTGCCGGAGGGTGCCTGCTCGGAGGGATTCCCCGCCGCGGGCGAGTGGTCCACGCCGGCCGGAACGTACAGCGGGCGATTGCTGTGCTTCTCCGGCGCGGACGGTTCGTGGATCGTGTGGAGCTACGAGACTGAGCTCATCGTCGCCAGCGCAACACGCAACGACCAGAACGGCGACGCGCTCTTCGAGTGGTGGAAGACTGTCGGTCCGTTCCTTCGCTGACGCGGGCTACGGTGCCGATGCCGTCGTCAGGGTTTCGATCTGCCACCACCAGTACGGTGATTCGACGAGCGGCCCGGCCGTCGATCGAAGGCTCCTCGAAACCGCCACCCGGTCGCGGCCCGACCAGCCGAACAGGTAGGGCTGATCTTCCAGCAGGATCTGCTGCAGAAGGCGCGAGAGCCGCGCTCTCTGCGTCGGGTCATAGGCCGTGCGCCATTCCGCGAAGAGCTCATCGAAGCGTGGGTCGTCCATCCCGATGAGGTTGACACCGTCGGGATTCTCCTCCGAGCTGGCCAGGCCGGAATACCACTGCTCGAAGCCCGGGTCCGGCCCCACGTTCCAGCCACCCAGGTAGAGGTCGAAGGGTTCACTGGTGCCCGGTCGGAGGTGTGGATAATTCTCGATCATGGCGAAGTACTCGTCGGGACTGACGGGCTGGAGCTGGAGATCCCAGCCGCAGTCGGCTGCCTGGAACGCAACCAGCTCGACGAACCTGACGCGCTCCTCGTCGTCGGCCCGCACCACGATCGACGCAGACAGGCGCCGACCGTCGAGCTCGTAGACGCCATCGTCGCCGGCCGTCCAGCCCGCATGCTCTATCAGGCGCCGGCCCGCTTCGACGTCTCGTTCGACCGGCGCGGATTCCTGGTACGCCCACGAGACCGGCGGCACGGGCGAGTCGAGCGGGATCCCGTCGCCTGACGTCGCCGCATCCACTATCGCCGCCTTGTCGACGCACAACTGGAGCGCCTGGCGCAGCTCGACCTGTTCGAATAGGCGGCCCGCACGCAGGTTGTACAACAGTGCTAAATAGCCAAGAGAAGAGTGTTCGATGATTCGGACGGCGTTGTCTTCGCGCAGCACGCTGAATGACTCCTCGTCGAGATCGAGCACGTTGCCGTCTCCGCCCGCCATCCGCGTCGCCGCATCGCGCGCGTCGTTTGTCAGCAGAAGTCGGACTCGATCCGTCGCCGGCCGGCCGAAGTGGTAGCCGTCGTAGGCCTCGAGGACGGCCTCGTCCCGATCGACACTCACGACCTGGAACGGCCCGGTGCCTATCGCGCGCGTGTCCTGGCCGAGGAGGGGGTAGCCGGCGGCGATTGCATCGGTGCCGGCCGATTCGAGAGCCAGGGCGAGGCGGCCGAGGCGCTCATGGAGGTAGCCGGCATACTCACAGGCGTCGAAGGCCGATCCGATGCCGAAGTTACTGCGCGGCTCGGTCGTGGCTCCGGTGGTGGTAATGACCTGCTCGGCCTCTGGCAGCGCCGCTTCGCAATCCGGACCCTGCTGGCTCTCCAGATCACTGAGCGCCGCTTGGGCGGCCTCGATAGCGCCTGGTTCCAGATCGGCTGCCTGCTGGGCCAAGGCGGTGTAAGCAGCCGTCACCACGCGCTCCGACTCGACCGAAAGCATCTCGTACGGCAGCCATGAGGTCAGAAAGGTCGGGTCCGGCTCCTTCAGCACGAAGCGAACCGTCCGCGCGTCGGGCGCCTCCACCCTCCGAACCGACGCCGGTGGGCCGAACAGGCAGGGATCCTCGCCGCAGGCGTCGCTCATGCGCAGAGCCATCGTGAATACGACGTCCTGCGCTGTGAACGGGGTGCCGTCGTGAAAGGTGGCCTCCCTGAGCGTGCAATCGATCGTCACCAGGTCGTCGGCGACCTCGCACGGTCGGGCAGCAAGGTCCGGCTCCGCCTCGAGGTTGGCGTTCAGGCGGAAAAGGCCGCTCTTGACCAGCTTGATGCCGAGTTCCGTGCAGCATTCCAGGGAGAAGCCGATCCCAACCGTCCAGATGACCAGCTCCGAGGATGAATTGCCGACCACGCTGGGGACGGGCGTGAAGATTTCCGGCGAGCTGGTGCCCACAGAACTGGTAGCCGGCTGCTGCGGCACGGTGGTGGCGGTCGGCAGCGGAACCGTTGTGGTGCACGCCATGAGGATGGCCAGTAACAGCACGATCCAATGAGCAGAAGCCTGTGCCCGCGTTCGGGACCCCTCTCGCACCACTTGCCCTCACCCTGGCGGGTTGCCGGCGACGATGGTACTCGCTGACGGATGCAGCCTTGGCAGGACGGGCGGCGCGACCTAGACGTGCTCGGCGAGCAGCGCCCTTACCTTGTCCTCGGCGGCGCGCGCCTCGACCTCGAATTCGTTGTCCCAGTAGCGGTTGCCACCTGCCTGCGCCGCCCGGCGTGAGGCCCGGAAGTAGCGCGGGATGTACAGCGGCCCGTGCTGTCGCCATTGGACGACGTGAGCCAGCTCGTGGGCCAGCTCGACGCTGTCCAGCGCACGCCAGGCGAAGATCAAGGGCCCGATCGTGATCGCCAGCCAGTTGGGCATGATCAGCCGCTGGGCGATCACCCGTATCCAGGGCAGGACGATGACTCGGTGTCGCGGCGGGTTGGGGAGAGTCATGTGCTAATCCTCGCATGGGTAGACTCGGCTGATGCCGAAATATCAGGCTCCGCGGGGAACGCGCGATCTGCTGCCCGCCGAGATGCGCACCTGGCACGACCTCGAGGCGCTGGGTCGCGAGCTCGCCGGCCTGTACGGCTATCAGCCGATCGAGACGCCGCTCTTCGAGGACGCCGCGGTATTCGAGCGGGCGATCGGGACCGCCACCGACGTGGTCGAGAAGGAGCTCTTCCGTGTCAGCTCGCCGGGTGGCGACGCTGATCGGTGGGCGCTGCGTCCAGAGGCGACGGCGGGCGTGGCCCGGGCGTACGTGCAGCACGGCATGCAGACGCTCCCGCAGCCGGTCCGCTTCTCGACGTTCGGGACGATGTTCCGCTACGACCGGCCGCAGGCCGGCCGTTATCGCCAGTTCTGGCAATGGAACGTCGAGGCGATCGGCGATACCGGGCCGGCCGTCGACGCCGAGATCATCGAGCTTGGCCTGCGCTTCCTGCGCCGCGCCGGGGTGTCAGAAGTAGAGGTCCACCTGAATTCGATCGGGGACGGCGCATGCCGGCCGGCGTACGTCGCCGCGCTGGTCGAATACCTGCGTCGCTTCGAGGGGACCCTGCCGGAGCTGGAACGCAGCCGGCTGGCCACCAACCCCTTGCGCGTGCTCGATTCGAAGGATTCGCGGATGGCACCGATTCTCGCCTCGGCGCCCGTGATCACCGACTTCCTGTGCGACGCCTGCCGCGAGCACTACCAGTCGCTGCAGGCACACCTGGAGCGACTCGAGATCGTCCCGCGCCAGGCGCCGCACCTGGTGCGCGGGCTCGACTACTACACGCGCACCACGTTCGAGTACTTCCGCCCGGGCCACGAGGGCCAGCAGTCGGCGCTCGGCGGCGGTGGGCGGTACGACGGCCTGCTCGAGTTGCTCGGTGCCAAGCCCACGCCTGGAATCGGCCTCGCGCTGGGCATCGACCGGATCGCAGGCGCGCTCGGGGATCGAAATGGAGCGGCGGCGGCCGCGGCGGCCACCAGACCAGTCGCCGTGGTCGTCGGCGCGGATCCGACGGGCACCGACCTTCGGCTGCGCATGGCGACCGACCTGCGTGCAGCCGGCGTCGCGGCCGGTGCCGACCTGGCGCAGCGCAAGCTGGCCCGCCAGCTGGAGAACGCAGCCCGGGATGGCGCGCACTTCGCAGTCGTCATCGGCGATGAGCTGACCGCCGGCCAGGTGCAGCTGCGCGACCTGCAGGCGGGCACGCAGCGGCTGGTCAACGTGGCCGAGCTGGCGCGCGAGCTGTTGCGCGCCCATGCCGGCCATCGCCACGGCGAGAGCTGAGTGGCGGCACAGGAGCCGGCGACCATCGAAAGAGTCGACCCGCGCCAGCTCGAGACCGACGACGAGACGTGGGACGCATTCGTGGCGGCAGCGCCGCAGGCGACTCATCTCCAGACGACTCCGTGGGCTGCGACCAAGCGGGCCAACGGCTGGCACGCACGCCGGGTGGCGGTCGCGGCCGACGGGTCGGCCCTTGGCGCGCAGATGCTCGTGCGCAGGGCGGGGAGACTTCCGTGGGCGCTGGGCTACATCGCCCGCGGCCCTGTCGGCGCCGAGCTGGGCGCAGCCGGCCTCGAGGCACTCACCGCCCGACTGCGCGAGGACGCCGGCCGCGACCGGCTGGCCTACGTGCTCTTCGAGCCCGAGGCGGAGTCGGGGTCGGGCGTCGAGAAGGACCTGGCCGGCAGGGGCTGGCAGCGCGCTCCGTCTGTCCAGCCGGAGTCGACGCGGATCGTCGACCTGACACGATCGCCAGACGAGCTCTGGTCCGATCTCCGCGGCAAGTGGCGCCAGTACGTCACCAAGTCACGCAAGCAGGGAATACGCGTGGTCGCGGGCGATGAGGCCCGGCTGGCGGAGTTCTACCTCATCCACGCCGACGCACAACGGCGGGCGGGCGTCGTGCCGCGCGCGGAGTCCAGCTTCCGGCTGTTGTGGGACGAGCTCGCGCCGCGGGATATGGTCCGGCTGTTGATCGCCGAATCGGAGAAGTCGGGCGCGGGCGTGGCAGGGCTGCTCATCGTCTCCTGCGGCCGGCGCACGACCGAGCTGTACGGCGGATCGACGCCGGAAGGCAACATGGCGCGGGCCAACTACCTGCTCAAATGGGAGTCGATCGTGCGCAGTCGCGAGCTGGGCTTCGCCGAGTACGACATGTGGGGCCTGCCGAATCCCGGGATCGCCCATTTCAAGTCGGGCTTTGGTGGCCGCGAGGTGACCTACATCGGCGCCTGGCGGCTGGCCGTCGATCGGATCGGGACCGCCGCCCTGTCGACCGGCATCGCGCTCCGCGAGCACTACCTCCGCCTGCGCTACGGCCGAGCAGGGGCACGTGGCGGCGGGCACCAGGTCGACGCCGGCTGAGGCACCCGGTCGCCACGCTCGCCGCTACCATGACGGCCCGATGCAGACCTCCTATCGCGACCTGACCTGCGGCGACCCGCGCCCCGAGCACGAGGGGCGCGAGGTGATGCTGTCTGGCTGGGTCCACCGCCGGCGCGACCTGGGGCAGCTGATCTTCATCGACCTGCGCGACCGATACGGCCTGACGCAGGTCGTGATCGACGCCCAGCAGGCGCCCGACGCCCACCGCGCCGCGACTGACGTGCGCACCGAGTTCGTGCTCAGCATCCGGGGCAGGATCACGCGTCGCCTGGCCGGCACGGAGAACCCCAAGCTGGCCACGGGCGACGTCGAGCTGCGCGCCACCGAGGTTAGCGTGCTGTCCACCGCCCGCACGCCGCCGTTCCCGATCAACGAGCCCGACGCCGAGATCGACGAGACGCTCCGACTGCGCCACCGCTACCTCGACCTGCGGCGCGAGGCACTCAATCAACGCATCGTCACCCGCTCGAAACTGCTGCGCGCCATCTCGGAGGTGCACCACGCGCACGGGTTCGTCGAGGTCGAGACGCCGCTGCTCATCAAGTCGACGCCCGAAGGCGCGCGCGACTTCATCGTGCCCTCGCGTCTCCAGCCGGGCAACGTCTACGCCCTGCCGCAGAGCCCGCAGCAGCTCAAGCAGCTGCTCATGGTCAGCGGCTTCGACCGCTACTTCCAGATTGCGCACTGCATGCGTGACGAGGACATGCGCGCCGACCGAGGGCCGGAGTTCACCCAGCTCGACCTTGAGATGAGCTTCGTCACCGAGGAGGACGTGCGGGCCTTCGTCGAGCTGATGGTCATCGAGGTCACGCGCAGCGTGGTGCCCGAGCGGCCCATCGCGGCCGTGCCATTCCCGCGCTTCACGTACCGCGAGGCGATCAACCGCTACGGCTCGGACAAGCCGGACATCCGTTTCGGCATGGAGCTGCGCGACGTCGGGCCGGTCGTGGAGGGCAGCGGCTTCCGCGTCTTCGACGAGACGCTGGCGGCGGGCGGCCGGGTGTTTGCGGTGGCCGCACCCGGAATGGCCGGCGCGTCGCGCTCGCAGGTCGACGAGCTGACCGAGGTCGCCCGCCGCGCCGGCGCCAGGGGCCTGGTCCACTTGTCGATCGACCAGACCGGCGCAGTGAGCTCGCCCATCGTGAAGTTCCTGGGTGAAGGCCGGGCCGAGCAGCTGGTCGAGGCCGCTGGTGGCGTGCCGGGCGATCTCGTCCTCGCGGTGGCGGACAGGGACATCGTCGCCCAAGAGGCGCTCGGCCGGCTGCGCGTCGAGCTCGGCGAACGGCTCGACCTGGTGGCCGACAAGAGCCAGCTGTCGTACGTCTGGGTCAACGAGTTCCCGCTGTTCGAGTGGGACGAGGAGAACGGACGCTGGCACGCCACCCACAACCCGTTCAGCGGCGTGCTGCCAGAGGACGAGGAGCTGCTGGTCACCGCCTCGGGCGACCTCGCGCGGCCCGGTCCGGAAGATCCCTGCGGCCGTGCCC
>Ga0299913_10004952_pt1 | contig 11289 bp, 10 predicted proteins | sample RVTome_9_FD_201360 | JGI IMG/M metagenome (GOLD analysis project Ga0299913, IMG submission 201360) | Soil microbial communities from uranium-contaminated site in the Upper Colorado River Basin, Wyoming, United States - RVT155D38 (version 2) ... | reverse complement strand
GCCACCTCGATCTTTGGGTGCACGCGGCCCTCTCGACAGGAGCGTTCCCATGTTGTCCCTCCGTCTGCTTTCCCTCATGATCGGTGCCTCGTTGACCTGCCCGATCACCGGCCTCATGGCCCAGGACACGGCAAGCGTCCGACAAGTGGATGATTCCATGGCGCAGGGCTATGCGCCGCCCGGGGCAGCGGGGGCGGCGCATAGAACCGTCGTTGACCGGCTCGGCTTCATCGATGTGCTCCCAGCCCGCAGCGTGAGCCGCATTCGCGCCGATCTGGACGACGCCAGATCCGACGAGCGTGAGGCCGATGCCGAGCGGGCACGTCACAACGGCGAGAGGGAGCGCACCAAGGCGATGGTCGAAGTCAAGAAGCGCGAGATCTCGACCATCGACGCCAGGCGCAAGTTGGCAGAGAAGAGCAAGCAGGAGGCGGAGAAGGTGACGCTGCAAGCGGAGAAAAAGGACGTCGAGCGGTACAAGGCCTTCCTGGAGCGTCGCGCGCAGCTGCACGAGGCGGAGGCGGATCGCTCCGAGGCCGCCAAGTCCCTGGCCCAGGCCACCCGGCGCATGCTGGAGCTGGAGCTGCAGCTGACCACCCGACGAGAGGAGCGGGCCCGCACCGCAGGGCTGGACCCGGTTGCGACCAGACGGCACGATGCGGTCATCGGCGAGCTGGAGACCCGGGTGCTCGATGCCGACCGAAAGCGTGCGGAAGCGCAGAAGCGGCTCGCCGACAAGGACGTCAATCTCGCGCGGCGGCGCACGGAACTGCACAGGGCGCAGTCGGCGGTAGCGAGAGGTGGTGGACAGGGGAGATGAAGATACGGAGCCCCCTTGCCACTCGGGGAACCTGGCAAGGGGGTCACTCGGAGCGCTAGCTCACCGTCTCCAGCGCCGGCACCGCCGGAAAATCCACCTCGGTGCCGCTCGTCAGGTTGAAGTAGTTCGTGAAGACGTTGAGTGCCACGTGGGCCACCACCTCGGCGATCTCGGGATCCGTGAGACCCCGCGCCCGGTACCCGTTCACCACGGACTCCGCGAGCCGGCCGCGCGTTGCCACGAGCTCCAGCGCCAGCTCGAGCAGCGCCGCCGTCTTCTCCTCCGACGACCGCCCTTGCCGACTCTCCAGGGTCTGCTCGTCGGAGAGCCCTGCCCTCTTCCCGATGTAGCTGTGCGCCGCGAGGCAATAATCACACGAGTTCGCCTCGGCCACGGCGAGCGCGATCTGCTCCCGCTGCCTGGCGGTGAGCGCCCCCCTGCTCAGCGCGGCGTTGAGGGCCAGGTAGCCATCCAGCACCGCCGGCGACACCGCCATCGTGGCCATCATGTTGGGTATGACCCCGAGCGACTTCTGGACACCTTCGAGCAGCTGGCGGGCCTTCGGCCCGGCGTCCTCGCGGGAGACGGCGGCAATGGTCTGCATGGGCGTGCTCCCCTGTCTTTCAGTGGTTCCATGGTTGTAGGCCGCCCCCTGGCGGCCGCTGTCTCTACAAGTCGGAGCGCCATGAAAGAGTTCGCGCCGGAGCCCTCAGCCCCGGTGGCACCATCGTTCGAGGAGGCGACGCTGCCCCTGTTGCCCCGGCTCCAACGGTACGCCTATCGTCTGACCGGCAGTCCGTCCGACGGCGATGACCTGGTGCAGACGGCCTACCTGAACGCCCTCAAGAGCTGGCACACCTTCAAGCCGGGCACCGATCCGGCGCGGTGGCTGTTCACCATCCTCCGGCATGCGTTCTACCGAGCGCACCGTCCCACCGCTTGGGCGCTGAGCCTAGACGAGCCCGAAGCCGAGAGCCTTGCCGGGACCTTGTACCTCCGAGGGGAGCTCGAGCGCGGCGGCGCGCGCTGGGACGAGATCGCCGACCTGGGGCCCGCGCTGGACGGAGCGATCGCCGCCCTTCCGGACGACTTGCGGTTGCTCGTGCTACTGGTGGATGTTGAGGGGTACACCTACGAGGAAGCGGCAGGAAAGGTCGGCGTCCCGATCGGGACCGTGCGCTCCCGCCTCTACCGCGCGCGGCGGGTACTCCAGGAGCGCCTGATCCGCCACGCGCACGACCTCGGGATCACCAGGGAAGGCGCGCGATGAGCGAGGCCGCCGTGAAGCCGATCGACTGCATGGAAGCCGCGCGCCGGCTGTGGGCCTATCTCGACGGCGAGCTCGACGCCCCGTCGGCGGCGGAGGTGGAGCGGCACCTGGGGGAATGTGCGAGGTGCCGCGAAGTCACCCGGACACAGCGCCGCTTCCTGGGCCTCCTCGGCGACCTCTCCACGGACGCGCCCGGCGCTGTCGATCTTCGCGTCCGCGTCGAAGCAGCGCTCCGGAGCGCTGGCGTCCCGCGCCCGCCCGACGATTCCTGACGGCCGCCTGGTCCGGCCTCAGCCGGACCGCTGCGCGGCGCGGTCCAGTGCCCCCAGCACGAATTCCGACAGGTCCGCCGCTCCCCGGTCCACCGGCAGGCCCGCGCCCTCCCATTCGGGCAAGCCCCCGGGCAGGTCCAGCACTCCCGTAATCCCCCGCGCGTCCAGCAGCCCGGCGGCGATCGCCGAGCGGGTTCCGCCCTGACAGTGCACCACGACCGGACCGCCTTGCGGCAGCTCGGCCAGGCGGTCGGCGACCTCGCCCGCAGGAATGTTCAGCGCTCCGGGAATATGTCCCGACTCCCACTCGGCGCGGCTTCGCACGTCCACCACGGCGGCCGTGCCCGAGTCCAGTCGGGCGGCGAGATCGGACGCCGTGATCCTCCCGATCGTCGCGAGCGCGCGACCGGATCGGGTCCACGCCCCGAGCGCCTCGACGCCGAAGCACCCGGCCACGCGGTCGAGCCCGATCATCGCGAGGTCGCGGAGCGCGAGCTCCGCCTGGCGTCCGTCCGCCTTCGCGGAGAGCAGATGGAGGTCGCGGTCGTAGGGCAGGACCCATCCCGCCCAGGTGGTGAACGCGTTGTTGAACGGCAGATTGATCGTGCCCGGAACGTGGCCGCTGGCGTACTCCGCCGCCGTGCGCGTGTCGATCACCAGGCCGCCGCGGTCGAGCACGTCCAGGATCTGCTCCGGGGGGAGGGCGACGGGTCGCGGGGGCCCGCCCAGCAGGCGGGGCCCCTCCCGGTTGATCCGCTTCATCGTGCCGAAGTACTTCGGCGGATCGGGCTGCCCCGCGAGCACGAGCCGCACGAACTCGGCCTCGTCGGCGACCCCGAAGGCCCAGTTGAAGCGCCGCTCGTACCCGACGGTGCTCTGGGGGATGGCGCTCAGCCCCTTGCCGCAGGCGGAGCCCGCGCCGTGACCCGGCCAGATCTGGAGCCAGTCCGGCTGCTGCTTGAAGCGCTGGAGGCTCCGGAAGAGCGTCCCCGCCGCCGCCTCCATCGTGCCCCCGACGCCGGCCGCGCGCTCCAGCAGATCGGGCCGGCCGACGTCGCCCACGAACACGAAATCGCCGGTCACCGCGGCGATCGGCTCGGTCGCGGCCGCGCCGTCCGTCACCAGGAACGTGAGGTGCTCCGGCGTGTGGCCGGGCGTGTGGAGCGCCGTGATGGAGACCCGGCCGACGGTGAGCCGGTCGCCGTCGCGCAGGAGGACGGCGCCGTCGGCCGCGGCGAAGGCGTAGCGCCACTCGTCGCCGCCCTCGTCGGAGAGGTAGAGCTTCGCCCCCGCCCGGGCGGCCAGCTCGCGGCTGCCGGAGGCGAAGTCGGCGTGGATGTGGGTCTCGGTGACGTGGGCGACGCGAAGGTCGAGTGAGGCGGCGAGCGCGAGATACTGCTCCACGTCGCGGTTGGCGTCGATCACCAGCGCCTCCCGCGCATCGGCGCACCCGATCAGGTAGCTCGCCTGCGCGAGCTTGGGGTCCCAGATCCGGTGGAGGAGCACTAGCGCCGGCCCGGCCGCCGGAACATCGGGCGCCGCTCCTCCTCCTCCTCGAATTCGGGGCGCTGACGCCGGGGCCCGGACTGTCTGGGTTCGGCCTTCTTCGGCTCGGGTGCCGGCGGGGGCGGAGGAGGCGCCGCCCTCCGGGGCGCGGCCGGCGGCGCCTGCTGGGCCGGCGGGCGGCGGGACACATGGAGCTGCTCGGCCGGCGCGGGCTCCTTCTGCCGCGGGTCGGTGGACGTGGCCGCGAGCAGCCCCATGGCCGACTGGGCCGCGACCTTGATGGTCTGCAGCGCCGTGTCCAGCGAGTCGCGCAGCCGGGCGTCCACCCGCGGCCCCTCCGCGGCGATCACCTCCCGCACCAGCGCCCTCGCCGTGTCGGGACCGATGGCCAGTCCGAGCTCGGCCAGCCGGTCGCAGACCATCTCGACCGTCCGGACGCTGGGCTCGTACCCGCCGATCTTCTGGGTCGTCTCGCTCATGGCATCTGCCTCCGCGTTTACATCTCGAGCGCGCGCCAGAGATACCAGCACGCGACCGAGCGGTAGGGGCGCCAGCGCTCCGCGCGGCGCTCGATGGTCACCGCGGCCGGCAGGCGCCGCGTTCCGAAGGTGAGCGCGAACCCTTTCCGGATGCCGAGATCGCTCACCGGCAGCACGTCCGCCCGCCCGAGCCGGAACATGAGCAGCATCTCCGCCGTCCAGCGGCCGACGCCCCGCACCTGGATCAGGCGCTCGACGACCTCCTCGTCGGTCATCAGCCGCACCCGTGCCATCGCGGGCACCGTGCGGTCGAGGCTCCGCTCCGCCAGGTCCCGCAGCGCCGCCGTCTTCGCCGCCGAGAGGCCGGCGGCGCGGAGCCGCTCCGGCGGGGTGGCCAGGAGGTCTCGCGGGGTGGGGAACCGCTTCGGGGCGTACAGCGCCCGGACCCGGCCCAGGATCGTCGCGGCCGCGCTGCCGGAGAGCTGCTGGTAGACGATCGCGCGGGCGATGGCGGCGAAGAGGCTCTGGGTCGGCTGGGGCCGGAGCCGGTAGGGGCCCACGCGGGCGATCAGCGCGCCGAGCGTGGGGTCGGAGTCCGCGAGGTGCCGGCACGCCAGGGCGGGATCGTAGTCCAGCCCCGAGGTGGCGAGCGGTCGGGCGGTCATGGCCTCAAAGATAACGCCGGCGTGGGGTGGACGCCCCGATCAGGACCGTGGCGGCGAGCACCAGCAGCGAGCCGGTGAGCTGCCACGCCGAGGGCCGGTCAGGGAAGAGCGGCAGGGCGAGCAGGTAGGTGAACACGACGCCCAGGCTGCTGAGCGCCGTCACCGGGGCCGCGCGGTGGAGCGAGTACGCCCGGGTCATCGCCAGCTGGGCTCCCCCGCCGCCCAGCCCGGCGCCGAGCAGGTAGAGCCCGCTCCGGGCGTCGGGCCAGGCCCATGAGGGAAGCGAGAGCGCGAGCATCGTGGCCAGGGCGACCAGCGAGAAGTGGAGCACCACGGCCTCGTGGCTCTCGCCCGGCCCGATGCGCCGGAGCCAGATCATCGCGAGCGCGTAGAAGAACGCGCCCGCCGTCGCCACGGCCGCTACCGGCGCCGCGATGGCGAACGAGGGGCGCACCAGCAGCGCGATGCCGGCGAAGGCCGCCGCCACCGCGAGCCACAGGCGGCGGCCCACCCGCTCGTCGAGCAGCGGTCCCGAGAGCGCGGCGACGAAGATCGGCGCGGTGGCGCCCAGCGTCGCCGCGTCCCCCACGGCGACGCTGGGCGAGGCGAGCGCGTAGAAGGCGCCGAGCGCCGCCAGCGTGCCGTAGATGCTGCGACGCCAGGTGCCGGCGCGGTCGGTGACCCGAAGCGAGACTCCCCGGGCATACGCCAGGGCGACCGCGATGCCGGCGCCGACCAGAAACCGCGCGGCCGCGATCTCGGGCCAGGGGACGTGGCGCGAGCCGAGCCGGGTGAAGACGTTCATCGTGGCGAAGCAGAGCTGGGCGACCACCATCCATCCCAGCCCGCGGAGTGCGGAGCCGCCGCGCACGGGAGTCCTTTCGAATGCGACGGGGAAAGCTAGCGCGTCGCGGCGTCCTTGACGGGGCCGAGGGCCCGCGTTCGCTTTGGCCGATGCACCCCGACGAATTCCGGCGCCACGCGCACGAGCTGGTGGACTGGATGGCGGACTACCTGCGCGACGTGGGCGAGCTGCCGGTCACCCCCCGGGTGGCCCCGGGCGACATCCGGCGCCGGCTGCCGGAGTCTCCCCCCACGGAAGGCGAGCCGTTCGCGGCGCTCTTCGAGGACTTCCGCGAGCTGATCGTGCCCGGGATGACTCACTGGAACCATCCCGGCTGGTTCGCATACTTCCCGTGCAACAACAGTCCTCCGGCCGTGCTGGGCGAGATGCTGACCGCGGCGATGGGGGCCCAGTGCATGTCATGGGCGACCTCCCCGGCGGCCACGGAGCTGGAGCAGACGGTGATGAGCTGGCTGCGCCGGATGGTGGGCCTGCCGGTGGAGTTCGTCGGCGTCATTCAGGACACCGCCTCCACCGCCACGCTGGTGGCGCTCCTCTCGGCACGGGAGCGCGCCACCGGCGGCGCGACCGGCCTGCATGGCCTGACTCGGGGCCCGGCCCTCACGGTCTACGCCTCGCACGAGGCGCACTCGTCGGTGGACAAGGGGGCGAAGCTCGCCGGCTACGGACTCGAGCACCTGCGCCGGGTCCCCACCGACATGGCGTACGCCATGGATCCGGCGGCGCTGGACCGCGCGATCGAGGACGATCTGGCCGCGGGCCTCCGGCCGGCGTGCGTCGTCGCCACCGTCGGCACGACCTCGTCCACCGCGGTGGACCCTCTCGCGGCGATCGCGGCGATCTGCCGGCGGCGCGGGGTCTGGCTGCACGTGGACGCCGCCTACGCCGGGCCGGCCGCCATCGTGCCGGAGCTGCGGGGCCAATTCGAGGGCTGGGAGCTGGCGGACAGCATCGTGCTCAACCCGCACAAGTGGCTCCTGACCAACTTCGACTGCACCGCCTACTACGTGCGCGACCGGGAAGCGCTGCTCTCCACCTTCAGTCTCACGCCGGAGTACCTCCGCACCGCGCACGACGCGGAGGTGGTGAACTACCGCGACTGGGGCATCCAGCTCGGCCGGCGGTTCCGGGCGCTCAAGCTCTGGTTCGTGATCCGGAGCTACGGGGTGGAGGGACTGCGGGCGCTGCTCCGGCGGCACGTGGCGCTGGCCGGGGAGCTCGCGGGCTGGATCGACGCCGCGCCCGACTTCGAGCGGATGGCGCCGGTGCCGTTCGGGCTGGTGTGCTTCCGCTACCGGCCCCAGGGGGCCGGGGACGAGGAGCTCGACCGGATCAACGAGCGGCTGCTCGGGGAGGTGAACGCGAGCCGGCGGGTGTTCCTGACCCACACCCGGCTGGGAGGCCGGTTCGTCCTCCGGCTGGTGGTGGGGCAGCGGGCCACCGAGCGGCGGCACGTCGAGGAGGCGTGGGGCCTGGTTCGGGAGGCCGCCGGCAGGGTGTAGCGCGTCAGCCGGCGAGCGCGTGCGCCGCGGGCAGGAGCAAGGGGCGGAGGTAGCGGCCGGTGTGGGAGGCCTCGCACTCGGCGACGTCCTCCGGCACGCCCTGCGCGACGAGGCGGCCCCCGCCATCGCCCGCCTCGGGGCCGAGGTCCACGACCCAGTCCGCCCGCTTGATCACGTCGAGGTGATGCTCGATCACCACCACCGTGTGCCCCGCATCCACCAGGCGGTCGAGCACCTGGATCAGCACCCGGACATCGTCCAGGTGGAGCCCGGTGGTCGGCTCGTCGAGGATGTAGAGCTTCCGGCCCTCGCGCTTGCCGGCCTGGATCAGCTCGCGCCCGATCTTGAGCCGCTGCGCCTCGCCGCCGGAGAGGGTGGTCGCCGGCTGGCCCAGGCGCAGGTAGCCCAGACCCACCTGCTGCAGGTGCCACAGCGCGGTCCCGAGCCTGGGCTGATGGCGGAACCGGCCGATCGCCTCCTCCACCGTCCACTGGAGGACCTCGCGGATCGACTGACCCTGGATCCGCACGTCGAGCACCTCGCGCTGGTAGCGACTGCCGCCGCAGGCCTCGCAGGGGACGAAGACGTCGGCCAGGAAGACCATCTCGACCTGGACGTGGCCCGCCCCCTCGCACTCCTCGCACCGCCCGCCCGGCATGTTGAAGGAGAAGGTGCTCGCGGAGTACTTCCGCTGCCGCGCCAGCGGCTGGGCGGCGAAGAGCTCCCGGATCTCGTCGAACGCCTTGATGTAGGTGACGGGATTGGAGCGGGGCGACCGGCCGATGGGCGACTGGTCGATCAGCAGCACGTCCTTGAGGAACTCCCAGCCGCTCATCTCCTCCACCATGCCGACGGCCTCGCCCAGGTGCGACTTGGCGGAATGCCCCCCGCGGAGTCTGCTCTCGAGATTCCGGTAGATCACCTCGTGCAGCAGGGTGCTCTTGCCGGAGCCCGAGACCCCGGTGACTGCGGTGAGCGCGCCGAGCGGGATGTCCACGTCCACGCCGCGCAGGTTGTGCAGCGTCGCGCCGCGGACCTTGAGCCAGAGCGGGCCGGCCGGCCGGCGGAGGCTGGGCACCGCGATCCGTTTCTGGCCGGTCAGGTACTGGCCGGTGAGCGACTGCGTGGCGGCGGCGACCGGCCCCGCGTGGACCACGTGCCCGCCCCGCTCGCCGGAGCCGGGCCCCAGCTCGAGCATGAAGTCGGCCTGCTGGATGGCCGCCAGGTCGTGCTCGACGACCACCACGGTGTTGCCGCCGTCCCGGAGCCGCCGGAGCAGCGCGAGCAGCCGGTCCGTGTCCCGCGGGTGGAGACCGACCGAGGGCTCGTCCAGCACGTACAGCGTGTCCACCAGCCGCGCACCCAGGGCGTTGGAGAGGGAGATCCGCTGCGCCTCGCCACCGGAGAGCGTGCGGGTCTGGCGATCGAGCGAGAGGTAGCCGAGCCCCACGTCGCGCAGGAAGCCGAGCCGCGCGTCGAGCTGCTCCAGGATCAGGTGACCGACCTCGCGGTCGAACGGGGTGAGGTCCAGTGCGGCGAGCCACCGGTGAATTCCGTCCACCGATCGCGCGGCCACCCGGGCGATGGTCTCACCCCCGATCCGCACCGCGAGCGCGTCGGCGTTGAGCCGGGCGCCGCCGCAGTCCCCGCAGGTCTTCGCCAGCTGGTACTGCCGGAGGAACACCCGGATGTACTGCTTGTAGCGCTTCTCCTCGAGATCCTTGAGGAAGGGGAAGATGCCCACATAGCGGCCCCGGCGGCCGTAGAGCAGCTCGCGGCGGTGGGAGGCCTTGAGCCTGCACCACGGCTTGCGGGGGTCGGCGCCGAGGCCCCGCGCGTGGTCCAGCAGGATTCGCCGGCGGCTCTCGTAGCGGGGCTTGGTCCATGGATCGATGGCCCCCTCGGCGAGGCTGCGCCCGGGATCGGGAACGACCAGCGACTCGTCGTACTCCAGGACGGCGCCGAAGCCGTTGCAGGCGGCGCAGGCCCCGCGCGGGTTGTTGAAGGAGAAGAGGGCCGGCGTCACCATCGCGGCGGGCGTGTCGCAGGCGCTGCAGGAGGGCCAGCGGGTGAAGCGAAGCCGGCCGCCGTCGTGGAGCGCGAGCGCCACCCCTTCGCCCTCCTGGAAGGCGACGGCGATCGCCTCCGAGAGGCGCCCCAGCGACCCCGCCGTCCCACCCAGCCGATCCACCACCACCAGGAGCTCCGCGGCGCGGGTCAGGTCGAGCCCCTCCGGCAGCTCGTCCAGGTGATATGGGGTGCCGTCGGCGATCACGCGCACGAAGCCAAGGGCGCGGAGGTTCTCGACCACGGCCGGGTGGGCCAGGCGGGCCACGGGGGGAAGGGGGAAGGCGATCTGAACCCGTGCCGCTCCGGCCGCGAACACCGCGTCGGCCGCGGATTGAGGCGTGTCCACCCGGACCGGAGCGCCGCAGGCCCGGCAGAAGCTCCGCCCGATCCGGGCCCACAGGAGCCGGAGGTGGTCGTAGATCTCGGTGGCGGTGCCGACCGTGGAGCGGCTGGAGACCACCGGGTTGCGCTGCTCGATGGCCACCGAGGGGGCGAGCCCCTCCAGCCGGTCCACCAGCGGCTTGGGCATCCGCTCCAGGAACTGCTTGGCGTAGGTGGAGAGCGACTCGATGTACCGGCGCTGGCCCTCGGCGTAGAGGGTGTCGAAGGCGAGGCTGCTCTTCCCCGAGCCGGAGGGCCCGGTGATCACCGTCAGCGCGCGGTGCGGGAGGTCTACGGTGACCCCCTGCAGGTTGTGCTGGCGAGCGTTGACGATGCGAATGACGGAGTCGGCCACCGCGGAAAAATAGTGGAGCGGCCGGGTTCGGGATAGTTTCGGGCATCGGGCGCTGCCGACACGCGGGGCGGCCCGGCTATCTTATCCTCGCCCATGGCCCGCTTGCTCACCCCGAAGTTCCTCCTCCGCGGATTCGAGATCTCGGTGCTGGCCTCCATGGCCGGGTTCGGGATCACCCTGCTGTACGGGAACGACCTGCCCGCCTTCCTGCGCGGGATCGGCCGGGTGCACTGGGGATGGGTGCTGGTGGGGGCGGCGCTGGCATCGCTCGACTGGATCGGCGGGGGGCTCCGGCTGTGGATCTGCGCCCGCGAGATCCACCCCAACCCGTCGCTCAAGGGCAGCATTCTGGCGGGCGGGATGGGTGCCTGGGCGGGCTTTCTCACCCCGCTCAACTCCGCGGCCGGCCCGATGACGATGTACACCCTCCGGCGCTACGGGGTCCCGCTGCCGGTTGCCGTCACCTCCACCTTCATCAGCTTCGTCTCCACGGTGCTCTTCTTCGCCATCGCCGGTCCGCTGGCCCTGCTGTTCGGGGCGGGCAAGGGCCTGGGGGAGCGGGGCAACGTGCTGGGCCTCTCGCTCTACGACCTCTTCCTCGGCAGCATGACCATCGTGGGCACCCTCGCCGTCCTGATGGCCCTCGTGATCTTCGCGCCGCGGCTGGTGCGCGACCTGATCCACCGGGTGGCGGAGGCGGTCGGGCGCCGGAGCCGGCGGGTGGCGATGCGGCTCGAGCGGCTGCGCGCGGGCATCGACGAGACCCACGCCAGCGTGGTGGCGTTCAACAGCCCCCGCGGGTGGCTGGCCATCTTCTGGTCCACGATCCTCTCGGCGGTGTCGCACGCCAACAAGCTGCTGGCGGGGTACGTGGCCCTCCGGGCCCTGGGGCTCCACGCGAACTTCGTGGACATCCTGCTGGTTCAGACTCTGGTGATGTTCCTCCTCTATTTCGCGCCCACGCCCGGGGCGTCCGGCATCGGCGAGGTGCTCTCCGCCGCGGTGATGTCCTCCTACGTGCCGCGGGAGCTGACCCCGCTCTACATCCTGATCTGGCGGCTCACCCTCACCTATTTCACCCTGGCCTTCGGCTTCATCGTGTTC
>Ga0299913_10004951_pt1 | contig 11291 bp, 7 predicted proteins | sample RVTome_9_FD_201360 | JGI IMG/M metagenome (GOLD analysis project Ga0299913, IMG submission 201360) | Soil microbial communities from uranium-contaminated site in the Upper Colorado River Basin, Wyoming, United States - RVT155D38 (version 2) ... | reverse complement strand
CCGGTGGCCCGAAACACTACGTACGCCGTTCCGGTGTTGCCGACGGCGAGCGGTCCCGGCTCGGTACCCCGCGGGAATGCGGCCACCAGCGTGAGCGCACCCGCGGTGCCATCGGCGTTGATGGCAACTCGATAGAGGCCCCCGGACGTTGGGGCGGCAGGATCGAAGCTCGCGCCGACCGTGAACTCGACGGCGTTCTCGTCGAGCGCAAGCCCGTACGGTCCGTCGCCGATCGTGAAGTACGTGGACTGGTGCCAGACCTCGGGCGTTTGCGCACCAGGCCGAAGTCGCCACACCGTGTCCTGGCTGGGGTCGGTCACGAACAGGTCGCCTTGGACGTTGTACGCGGCGGCGACGGGGAATGGCGCACGGTCCTCGGCGCCCTGTTGGCACGGGCTCGCGCCGAGGGAGATGAGGCACGCGGGAAGGTCAGGGATGTCCGCCAACAGACGCTGCGCCCCGGACGTCATGTCGACGCTGAGCACGCGTGCTTGATCTGGCTCGAGAACGGCGACCGCACCGCTGACCGGATCAACGGCGGCGCCCATGAGTCCGTTGACGTGGTCAGCCGGCTGGCCGTCGATGGCGCGGTCGGCGGTCTGCGTGCCCGCGGAGTCGAAGGCAAAGACGTGTGATGCGCCGGGGTCGCCGCGGGCGGTGCCGTTGTTCGTGGTGACGTAGACCGTGCCGCCGCGCGCGACGGCCAGGCCACCGGGTGCGCCCGGATGGTTGACGCGCGCGAACGTCGTGATCGTGAGCGGCGTCGGGACGGCGCTAGGTACACCCGAGATGGCGGGAGGCAACGCCGGTGCCTCGCTCGCTCCACCGACAGGCACGACGGCGGTCGGCGCTGGTCGAGCGATCACGCCGGGTATGGCCGGAACCGCGGCGCCAACGGCCGGGGTCGCGGGGGTTTCGCTGGCCGTCTGCTCCGCTCGGGGGTTGAGCCGGTTGGTGGCCGTGGCCGAGGCAGGTCGATCGCGCAGCACCGCAGGAATTCCCGCTGCCCCGAGCACGATCGCGAGCACCAGCCCGATGACCATCGTGTAGGCCTGACCCTCGGTGACGTTCAGCCGGCGGAGGCGGTCGGTCATGGCGCCAGCCCCCGGGCACGAAGTGGCGACCGGCGCCGCGGTGGTCCGCCTGATGCGACTTGCCCGCTGCGGGCGATGGCGCGCTCGTCCGTGCCGAGATACGCCGTGATCACCGCCGGGTCGCTCCGGACATCCGCGGGCAGTCCTTCCGCGATGCACCGCCCCGCGGCCAGGCAGTACACGCGGTCGGAGATGCTCATCACCAGCGGAATGTCGTGCTCGATCAACACGATCGTCGCTCCGAGCTCGGCTTGGATCCGCTTGATCAGCGGACCGAAGGCCTCGGTCTCGCGCTGGGCGACGCCCGCGGTCGGCTCGTCGAGGAGCAGCACGGACGAGTTCTGCGCGAGAAGACACGCCATCTCGACGATGCGCCGCGTACCGGTGGACAGGGTGACGACGAACGCGTCGGCGTAGCGGCCCAGCCCGAGGAAGTCGATGCAGTCGGCGGCCTCGCTCGTCTTCCGCCGTTCGGCGCGGCGTGACGGGGGCAGGCTCAGCAGCGACGGCACGAGCTCACTGCGCTCGTGCGTCTCGAGCGCGATCTTCACTGTCTCGCGCACGGTGAGGTCGCTGAACAGCCGGGCGTCCTGGAACACGCGGCCGAGGCCCTGACCCGCCCGCTCGTGCGCAGACAAGCGCGTCACGTCGGTGCCGGCGATGACGATGCTCCCGTCCTCGATGGGCACGAACCCGCTGACCGCGTTGAGGAGCGTCGACTTTCCTGCGCCGTTCGAGCCGATGAGCCCAACTACCTCGCCGCGTTCGGCGGTGACGCTCACGCCATCGAGCGCAAGGCGGCCGCCGAACCGCACGCTGATGTCCGTCGCTGCCAGCGCGGGCGACGACGGATCGTTGACGTCGATATTGGCACCGGGCCGGGCCGGAAGTTCGCGCACGGCGACGCCGACCGGCTCGACAGCAGGCGCGAGCGGCAGGCGGCGGGCCGCCAGCCCGAGCAGTGCGTCGCGGGTCCGGTGCACGACCTCGATGAGGCCGCCCGGCAGGTAGAGCAACAGGATCAGCAAACCGATGCCACTGCTCAGCAGCGCGACCGTCGGCGAGTCGCCCCACAGAGCGGGGAGTCCGACGACGTAGACCGCGCCGAGGATGGCGCCCGGCACCGACCCGAGCCCTCCGATGACGACCATGGCGACGATCTGCAAGGACAGCTGAGGCCCGAACGTGGTGGTGCCCACCTGGATGTCGAGCCCGGCGAGCAAGCCGCCCGCGAGCGCGGCCAGCCCGCCGCCGAGAGCGAACGCGGTGAGCTTCGAGATCGTCGGCGACACCGCGAACGATGACGACGCGTTCTCGTTGTCGCGGACCGCGATGAGCGTGCGCCCGATACCTGTTGTGCGCAGGTGGCCCACCATCACGGCACAGAGGACCGTGACCGCAAGACAGAGGTAGTAGTAGTTGCGCTCCGGGCTCAGATCGAACACGCCGAACAGCTCGGCGCGCGGCAGGATCAAGACGCCCTGGCCGCCGGTCAGGAGATCGAGGCTGAACGCCCAGTTCGAGGCCGCGACCGCGAACGCGAGGGTGGTGACCGCGAGGAACACACCGCGCACGCGCAACGCCGGGAAGCCGACGGCGAGCGCGACGAACACGCCCGCGACCGTGGCGTAGGCCACGGCCACCGGAAAACTCATCCCGCGGTTCACGAGCGACGACGCGGTGATCGCTCCGAGCCCGACGAAGGCGAACTGGCCCAGGCTGAGCTGGCCGGCCCAGCCCGACAGGACGGTCACCGACAGACCCACGATGGCGAAGATCAACACGCGCGACAGCAGGTACGTGCGGCTGGCGCTGGTGACGATCAGCGGTAGTGCAACGGCCAGCGCGAGCGCGGCGCCACCGGTGAGGAGCCCGAGTCGCCGCACCCACCACAGCTCTCGCATCCGCTCGGGGATGGCGGCGACGCGCGGGGTGAGCGACCACCCTCCCTCGTCCTGCCCCGCGCGGTTGGCTCGGACGAACACCAACACGAGTACGACCACGAAGAGCACGGCGTCGACGACCCCGGTGATCCGCGGCACGTTGACGAACAGAATCGCTTCGACGACGCCGATGGCGACGCCGCCGACGAGCGCCCACGTCACCGACGTCAGACCGCCGAACAGTCCGGCGGCGAGCGCCCTCAGGAGCAAGCTCGGTCCGAGGGCCTGCGACGGGACGCCGACGATCGTGCCCCGCACGGGATTGATCAGCACAGCGGTCAACGTCGACAGCACTCCGGCAATGACCCAGACGAGCGTCGACACCCGCTTCGTCGAGATCCCCGACAGCTCGGCGCGATCGGGGTTGACCGCGGCGGCGCGGATGGCGATCCCGTAGGGCGTGCGGTTCAGGAAGAGCACGAGGCCGACGATGCACGCCGGCACGAAGGCGATGATCATGAAGTGCTCGCTCGACAGGTTGAGTGAGCCCACCTGCAGCGTGCGGTCGATCGGCGACGGGTAGCGCTGGTGGTGTTCGATGTCGGGCAAGAGCAGTTGAGCGACGAGCGCGAGCTGTGACACGCCGATCGTCGCGACCATCAGAATCACGCGTGGTGCCTTGAACAGGCGCCGCACGATGCCCAGTTCGATCCCCGCGCCGATCACGCCACCGAGCACGAGCACGAGCGGGAGCGCGATGAAGAAGTTCCAGTGCTGGTCGAGCACCAACTTGGCGAGCACCGCCGCGCCGAACGCACCGATCTCACCGTGGGCGAAGTTGATGACACGCGTCGCCCGGTACACGAGCACCAGCCCCGCCGCGAGCACGGCGTAGGTGAGCCCGGTGAGCATTCCGATGGTGACGACCTCGAGGGTGACGTCCCACCCTCCGACGGTGACGGCGACGATGGGAGCGAGCGACATCAGCCGCCCTCGCCGCCGAGGAACACCGCGCGAACCAGGTCGTCGCGCTCGAGCAACTCGGCGGCGGGTCCCTCGAAGCGCACCTCGCCTTTCTCCATGAACACGGCCCGGTCGGCGACGGCCAGCGCGACGTTGATCGATTGCTCGACGATCACCATCGTCAGCCCGGACGCCTTCAGCCGCTCGACGATCGCCAGCAGCTGCTCGACGACCACAGGGGCGAGCCCGAGGCTGAGCTCGTCGATCAGGAGGATCTGAGGATCGAGCAGAAGGCCGGCGGCGAGTCCGAGCATCTGTTGCTCACCGCCCGACAGCGTTTCGGCCGGTTGGTCGAGACGTTCGGCGAGGACGGGGAACAGTTCGAGGACCGCGTCGACGCGCTCGCTGAGCTGCTGCTTGTCCCAGATGAACGTGTACGCGCCGGCCAGGAGGTTCTCCGCGACCGAGAGGGTCGGGAAGATCGCGCTGCCCCCGGGTACCTGCACGATGCCGAGGCGCACGCGCGTGCCCGGGTCGGCGAAGGTCACCGTGCGACCCGCGAGGCGCACGACCCCCCGGTCCGCGAAGCCGAGCCCGCTGATCGCTCGCAGCAACGTCGACTTCCCCGCGCCGTTCGTGCCGAGCAGGGCGAGCACCTCGCCCTGGCGGACGTCGAGGTTCACGTCGAAGAGCACCTGCACCGGCCCGTAGGAGTAATCGAGGTGCCGGATCTGGAGCATGGGCACGTCGGCACCCGAGGCCATGCGCGCTCGCTCGTCGCGTTCCTCCACGAGCTCGCCCGCGGCCGATGCCATGTCCTGGCGTACGAACTTGGCGCCGTAGGCGATGAGCGCGCCGCCGACCATCGCAGCCGGCGGCGTCACGATGACGAGCGCGGTGCGATCGCCGAGTGAGCTGGCGAGTGCGCCGACGAGCAGCGCGCCACCGAGCCCGCCGATCAGCGACAGGTACAACCCGATGGTGGCGAAGCCCATCGAACGGAGCCGGTAGGGCGTCACTGCGGCCACCAGACCGGTGAGCGGTACGAACGCGCCGAACACCACCGCAGACCCGATGGCGCTCATGGCGGTGTACAGCGCGACGTTGGGCATGTACATCGACAGGGGCACGAGCAATCCGAAGGCGGCGACGAGCGCGCCGCTCAGGCGCACCGCGCTCTCCGGCGCACGGCGGAAAAGGCGGTCGCCGGCGGTGCCTCCGACGGCCACGCCCACGAGGCCGCCGAGCGCGCCGATGCTGCCGACAAGGCCTCGGCCTCCCGGGCCGAGGTCGAAGTGCCGTTCGAGGAAGAGGTTGAAGTAGATCGGCGCGGTGACGAAGGCCAGGCCAAGCGCGCCGAGCGCGCACAGGAAGAAGTAGAAGGTCTTGATCTTCTTCAGGCGCGCGAACGCGGCCGCGATCGGAATCCGCAGCTCGCCTTCGTCGGACATCTCCTCACCGAGCACCGACTGCATCTCGTTTCGACCGCGCTTCGGCTCGGGCAACCCGAACGCCACCAGCGCGAGCAGACCCGCGGGGATCGAGAACGCAACGAACGCCCAACGCCAGCCGGAACTTCCACCGGCGACCGCGGCGATCGCTCCCGCCAGCGCGGGACCGATGACGAGACCGACCGGTTGCGCGGCCCGATGCAGCGCGTAGACCCGATTGCGGCCCTCGATCGGGTAGGCGTCCGCCAGCAGCGCGCTGTGCACCGGCTGCTCATTGGCCTTGCCGAGGCCTGCCGCGCCCCACGCAATGATCAGCTGCCACACCGCGTGCGCCGCCGCGGTCAGCATCACGAAAGCCGCCCAGGCGAGCGAGCACAGGCCGACCAGCGACGTGCGGCGCGTCCGATCGCCTAGGTAGCCGAGCGGGATTGCCGCCGCGAAGACCACGAGCCCGCCCAGCGCGCCGACCACGCCGAGCGCGAGGTCGGACATGTGAAGCGACTTCTGGATGTCAGGACCGAGCACCGCGAAGGCAGAGTTGCTGAGGTTGTCGACGAGGACGAGCCCACCCAGCACGCCGATCATCGACACCCCGCCGGCCCCGATGATCTCGCGCATCGAGACGTCGTCCGTCCCCACCCCGGGGAGCAGATCGTCGGCGATGAGCGGCGCCTCGACCGACGCCGACTGCGCCTCGTGCCGGCGCGCTTCCTCGTCGAGCACGGCGGCCGCCAGCGCGGCTGGGTCGTCGCGCGGACGCCCATCGATGTTGCTCCCCAGCACCACCACCCCCCACCCTATGGTTTGGGCGCGTCGACAGGGAGGTCGAAGTGACGCTGGGGATCGACGATCGGCTGGTCGCCGCGGAGTTCTGGCGCAATCCGTATCCGCTGCTCGAGCGGCTCCGGCGGGAAGCACCCGTCTGGCAGCTCCCCGGCGAGGCCGCCTTCCTCGTGTCGACGTGGGCCCTCGTTGCCGAGGCCACCCGCCGGGTCGAGGACTTCTCGAACCACTTCCGCCACACGATCTTCAGCCACGAGGACGGCACGCTCGGCGTGCTCGAGACCGGGGCAATGGGGCCCGACGTGTTCGCGGGCGAGGATCCGCCGGCGCACACCGAGCAGCGCAAGATCTTCTTCGCGGAGTTGGTGCAGAAGAAGATCGACGCCATGGAGCCGTATGTCGTCGGATTGACCGACGGGTTGCTCGACGGGTTGCTCGCCAGCGACCGAGGCGATGCCGCGGTCGGGCTGGCGCACCCGCTGCCGATGCGCGTGATCGCCGAGCGCGTTCTCGGCTTTCGTGATCCCGACGTCGAGCAGATCCAGCGTTGGATGTTCACGGGTTCGAGGCTCGTCGGCGGACTACTGACGCTCGAGCAGATGGCCGCGCAGAGCGGCGAAGCCGCCGGCCTGGTGGAATGGACCGACTCGCAGCTCGATGGGGCGGTCGCGTCGCCGGGCGAGGGCGACGTTCTCAGCGCGTCGGCGGTCGCGGTGCGCGACGGGCGGCTGACCCGCGAGGAGGCCTCGTTCACGCTGATGGTGCTCGTCGGTGCGGGCGCAGAGACGACGACGAGCCTGATCGGGATCGCGATCGGGCTGCTGGCCGAGCACGGAGAGCTTCAGGACGAGCTGCGAGCGGAGCCCTCGAAGGTGCCGGCGTTCGTCGAGGAAGTGCTCCGGTACGAATCGCCGTTCCGTTACCACCCGCGCACCGCCGCACGCGCGACGGAGCTCGGCGGGGTCGCCGTCCCCGAGGGCGCGATGGTGCTGCTGTCATGGAGCTCCGCGAACCGCGACGAGACGGTCTTCGAACGCCCCGCCGAGATCAAGCTCGACCGTCGCAACGCCCACCTGCACTTCGGGTTCGGGCGGGGCATCCACCACTGCGTCGGCGCACCCTTGGCGAGGCTCGAAGCGCGGGTTGTGCTCACGAGGCTGCTGGCGCGGACGGCATCGTTCGAGCTCGATCCGGAGCGAGCGCAACGGTGGTCCGACAGCATCTGGATCCACCGTCACGAATCGCTTCCGTTGGTGATTGACCCCAACTGAAGAAGTGGTGAGGTCCGCCTACGCCGCGACGTCGCGTCGGGTGAACATCAGCGCCGCCGCGCCGACCACCATCCCCAGGTAGGCGAGGAGAATCAGCCCGGCCTCGACCGAGGTGCGCTCGAACGACGCACTCTCGAGTTGCTCACCGAAGAGCACGACGGTGGAGTTCTCGCCGATCAGCCAGCGCTGCCACTGAGGTTTCAACCCGCGCACGAGTGCCTCGAACACCGCCACGTAGCCGAAGGCGACGCCCAGCGCTGCCGCCGTGTTCCTGCCGAGCGACGCCACCGCGTAGCCGATCAAGGCTGCGCCCGCGCCGAGCGCCGACGATCGCAACACGACGCCGATGACGCCGACGAACCACTCGCTGTCGGCTCCGTCGGTCGTTCCGCGCCAGACCGCGGACGGCACCAGCGACAACCCGACAAGCGACTGCAAGACCACGCAGATGACAAACGAGACGAGGGCGACCGCCGCGACCTTGGCGAAGAAGACTCGCAGCCGGCGCGGCTCCCACGCGAGCAATGTCCCGATCGTGCCGTACCGCCAATCGGCGCCGATGAAGGTGGCGCCGGCCATCATTGCGCCGATGACCACGAAGATGGCGGTGACGCCGAGGACTCCGCCGTCGTCGTCCTCGTCGGCCGGTTGCCGCTGCTCGTCGTCGTCCTTCGGCCACAGTGCGGTCAGCTCGAACCGCTTGTCCTGCACGTAGTCCTCGACAGAGCCCACTGCGCGCTCGCACGCCTCCCGCACGTCCTCGCCAGGGGCCTTGGAAATCTCGCCGCCGTAGCCCCCTGACTGGATGCACGAACCGAGCTCGGCACTGCGATCGCGCACCGCGTCGGCTCGATCCTCCGCAGTGTTGACGCCGGCCCGCGAGTTGAGGAACACGAGCGCAGCCATGAACGCGATGAGCGCCACCGCGAGAGCGACCAGCACCCGCGTGGAGCGGCGAGCCAGGCCGCGCCGGATCTCGATGCCGACGAGCCTCATGGCGCGACGCCTGGTGCGATGTCTGCGCCGCCCGTGAGCTCGAGGAAGACCGTTTCGAGGTCGACCTCCTCCGGTCGCAACTCGGAGACGTAGATGCCGGCATCCGCGAGCGTTCTTGTGACCTCCGCGGCGCGCATCCTGTCGATCGACACGACGAGCGCGTCGTGTTCGGCACGCACCGCGAGCATGCCGGCCGCGTCGAGCACCGCGATCGCCCGTTCGACGTCGGGCACACGCGCGATGACGCCGCTGGTGCGGCCACGGGTCAGCACGTCGGCGACCGGTCCCGATGCGATCAGGCGACCCCGGGCGATGATCGCGACGCGGTCGCAGAGGTGCTGCACCTCACCCAGCAGGTGGCTCGACACGAAGACGGTACGGCCCTCGTTCCCGAGGCGGCGCAACAGCTCGCGGAACTCCTTGATGCCCGCCGGGTCGAGGCCGTTGGCCGGCTCATCGAGGATCAGCACTTCCGGGTCGCGCAACAGTGCCGCGCCGAGCCCGAGCCGCTGCCGCATGCCCAGCGAGTATCCCTTCACCTTGTCGTTGGCTCGAGCGGCCAGACCGATCAGCTCGAGCACCTCGTCGACGCGGCGTGGGCCGATGCCGGCGACGCGGCCGAGCAGTGTCAGGTTCCGGCGGCCGGAGAAGCCCGGGAAGAGCAGGGGTGTCTCGACGACGGATCCCACGCGCCCGATGACAGCAGCGAGGTCGCGCTGGCAGTCATGACCGAGCAGCCGCGCTCGCCCTGCCGAAGGCCGTACCAGCCCGAGCAGGCAGCGCACGGTCGTCGTCTTGCCCGCGCCGTTCGGGCCGAGGAAGCCGAAGACGCCACCACAAGGCACCGCGAGATCGAGGCCGTCGATCGCCATCGTCGGCTGGCCCCGGAGGCGGCGGTACTGCTTGCGCAATCCTTCTACTTCGATCACCGGAGCCGACAAGGACGGAAGCTTGCCCCAGCCGTCATGCCGCCGCGGCGATGGGGCGAACACCCCACGTTCGCCAGACGTCGGATTGGGTGATCTGTCCGATGCGCCCGGGTTCCGGTCGGCGCACCATGCGAGAGCCGTCGGCATGACGGCCATTCACCGGAAGGGGACGCAATGCCACTCATCAATGTGAAGGTCATGGAGAACGTGCTGACGGCCAACCAGAAGCAGCAGCTCGCCACCCGGTTCACCGACACGTTCGCGGAGGTGGTCGGCGAGCCGGCCCGCCCGTTGACCTGGGTGATCATCGAGGACATCCCGAGCGGTCAGCTCGTCATCGGTGGCGACTCGATCACGACCGAGGCCGTGAAGGATCTGCTGGCGACGCCGCAGCCTGTTGTGGCATCCCGGTGACCGATCAGGTGGGCAGGCTGATCGAGCTTGGGCGGGATGGCGAGGCGGCTCATCTCGCCGTCCGCGATGCTGGTGTGGCGATCGAATCGGAGGCAGCTGTGGCCGGACCGTTGGAGCAGTTCGACGTGCTCATCCCGGCGTTCATGCGATTGGCGCGCGACGACCGCGAAGGCTTTCTCGAGCTCCGGACCCCGTGTGAGGGGTGGGTCGTCCGCGACCTGCTCGCTCACGCCAACGGAGGCGCTCGCATGTTCGCGGCGGTCTTCGAGGGACGAGCTGTTCGCGAGCGTGAGCTCGGTGACCACCCAGCAGACACGGCCGGAGAGGCTTTGGCCGAGTTCGACAAGGCGATACGCGGCCCTGGCGCCCTCGAACAGATCGTGGAGACGCCGTTCGGAGAGATGCCGGGTGAGGTGTTCGCCCGTATCGCCGCGCTCGACCTGCTCATGCATACGTGGGACATCTCCCAAGCGTCCGGTCAGGAGCCCACGGTGCCGGACGAGATCGTGCGCGCGATCGACGAGTTCGCTCGCCAGGCAATCACGGACGAGATGCGGACGCCGGGGTTGTTCGGGCCGGAGGTCGCGCCACCGGCGAACGCCAGCAGGCTCGACGCGCTCGCGGCGTTCACCGGGCGCCGCCCGTGACTGGTGGGCCTGCGCTCGCGTTCGAGGCGCTGGCCCGACACGACTGGGTGACCGCATTCGAGCAGTTGCAATCGGCGGGCGCGGATCAGCTCGACGCCAACGAGCTGGACGCGCTCGCCGAAGCGTCATGGTGGACGAGTCGTATCGACGCCTGCATCGAGGCCCGCAGCGCGGCGTATCACGCCTATCAGTCGGGTGGCGACCCTCGCCGGGCGGGCCAGTGCGCGGTCTGGCTGTTCGAGCATCACTGCTTCAAGGGGCAGCCCTCGATCGCCGGCGCGTGGCTCGAACGTGCGCGGCGAGCGCTCGACAACGAGCGCGACTGCGTCGAGTACGGCAACCTGCTCCTGAGCGAGGCCGAGCGGCTGCATTCGTCCGGTGAACTCGAACGAGCGACCGCAAACGCGTCCGAGGCGATCGACTTGGCCCGCCGGCTCGGCAGCGACGAGCTCGAGGCACTGGCGTTGCAGACCGCGGGACGGTTGGCGATCGACCAAGGCCGGGCAGTGGACGGGCTGAAGAAGCTCGACGAATCGATGCTCTTCGCCCTCGAAGGGCGGCTGAGCCCGTACGCGACGGGCAAGGTGTACTGCAGCCTCATCAGCGCCTGCGATCAGATCGGCGATCTGTCCCGGGCGGCGGAGTGGACGCAAGCGACGGCGCAGTGGTCGGAGCGACACCCGTCCGCCGTTTTTCCTGGGCTCTGTCGCGTCCACCACGCCCAGATCCTCAACTGGCGCGGCTCGTGGACGGAAGCGGTCGCAGAGGCGCACCGCGCCTGCGACGAGCTCGAGAACGTCAACGTCGGGACCGCGGCGGCGGCCTGGGCCGAGATCGGTGAGATCCTGCGGCGCATCGGC
>Ga0299913_10004950_pt1 | contig 11291 bp, 13 predicted proteins | sample RVTome_9_FD_201360 | JGI IMG/M metagenome (GOLD analysis project Ga0299913, IMG submission 201360) | Soil microbial communities from uranium-contaminated site in the Upper Colorado River Basin, Wyoming, United States - RVT155D38 (version 2) ... | reverse complement strand
CGCCACGGCCACGACTTTGTCGCCTTCCAGGGCCAGCTCGAGGTGGATCTCATCACCACAGAGTGGGTTGACTCCCTCGGCGGACGCATCGGGTGCGTCGAGATGGCCCCGGTTGCGGGGACTGCGGTAGTGGTCGAGGATCACCTCGCGGTAGAGCTCTTCGAGTGCCATCAGCTCATGCCAAACAGCTCGCCGGCCCGTCTCAATCCCACCACGAGGGCGTCGATGTCCTCTTCGGTGTTGTACACGTAGAAGCTGGCCCGGGCCGTCGCGGCGACGCCAAGCCGTCTCATCAGGGGCTTGGCGCAGTGATGTCCGGCGCGCACCGACACCCCGTTCTCGTCCAGGATCGTCGCCAGGTCGTGGGCATGGACTCCGTCCATGACCATCGAGACGACCCCGCCGCGGTCATCGAGCCCGGCCGGCCCGTAGATGGTCACTCCGGGCACGTCGCCGACCCTCTCCAGGGCGATCTCGGTCAGCTCGAGATCGTGTTGCAGGACCTTGTCCATACCGATCGACTCCAGGTAGTCGATGGCCGCGTGCAGTCCGACGGCCTCGATGATCGGGGGCGTGCCCGCCTCGAAGCGATGGGGGATCTCGGCCCAGGTGGCGTCGTGGAGGGTCACGTCCGAGATCATCTCGCCGCCACCCTCGAAAGGCTCCATCTCTTCCAGGGCGTCCATCCTGCCCCACAGGACCCCGATACCCGTCGGGCCCAGCATCTTGTGGGCTGAGAAGGCAAGGAAATCTGTGCCCAACTCCTTCACATCGACCCGGGAGTGGGGGACGAGTTGGGCCGCATCGACGACGACTCTGGCCCCGTGGCGGTGGGCGATCTCGGAGATGCGGTCGATCGGCGGCATCGTCCCGAGGACGTTGGACATGCCGGTGACAGCGACGATCTTCACGTCGGGCCCGATCATCGACTCGAAGGCGTCGATGTCGAGCCGGTAGTCGTCCCGCATCGGGATGTGTTCGAGCTTGGCGCCCACCCGCTTGGTGACCATCTGCCATGGGACCAGATTGGCGTGGTGCTCGATCTCGGTGGCGATGATCCGGTCCCCGGGCTCGAGGTTCTCGAGACCCCAGCCGAAGGCCACGGTGTTCAGCGCCGTAGTGGTGCCCCGGACGAAGACGATCTCTCTCGGATCCTGGGCGCCGATGAAACCGGCGACGCGTTCGCGCGCGGCCTCGTACGCCTCGGTGGCGGCTACGGACAACTTGTACGCCCCGCGGTGGACATTGGCGTAGGAGGTCCGGGCGAACCGGTCCATGGCCTCGAGCACGGGGATTGGCTTCTGCGACGACGCCCCCGAATCGAGGAAATGCACGCCATCCGAAAGGATCGGGAAGTCGGCCTTGAGGTAGGAGAGGTCGGTCACGGTTTGGTCAACACACTCCGGAATGAATCGTATCCCTCGTCTTCCAGTCGCCGGGCCAGCTCGGATCCACCGCTCTCCAGGATCCGGCCGTCCATGAAGATGTGCACCACATCAGGGGTGATGTAGTCGAGAAGACGCTGGTAGTGGGTGATGATCAGGAATCCTCGGTCCTCACTGGTGAGCTTGTTGACCCCGTCCGCAACGGTGCGAAGCGCATCGATGTCGAGACCGGAGTCGGTCTCATCCAGAATCGCGAGCTCCGGCTCGAGGATCGCCATCTGCAACACCTCGTTTCGCTTGCGCTCACCACCGGAGAAGCCTTCGTTGAGGTAGCGGTCGGCGAAGGAGGACTCGATGTCGAGCTCCTTCATCACATCCATCACCTTCAGCCGCAGCTCGAGGACGGTGAGCTCGGTGCTGGTCCGGTTGGAGAGCGCCTGGCGGAGAAATTGCAGCACCGACACGCCGGGAATGGCCTCAGGGTGCTGGAACGCCAGGAACATCCCCTTGGCGCCTCGCTTGTTGGCAGCCCAGTCGGAGATGTCCTCACCCTGGTACCTGATGACGCCCCGGGTGACCTGGTAGGCGGGATGGCCGAGCAGGACGTTGGCGAGGGTCGACTTGCCTGACCCGTTGGGCCCCATCAAGGCGTGGATCTCGCCCCGGTTGACCGTCAGGTCGACACCCTTGAGGATCTCGTTGCCGGTGATCGAGACATGGAGGTCTTCGATTTCGAGTAGGGGTGGGTTGCTCACCCTCCCATGGTATTTCCCCTATCCCGGTAGGGGAAATGGCCCGAGCTCAGGGATTCGCTGGTGGCTCGGCGATCGCGGCCCAGGTCGGGCCGGCGAGACGGTCGAGGTCGTCGGGAGAGATGGGGAAGACGGTGTCCGGGGTCCCGCCCGCGGCCCACACCGGGTCGTTGCGTCGCAAGGAAGGATCGGCGAACACCCTGATCGGCGTGGCATGCCCGAACGGGGGTGTCCCGCCGGCCGCGTACCCCGTGGCCTTCTTGACCTCGTCCAAGGTGGCCCGACGGGCAGAGTGCCCCCCGGCGGCGCCGGCGAGGGCCGTGGTGTCGAGGCGCATGTCGCCGGGCACAAGCGAGACCGTTGCCTCTTCCTCGCCGTCTTCGTCGATGACCACGAAGACCAGTGACTTGACGATCGCCGACACCGGGCAGCCCACGGCCCGGGCCGCGTCCTGGGCGGTCTTGGTCCCATCGGGGAAATGGCGGACGTCGAACTCGAACCCCGGTACCGAGTCGATCAGGCGCCGGCTGGCATCGGAGCCGGTCACAACGAGAGGACCTCGTCCACCATGGCGGCCATCCCGTCGAAGTCGGTCAGGTCGAGCCACTGCAGGTAGATCCTCTCGATACCCGCCTCCTCGAGAGACGCGATCTGCTCGGACAGCCGGGTCCTGGATTCGGTCTCTACCGACCCCATGGCGGTCACCTCGACGGCGCGGTCACCGGCCGCGGCGCGCATCACCGCCACTCGGGCGGCGATCGCCTCGGGATCGCCGACATAGGTGTTGTACTCGTCGGCCCGCTGCCCGGCCAGCGTCGGGGTCCGTTTCGGCCCGGATCCGCCGATGATGATCCGGATGCCCTTCGGTTTCGGCAGCACGTCGGTTTTGAGGCTGTAGTACGGGCCACGGTGCTCACGGCCCTCCTCGGAGAATGCGGTCTCGAGATAATCCAACGCGTCGGCGAAGCGTTCCCACCGTTCCGCCTGGTCCGGAAAGTGGAGCCCGAGAACATCGTGCTCGTGCTCGTTCCACCCGGTCCCGACTCCGAGGTCGAGACGGCCGTCGGACATCTGGTCGATGGTCGCGGCGTTCTTGGCGATCACCGCCGGGTGGCGAAACGTGATTGGCGTCACCAGGACGCAGAGACGGATGCTCTCGGTGTCGCGGGCAAGGCCCCCCAGCGTGGCGAAGGCATCGGTGGCGGCCATGGGCGCCCCTCGCCAGGCGAGATGGTCGCTGCGGGCGAACGAGTCGAGCTGCAACGACTCGGCATGGCGAGCGAAGCGGAGCAGGTCGTCGTAGGTGCCGCCGAGCTGGGGCTCGGTCATCAACGAGTATCTCATTCCGTCTCGAATCCTTCCTGGGACAGTGCGGAGCGCAATGGGGCGCTCTCCTCGGGCCGCACCGTAATGGTGAGAATCCCCCCGCCTCCGTGCTCGGCGTGGCGCAGCTGGAGGTCGCGCACGTCGACATGGGACTTCTCGAAGGCGTGGCCGACCCGGGCCAGCTCCCCGGGCCGATCCTGGAGGACCACTCTCACCCTCTCCAGGGAGGGCGCCATCTCGGACCGATGCCGCCGGGCCGACTCGAACTCACGACCTATCGCTTCCAGATCGGCGGTGCGGGCACTCCCGGCGATCAGCTCCATCTCCTCCACCAGGCCGCCTAGGGAGCTCGCCAGCTCGTCCGAGTTGGCGGCGAGGACATCCGGCCACCAACCGGTGTCGGCGCCCGCCACCCTGGTGAGGTCGCGGAAACTCCCTGCGATCAGATCACGGTTGACCGGATCGCGCCCGACCAGGTTGGTGAGGGCAACTGCGATCAGATGGGGCAGATGGGAGGTCTCCGCGATGGCGCGGTCGTGGTCGGCGGCGCTCATCTCGACGGGGTTGGCGCCCACCGACCTCACCAGCGACCCGAGCAACTCGACGTCCTGACGGTCGTCTGAATCTGGACAGATCACCCAGGGTGCGCCCCGGAACAGCGCCGGAGTGGCTGCCGAGGGCCCGGCATGCTCCCGGCCGGCGAGGGGATGACCGCCGACGAATCGCATCCCGGGAGGCACTGCATCGAGGATGGGGCGCTTCACGCTGGTCACGTCGGTGACCAGGGCTGAGGTCGAGATCGCCTCGAGATGCTCGATGTTGGCGCGCAACGGCCCGGCCAGGAACAAGACGTCGACATCCTCCCCGGCAACCTCCTCGGCACTTTCGACCTCGTTGACGGCGCCGAGGCCCGCCGCAGCCTCGAGAGAGGAGGCATCGCGGTCCCAGCCGAGGGTGTCCCAGCCCTGTTCCCGCAACGCCAGCCCGATCGATGCTCCGATCAACCCGGTCCCGATGATGCCTGCCCGGCTCATCGTGGCGCGTACGCATCGAGGACGATGTCGAATTGCTCGGGGCCGACCGCAAACATCTGTAGGTAGAGCCGCTGGCAGCCCGCCTCCTCCAGGGCGGCGGCCATCTCCGCCGGTTGCGAGCCAAAGCCGTGGGGAAACTCGCGCTCGCGGTAGGTCTCCTCGATACGGTCCGGGGACACGCCGGTGAGCTCGGCCACCTCCTTCAGGATCCTCCGATAGTCGGACTCCTCCCGGGCCGCCACCGCAGGTCCGGCCGCGGTCAGACTGATCTCGTCGGGCTGTCTTCCCGCGCTCTCGGCGGCGGCGGCCGCAGTTTGCGCCTTGGCGCTGTATTCACGGGGGCCGCAGACGTAGATGTTGTACTCATCGGCGTACATCCCGGCCAGCCGGGGCGTCTTGGTGTCACCGGTGCCCCCGACCACCAGGCGGAGATTCTTGGGATTCGGTCCGGGATCGAAGTCGGCGAGGCGGTAATGCTCGCCATGAAATGGCCTGGCCTCGTCGGACAGAGCCGCCCTGATGTATTGGAGCGCTTCCTCGGTCATCTCGTAGCGGGTGCTCAGGTCGGGATAGTCGAAACCAAACAATTCGAACTCCTGGTCGAACCAACCGGCGCCGATCCCCAGCGAGAACCTGCCGTTGGAGACCTCGTCGAGAGTGACCCCCATCTTGTAGAGGACTGCGGGATGGCGGAAGTTCACCGCGGTCACGAGGCTCACCAGCTCGATTCGGTCGGTCTCCCGGGCCAGGGCGGCGAGGTGGACGAGATGGTCCCACGCCGGCTTGCTGGTGTCGCCACGCTGCAAGTAATGGTCCGGCATGGCGAATGCCGCCAACCCGGCATGCTCTGCCCACTTGGCGGAGCGGAGGGCGTCCTCGAAGTCTCCCCGGAACTGGATGGCGAATTCCATCGGGGCAGGTTAGGGCGCGTGCTGGTCCGACAGCCCGGGAGCCGTGACGTCGGCGGCAAGGGCCCGGGCATGAGTGGCGACGTCGAACCCGGGAGCCACGGTCCCATGCAAGGCGACGCCGTTGAGACCGACTACCAGGGTCTCCGCCTTACGGTGGGCTTCGGCCTCGGAGACATCGCCGTACTGCCGCTGGATCGCGCTGGCGAATCTCGCCACCCGGCCCTCGTGATGCCGCAGCACCCGACCCTTCAACTCTTGGTCGCGGGCCCCGGAAAGGGCGATCCTGATGTAGACACTGGCCAGGTCGGCGTCGTCTTCCAGGAACTGGATGTAGGCGTCGACCAGGTCGTCGACCGTGTCCGTGCCCTCCCGGCCCGGATCGGGGTCGACGGCATCGATGGCGTCGCGGACCACGGTCAACACCGCCTGTTCCTTGGAGTCGAAGAGGTTGTAGAAGCTTCCCGGGAGCACCCCTGCCTCTTCGCAGATCGCCTTGATGGTCGTCTTCTCGAGCCCGCCGGCGGCGATGAGTCTCCGGGTGGCGCCGATGATTCGATCTCTGGTCTCGAGCCCGGCCTTGTAGCGCATCCCGGCTCACGGTAACGAGGTCACCGGGGATCGGTCGCGGCATGGGACGGGCTTTCGTTATCCCCCTCGGCAAATTAGAATGATCACTCAAATAGTTGCTCACCACCGGAGCCGACAGCAGTGACCCACTACAAGTCGAACCTCCCCGACATCGAGTTCAACCTCTTCGAGGTCAATCGAATCCAGGATTATCTGGGCGAGGGCGAGTGGTCGGATCTCGACCGGGAGACCGCCGGTGACATCCTCCGCGCGATCGAGCGGATCGCCACCGAGGAGTTCGCTGCCTCCTATGTCGACCAGGACCGGATCCCGCTGCAGATCGAAGCCGACGGCGAGGTCCACCTTCCCGAGTCGGTCAGAGCCGGAGTCAGGGCCTTCCGGGCCGGAGGCTGGCCCCGGCTGGGTCTTCCCCTGGAGCTGGGCGGGATGCCGGCGCCGCCGAGCCTGATCTGGGCCACCCAGGAGATGCTCCTCGGAGCGAACACCACAACTGCCTGGTACGCAGGAGGCGGTCTCTTCGCCAGGGTCCTCTTCGAGGAAGGGACCGAGGAGCAGAAGGATCTCGCCAGGCTTTGGGTCGAGAGCGATTGGGCCGGGACCATGGTGCTCACCGAGCCCGACGCCGGCTCGGACGTCGGAGCGGGCAATGCCAAGGCGATCGACATGGGTGACGGGACGTGGCACATCGAGGGGGTGAAGCGCTTCATCACCGGTGGGGAGCACGACGCAGCCGAGAACATCATCCACCTGGTCCTTGCCCGACCCGAGGGTGCCGTCCCGGGCACCAAGGGGCTGTCCCTGTTCATGGTTCCCAAGTACCTCATCAACGACGACGGCACGCTCGGCGCCCGCAACGGCGTGTACGCCACCAATCTCGAGAAGAAGATGGGCCTGAAGGGCTCGACCACTTGTGAGATGACGTTCGGCATGGATCGACCGGCCGTCGGGTATCTGGTCGGGGGCAAGCACGACGGAATCCGCCAGATGTTCCGCGTCATCGAGACGGCCCGGATGATGATCGGCGCCAAGTCGACGGGGACCCTGAGCACCGGTTATCTCAACGCGCTCGCCTACGCCCGGGAGCGCCTACAAGGCGCCGACCTGGCTAAGGCGTCGGACAAGACATCGCCGCGGGTCCCCATCATCCGCCACCCCAATATCCGTCGCAGCCTCATGACCCAGAAGGCCTACGCGGAAGGGCTGCGGGCCTTGGTTCTGTACACCGCCTGGGTGCAAGACCAGGCTGTCCTGCACCCGGAGGACGACAAGTGGCCACGGCGTTCCGATCTTCTGCTTCCGATGGTCAAGGGTTATGCGTCGGAGCGTTCCTACGAACAGCTCGCCCAGTCCCTTCAGGTTCTCGGTGGTGTCGGGTTCACCCAGGACTTCCCGCTCGAGCAGTACGTGAGGGACACCAAGATCGACTCTATCTACGAGGGCACCACCGGCATCCAGGCCCTCGACCTCTTCTTTCGCCAGATCGCCCGAGACAAGGGCGCGACCCTTGCTGCTCTGGCGGCTGAGATCTCCGAGTTCGTCAAGGCCGGCGGCGAAGGCGATCGCCTCGCCGAGGAACGGGTGAGGTTGGGGAAGATGTTGGACGATGTCCAGGCTCACCTCGGGTCGATGGTCGAGAATCTGCAGTCGTCGGCGGGCGATCACCCCGACGACATCTACAAGGTCGGCCTGCAGACGAACGCGTTGCTGGACTCGCTCGCGGAAGTGGTGATCGGCTGGCGGATGCTGACTCATGCCGAGATCGCCCTCGACCGCGTCGACGAGCCGTTCTATCTGGGGAAGGTGGAAGCGGCCCGATGGTTCGTCGACATGCACGCGGTGCGGGTGGAGGGGAGACGGGCTCTTGCCCTCTCCGAGGACGGCGCGGTTATGGACCTTCCGGTCGACAGCTTCTGAGCCAGGGTCCGCCTGACCTCGCTTGAGATCCTGAGCCGGGTAATTTCCGGTTGATGTCAGGCGCCTCATTGGTCGGATTCGTCGGAGTGCTGGTCGCCTCACTCTTGTTCATCATCGCCCTCATCGTTTGGCAGGAGGCCCGCCGGCGGCCCCACTACGAGCCTCTCGAGTATGTGATCGAGGATGCGGTGAAACACGTCGACGCCGGGCTCCATTCCGAGGGCAAGAGCATCCCCAAGGCCGACATCCGACGCATCCTCGAGTACGAGGTCTTCTACCTGCAGGGCCTGGCCCAGGAGCACCGCAGCAATCCGGTGGAGACCGTTGCCGGTGGCCACCAAGCGTCCTTGGAGTACATCGTCGCCGCGGTCGAGGCATCTCACGGGGCTATCTACGATCCATCGGATGTGGCGGATGTGCTCCGCTTCGAAGCCGACTATTTGATGAGAATCGGCGCCATCGGTGACCCGGTGGCGAACGACGGAGGTGAAGAGGAATGAATGTGCGTTGCGGTGCGTGTCGCACGCAGTTCGAGGTCGCCGGCCCGGGCCGATACGCATGTCCGGCATGCGGCTCGGTGAACGTGGTTCGCAACGGCCCGGCCGGGACGGCGCCCGCCGAGGCGCCGGGTGGCTATCCGGCGGCTCCAGGTGCCCTGCCACCCGAGATGGGCGGCGCTCCGCCACCTCCGCCACCCCCACCACCGCCCATGCCCAAGATCAAGTGCCCGGAGTGCGAGTTCACGTTCATCATCGGGGAGATCGCCGTGGCGGAATGCCCCAATTGCGGGGCCGAGGTCGAAACCGGGATCGTCGCCAACGGCGACGACGAATGAGCCGGCTCGCCCGTTTCGAGGAGTACCGATTCATCGGTGACCGGCGCACCATGACCGTCTACGACTGCGACGACGAGGCGCAGTTCGAGGCCATCGGCGCCGAGGTCGGCACCCACGACCTGGTCACGCGTCTCCAGATCCAGTCTTTCGCCCCGGACACCCTCGACGAGGCGCGCAATCGCGGGTTCCGCCCGGTCTGATCCTGGGGTTAGGGGGTGGTCAGGGCCTGGGCGACGAGGTCGCCGATCTTCTTGCCCCTCCCGTGGAAGAAATGGTCTCCCGAGGTGAGGACCAGGTCGATGGAGTGGCCGACGGCATATTCCAGGAGCTGATCAGGTTCGATCACCTGCTCCCGTCTCCCCAGGATCAAGCGCACCGGCCCGGGAGGCGGCTTGTCGGGCAGCAGTTGAGCGGGCGGAGCGATCCCGGCGAAGGGGATCTTCTCCTGTCGGGCCGTGAGCCAGCGCATCGCCATCGCCGCCCCGAACGACCATCCTGCCATCCCGATCGGCAAACCCTCTCGTCTCACCTCGCCCACGGCGGCATCTATGTCGAGCATCTCCCCGGCGCCGCCCTCATGGGAGCCCCCGCTCTTGGCGGTGCCCCGGAAGTTGAACCTCAACACCGAAAGGCCGTGCTCGTTGAGCCGCGAGGTCACCGCGACCATCAACGGCGCCATCATCGTTCCATCCTGTTGCGGGTGGGGATGACAAAAGACCACGCCCGCCGTGGCATCCGGGACCGAGTCCCAGCGAGCCTCGAGGGTCACTCCGTCCGACGTGGAAAGGGTGGTCCGATCGATCATCCGAGTGCGAAGAAGAACCAGGCGGCGCCGGCGGCGATTATGGCGAAAGCCAGGGCAGCCGACATGATCAACAGCCAGCGGGTTTGGAACATCGGCGGAAAGAGTAACGGGCGCCGGAACTAGTCTCGGTGCCGCTGACACACCGAAAGGCACGATTTGTACGACATTGTGATCGTTGGCGGGGGCCCGGGCGGCTACGCCTCCGCCCTGTACGCGGCGAACTTCGGGCTATCGGTCGCCATGGTCGAGAAGGAAAGACCCGGCGGCACCTGCCTGATCCGGGGGTGCATTCCCGCCAAACAGTGGCTCCACATCGCCGATGTCTTCACCACCGTCGGCCACGCCGCCGAGTTTGGGGTCATCGCGGGGCAGCCCGAGCTCGATTGGGGCGCGGCGCTGGCCCGGAAGAACCAGACGGTAGAAGGGCTGGTCCGGGGGCTGAGCGGGCTCCTGGGCCAGCGTGGAGTGGACGTGATCCAGGGACACGGGAAGCTGGCCGGAGCAGGAAAGGTCGACGTGGAGACCGGTTCGGGGATAAGGACCGTCGAAGGCGGGGCGGTCATCCTCGCCACAGGATCACACTCCCGCTCCATACCCGGCTACGACCTGGACGGATCGAAGATCGTGAGCAGCGACCACGCCCTCGATTGGGAGACCCAGCCGGGACGGGTCGCCATCATCGGAGGTGGCGTGATCGGGTGCGAGTTCGCCTCGTTCCTCATCGATTTCGGGACGGATGTCCACGTGTTCGAGATGATGGACCAGATCATCCCGGGATCCGATGCCGAGACCGCCAAGCAGTTGCAACGCCAGCTTCAGAGAAGGGGTGTCAAATTCCACATCGAGGTCTCGGTCGGCGCGCCGGAGGTGGGCAGCTCGGTCGTCATCCCCTACGGCGATGATTCGGTGGAGGTCGACGTGGTCCTGGTCGCGGTTGGCCGGGGGCCGAACACATCGGATGCCGGCATCGAGTCGACCGCGATCGAGCTGGACCGAGGCTATGTGGTCGTCGACCCGGAGACGATGCAGACCGCCGAGCCCGGCGTCTACGCCGTCGGCGACATCGTCGCCGGGACCCCACAGCTGGCTCATGTCGGTTTCGCAGAAGGGATTTCCGCCGTCACCCACATCGCCACGGGTGAGGCCCAGCCGGTCAACTACCAGGCGATTCCGCGGGTGACGTACACCCACCCCGAGGTTGCCGAGGTCGGCCTCACCGAGACGGCGGCGACCGAAGCGGGCATGGAGGTCGAGACCACGAAACATGCTTTCAACGGGATCGGGCGGGCGATAATCATCGGGCAGAATCAAGGGTTCGCCAAGGTGGTGACCCAGAAAGACGGTCCGATCGTCGGCGCTTCGGTGGTCGGTCCCCAGGCCGGCGAGCTGATCCACGAGTTGATGTACTCGGTCGGATGGGAAGCGCTGCCCGCGGAAGCGGCCGCGTTTATCCACGCACATCCGTCATTATCAGAGGCAGTGGGCGAGACGCTCATGGCGGCGTCGGGCCGAAGCCTTCACTGAGAGGAGCCAGGTTGTCAACGACGGTAAGCATGCCCCAATTGGGAGAGACGGTCACCGAGGGAACCATCCTCAAGTGGGCGAAATCCATCGGCGAGGAGATCGCGGAGGACGAGGTGCTCGTCGAGATCTCGACCGACAAGGTAGACACCGAGGTCCCGTCACCCGTATCGGGAACGATCCTGGAGATACTCGTGCCCGAGGGTGACACCGTGAGTGT
>Ga0299913_10004949_pt1 | contig 11292 bp, 12 predicted proteins | sample RVTome_9_FD_201360 | JGI IMG/M metagenome (GOLD analysis project Ga0299913, IMG submission 201360) | Soil microbial communities from uranium-contaminated site in the Upper Colorado River Basin, Wyoming, United States - RVT155D38 (version 2) ... | reverse complement strand
CCTTTGCCTTCGGCAATCTCCCGGCGGCTTTTGGCCACCTGTTCCTCAAGCCATGCGTTATCTTCAACATAGGCTTTCAGCGCATCGTTAATCACCCAGTTGCGGGAACGGTCCATTGCCTCGGCAATGCGCCCCAAGGCTTCCATTATCTGCGAATCCGCCCGGATCGAATAAGGTTGCAAGGTCATTTTACACCTCCGTATCACAATAGATATACCTTGTGATACTATCACGGCGGCGCACCGAAATCAACGCTGTCTTAAGATACTATTCCTTAGACTGGTCCAAGCTCCCGTTGGTGGAATGTAGCAACATGGGTAACAATTAGGAAGGAGGAAACAGCACGCAAGCATAATATGCAAAAACAAAACGCTATCCTGACTAGGAAGAGACATGCAGAACAGCCCACTCAGCGATGAGCAAATAGAAGCTGTGCAAGGCTACCTCGATAGCAAGCTTCCAGAACAAATGTGTTACGTCTCGTCTTGGGATGAAGACACTATGTCACAGGTCTTTTGGTTTAAAAACGCCCCCAATCATAAGATACGCGTATCGTGGGAATTCTTTCGGGACTGCCGCGATTATGGGGCTGCATTACATGATCTTAGGCTTGCTGAAAGCATACAAAAGTATGGAAATCAACAGAAGACATTCATTGTTTGTGGGGGTCGCCAAGCAACTCTTAAGGTGCAATAATTTTGCCTATTTTCCATACAGCGCATTATCATACAAAGATTATGGGAAACTTATGGCTCATCTGGACAGGCGCTCCCCGAGTCTGGCCAGCATATCCATACGCTCATGCAGCACGGCAATGATAAGGGGTTTCTGCTCTTCCGGCTGGATATAGAAGACATAGTGATGTTCGCACCGTGTTACCAGCACCTGCGGATACCGTTCCGAAAAGCTCCGAGATCGGGCGCGGCCTTTGGCAATCCTCCGGAAACACGTTTCCAGCCGTCCTGTATAGCGGTCTGCCTGGCGCTCTCCCCACTGCTCCGCCGTATAAACCCAGATGCCCCTGATATCCTGTCTGGCCGCGCGTGTGAGGTCATAGGCTGGGGGCACGGCGTTCCTGCTTCAATTCGGCGACGATCTCTGTGACGGACTGGTTGACAACCTCGCCGCGTTCGGCCTCCTCGATGCGCGGTTTCAGGAACGCCTCCAGTTGCTGCAGAGCTTCCTCCTCTGACAGGGAATCGATCTCCGGCAAGTCGGGCAATGCCCGTTCCAGAATGTACTCCTTGATTGTCTGGCCGGACAGGGCGGCCATGGCTTTCAGGCGTTGATGCTGCTCCGGCGTGACTTCAATGGACAGACGGCTCATAAGGTCCTCCTCGTTACAGGGCTGCTCTTTCTACAATAGACCAAAATGCACAAATGTACAATATGTGATCTTTGTCAGGTCCACAACACCCCTAATAAGGATGCCATTCATCCCCACCGCAAGCAGTGGGGTATCCTGTCATGTTCTCGTGAATGCGGCCAAGGCCGGTTCAATGTTTTGCTCCTGATTCATGGCGCTCAAACACTCCCTCGACCGTCCATATGTGTCCGAAAGGGGATCGTTGAGCGGACAGGTCACGGATCACCTTCACAAGCAGACAAACCCTATCCCCGACGCGTCTCATTTAGATGGTACGATATGTTTTGCATTGAGGGGAGGCTTAACGTACATTTAATCCCATGACAGAAACACGTATTGGCTATGCGCGCTGCTCAACAGACAAACAGGACCTCGCCGCACAGCGGGCGATGCTCGAGGAGCTTGGGGTCGCACCGGACCGGATCTATATGGATCGCGGCCTCACCGGCACGACGCGCGCCCGGCCCGGACTGGATCAGGCGCTTGCTGCCGTCCGCGCAGGCGACACCCTTGTCGTGCCCAAGTTAGACCGCCTGGCGAGGTCCGTTCCCGATGCCCGGCAGATCGCCGACGCGCTTGTAGAACGCGGGGTGAAGCTAGCGCTTGGGACCAGTGTCTACGATCCCGCCGATCCGATGGGGAAGATGTTCTTCAACATCCTGGCCACCTTCGCCGAGTTCGAGGCTGACTTAATCCGGATGCGCACCCGGGAAGGCATGGCTATTGCCCGCGCCAAGGGGAAGCTGAGGGGAAAGCAACCCAAGCTCTCCGACAAACAGCAAAAAGAGCTGTGCCGGATGCACGGCACCGGCACGTACTCGATCAGCGATCTAGCGGAGCTCTTCTCCGTCTCCCGCCCAACCGTATACCGAACTCTCGCTCGGAAGGCTCAACAGAGCTAAGGCAGATACCCTATTTGGCCGGGTTAACGGATCAGCGCAGAAGGGTTTCAAGTGGAACAGCGTGAGAAGGCTAGAAAGCGTAATCAGCGGATAGGAGTAAAAAACCTTTTGTCTAAACAGTAATTTTTTTCTTTTTGAAGATCAAAGAACGTAAAAATTGCGAAATAGAGATCATCGCCACGATTAATTTCAATAGGTCAGCCGCAGAGGACACATCGGGAAACTCCACGCAGCAAGTACTCCACTGTTTAGTCTGCTGGGTTCCGGGGGGAGGCAAGGTTTTTTGCCTAGTGCATTCATGCACCAAACTTTTGTCTACGCCGCCCTACAACATATAGTATAGCTGTAAACAAAAATTTGAGCCACTTGGCCAATTGTGTTTCAGGCGCTCTTGAGAAGATGGTAAAGCGCCTCGGCCTGTCCCTCCGTCATCGTGCGAACCGGACCGCCCCAGCCGCACCGGTCGCTACAGAAATGCAGGTCGTAATCCAGTCCTCCCGGAAAAATCTCTACGGCTGCGCCGCACTGCGGGCACGTATCATTCTGGTGATCGTCAGACATTTGATCAACTTGCCACAGGGCCGTAGGAAAAAGAAAGATTTTTATCTTGGGTATTTTTGCCCAAACCCTCGAATATGTTCCGCAGCGCATATTCGAGGCGCGGGGCAAAAATCCCGAGAGTGGACGAGTCTCCGGCTTGTAAGCGGGAGACTCGTCACGCCATTCGGAGCAGCGGCTCTCGGCCTGCCGAATGACGATCATGCGCCGACAAGCGGTTCCGGTTCTCAGAAGGGACAGTTGCCGGGAGCCGGGGTGTCGATCCGCCTCGTCGCGTCCTTCGGCAGGATCTGGACGGCGACCGTCTCTGCGGGGCCGTCGGTCTCGTTGCGCAACAGGTGCACGTGGCCGCTGCCCGGATCGACGAAGCCCTCGCCGGCCTCGTAGACCGTTCCCGTGCAGGTGGGGTCGTCGCCGTCGTAGGCCGTGATCTCCCCCACGGTCACAGTGATCAGGCTCGGGCCCGGATGCGTATGCCACCCGCTGTGCCCGTCGGGAGCGATCGCGTTCCGCGTGACCCAGACGTCGGACGTGCCCTTCGTCTCGAGCTCGAGTTCGTAGCTATTGGTTTCCGCCTCCTCGTCGATCTCGCCGAAGACACCCTGCCACTGCTGCACGGCCGTGAACCCCGATCCTGGGGTTGCCAGCACGTTTGCAGCGGAGACGGCGAGACCGACGAGAACGACGACGCCGACCAAGGCCCACTTCGCTTTCATTCCTCCTTCTCCTCCTTTCCTGACAAGACCGCTTCGACGACGCGAAAGGGCTCGAGCCCGGCGCGCTGCGCGACGAACGCAGCGTCCCGACCCGACGGGGCGTCGAAGACGAAGAAGCAGATCTCGTCCTCGGGAACGTGGATCGAGCGGTCGAAGCGGACGCGCAAGCTCTTCCGCGTCAGCTCCTGGGGATAGGAATTTTAAACGCCATTTTAGCACCGCCCTCGCCGGCGCGCCATCCCCAGAAGAGTGCAATTGGTGGTATTAAATCCTTAAATCAAGATAATCTATTTACTATTAAATAATTATCGTATTACAAAAAAGGCGAAATAGTCTGTTAAGAAGCGAGATGAGAAAAAAATTGCATGAGTAATCCAAAGGGGGGCTTTTTTGCATAAAACCCCGAATATGTAGGGCACAACATATTCGGGGAGATGTAGAGCTCATGAATATGTGGAGTATACTGCCACCACACGGCAGTAATAGTATAAAAATCAAACGGTTTTGACATCGTCTTAACTGATTCCATCTACATATTACTGCCGTCCTTGATACCACTTTACCGAAGGAGGGCAGTATGCTCGCAACGTATTTCAAACGCCAAACCACACAGGCGACGTATTACTCGGGACCCGCAGGACCATATCTCGATGCGTTCACGAACTGGCTAGAGGAACGCGGTTACCGACACGACACCATCCGCTACCGTCTCCAAGGAGCGGCTCAGTTCGTCACCTGGGCTCAAACCACGGGTTGTCACCTGCCATCACTGTCTCCCGACATTCTGGATCGCTTTCGCTGTCACCTGTCAAAACATCATCAGCTGCGACACACCGGCGGCCAGTTCTCGGTGCGCTGGCTAGGTGCACAACGCTTTTTCGAGTTTCTTCAGGATCAGCAGCTGGTCTTACCAACTGACACTTCTCTGGAAGTGACACCCCCCGAACTACTGAGCGCTTTTGAACAGTGGATGTATGTGCACCGCAGACCCCGCCATAGGATCCTTTACGTGGGTGAGGAATTAAGCTGACTGGATTTTCGGGGGTTGTGTAGCATCCGAACGAAAAACTGGGAAGTTGGGGTTTGGCGGCGAGACCAGCCGTGGCTTCTCGATATCGGACGGTTTTGAGAAGCGATGCGTGGCATATCGTGATCGACGCAAATACAATGACTTAGCGTTCTCGAAAACCGTTCTCGAATCCGTCTTCTCAAAATCTTACTGCCGAGAAGAATTTCGAGAAAGACGGGAGGATCATGCAAACCTGGTTAGGGGGTACGCACCGAAGCGCCGAAATAACCCTTTTTTAATCAATCCTCTATACCAACTTCCCAGTTTTTCGCGCCATTGCTACACACGGGCCGGGTTAGGCAATTGCCCGCTGGCACAGACGAGTACGATGGGGGACACGGGGTACGCAGAGTACGGCCCCATCAACGCGGTATGGTAATGCCAAGCCGCTCGCCGGCACCCTGGATTCCAAGCGCTTCAATCCACGCCTGCATGAGCGCTAATCCCTGTACGTCGACTCGACTTTTGAGTAGTGGCGGCATAGCGATGCTCGCCAGAGATTCCATACGTTGATACAAGGTAGAACACGCCGGGCATCCCGGACTCACGAGGGTCTCGTTCGGCAGTCCTAACGGTTCGAGAACCACGCCATTAATCAGGCCTTGATCCACCAGGGGCGTGGTCAGCCGGGCATCAAACACCGCCCGATTGCCCGTTTCCGGACGGTGGCAGTATGAGCAATTGGCGTCGAGATACGATCGGGCCCGGTCTTCCAAAGTGGCACTGACATCGTCTAGCGCCACCGAACGCAAAAAAAGAGGGATTGATGCGGGGTCGAGGGCAGGCGACAACATCCCGAGTTGATTCCACACCACGAGCTGATTTTCCATCACGCCCGACTGCGGGTAGAGCAACTGGCCATTCACCTGGTGGGTCCGTGGCCCCAGCGCGCCACCGGCCGCGGCGTTATGGCAAGTAAGGCAATCCGCACGCGACGGGAAAGTCCACACTTGCTCACGGCTGAGCCCATCGGCAGTCGCGATACTGTACACGGCATTTTCGGTGCCCGTCAGGAGCATGGCATCCGTTTGGGTGTCGTTCCAGCGATAGGTCACGCCGTACCAGCCCCCCTCGCCATGCACCATAAAACGCGTTTCCAACCGCGTCGTGAGGGCTGGATTGGTTTCGCTCAACGGCAATTCAAAATGCTTCATCAGCACCGTACCCACCGGATAGAGCCAGTTGTCGTTTTCTGAAAAGCCAATCTGCTCTCCGGCGGGCAAGGCGATCCAGCGTTGCTTCACCGCCCCGTCAGACCAAAACGGCTGGTGCAGCTTGTAGGGAAGCCAGAGTGCCGACGGCACTAGAGCCTCCAGATTGTCGAATGCACCGGTCTGCGATAACAGTTGAGGCGCGTCTGGCGTCGGATCGAGTACCTGCGTCAAGGTCAATAGGGGCATTGTGCTGCGGGCGTGACCAAGATAGAGTTCGCCCGACTGATCCTCGCCCCAGGTGCTAAAACCCAACGCCCCATCTGTCCAGGTGGTAAGCAGGGTTTTCGTGGCTTGCATGGCGTTCTCGTCTAGCGTAAAGGCCCAGATGCGCCCCGACACATTATCGCCAGCGAGATACTTGCCATATAAATCTGGAAACCGGCTGCCGCGATAGACATAACCACCGATAATCGCCCTTGCCTCGGGTAGTGGAATGTCAATGACGGGATCGGTAAGGACGCCGAGCACGGTTTGAGGCCTAGACTTCGGCCCCTCGGTCAAGCCTTCACGGAACGGCCAACCATAATTCCGACCCGCCTCGATGATATCAATCTCCTCGCGTTCCTTCAGCCCGACGTCGCCAACCCAAATACGCCCTGTCAGCCGATCGGCAGTGATGCGATGGGGGTTGCGGAGGCCAATAGCAAAATACTCCTCAAAATTTTGGTCATCCGCAGTGTCGACCCAGGGATTGTTATCAGGAATACAGTAAAATCGCCCTGATATCTCGTCATCCGTCGTCAGAATATGGCTTTGAAACGTGCGTCGGGGCATGTGGCTACCCGCCGGACAGAGCCAGGTACCATCGTCCTGAGTCACCACATCGACGGCCAGGCGCAGGGCACCGCCATTCAAACCAGTGCTAATGTTTTGTGCGTCATGAAAGGTCGATTGATCGCCAATGGCCATGTACAAATAGCCATCGCGACCAAAGATCGGGCCGCCTCCCCGGTGAAACGCATTGATATACCGAATATTGAATAAGACGACTTCAGATGCTTTATCTGCCTGAGTCGATCCATCCGGAATCTCAAAGCGAGACAACCGCAGATAGACGTTAAAAAAAACCAATCGAGTCATCTCATTTGCATCGGTGGGATAATTCGGATCACAGGCGGCCAAGTCAACCGTATCGAGCTGGTTGTTCAAAGGGCAAAAGCTCGCGTAGTAAACATAGAAATAATTCCTGAATGGCGAGTCGAGCTGCCCGAAATCGGGGTGTAAAGCGATGCCGAAGAGGCCCCCATCCAGGTTGCCACCGGGCGCCAGAACGCGGTCTCGCAAATCAATGATGGTTTCAGCACTGTTCACGGCCGGGTCATTGTTAAACGCCTGGATTAAACCGTCCCAAGAGCCGACCCAGATCTGCCCGTTCACCGGGTTGTGGGTAATGGTCGTGGTTTCTGGCACAGGAAGACTGGGAAAGGCAGGTACCACGACCCAATCACCTCCCAAGCCACCCGGATTCGCTCTGGGGAAAACGCCATTCAAAAACGGCCCTCCCCAGGTTGGTGTATCAGGCCCCACCTGAGCATGCGAGAGGGTGGGGCCAACCCCCATCACGGCATACAATAACCAACATAATGGCAATATAATGAAGGCTTGACCAGCGACCCGCAACATTTCGGCTCCCATCCTCATGCAACATCATTGTCATGGCACCTCTCACATAGCACCGTTTTCATGCCATGGGGATCTTAACATAATCCTGGACACACTTGTTGTCGTTTCCGACTATTCATAGCACGGAGAGAGGTCGCGTACTTTTACGCTGCGGTTAATTCCCCCATCCTGGGGATTTCTGCATAACGCCTCGAAAAGGTATATTTCAGAAATTCACTGCGAGAGGGGCGTTCAAGTCCTTCCTGTAACTGTTTGATGTCTCATAACTTATAGAGCTATTTGAAAATCGACTTATGGAACATAAAATGAGACACAGATATCGAGGGTGTCAAATTGTGCACTTTCTGAAACCACTGTTCCGTTTCTGCGACGTGCTCATATCTTCAACGAATTCAAAGCTTAGGCAGTCACTTAATCTGCTTAGTGCACCAAATCGAGGGGATATGTATAAATCCCCAAGAGGCAAATCGTCTGATCGTCGACGGGGGTCGTCTCATTGCCGTGACCTATTCCCCTAGCGGACGCACGGGAAGCTGGCAACCATGGGTGGGCATGGGCGCGGCCAAGGCGGCTTTGGATGCGCTCGTGCGCTACTTCGCCGTGGCCCTGGGACCCCGGGGGATTACCGTCAATGGCGTGAGTCCTGGGGGGGTTTTTGGTCCCCCCAATATGGTCGAAGGCAGTGTCTTGCGTATCCTGCCGGCCGAAGTCCAGGATGCGATTGCCGCCTGGCACGAAAGCGGCTGGACGCCGATGCGACGGCTCGGCACCCCGGAAGACATCGGCAACGCGGTGATGCTACTATGCCAGGACGAAGCGAGCTTTATCACGGGTCAGATCATCCACGTCGACGGTGGGGCATCGATTATGGACTCCGTTTTCCCACTCAACATTCAGCAAGGCTAACGGGGGGAGGGTTGGATCCGTGCTTTCGTATCGGCGAAATGATGGGAGGAGAGCACCGTGGAGCTACAACAGAAATTGGACGGTTTTCGCGCCAACTTTGAAACGGATATTAGCCGCAAGACAATCCTGGACAACGAAGCGCTCCGGGTCAAGAACGCTGGCGTGGAGGAACGCGCGCTCAAGGCAGGCCAGCGGACACCTGACTTCGAGCTCCCCGACATGGCAGGGAACCAGGTCTCGCTCGCACAACTGCATGCAGATGGACCATTAGCCCTCATCTTTTATCGGGGCCTCTGGTGACCCTACTGCAATATGGAGCAGTTCGCTCTCCAGGAAATCTATCCCGAGATTCGTAAGATGGGTGCTCAGCTCGCATGCATCACGCCGGGGAAGAAACCGCTGTCCTCAGAACATCCACTCGCCCAAGTAGCCACGCAGATGGGGGTGGGACCTGCGGGTGAAGGACGGACCTTCCCCGTACTCTGGGATGAGGGCAATCGTGTCGCTGATGCGTTCGGCCTCACGCACGATTTCTCTGATGCAACAAGGGACTTGTACAGGGCCGCAGAGCTGGATCTCGAGGTGATCAACGGCGCGGAGGCCGGCTGGACCCTTCCGCTCGCGTCGACGTACATCATCGACAAGGCGGGTATGATTCGCCATGCGGTCGTGACGGCGGATTGGCGGATACGGCCGGACCCAACCGACACGCTCGCAAGGCTGACACAGGCCGTCGCTGACCAATAGATGTAATGCCCAATTAATAGCTGCGATAGGGGGTATACCCCTATTGCCGCTTATCGCACGTGTCGGGTAGAGCACTGGCGCGCGCAACCTTAGGCAGAAGCTTGGCGGTTTCGGCGTTTCCGCGGTACGTGCCCGTTTAGCTTCCACCATAGTCCACGTTTCCAGCCGCCCTCCCTAAAATTCCGTACATTGGGTTTTCCCCAGTACGGCTTCAAGCACCAGGCACCGTGCAGTTCGGTCTGGAGCCTTCCGATTCGACTCGCTACGCTTAAGTCCGATCCCCGACATGCCCGCCGCTCGTCGTTCGTTTACTCCAGCCTTCGATACCATCTCACACCTTACCGGCTACCCGCCTCAATGTGCGGACCGGGGCTGATCCGATACCACCTGGGCCCAGAGATCCTCGCTCCAGAAGGGTTCTGTTGTCCCTTCCTTCATCACTTGGCGACCTCATCCGCCAGTCTGGAGACCTCCGCCTCACTTCCCAGCACCGCTGGTTATAGAGGCGGTCTTTGGCATTCGAGGACCCTCCTGCCCGGTCTCCACACCTTCCGGACTTTCACTGCTGTACTCTCCAGGATTGCCGCCTTCAGCTTCCGCCGGGAGTCTGGCACGTGCACCCCAGTTCTTCCGTACCAGCATTGGCCATCGGGTAGAGGGAAGAAACCCTTGGCAACTCCAACCCTCCCGCAAATCAGCTTTACGCGGGGACCCATTTTCGACGGCTCGTTCGTTAGCTCTCGCTACGGCCCTCCTAGTAGAGCGTACGCCCTCCTCGATTGCGAGATGGTAGAGGTTCTCACACCCACTCCCATCTCACAGATCGAGGCAGCTATGACTACTGTAACGCATCCGCTGAAAAAAGGATACCGCACCATTCGTTTACCGTTGGCCGAATCCGAGTATGACCGTTTTCTCAGCGATCGCATCTACGCCAAAACTCGACTCGATGAACTCTACGAGGAGTTTCCCGAAGTGTTTCCTGAAGCGTTTCCATGGGGCTATGCTCTTTACGGGTTTACCGAGCCCTCGATCAAACAGGAGATACGCTGTCGACGCATTCGTCTCGATCCAGGTCAAGCAGTCTTTACGATCGCTCCTACCTTTGTCATGCCTTATATGACGGGACGAACGCAAGAAGTCGACCATGCCCTGTTCTTGATGCGATTTCACGTCCCCTGTTGGGCCATGGCTCATGTCTTTGGACGTGACGCGATGTATTGGTACCGTCTGGAACAAGGTCTGGGACGATTCAGCATCGTTGGGACGACGGTCAAGAATCCCGATCGACTTCCTCCGCATCTGGTCGCTGATGAAAAGCACAGTTGGCTGAAAGGAGAGCGCGTCTATATCGCGACGACTGCGGCCAAAGACTGCATCCTGGGTGCATCGGTTGCTCAGTCCGCCTCTCAGAGCGAGTTAGAGACCGCCTATGGGGTCTTTGCCAGCGAAGCCCAAGCGGTCAATGCCGATTATGCCCCTGAAACGGTCAATACCGATGGCTGGGCAGCCACGCAAAAGGCTTGGAAGGCTCTGTTCAATCAGATCACGGTGATCTTGTGTTTTCTCCATGCCTTTATCAAAATTCGGGATCGGGCCAAGAAAGCCTTTGGCGAATTGGGCCTAGAGGTGCAACGGCGAGTGTGGGAAGCTTACCGTGCCCCCAGTAAACGTGCCTTTTCTCAGCGTCTGAGGCGTCTCAGAGCGTGGGCTTCAGACGTCTTACCGGTGTCCGAGATGAAACAAAAGACCCTGGATTTGTGTGACAAGCGAGATGAGTTTAGCCCGAGTTATGATCATCTCTTCGCACATCGCACCAGCAATATGGTGGATCGCTTAATGAGGTTTCTCGATCGTGCCTTCTTTAACGCACAATATTTCCACGGTCTGCCGGACTCGGCCGAGACCCGGGTTCGAGCTTTGGCCTTGCTTTGGAACTTCTGCCCCTCGTCTCCGGAGACCGTGAGGAGGCATGGTGGGCAATCGTGCCCAGCCGAACGACTCAACGGCAAATGTTATGCTGACAATTGGCTCGAAAACTTGCTTGTTGCGGGTTCCATGAACGGCGTGGAGCAGGATCCACAGAATCCGTTATAACCAGTGGTGGTGGTGGTGTTAAAGGTTTCGATAAACTCGGCATGCTGGTTTTGCACCTCGCCTAAGGTCTGAGCTTGCTCAAACTTAAAATCCG
>Ga0299913_10004948_pt1 | contig 11292 bp, 13 predicted proteins | sample RVTome_9_FD_201360 | JGI IMG/M metagenome (GOLD analysis project Ga0299913, IMG submission 201360) | Soil microbial communities from uranium-contaminated site in the Upper Colorado River Basin, Wyoming, United States - RVT155D38 (version 2) ... | reverse complement strand
CTGATCGCGCTCACGGGCGTGGACGGCGCGCTCACCTTCGGCAACCCCGAGCTCGAAGTGGTCACCGGCAGATCCGAGCACGAGCTTGCGGGGATGGATCTCGAACAGCTGACCCACCCCGACGACCGGGCGCGAGTGCGGGCCGCGTGGACGGACGCCGTACGCCTGGGCGGCCGCGCCGAGCAGGAGTTCCGCCTGCAGCGACCCGACGGTACGGTCCGGTGGATCCAGGCCTGGGGAGTGCCGGTGCCGGGCGATGATGGAGTGCCCGGCGCGATCCTGACGGTCGGCACGGACGTGACCGACCATCGTGCCGCACGTGAGCAACTGGACCGTGATGCCGAGCAGACACGAGAGGCGGAGCTCGAGCTCCGGCGATCCCTCGAGCTGCTCCAGGAGGCCGATCGGGAGCGACGAGCGCTCGTCGCGCGGCTGATCGAGGCTCACGAAGACGCGCTCGCGCGCATCGCCGACCACGTGCAGGACACGCCGCTGCAGCACCTGGCCGCCGTATCGATCCGGCTCCAGTCGCTCCGCAACGACCTCGACGACCCGGGGCAGCTCGGGACGCTGGACCGGCTCAACGTGTCCGTCGAGCAGGCGTTGGCGCGGCTGCGAGGTCTGCTCTCAGAATTGCGCCCGCGGGAGCTCGACACCGACGGACTCGTGCCGGCGCTCCGCCACTACCTGCGGGAGGTCGCCGGCACGGTCGATCGTGCCGTCCTCGAGGGTGACTTGGACCGGGAGCCTTCACCCGGGCAACGCGGCGCGGCCTACCGGATCGTGCAGGAGCTCGTGACCGACGCCGTGTCGCAGGGGGCGCGATCCCTCGAGCTCGAGGTCGTGTCGCGAAGCGATGGGTTCGTCCTGCGGCTCGGTACGGAAGGGACCCACGAGGTATCCACAGCGGCGCCCGCCGTCGCCATCGACCGGGTCCGCCTCGCGGGCGGTACCCACTCGCAGCGCGACGACGGGCCGACGACCTCCCATGAGGTGTGGCTTCCGTGGGAGCCTGCCTTCGAGCGGTAGCGCCCTAGACTCGGCGCGTGCGTGTGACCCGCTCGATCGTCCTGCCCGTGCCACGCGCCGAGGCGTGGGCCGCCCTGATCGACTGGGAGCGCCAAGCTGACTGGATGCGCGACGCCGACCGGGTCGAGGTGTGTACGCCGCAGCGCGAGGGGGTCGGGGTGCGGATCGCGGTGCGTACCCGGGTCTTCAACGTGCCGGCGTACACCGAAGTGCTCGAGGTGCTGACGTGGCAGCCGTACTCGCGCCTCGAGATCGCGCACCGCAGCTTCATCCGGGGCACGGGGGATTGGGTGTTGGACCCCCTCGACGGGGGCACGCGGTTCACCTGGAGCGAACACCTCGAGTTGCCGGTGCCCGTGCTGGGGGAGCTGGCGCTGCGGGTCTACCGGCCCTTCATGGAACTGCTGATGGGGTCGGCGATGAACGGGCTCCGGTCCTACCTGATCGCCTCGGGGCCACGCCGCGGGGCGCGCGCCTAGTCCTTCGAGCCGGCGGTCGCCGGCGGCGGTGCGACCACGAGCAGCAGCACCGCCGGTTCCGGCGAGGCATTGCGGACGTGCAGCTCGGCGCCCGCCGGCACCGCGACGGACTCCCACTGGCCCATGCGGGCTCGGCCGCTGCCCACCTGTGCCGCGACCTCACCGGCGAGCACCGTGAGCATGCCGTCGGCAACGTCGTCGGCGACGGGGCCGAAAGACTGCGGTCCCTGCAGGCACACCACCTGCGACCAGAGCCGCTCGGTCTCGATCAGCACCTCGGTGCGGGCGTCGTCGTCGTCGAAGTGCACGAGACGGCGGATGTCTCGGGTCTTCATCGAGCCACAGCCTACCCGCGCCCCGAACCCGGCTCGTTCCGGGTCGGCATCGGGAGATGTCGGACGGGCGAACGCGACCGATACACTGGCCCACCGCACCGCTGCGCAACGACCGATCAGCGCGGCACCCGCGTGTCGCAGCGCCGCGCCGGGTGTGACCACCGAACGAAGGAGCCCACGTTGACGACCTATTCGTACACATCCGAGACCGCCACGGCGATCGGAACCGGACTGCTGATCGTGCCGATGTTCGAAGGTCGCGATCCGGGGCCGGGGGTCAAGGAGACACGCGTGGCGGAGGCCTACGCGGCCGCGAAGCTCACCGGCAAGAAGGGCGAGAACCTGCTCGTGCCCAAGGGCACGGGCGGCCGGTTCGCCGCCGACGCGGTCCTCGTCGTGGGTGTCGGGTCACGAGACGCGTTCGACGTCACGGCGATCCGGCGTACGCTCGGCCGAGCGGCGGGCACCGCGCGGAGGTTCGGCCGGGTGGCCACGACGTTCCCGCAGGCTGTGCGGTCCGTGAACGCGGCCGACGCCGTGCAGGCGGCGTGTGAGGGCATCGGCCTCGGCGGCTACCGCTTCGATCGGTATCGCTCGACGCCGGCCGAGGGGTCGCTCACCAAGGTCGTGGCCCTCGGATCGTCGCGCTGGGACGCCAAGGTGATGAAGCAGGCGGCTCGCCGTGCCGCCTCGATCGTCGAAGCGGTCACGTGGGCGCGGGACCTCGTGAACACTCCGGCCGGTGACCTGCCACCCGCCGAGGTGGCCGTCGCAGCCAAGCAGATGGCCTCGCGGGTGGGTCTCACCTGCAAGATCTGGACCGAGGCCCAGTTGCGCACCAAGGGTTTCGGGGGCGTCCTAGGCGTCGGGCAGGGATCGGTGAACCCGCCCCGTCTGATCGAGCTCGCCTACCGAGGCGGTGGCAAGGCGCCGCCGGTCGCCCTGGCCGGCAAAGGCATCACGTTCGACTCGGGGGGGCTATCGATCAAAGACGCCGCGGGCATGGAGACGATGAAGGACGACATGGGTGGGGCGGCCTCGATCCTGGCCACGATGATGGCGATCGCCACGCTGCGTCCCTCGATCAACGTGATCGCCGCGATCCCCTGCGCTGAGAACATGCCGAGTGGCTCGGCCCAGAAGCCGGGCGACGTGATCCGCCATTACGGGGGCACGACGAGCGAGGTGCTGAACACCGACGCCGAGGGCCGGCTGGTGCTCGCCGACGCGCTGGCCTATCTCGTCGAGCGCCAGCCGTCGCTCATCATCGACACCGCCACGCTCACCGGCGCATGTATGGTCGCGCTCGGCACCGACGTCGCCGGCGCGTTCAGCAACGACGACGAGCTCGTCGCCGAGGTGGTCGCCGCAGGTGGGGCGGTCGGGGAGCCGATCTGGCAGCTGCCGCTGCATCGCGACTACCGCACGCTGATCGAGTCCAACGTCGCCGATGTGAAGAACATCGGCAAGCGATGGGGTGGCGCGATCACCGCGGCGCTGTTCCTCGCCGAGTTCGTCGGCGACACGCCGTGGGTGCACCTCGACATCGCCGGCCCTGCCTTCTCCGAGCACGGCAACGATCTTGGTCCCAAAGGCGCCACGGGGGTGCCGGTGCGCACGCTCGTGCGATTCCTGAGCGACCGCGCAGCCCGATGAGCGGGGCCTCCGACCCTACCGAGGGCGTGGCGCCCTCCACGGGCCCGGTGCTCGCGATCTTCGCCCACCCCGATGACGCCGAGATCGCGGCGGGGGGCACGATCGCCTCGTGGGCCGCCGCCGGGCGCCAGGTGCACCTGCTGGTGCTCACGAACGGGGATCGTGGTTCCGGCGACGCTGCGCGCGACCGTGCCGAGCTGGCCCGTACCCGCGCCGCCGAGCAGGAGGCCGCCGCCGAGGTGCTCGGCCTGGCGAGCTGGCGGATCCTCGACGTACACGACGGCGACCTCGAGAACACACCCGCGATCCGAGAGCGGGTCGTGCGGCGGATCCGCGAGGTCGGCGCGGGCACGGTCGTCACGCTCGATCCGACCGCGGTCTTCTTCGAGCAGCGGTACTACAACCACTCCGATCACCGCACGGCAGGGTGGATCGCCCTGGATGCGTGCTTCCCGGGGGCCGGCAATCCGCACTTCTTCGCCGAACACCTGGCCGAGGGGCTCGAGGTGTGCGACGTCCGTGATGTCTGGCTCGGGTGGACGAACGAGCCCAACCACGTCGAAGACGTGAGCGAGCACTTCGAGACCGCGATGGCCGCGCTGGGGTGCCATGCGAGCCAGCTCACCGAAGGCATCCGGTACTTCCAGGACATGCTCGGGTCCGAGGCCAAGGAGGCCGGCGCCACGATCGGCGCGGTCTACGGCGAGTCGTTCCGGGTGCTCGACCTCGCCTGATCGGCACCCTCGCGACTCACTCCTTGCTCCCGACGGCGAACACCGCGTCGCGGAAGTCCTGGATCGGGTCGGGGAACCGATCGGCGAACGTTCGCTGCGCGCGAGCGAGCAGGGCCTCCCATCCGGCGTCCCCGAGCATCCCGTGCACGAACCGCCCGGGCGCCCAGACCCCGAGCCCCTCGACGTAGTCGTCGAGCCGGTAGGTGAATCGGTACCTCCGTGTCTCGGTCCGGATCTTGCGGAACCCCGCCTCGTACAGGGTCTCCTGCACGGCCCCGCGACTCGTGAAGCGATCCAGCCCCGGGGAGGCTTCGTTGGTCGCCGACGTGAGCACCTGTTTGGGCACCACCGATGTCAGCAGCTCGGCCCACGTCTGCTGGAAGGTGTCGTGGCCGTCGACCCAGGCGCTGAACGCGACCCGGCCACCCGGCTTCGTCACGCGAGCGACGTCGAACAGCGCCGTCTCGACCTTGGCGAAGTGCGCGAGCACGAACCCCCCGATCACCACGTCGAAGGCGCCGGCGCGGAACGGCAGGTCGATCGCCGTGGCCGCGGCCACCCGCACGTCGGCTCGCGCGCTGCGAGCGACCGCGAGCATGCCGACGGAGCCGTCGACCCCGATCACGTTCGCGCCCGCGTCGGCCGCTGCCTGGGCAGCGACGCCGGTGCCGGTGCCCAGGTCGAGGACCCGGTCGCCGTCACGGATCCCGGCGACCTCGATGAGGTCGCGTGCGGGTTCGGCCATGCGTGGGGCGTGCACACGTTCATAGGTCGCCGCCACGCGATCGTAGGAGCGCCAGTCGTCCATCGAGGACCAGCCTATCGGCGCGCGCCGCGAGCGACGGTTCGGGCCCGCCCGGCGACCGATAGGCTGACGGGCCGTATGCCGCGGGACACGACGTGAAGGGCTTCGCCGGAGTGATGGCCCTCGTGCTGGCCGAGTTCGTGGCCGGCGCCGCCGCTTTCACCTGGCTGAGCCCCCTGTGGCACGAAGCCAAGCGGACCTACTTCACGATCTTCAGCACGATCCTCACGGTGCTCGCCGCGGCCGGCTGGTGGGCGGCGGACCAGGGCCGGGTCGCCGGCGAGGCCGCCGGTGCGTGGTCGGTCCGGCTCGCGCTGGTGTTCCTGGCGCTCACGGGCCTGTCGGCCGTGGCCATGGTGGCTCGGCGGCCGGCGGCGGGTCGCGTGCTGGGCGTGGCGTCGGTGCCGGCCGGCCTCGCGATGCTCACGGCGATGGCGTTCACGGCTCGCCACGCGGTCACGCTCGGCCTGTTCCAGCTGCTCGCCGGCGCCGCGTTCCTCGGGGCGGTCTACGACGGGCTGTTCCTGGGGCACTGGTACCTGACCGACCGCAAGCTCAGCCGCGCGCCCATCAAGCGCGTCACGACGATCGCGATCGGCGCCTCGGCCGTGGCGATGGCCGCCGTGGTGATGGGCGGGTTCGGGGGCACCGAGACGGTCTCGACGTCGCTCAACCCGCTGCTGACCGCGGGCGCGCTCGCGCCCTGGATCGCGCTCGGCAGCGCCTTCACCACCCTCGTCGTGTGTGTGCTGGTGCTGGGCGCGCTGCGCGGCGAGCGGGCCTCGGCCGTGCAGTCGGCGACCGGCTTCTACTACCTGGCCGTCATCACCACCTTCACCGCCGAGATCGCGGTGAAGGTTCGGTTCCTGCCGAGCTGATCATGCAGCTCGTCGTCGCGGTCGCGGGCATGATCGTCGAGGCGATCACGTGGCGGGGTGTGTCGGCTCGCCGCCTGGATCTGTGGCGCGTGATGCCGGTCGTGCTGGCCGCGATGGCGGTCGCCGCCGTGCTCGCGCGCCCCCCGACGCTCGTGGGGAGCGTCGGGACCTCGACCGCGACCCTGGTCGGGGTCGCCGCCGGCATCACGCTGTTCGCCGCGACGCGCGCGTTCGTCGCCGTCGCCGCCCGGTGGCCGCCGTTCCGACGCGCCACCCGAGCGATCTACGGACAGGCGCGTCCGGTGCCGGTCGCGTTCGCGCTGGGCGTGTCCGCGTTCGTGATGGTGCCCTTCGAGGAGCTGTTCTGGCGTGGCCTCGTCCAGGCGCGACTGGCCGACGGGCTCGGCGCCGGCATGAGCGCCGCGCTGACCTGGGCCGCCTACGTCGCGGTCAACGTCGCCAGCCGCAGTCTTCCGATCGTGCTGGGTGCGGCCGTCGGTGGCGCGTTGTGGGCCGGGCTGGCCTGGTGGTCCGGGGGCATGCTCGCGAGCCTGCTCAGTCATATCCTGTGGACCGGGTTGATGCTCGGGCTGCCTCCCAAGCCCGGCCGGGAGATGCTGCAGACATGAGCTTCCTGTCCACGGCGGTGCAATCCGTTCTCGAGCAGGGCCCCTTCTGCGCCGTCGCGGCCCTCACACCTCGCGGGCCACACTGCACGCCGCTCGTGTTCGCCTACAGCGGAGGGCGGCTGTGGCTGACGACCTCGCGCCGGTCCGTGAAGGCCCGGGCGTGGCGCGCCGACCCGTCGATCGCGGGTCTCGTGCGGCACGGGGAGCTGACGGTGGTGTTCACGGGCACCGTGAAGACCTACGACGCTCTGGACCGCAGCACCTGGGGTGCCGCGGTCGCCGGCGCCACCACGATCGCACGTGCAACGGCGACCTTCAGCCGGAAGAACGCACGCTTCTTCGCCGGGTACGCCTTCGATGCCCGGCAGGTGCCCCTGGCCTGGACCCCGCCGGGCCGGGTCTTCGTCGGTGTCGATCTCGATCGCACGGCGCTGCTCGATGCCGACGGTGTCCAAGAGGGACGCGGCCGGTGGGGTGGGGAACCGGAGTCCCTCGGCACCTTCCGGCGCGTGGGCAAAGGCGCCGATCCGCTCCGGGGGCTGCCCGCGGAGTTCACGTCGCAGGTCGGGCGTGAGGGTGAGGCGGCGCTGTCGATCGTCGGTCGTCGGGGCACCGTCGTGCTGCCCGTGCGGTGGCGAGCGGACGAGCATGCGTTGTACGCCGCGATGCCAGCCGAGACCCTGGCCCTGGCCGACGCCCCTGCGGAGGCTCCGGTGGCGCTCACGATCGATCGACCGTCGATCTGGCGAGCCCGGGACATGGTGGGGGCGATGATTCAAGGTACGGGGTCGAGCGCCGTCATCGGCACGGTGGGCTCGGGCGCCAAGAGCCTGCGTGAGCTGGCCACCTCGATCGATCCCGACGGCGATGCGATCGTGCGGATCGAGCCGCGGCGATCGGTCTGGTGGTCGGGCTGGTCCAGCGGCAGCGCCGACCTGTCATGACCACCGCGGAGTTCTCGGTCGAGGTCGAGGCACCGCCCGAGGTCGCGTGGGAGGTCGCCGCCGATCCCCGCAACCTGCCGCACTGGGATCGACACATCGTGGCCGTGCGTATGCCCGAGGGTGGCTTGCGCCCCGGGATCACCTACGAGGTCGACATGGGGTTCCGGGCCGTCCGGTCGACCGTGCGGTGCGAGGTGCTCGAGTGGGAACCGCCGTGGCGGTCCCGTATCCACCTGCAGGGTCTGCTCGAGGCCACCGTCACCACCTCGATCGCGTCGCTGCCCTACGACCGCTGCATGCTGCGTCACGAGATCGACTACCGGTTCCGAGGTCCCTTCGGGCGGTTCGGGGCGATGAGCGTCCAAGCGGTCGGCGGCGCCCAGTACGCACTGCGGCGCGGTGTGCTCGCGCAGAAGCGTGAGATCGAGCAGCGGGCAAACCGGTCCACGCCGGGCTGATCAGTCTCCGCGGGCCCGACGTTCGGCGTCGCGGGCGCGCCGGTCCGCGCCCCGGATCCTGCCGACCACCCAGCCACCGACGAGGCCCAGCACGGCGGCCACCACGATCAGGGTCCACAGCGGGAAGGAGCCGTTCCACACGAGGAAATCGATCTGCGCACGGTCGGTGTTCTGCAGGACGAAGATCACGAGGAGCAGGGCGACGGCTGCGAGCACGACCAGCTTGCCGCTCGGGCCTTCGCGCTGCTCGATCCAATCGTTGCCTCGTCGATCCGGGGTCGCCCGGTCGCGATCGTCGTCCTCCCTGCGCATGATCCCTCCTCGTGACGGCTGCGCCGACATCATGCATGATGACCCGCCGTGGGGCTCGCAGGGGTGGTGTGGGGGTCGACGCTGGTGGTCGGAGCGGCCGTGATCGGCCACGCCGCCGTGCGCACCACCGACGGAGCAGCGGTCGATCGGGAGCTGTTCGCAGCGGTCAACGCCGGGCATGGGCCGGGCGCCGACCGGCTGCTCGTCGGCGTCACCGAGCTCGGCTCGATCGCGGCGCCGGCCACGGCCGCCGCGCTGCTGACCCTTTCGGGCCGCCGCCGCGCCGCCGCCCACGGCATGGCCGCCGCCGGCGTGACCTGGCTCGTGTTGCAGGGCGTCAAGAAGCTCGTCGACCGGCCCCGCCCGGGTGATGCCGACCCCACGGGCACGCGTGCCCTCGTCGCGCGGCCGAAGGCCACGTCGTGGCCGAGCAGCCACCCCGCCGTGTTGACGGCGTTCACGCGGGTCGCGGGGCGGGCGCTCGGGGTGGGCGCCGGCGGCCGGGCGGCGCTGTCGGCGCTCGACCTCACGGTGGCCGCCTCACGCGTATACGTGGGTGTGCACTACCCCTCCGACGTGGCGAGCGGCCTGCTGCTCGGTCGCGCGATCGCCCGCATGTGGCCGCGCGGGCGACGCTGATGTGCGGAGCCGCACCCTGATGGGCTCGATCGCCCCGCCGATAGACTCCGAGGTGTGATGCTCGCCTCCCTCGACGTCCTGGGGTCGATCGCCGCCGTCGGGTGGCCGGTCCTTGACCGGTTCCGCTTCGGCGACAGCTTCGCGATCTCGCCGCACGGGATCTTCATCGCGATCGGGTTCGGCATCGGCGCCTGGGTCTTCACGAAGCTCGCGATCCAGCGCGGGGTGCCGGAGGATCTCGCGAACTCGGTGGTCTTCTGGTCGCTGATCGGCGCGATCGTGGGGGCGCGGGTGGGCTACGTGATCGCCCACGTCTCGGAGTTCGACAGCCCCCTGGAGTGGTTCCAGGTGTGGCGGGGCGGCATCTCGCTGCTCGGTGGGATCGCCGGCGCCACGATCGCCAACGCGGTCAACATCCGGCGGCAGCAGTACCGGTTCCGGTTCTTCCAGATCGCCGACACGGTCGCGCCGGGGCTCGCGCTCGGCATCTCGATCGGGCGGATCGGTGACCTGATCATCGCCGACCACCTCGGCAAGCCCACGAGCTGGCTGCTGGCATGGCAGTACCGGGGCGGCACGATCGCCCCACCGTTCAACTGCGACGAGGGGTTCTGCACGGCGCAGTTGCAGGACGGCTACGTCCAGACGATCACGCGTGAGGGCGGCCGGTTGCTGGATGCCTCGGGCGCGGTCGTCGCCGAGGGCGTAGGGGTGCATCAGGCCGCCCTCTACGACATGCTGCTCGCGGGCGTGCTGTTCGGCTTCCTGTGGTGGTTCATCGGCAAGCAGCGGCGTGAGGGGGTGGTCGCGCTCACCTTCGGCGTCTGGTACGGGTGCATGCGCCTGGTGGAGGATTCCCTGCGTATCGACAAGCGCTTCGGGCCGCTCACGGGCTCACAGTGGACGGCGCTCACGGTCGCGACGGTGGCCGCCGCGATCCTGGTCTGGTTCGCGGCCACGAAGCGGCCCGGCCCCACCACCCCCCCGCGAGGGTCGCTGCGCGGCGGATCGTCGCCACCCGTGGACCTCGACGACGCCCCCGACGTGGGGGAGCGGCCGATGCCCGATGCCGACCCGGCGTCGGAGCCGGCTAGCGAGCACCCGTCATCAGGGTGAGCGGCTTGCCTACCTTCGACTTCGTCGCCACGCGCACGGCCTGAGCCGCCTCGCGCAGCGCGACGCTCGCCGCCGCCTCGGGGTCCGACACGACGATCGGCACCCCTTCGTCGCCGCCCGCCCGTAGCGCCGGCACGAGCGGCACCTGCGCCATCAGCGGCACCTCGAGCGTCCGGGCGGCCTCCGCGCCGCCGCCCTCGCCGAAGATCGGCTCCCGCTCGCCGCAGTGAGGGCACGCGAAGTAGCTCATGTTCTCGATCACGCCGATCGGGCGCAGGTTCGTGCGCTCGGCCATCTTGCCCGCCCGCTCGGCGACCTTGCGCGCGGCTTCCTGTGGCGTGGTCACCACGAGCATCGAGGCGCCCGGGATGAACGAGGCCAGCGAGATCGACACGTCGCCGGTGCCCGGCGGCAGGTCGCACAGCAGGAAGTCGAGGTCGCCCCAGTACACGTCGCCCAGGAACTGCTCGATCGCCTTGTGCAACATCGGACCGCGCCAGATGACCGGGGTCTCTTCGGGCACGAAGAACCCCATCGAGATGACTTTCACCCCGTGGGCCTCGAGCGGCAGGATCATGTCGTCGAAGCCCACCGGCTTGCCCGTCACGCCGAGCATGCGCGGCACGCTGAAGCCCCAGACGTCGGCGTCCAGCACGCCGACGTTCGCGCCTTCGGCCGCCAGGGCCGCCGCGACGTTCACGGTCACGCTCGACTTGCCGACGCCACCTTTGCCCGACGCGACGGCCACGATCGAGGTGCTGGGCGCGAACGAGATCTTCGACCCGGGCTGGGCGGCGGCGGTGGTGGACCCGCCCCGCAAGGTGCCCACCAGCGCCTGACGTTGCTGGTCGCTCATCGGGGTGAGGGTCACCTCCACACGGTCGACGCCCTCGAGCGGCCGGACCGCGCCGGTCACGTCGTTCGTGATGCGGTCACGCAGCGGGCAGCCTTCGATCGTGAGCAGGACGTGCACGCGCACGAGGCCGCCGTCGACCTCGATCCCCTCGAGCATGCCGATGTCTTCGATCGGGCGTCCGATCTCGGGGTCCAGCACCGCCCGGAGCGCCTCGCGGACCTGTTCCTCAGTCGCCATGTCGTTCCTCTCGCGCCTCGACGTGATAAACACGGTGTCCACCGTGCAAATCCAGTCTACGACGAGGACGCGATGACCGAGCCGGCGCCGATCGACGTGCACAAGGCGTTGGCCGACGACACACGCTACCGCCTCTACCGGTACCTGCGCTTGTCGGGCCGGCCCGTGGCGGTCCGCGAGCTGGC
>Ga0299913_10004947_pt1 | contig 11293 bp, 13 predicted proteins | sample RVTome_9_FD_201360 | JGI IMG/M metagenome (GOLD analysis project Ga0299913, IMG submission 201360) | Soil microbial communities from uranium-contaminated site in the Upper Colorado River Basin, Wyoming, United States - RVT155D38 (version 2) ... | reverse complement strand
GGCGTGCCGGTCGCGGCGTTCTCTGCCTCGCCGCTGCTGCGCCGCCTGCTCCCCGAACGACCTGCGCGACTGGTGATCGCGGGCACGGTCCTGGGCTGGGGACTCGCCGTCTACCCGCTGTTCCCCGGTGTCATGGCCGCCAGCGACACGATGGTCTTCGTCGTGCAGGGCGTCGTGCTGACCGCCGGCGCCGTGTCGCTCGCGTCGAGCATCGACCGCGTGTGGGCCTTCGCCATCGACCGCCTCACACGAGGCGGTCGGGGTCTGGCGCCACGCCTGGGCATCGCGTACCCGCTGGCCAGACGGTTCCGCACGTCGATGCTGCTCGGCATGTTCTCGCTCGTCATCTTCACCGTGACGATCATGACCGTGATGTCGACGTCGATCGCCGGCAACACCGCCGCGACCGTCGAGCGGGTGGCTGCCGGCTTCGACGTGGTGCTCGACACGAACCCGGCCAATCCGGTTGCCGTAGCAGCGCTGGCGGAGCGCCCCGACGTGGCGGCCGTCGCGGGTCTCATTCACGGCGTTGCGACCTTCGACGCCGCACACCTTGACGTCGGCCGCTCCTGGCCCGTCACGTCGTTCGACGCACACCTGCTGGAGCAGGGCGCCCCCGGCCTGTCCCGACACGACCCCGTCTACGCCTCGGACGAGGCCGCCTACCGGGCCGTTCTCGACGACCCGTCGCTGGCCATCGTGCCGAACGACTTCCTGGCGGAGGGCGTGGACGACGCGGTGGCGATCGGCGACACCTTCAGCTTCGTCGATCCGGCCACCGGGCAGACCAGCGAGCTCACGATCGCCGGCGTGGGCGAGGAGGACTGGCTGGGCAACGGCGCGCTGGTCAACCGTGAGGTGACCGAGGCCCTGTTCGCCGACCAGCAGGTCGTCGACCGCTTCTACATCGCGGCGGCAGACGGCGCCGACGCCGATGCCCTGGCCACAGCCGTCAACGCGGATCTCCTCGCGCACGGGGCTGACGCCCGCACCTTCACCACGATGGGAACCGCCGGGACGGGTCAGCTGCTGGGCTTCATCGCCCTGCTGCGGGGCTTCCTCGGCCTCGGCCTGCTCGTGGGGATCGCCGGCCTGGGCGTCGTCATGGTCCGCGCGGTCCGCGAGCGCCGACACGAGATCGGCATGCTGCGGGCAATGGGCTTTCGCACGGGCATCGTGCGGGCCGCCATGCTGTCGGAAGCCGGCCTCATCGCCGTCCAGGGCACGGTGATCGGCGCCGCCCTGGGGCTGATCACGACCCGTCAGCTGCTGTCCGACTCGTTCGGCGACGTGCCGCCGCCGTTCGTCATCCCGTGGGTGGGGCTGCTCGTGATCCTAGGCCTGCCCCTGGTCGCCTCTCTGGCAGCCACCGCATGGCCCGCGTCGCGGGCAGCGGCCATCAAGCCGGCGGTTGCGCTGCGCGCGGCCGACTGAGCGTGCCCGGCCGCAGGAACGACATCGCACTCGAGAAGGAGACACCACCATGAGCTCATCCGCTGACCTTCATGCCGCACGGCTGACGATCGACTACCCCGATCGCGACCTCGACCGTGTCTCCACGGCACTGCGCCTGGTCTACGCCATCCCCGTCATGATCGTCCTGGGAGTGGTCGCCGGTGGCGTCGCGGGCGACACGGCAGGCGAGACCGGAGGGCGCATCGGCGCCTTCGGCGGCGGGGTGCTGGTGCTGCCGGTCCTGCTGATGATCGTGTTCCGCAACAAGTACCCGCGCTGGTGGTTCGACTTCAACCTGCAGCTGGCGCGGTTCACGACGCGGGTGCTGTCGTACCTGGCGCTGATGTCGGACCGCTACCCGTCCACCGACGGCGAGCAGTCCGTCCACCTCGACCTCGACTACCCGAACGTGCCGGAGGACCTGAACCGGTGGTTGCCGTTGGTCAAGCGGCTGCTGGCCGTTCCGCACTACGTCGCATTGCTCTTCCTGGGCGTCGCGGCAGTCATCGCCGTCGTGATCGCCTGGTTCTCGGTGCTGTTCACGGGACGCTATCCGCGGACGATCTTCGGCTTCGTCGAAGGCGTCCTGCGGTGGGCCCTGCGCGTCGAGGCGTATGCGTTCCTCCTGGTGACCGACCGCTACCCGCCGTTCTCGCTGGCATGACACCTGTGCGCACCACCTGTCCCTACTGCGGCGAGATCACCCACCTGGCCGCCGCGGAGATCTTCCTCGCGCTGCGCGACGGCGATGGCACCACCGGCGACTACTCCTACACCTGTCCGCAGTGCACCCGTACCGGCGTGTACGCCGCTACCCGAACCGCCGTCGCGGAGCTGCTGTCCGCGGGGGTCATCCCGATCGGAAGGAACTGACATGTCGAACACCACCGTCACACGCCCCGCCCGCACGACGATGCGGGCGATCGTCCAGCACGCCTATGGCACCAGTGACGTGCTGCGGCTACAGGACATCGACGAGCCCACACCCGGGCCGCACGACGTGCTCGTCGACGTCCACGCGGCGTCGGTCAACCACGGAGACTGGTTCGTCACCTCCGGCCGGCCCTACGTCGCGCGAGTGGCACTCGGGCCGCGCAGACCACGGGTCGCCGTCCGCGGACGAGACCTCGCCGGCCGGGTCGACGCGGTCGGCGCGGCCGTGACCCGGTTCCGCCCCGGCGATGACGTGTACGCCGAGACCACGACCGGCAGCTTCGCCGAGCTCGCCTGCGTCCCTGAACGCCTGCTGGCGCGCAAGCCCACCAACCTCACCTTCGAGCAGGCCGCCGCGGTGCCGGTCGCCGCCGTCACCGCCCTGCAGGGCCTGCGCGACGTCGGCGGGGTGCAACCGGGCCAGGCGGTGCTGATCAACGGCGCGTCGGGCGGCGTCGGCACGTTCGCCGTGCAGATCGCCAAGACGCTCGGCGCCGACGTGACCGGCGTGTGCAGCACCCGCAACGTCGAGCTGGTCCGCTCGCTCGGCGCGGACCACGTCATCGACTACACCCGGGAGGACTTCACCCGCAGCGGCCCCCGCTACGACGTGATCCTCGACCTCGCCGGTCGTCATCCGCTGGCAGCCCTGCGAGGTGCGCTGACCCGCACCGGCACGCTCGTGGTGACGAGTGGCCACGGCGGCCCGGTCATCGGACCGCTCGGCCGTTACATCCGGGCGCTCGCGTGGTCGCCGTTCGTGACCCAGCGACTGCGGGTGCACGCCGCGAAACCGTCTCGGTCCGACCTCGACGCGGTCACCACGCTCATCGAAGCCGGCGCGGTCACACCCGCGGTCGAGGCGACCTACGAGTTGGCCGACACCGCCGCGGCCATCCGGCACCTCGCCGAAGAACACGCCCGAGCCAAGCTCGTCATCACCGTGCACGGCAGCCACGCCGCGCGCGACCACCAACGAACCAAGGAGACCGAAGATGCATTGACGTCCGTACCGACCTTCCGACCACCGACCCGCAGACCAACGAGCGGGCCGACAGCACCCTGCGATGGGGAGGACTCGCCGGCATCGTTGGCAGCGTCCTCATGCTCGTCACCTTCGGCGTCGTCGCCGCGTTCGTGGGGATGAAGATCACGCCTGAGCAGTCGCTCACGAGGTTCCCCGACATCAAAGCCGCACGCACCGTGGAGAACAGCCTCTACCTCGGCGTCCTCCTCCTGTGGGTCATCCACTGCCTCGCGCTGTACCGCGGACTGCGCCGAACCAGCCCGACGCCCGCGCTGTTCGGGACCGCCCTGAGCATCCTGGGCCTCGTCGTGCTCGCGGCCGGCGCGCTGCCCCACGTCGCCACCGCCCCGATCTCCGACCTGTACCACGCTGCCGGGGGCGACCCCGCAGGATCAGGCGACCCTGGTGCTGGTGTGGCACGGCATCCACGCCATGTTCGACGCGCTGCTGTTCACCGGACTCGCCATCGTCCCGCTGGGCCTGACCCACTCGGGGCGGCCATGCTCCGCGCCCCGGGCTACGGCACGCCCATGGGCAGGACGACCATCGCGCTCGGCGCGGCCACGCTCGCAGCGGCCACCGCCGTCCTGGTCGGTGTCACGGACATGGCCGCCGTCGGCGTGCTCGGCCTCACCGGCTTCCACCTCACCCTGGGCTGGAGAACGCACCGACTGGCCGGGACGACCCGTTCGACGATGCTCACCGGCGCATGACCGGCATCGCTTGGGCGCACGAGACCGGCGGCCCCCTCCACGACGTCAGCGTCAAGCCCAGCCGCCCCACGCCCGCAGGACGCGCTCGCGGTGATGCGCGACACGTTCTGTCGACTGCTCGCATGGCTTTGGCTGCGCAGTGTGGACCTGCCCGGCACCGAGGTGAGGACGAGCCCTCCCGGGTCGACGGCCTACTGGCTGCCCAGCGATGCCGCCGCGGGTGCGTCTGCGGCCGACACGGGTCGAGCATTCGCGATGTTGTTGGTTGCACACACACACATTTGTCATGGTGAGGTGCTGACAGCGTCCACTTCAACGTCTGGTCCTCGGCGGTCACATTGGGTTCATAGCCTGAACCTGAGGAGCCATCGTGTCGGACGCAACCACCATCGCCGTGCACGACGACCGTGTGCGGCCCACGGACCCGCCGTTGACCGAGGATGTGCGGTCGATGGTCACACCGCCGACGCGCATGGGCATCCTGGCCGCGTTGTCGCCGAGTGTGCTGTTCCTCGTCGGCCACCACTGGGGCGGGCTGGTGCCGGCCATCGCCGCGGCGTCGGTCACGTCGGTCGCGCTGACCGTCGTTCGGCGGCGCCAGAACAGGACGCTGGGTGTCCTGCTGCCGGCGTCGGTGGCGTACGTGCTGGTCCGGGCGGCGGCCGGCTTGCTGACGAACTCCGACGAGGTCTACTTCGGCGTCAGCCTGGCGACGAGCGCGGTGGTTGCGCTGGTGGTCGCGGCGACCGCGTTCACGCGCACGCCTGCGGCTGCTCGGCTCATCCCGATGGTGGTCCGCTACCCGCAGGCGACCGTGGCGCATCCGCTGTACCGGCGCGTCGCGGCGCATGCGACGCTGGCGTGGGCAGCGACCGAGCTGGCGATCACGGCGTGGGAGACCAGCCACCTGGCCCACATGGCGGCGCCGCAGTTCATGCTCGTGCGCACCTTCGGCGCAATGCCGATCATGGCCGTGCTGATCCCCGTGGTCATCTTCTACATCCGCCTGCGTCTCGACCCGCTCGCACACCGCCAACGGACCGACGTCCTGACCGCCGCGGCCGCTTGAGTGTGACACGCGATTGCAACGCCGGGGGCGTCCGCAGCCGCCTCGAATCGCGACCACGGACGGACCGGCGCGGCACGTCACCCCGAGCGGTTGCCGCGATCGACGAACCATCTGTGCGCTGGCAGTCCGACGCCACCGGACGGGCCACGGTCAGTGCCGCCAGACGCTGTCATACCAAGGTACACTGTCGAGTATGACAACTGCGCGCGTCACGGTGACGCTTCCAGCGGAGCTGCGCCAGGCGGCGCAAGCGGCCGCCGATAGTGCTGGCGTGCCGTTCTCTGCGGTGGTGTCCGACGCGCTCGCAGGATGGGTGCGCGGTCAGCTGGTTGACGCGTGGCTCGCCGAGCACCAGACGACGCATGGCGCGTTCGACGAGGACGAGCTGCGCGCGCTCGCTGAGGACGCGGGCGTGCCGTATGTCGCCGCGGGCAGATCGCGGCGACCGACATGAACCTCGTCCTTGACGCGGGGGCGTTGATCGGGATCGACCGCGATGACCGACGTGTTGCGGGACTGATCGAGCTCGGCCGTCGTGCCAGGGCGGATCTCGTGACCGCAGCACCGGTGGTGGGGCAGGCGTGGCGGGACGGCGCGCGTCAGGCACGTCTGGCGCGCGCGCTCGCGATGATCGACGTACGTGTGGTCGACGTCGACGAAGCCAAGCGTGCGGGTGTGCTGCTTGGCCGCGCCGGCGGTGCAGATGTCGTGGACGCGTTGGCGGTGCTGCTCGCGCTCCCAGGCGACCAGGTGCTCACCAGCGACCCTGAAGATCTCTCCCGACTCGCCAGCGCCAACGATGTGGACGTTCGCGTCGTCGCAGTGTGAGCAGCCGGTTGAGGTGTGTCGCGGGGCGAGAGGGCGGTAGCAGGATGCGGCGTCCGGCACCATCCGCCGCGGCGGGAGGGGCCGGCTCTGGGCGACGCTCCTGGACCATTCTTGGACCCGATTGAGCGGACGACGGCGATCGACGGCGTACCCGCACGCACTGTTCTCGCAGGTCATGGGCCTCAGCGGACGCCAGCGGACGGGCCGGCCCTCCATGGCATGAAAGAGGTCAGGGGTTCGACTCCCCTTAGCTCCACTTCACGAAATCGCAGGTCAGCGGCCTGCAGCGTGCCGCCGGTCGGCTGTGGGATCCGGCGCACCGGGGGCGTTGGACACGGCTGCCAGGGTTGTTAGCCATCCCCCATGCAGTCGCGCGTCAGATCCGACATCACATCGGTTCGCTGCGCAGTAGCGCCGCACCTTGCCGTGAGCTCGCCGCGCGGCTTCGGGTTTCGTGCATCCTCGCTGCGCTCCAGGCGTTCCACCTTGACCTGCCTGGCTGTGAGCTTGCCGTTCGACGGCGACCGTGTCGACCGCAGCGCGCAGGTTCAGGCCTGCGCGCACACCTGATCACGCCAACGATCTTCGTTGCTAGTTCAAGTCAAGCACAACCTGGCGGGCTCACGCCAGCGCCGCCATGAGCTTGGCCTCAAACTCGGCGAGGCCCTGAACGCTGGGTTGTGTGCGAGCAACCGACTCCAATAACGCGCGCCCGGATCGCATCTCGCTCGCTCGACTAGTGAATGTAGGCAACACCCGTTTCCCGCGCACCAGCCGCCATAGGTCTGCATTGTGCTGGTTCCACACTGTCCACGCACCTTCTATGGCGCGATCGACATCATCGCCCGTCGGCATTGTCATGTCTTCTATAGCGCCTCTAAGCCGTTCAATGGGCTCGTTGCCGCGAGGCGTTGGCCACTCCATCTCAGCCTGCGTTCGGAGCCGCAATTGCGCTAGTTCTGCAATAACATTATCACGCTCATTCTGCAGGAGCGTGTCGAGTAGAGCGCGGGCGCTCTCGACCGTTGGAAACTCTGCGGTAAGCAATCCTAGATCAATCATTGCCTGGAGGACCTCGTCGGAGGAAAGCATGAGACCTTCGATATCCGCAGTCGGCCACACCACAACTCGGTCGCTTGTTAACGACTGTTGATGCACAGCATAGACGTCACCGTCGACTACGCCGAGGACTGGCAACTCGTACGGCGACAGCTGTTCGACCTCCCGAAACACACGAGCGCGCGAGCCGGCTGAATGAATGGCTGCCCGTGCTAAGTCCGGAAAGAGCAGCTCAAGCAGAGCTACGTCACCCTCGCCTTCAACAATAATCAGAAGATCGGATTGCGTAAGCGCGCTTGCTCGGAACCCAGCACTTCTGTAGAGTTCCACCCGATCTGCCTCGTCCGCAACTAGGCGTGGTGCCTCCGAATGTTGTAGTCGAACGATCCCCGTTGGAGGCAGCTTGTCGAGGATCGCTGGACTGTGCGTCGCGACTATCAACTGGCCTGTGGGCCCGATGCCCAGTGTGAGCGCATCCATCAGGCGCTGGCTAAGGTGTGGATGCAGGAACGCGTCTGGCTCGTCGACGACTACTATTGTATGCCCTGCACCTGCTCGCATCACTCGACTGATGATAACGAGCGCTTGTCGCTCACCACTAGACAGTCCCGATACCTCGTGAAACTGTCCGCTCGGCGTGCCTATTCGAAGCTGATCAGGTCGCTGTCGGGTTAGAGGAACAAGCCACTTTGGCGAGATCAGGCTGTCGACCGTCCGCTTGAACTCCTCCCACTGAATTCGCGCAATCTCCGCACCCGTATCGGTCTCGTCCTCATCCGGTAGAGAAGCGGCCACGCAGAGCGCTTTCGCGTACTGCTCAAATTCTTGATCGTCAAGGCGGCCTTGATTGCGAATTGCGTTTCGGGACTCGGCCGTACGTTGCCAGGCCAGTAGCGCAGTCAGCTGGTTTAGGTCGATGGCCTGTTGTCCTGCCGCCACCAACCGCCGTTCGGCCGGAAGGTAGATGACGTTGAAGCTGCTGTGTCGTTGCAGGAAAGCGTTTTGACTAAACAGGCGGTCCAATACCGGAATTCGCGGTTCTGCTGTTCGTCGAGTGCCAGTATTTGGAGTATGCCTCACGTTTACGGAGAACTCGTCGGGCACGTCGGCCTGGCCCCATTCCGCTTCCACGCTCAAATCTTTAAGCGCTTGTTGCTCCGCTGGCGACAGTCGAAGCCGCACCCTTATCTCAGCTCGACTCTCTTGGTCTGTTGGCAGCGCGGGCGACCAAGGCGAAAGCATGCATCCAAGCATCTTGGTCTTACCGGTGCCATTGGCGCCAGCGAGTGCCGTCACCGGCAGTTCGGGCAGTGTCAAGGTGCAGTCTGGAACGCCTGCCACGCCGTCGGTCGTCACCTCAAGAATCCGCATCGACCCTGTCTAGCACAGCGCCGTGTGGTGACATGCCGGAATGGCGTGCTTGTCGAGGCGCGCTTGCCCGTTCGCCAGCCGATTGTGCCCGACCCAGACAGTGAACCCGTTGCATCCGCTCGATTGGCACACAAAGGGCTGATGTCCGAATCACTCGGATCGAGAACGGTCTCGGACCCATGGTTGGACCCACGTAGATGAGTGGTATCAGCGGTGGGTGGGCGACGGGCTCGGTAGGGGGCCTCTGCGTCGGGGTGGCTGTCTATGGAGCCGTCGCGTAGGTGGTGGTCAGCCTCAGTATGATGTTGTCATACCGAGGGAGGTTGACGCCCATGGCCGTCAAGAAGGTTGCGGTGACGCTGCCCGAGGAGCTGTTCGACATGGTCGAGCGGGCACGCAAGATCGAGCACCGGTCACGTTCCGAGGTGATCCAGGAGGCGCTGCGGACGCACTTCGGTGCGCCGGTGTACGTCCCGACCGACGAGGAACGGCGCATGCTCGACCGTGCGCTTGCTGACCTCCGTGAGCATCCCGAGTCCGGACGGTCGTGGGAAGACGTCCGCGGTGAGCAGTGGCCCGCTGAGTGAAGCTGCTTCTCCGGCCGGCAGCGGTCGACGACATCCGCGCTGCGCGCCACTACTACGCCGATGCGGACCGACGCCTCGACGATCAGCTGGCGGAGGATCTCGACCGGCTGTTCGCACTGCTGGAGGCGTTCCCCCGCAGCGCCCCGGTCGTCGAAGCCTACGAGTCGATCCGGCGGGCGCTGCTGCGACGGTTCCCGTACGCCGTGTTCTACCGGCTCACCGAACCCGACCGCATCGATGTGCTGCGTGGGGTCCACACCGCACGATCACCGGATACGTGGCCGGGTGAGGATTGAGTCGGCATGATTTTCTCGCGTCGAGCGTTGGCGCATCGGAAGTCGGTGGCGGTGTCCGACCTCGCGCGTGTAGCAGTTCTGTAGCAGTCCCCTCTGCCTACCCCGCTCCGACGTGCATCGAAGTGGCGCGTGATGTGGCGGAATGTGGGTCACTGAGGCTGGTCGAGCAGCCTGCAAAGCCCTTATTCGCGGGTTCGATTCCCGCCCCGGCCTCCGACTCTGACCCGCGGAGACGTTCGCCACCGCGTGACCAGTGGACAACTTCGTAGCGGTTCGTGTAGCAACCGTAGGTTCGCTGCATGCGGACGCCGACGCCCGTCGGCCGGTTGGCGCTGTCCTCCGCGAGTGCAGCCTCGGCGGTCGCCGAGGTGGCCCTGAGCTGAAGGACCAGAGTCTCAAGCACCCGCACGTCTGCTCTCCTCGCTGGCATGAAGCCCCCGGAACGACGGTGGGACTCTGAACCTCGTCCGTCACCATGCACCCACCTTGCATTGGCCGGCGCCAGCGGTATGCATGCGCTGCACGCCATGGCGGGACCGGGTCGCGTAGGGCGGGATACGGATGTCGTGTGCGACAATGTTGCCATGAGCCCCGCAGAGAAGCTCCGTGCGGCGCTGGAACTGCACGAGGCCGGGGTTGCGGTGATGCGCCAGAACCTCCGCCGCCGCAATCCGGGTGCGTCGGCCGCGAAGATCGAGGAGCTGTTGTCGGCGTGGCTGCGCACGCGTCCGGGTGCTGAGCACGGCGATGCGGCGGGGCGGCCGAGTTCCCGGTTGCGTGGATGATTCCGCTAGGAGTCGCGCTGCGGCGCATCACCGATGCGCTGCAACGTGTCTCCGTGCCGTTCGCGCTCGTCGGTGGGTTGGCGGTCTCTGTGCGTGTCGAGCCGCGATTCACGCGGGATGTCGACCTGGCCGTCACCGTAGCCAATGACGCGGAGGCCGAGGCGTTGGTCAGCACCTTGGCGACCGACGGCTGGAGGGTGAGCGCGGTGGTCGAGCAGGAGGCGGTCAACCGCTTGGCCGCGGTGCGTCTCGATGTACCGCATGACGTGGACACAGCTGCCGTTGTCGATCTGTTGTTCGCGTCGTCGGGCATCGAGCCAGAGCTCGTGCGCGATGCGGAGCTGCTGGAGGTGCTTCCTGGTGTGACGCTGCCTGTCGCCTGCGTTGCGCATCTCATCGTGCTCAAGGTGCTGGCTCGTTCGCCGGAGCGTCCTCAGGACGAGGCCGATCTGGTTGCGCTGCTCGCCGTGGCCACTGACGAAGATCTGCGCGTGGCTCGCGATCTCGCGCAACTGGTCGTTGAGCGTGGATATCACCGCGGTCGGGACCTTCTCGCCGAGCTCCAATCCGTTGGTGGCGGCGACTGATACGGGCGTGTCTGGCGGGCGACCGTGTAGCAGTTCCGTCGCATCGATCCGCTCCGTCCGGTTGCGCCCGAAATGGCGGCATAGGTCCGTATGCGGCCTGATGAGGGCGGTGGAGCAGCGTGCAAAGCCCGTATTCGCGGGTTCGATTCCCGCTCCGGCCTCGTCAGTGGTCCGTCGGCCCCTGTGGGCCCTACGCGTGCGGTCCGCGCCGAACGGGACGGTTGGGGGCACTCCGGGATCGCCCGGAGCGGCGGACGTCGCGCGACAGCCGTGGAGCGTGTAGCCACCCCGCGTCGACGGGTACAGATGCCCTGTCGGCTTCGACACGTCCCCAACCTCCTGAAGGAGTCCTTCATCATGCGCACCGAGACCGTCCAGGGCACGGCCGTGCCGGCCCTCGGCTTCGGCACGTTCCAGCTCACGGGCCACGAGTGCGAGCGCGGCGTCAGCCACGCACTCGACATCGGCTACCGCCACATCGACACGGCGCAGGGCTACGGCAACGAGGACCGCGTGGGCGCAGCGCTGGCCTCCAGCGCCGTCGATCGTGGCGACGTCTTCCTGACCACCAAGCTCGACAACG
>Ga0299913_10004946_pt1 | contig 11293 bp, 12 predicted proteins | sample RVTome_9_FD_201360 | JGI IMG/M metagenome (GOLD analysis project Ga0299913, IMG submission 201360) | Soil microbial communities from uranium-contaminated site in the Upper Colorado River Basin, Wyoming, United States - RVT155D38 (version 2) ... | reverse complement strand
GGTGGGGTGAGCGAGTAGCGACTTTCTCGGGCCCCGAGGGGTGCAGAGTTCTCGAAGGGACCCGAAGCCGACCCTCACTCCGCCAATGTCGCTTGCGCGCGTCCTCGTCCCACTGGCCGGGGCGAACATGCGCTATTGGGGTATGAGCCGAACCCGTGGGCCTTCCCAGTGGCCCTTCGCCATATCGTCGTCCCACTGGCCGGGGCGAACCGTGGCGATTGACGTATGGCCGCGCCGAACCGCCGCCTGCGGCCCTAGGAGTCCGGCGCCACGTCGATCGGCGCTACAAACTCGTCCGCTGCGGGCACCTCGTAGGTGACCTCCATCCGCCAACGCATCTCGTCATGTTCCACGGCGAACGCCACGACCATTGGGACTGTGGGATCGATCCGGACGGCAACCACCCCGGGAAGCTGCGGACCGCCGGCGCGCGCCGTCATGACACAGCCACCTTCTCCGGGCAATGAGGGGGCATCGGCGTCCAGCGATGCCACGACGTCGGCATCTTGTAGATAGAGTGGAACGACGGTCAGGACATTCCCGCCGTGTGCATCCGGGGGCACCTCACGCCACTCCACGACGCCCTCGTCTCCAGCGGGAACGAGCCACCACTGCGTGCCGCCGATCCGAACGGCACGAACAAAGCCCATGCCAGAACCGAGTGGATCGTCGGTCTGAACGACCTCCTCTTTGTATCGTTCGGGCGCCAGGAAGGCACCGTGGGTCCGCGTGGGAGCCCAGACTCGGTCATCGCCTACGCGCCGCGGAGCGCGTGGCCACGCAATCTCCTGGGTGAATCGGTAGCCGCCGACTTCCTCGATCTCCGCAAGCGCCTGCTCGAGAACGGCGCCATCGCAAGGCTCCGTGGGCAACGGAGCGGGCGTTTCGGGAACACCCGACGGCGTGGCAGGCGGGGACGCGCAGGCCGCGGTGCCAGCGACCAGCACGAGAGCGCCGACCACGGAGAGGCGATGCATTGAGAGAAGCATTCGCGGAAGTTGCCCAGAACGCAATAGGCGCCGAGAGCATGCGCGCGGCCGATCCCGGTGCCATCGGCCGGGGCGAATACTGCGTGTTGGGGCTAGAGGCTAGGCGGCCAGGGCCTCGATTCCGGGTGATCGCGGTTTCCGATCAGACGACGCCGAGGATCCCAGCCTGCGACCTCAGCAGCACCGATGTACGCGGTGTAGGCCAACCGTCGAGCACCGAGGCGGTCAATATGGCGAGCCGCCAGAAAACCGCCTATCACGCCGAGGACGGCCGCCAGAACGGCGATTACGAGGTCAGTCACCTAGCCAGCATAAGAGCCTGGCGCGCCGTCCTATCCCCGTTCGATCCTGCGAACTTCGGGGAGTTCGGTCTTCCCGTGCTTATGCCATTGTCAAGTTCCTCCCCCCGCCACCGCGAGCGCTGCGGCGAGGGGCATTTCAACTACGTCGGTGTACGCCCCGGTCGCGTCCCCCGGCCGGACGGCCGAGGTCGACCGCTTCATCCAGCCCTTCAGTCTCGGCAATTCTCCAGAGTGAAGTCAACGTGGAGCTCGCCGTTCGAATAGTGGAACTGCATAACTCCGTTGAAATGGATCACCGATCCGTCCGAGCCCCAGCCGGTCAGGCTGAAGGTGCTCCAGAAGCCCTGGCCGTTGGCGCCGATGTTGCCGCCGAACCAGTTCGTGAAGCGACCTGAGTACGAGGGCTGACTGGTATCCGTCGGCTGGAATTCAAAGGTCCCGGTCAAAGTCCCCGTGAGGTGGGTTCCTCCGGCAGCGTCGACGGACTCATGGAAGACGGCGTTGTAGGTCACCGTCACGAGGCCGGGGTCGCCCGTACAGGGATTCGCCTCGGGGAACGTCTCCGTGACGCGGTGGAGCGTCTGCGTCGAATCGCGATTGTTTGCGGCCACTGGCGCGGCAGTGAAGGCCAAGACCAGCAGGCCGAGAGCAACGATGAGGCTGAGCTTGCGCACAGGAACTCTCCCCTAACGCGGCATCCCCGGTCCCATTCGGCTCGCAATGCGTCGGAGAGCCGCAGTCGGTTGGCGCAAAGCTGCCGCAGGTGGTATGCGCCCCTTTGCGGGATAGGACGTCGGGCAAATGACGTAGGGCACCAGAATCCGCTGTTGTCCCGACCGGAGGCGACCGAGCGTGGTTTGATCGGCCGGCGCGACCTAGGCGTTATGGGGTATGAGCCCGCGCGGTTTTAGGGGTCATTCGAGTCATGCGGTGTGTGCGTCACGCTCTGGGACCCATGCGAGGAAGCGGGGTCTGGATGGGCTTGAGTGGCTGCCATACGTGTGAGGCCCATTTGGAATGATCGACGAATGAGGATTCCCCTCGTCAGCGCCAACATTCCCACGAAGAAGCTTGCCGAACACGGTCTTGCCACGGCGGTCCCAGGTGATGTGGAGCCTCGATCCGCCGCCCTCGGCCGGCTCGATCTCCCACACGACATAGCTCCCCGGCGTGCCGAAGCCGCTATCGACCGCGGTCCATTGAATCCTGCCGGGTACCGACCAGTCATAGCGCTCGCGCCACCAGATCGGCCCGCGGTAGCCCTCGCGGATCTCGGCCCATGTGTCGCCCACCTCGTAGACCTCGTACTGGTCCGCCGGCAGCCCGGGCCACAGCTCGGGCCGACGGTCGCTGAAGTCGAGCAGTGCCGCGCGGATGACCTCCGGCGACGCCTGACTGCGAATGATGAATTCGAAGCGCGCCACTATCCGCCCTACCTGCTGCCCGAATTGCGCGGCCAGTCTCTAACGTCCATCGCCGAAGCCTAGCAACGCCGGTCAAAGGAAAGTCGGTCAGTTGCCGTAAGGCAAACGGTACCCCGTCGCGCAATGGACCCTTGCGTCAGACCCTCGGGCAGGCCGGCCACCGTGTCCCCGTGCCACTCGAGGTATTCGGATGATGGCGGTGCTGCGGCGGCAGCGGCACCCGTACCGAAGCGCCCTCGAGGGCGCAGTAGTCGCGGCCGTTCTCGAACTGCTCGCGGATCCGGCGGCTAACGCACAGCTCGAGCGACATGACTGTCACGTAGCCCGCGTCGAACAGCGCGTGCAGGTCCTCTTCAAGATCCCATGCCCCGCGGCGGGCAGATCGAGCGCGACGGGTCTCCGCCCCGCGCTCGGCTGCCAAAAGTTCACCTCCGCCAGATCGGGCGTCGCCGCCAGGAAGCGGAACCAGTCCCAGTCAGTGATGATCCCGACCCAATAGCGCATCACCCTACGGCCCCGCTAAACGCGGCGTACCGCTCCTCGAGGCGGTCGCGGTCGGGCTGCAGCGACGCCTCGCGCGGCACATAGATCTGGCTGCCGTGCATGCCCTTCAGGCCGTGAAGGAGCATCGGTCCGTCCTCCTCGTCGAGGATGGATTGCCGGACCTCGATCACGTAGTCCGCCCGCACGGTCAGGAGTGCCGATCGAACGCGGAGCCGAGAGGAAGCGGACGTCGAAGACTCGCCCGGCACCGAGCCTCAGGTGGCAACCCGCTCGCCGAGCTGGAGCACGAAGCCTCCGCCAGGAACGAGTGATTTCGACTTGCGCGGCCTCAGTCCGGCCGCCAACTGCCAGTCGCGCATCTCGTCAACGGACCACAGGCCGGACTGGCTCGTGAGTGCGAAGTAGAGGTCGAAGAAGGCTCCCTGCTGGCCGCCCGTGCCCGGCGACGACGGGCGCAGGGCGTCGCCGATGACGAGGTACCCGCCAGGGCGCAGGGCGCGAGCCGCGCGGCTGACCAGGCGTCGATTCGTCGCGTCGTCGAAGTGGTGGACCAGGCTGAAGATGAGGATGAGGTCGTAGGTGGCCTCGCCCAGGTCGTCGACCAGCGCGTCGCCCGCGCGCAGGACGACCCGCTCCCCCATTCGTTCGCGCTCGAGCAGTGGCGCGGCATGCTCGATCGCGGACGGCAGGTCGAGGACGGTAGCCCGCAGCTCCGGGTGACGACGGCAGAGGACCACCGAGAAGTAGCCGTGCGAGCCGCCAATGTCGAGCATGTCCCGTGCTCCGCGCGGTACCGGCACCCGCCTCGCGAGCCAGGTGGCCAGCACGTTGGCCTGGGCGCGCATGCCCCGCTGGTAGGCGCGCCAGTCCTCGGTCGACATCGTGCCGTGGACGTTGAGCGGTAGTCCCTGCCGCACGAAGTCCTCCAGCTGGTCGATCCAGGTCCACTCCAGCTCCTTCATGAGGATCACGTCGCGGACCGATGCGGGCGCATCGGCCAGGAGCCAGCGACGTGTGTTGCGGGCCAGGGTGTAGGCGCCACTCCGATGGCGGAGGTAGCGCATCGTGACCAGCAGGTTCAGGAGCTTCTCCGTCGCGGACGCGTCTGTCCCGCAAGCCTCGGCGACAAGGGCCGCTGAGCTGCCTCGATCGCGCAGAGCCTCGAACACGCCGAGCTTGGTCGCGACGACGATCGCCCGCGCATAGACGGGGGCATACGCCTCGAGCATGGCGATCGGCACCACTCCCGTGGCGAGGATCGCGGTCTCGAGCGGATTCTCCGCCGTCAGTCCGACGCGCATGAATCGGTTCCTCCCCGTGTCTGTAGCTGATCCTGGAGCGCCGCGCACGAATACTACGGCCGGGCCGTCGCGGTTAGCGGTACAAACGTGGGCAAGAGGCCGACACCTGCCCGATGCCGTTCACGTCCACGACCTTTCGAAGGGAATGCACACGCCGGCGACGACCCAACCCGCTTGCGTGGCAGGTCATCGTCGTCCGACGTGCCGTCCACGGCGTACCGATACGGACGGCGAATTGGGCGCATGCCGCCGGAGTAGGTCTTGGACGGTCGATCGGCGGCATCGGCGATGCCGACCAGGTCGATGACCTCCTGGATCCGCGCCTTGCTCGGCCGGGCCTCGGCCGGGGTGCAGCGAGCCGACGTAGGCAACCGTCTCGCGGCCGCTCATCCAGCCGTAGAAGCGCGGCTCCTGGACCGAGATAGCCGACCTGGTTGTCTGTAGGCGGGGCCGGCCTCGACCCCGATGCCGGCTACCGTGGCGCTGCCGCTCGTTGGCCGCGTGCGGCCGGCGAGCAGCTTGAGGGCGGTCGTTTTGCCGGCCCCGTTGGGTCCCAGGAAGCCGTAGATGCTCCCGGAGGCCGATAACTGGTGCCCGTCCTTTAGGAGGTCGGTCGGCGCGAATAGCGCGCTATGGTGCTAGAACGGCACGGAGTGTACGCGCACTCACTCGGGCAGCGTCGTCTCACCTCCACCCCGGCACGCGCGCGGCTTGCTCGATCCACTCGTGCATCTCTCGTCGCTGCGCCTCCTCCAGGGTCGTTACCTTGACGTAGCGGCTCCTGTCGGTGTCCCCGAGCGGCGGCGGAGAGCCGAAGTCCGCGCCGCCGAAGAAGACGACATTCACGGAGACGTCGTAAGCGACTATCTCGATGATCCACCCTCGTTCTGGCAACCCGTAGTACGCCTTCTTCCACTTGATGGCGTACTGCAGCCCGGGGATCGTCCCGCGTATCAACTCGTCCAGCCATTGGACGATGGGATGCAGATCCGGCATCACGCTCCGGATCCACTGCTCGATCTCCGCGGGGCTATCCGACGGCTCTGGCGGCCTTCGGGCCGTGCTTGGCTTGCGTGATTTCGCCATTCGTAAGACGTTCTCCTATACCCGGCGCATTATCGGATGCTACTCGCTGACTCGGTGAGCACGGCCGGCGCGAAGTGCGCGTTATGGTGCTAGACCAGGTCCGGTCGTCCAGCGCGGCTTGGGCCAATGCAAGGTTCCTCCCCGCGGCCATTCCACCTTGAGTTCCGATTCGACCGCCAGGCATACGCTTTCCACGCCGGCATCTGAAGGGGATGAAGTGAAGGACCCCGCAATCGGCATGATCCTCATCGCGGCACTGAGTGCGTCGTGCAGTGCGGGTCAGCCTATCGACTCGACGTCACCCACGATGGGCGGCCATGTCGCGACGGCCGACCCGTCCCCGGGCTCGGCCTCTCCTGAGCCCACACCAAGGCCATCCCGCGAGATTGCTCTTTCATGTGATGACCTGCGCGGAGAGCCGGCTACGGCGTCGGAGGCGAGCATCGCCGGAGTGCTCGCGCATGACCCGCGCTTTGCCGAGTTCTGCACGATCGTCGAGCGAGCATTTTCGCCGGGCCTCGGCCTATCCTGGCTCGAGATCTGGGACTGGCCCGCGAGCCGCATGGGTGATAACCAAAACGGCGTCACGGTCTTCGCCCCAACGAACGACGCCATCGCTGCACTCGATCCCGCCGTGCTCGCGGCCCTTGAAGAGGGAGCCCTGGACAACCAGCTCCTCTACTCGCTGATCGGGCACCATTACGTCCACAGGCTCTATCCGTCCGCCGACTTCGAGGACGGACCGCAACGGACGTGGAGCGGCTCCGGCACCGTCGAGCTTTCGCTCGATCCGTTGAGCTACGGCGGCTGCACCCTGATCGAGACCGACATTCGCGCCAGTAATGGCTACGTTCACGCCATCGACTGCGTCGTCGTGCCGGACGAGATCGCGGAGGCGGTTACGCCATAGCCGGCAGCCGCCTGGCGACACGGGAGTGTCAGTAGCGCTTACGCCACTGTCAAGTTTCTCCCTCAGCCGCGCCAGGGGCTCAGCTCCTGACTCCACCCTATCCACGCGAGGTCCATGTCGGCGACTCCGATCTCCGTCTTCACGCCGGGTAGATGACCTCCAGTCAGGACAGCCAGCGGACGCCGTTTCGGATCTGCTCGTTGGCGGCGTCCACCTGACGGTTGAGCTTCGCCACCCAGGCCGGATCGTCGGACACGCTCGCTATCCACGCCAGGAACGGCCTGATCCACAGCACCTCGGTCAGGATGCCCAGGTCGACCATCTCCTCCCACTGGTCGTCCGGCATGCGCGACCCGAGATGCTCTTCCAGGCGGTCCCGGTAGGTCTGCACCGCCCGCGCCTGGCTGGCGGCGTCCTCACACGCCTCCAGGACGAGCCGTGCAAGGTCGATCGTCGCCACCGAGTGCATTGCGAGTTGCCAGTCGACCGCAATGAGATGGTCGCCGTTGCGCGCGAGATTCGGTTCGTACAGGTCACCGTGCAGGAACGTCGAGGGATGCCGGCCGAGCGCCTCCAGCAGCGGCTGCGGGTCGTCGATCAGCGCGCGCGCCTGCGCAGCCGCATCGTCGTCCAGCGCCTCCTGCAACGCCCCCCAGCCGTCCACTGCCCCCGCGAGGAGCCAGGAGTCCCATTTGCCCAGGTGCTGACGGACGAATGTGGGCGAGGTGAGCTGCAACAAGCCGCGAGGGTCGTTCAGACCTAGCCGCGGATCGTCCAGGGTGGGGTCCTCCCAGAACTCGGCGTGCATCCCGGCCATGCCGTCGAGGAAACGCGGCAGCATCTCCCGCATTTGCGGGGAGGGCGAGTTCTGGGGGGTGTCCCGAAGGAACCGACCGGAGAGGTCGGGCATCAGGATCGCCCACAGGTTGCCCTCCCGCGCACAGGCCAGGACGGCCGCGTCGAGGTGGGGGCGCGCCCGATCGAGCAGTCCGTACTGCCAGGTCATGACCGACCGGCACGCGATGTCGTCGGTGGCGAACATCTCCCAGTCTGAGTCCATCGACATCGTCTTCAGGATCAGGCGGCCGGCGTCGGTGACCACCGGCGTGAACTGGCTGCCGGCATTACCCCACACGGCCGCGTCGCCACGGTCGACGTGGGTCACGGGCCTTTGCAGCAGTTCACTGAGGTTCTCCGGCGACAGCATCGCCTCGACGCTGTCGTGAAGCGTGTTCTCGGCTAGGCGCACTAGCCCGGCGTCGAGCCTTCGCTCGCCCCCGCCACCGAAGAACGAGTCCAGTTCCTGATCGGATGCCGCGGCGCGATCACCAGAGGGAATGCACTACGTCGGAGGCGCCAAAGCCGATGGTCTCGGACTTATCCACGAGCGCCCTGAGAGATGCCATATCCGGCTCTCCCTCGTTTTCGTGGGCCAGCCGGCTGTGGTTCTCGACGCCGGCTGACGTCTCGTACACCTCCGCTAGTAGGAACAACACATTGCCCTCGCCGTCCAGGCGCTTAGACACGGTGTACTGCAGCAGTGCCGTGTCGCCCTCCTTTGGATGGGTTCGCTCCATCCATTGCGCGTGCTGGTCGAAGAAGCGGTCACCTTCGGCCTCGTGCTCGGCCGAGCACTTGAACGCCACGAAAAACTGCGCCTTGCCTGTGAAGTCCGCCACGATGGTGCCCCTCTCCTGTGGGTGCGCTATCGCGGTCGGGCGCGGGAGCACCCCAGATGCGGTTCACTCGGTCTTCCGCGACGACGCCGTGATGTGGCCGCAGTTCACCATACACGCGGCGCGCCACTCAGCCCCGATCTCAAGTGCGGGGATGGCTACGCCCCAGCCCCATCATCGCGACCCCGACCGTCCGGTACCGCGGGGCAGCAGTGCCCCTTGTGCCACTGTCAAGTTTCTCCCGGCCAAAGGCCGTCAAAGATCCTGGACAGATTTATGTACTCTGGGGTCGTGGCGCCATCACAACTCCTAGGACTGCTCGGCATCACGCATCCGATCATTCAGGCCGGCATGGCGCGTCACTACACGTCGGCTCGACTCGTGGCCGCCGTCAGCGAGTCCGGTGCGCTGGGCATCCTGGGGTGCCTCGCTCGGCCGGCGGATGAGGTACTTGCGGAGATCCGGGGTATCCGCGCCCTGACCGCCAAGCCGTTTGGCGTCAACTTCGTCCTGCATCGGCTGGATGTCGATGCGTTCGAGGTTGCGCTTGCCGAGCGAGTCCCGGTGTTCTCATTCTTTCGCGGCGACCCGAGCGTCGCCATAGCGCGCGCCCATCGAGCCGGCGCCCTCACAATTCATCAGGTAACGACCACGGAGGAAGCACTCCAGGCGGCGCGGGCGGGTGCCGACGTGATCGTGGCTCAAGGGACCGAGGCCGGGGGACACGGTGGGCTACTCCCGCTGAGCGCCCTCTTGCCTGATGTGATTCGGCTGATACGTGATCGCCCCGTCATTGCGGCTGGTGGCATCGTGGACAGACAGGGTCTTGCGGCATCAATCGCGCTCGGAGCAGCCGGCGTCCTAATGGGGACGCGATTCCTACCTACCGCCGAGGCACCTGCGTCGCCCAACCACAAGCGGGCGATTGTCGAAGCCGGCCCGGACTCGACGGTGGCAAGCGACCGGTTCGACTTGCTGTGGGAGGGAAACAGCCAGTGGCCAGGCGTGCGGGTCCGAGCCCTGAATAATCGACTCGCGCGCTTCGTAGTATCCGGTGACGAGGCTCGCTTTGAGGCGTCTGTTGAGTCTCTTCGTGCCGCGATGGCTCGGGCCGTCGACGGCGACGACCCGGAGCAAGAACTTCTCATGGCCGGCATGGGCGCATCGCGGATCACAGCAATTCTTCCGGTCAACGACGTAGTGCAGGGCATCGTGGCGTAGCGAGAGCAGTCGACCGTTACTTTGTGAAGCCGTATGGGTGACTCGCAGTGTCGCTTGCCGGCTTCGTCATCTCATTGGCGTACCGTCGTCGGAGTGGCCGGGGCGAACCGTGATTGATGGTGCTAGAACGTTGCGCCCATTCACAATCGTTGGGCTCGGCGGACGAGCCGGCTAGCGCGCTACGCGGTAGCGCAGGTAGACGACTCTCGAGCTGAAGGTGCGGGTCTCGACGAGTTCGAGGTCCACCCGGCGCTCGCGCTGGGGAAAGAACGGAATGCCACCGCCCACCAGCACCGGGTAGACCATGGCCTGGTACTCGTCGATCAGACCCAACGCGGCCACCTCGGCCGCGAGAGTGGCGCCGCCGATCGCGATGTCGCCCTCCCCCGGCTCCGCTCGCAGCTGCTCGATCTCCTCCGCCAGGCCGCCGGTGGCCAGGCGGGCGTTGCCCTGCACCGCCGACAACGTGGTGGAGAACACTACCGTTGGGAGCGGCTTCCAGAGCGCGGCCCACTCGAGCTCTGCGTCGTCGAGCGATCGATCCTGGTCGGCGGTCTCCTATTGGTGTCCTTACTCACCTCTATCCACGAAGTCGCGGGTTCGTGGGGGACGTATCCACGGGACGTCCCACACGTCAGCGTGTCACCCACGTGGGAATGGATTGGCCTCTGGTTCAGTCTGTCGGCTGACACCCCGATCGATGAGGCCGAACCGGTACCGCGAGCGACAGAGGAGCGGGTGGCACCCCGGACGTGACCGTCTACGACATCATGGCCAGGGCGACCAGCTCAGGTTAGCCTGCGTGGTTCACCGCGGCACGGATGAGGTTTGCCTCGGCTGTTAGCATGGCTAATGGTTGGCGTTGTTCCCCCTCGCTGACCAATTGCGGAGCCGTCGATCGAAGCTCGGGTCGATCCGGCTCCGCTTCTTTTCGACCGTGGTCGGGTTCGAATACGCGGGCTGGTAGAGGCCTGCCGAGCGAGGGCCAGACTTCAACTAGGTGATGGACAAGCCGTTCCTCAGGACAGGTGGTACGGCACGTCAGCCACGATCGTGTTCCGGCGGGTGAACAGCCGCAGCTTCAGGCGCAGGGCCGTCTGGTTGTGGAGCAGGTTCTCCCACCAGTGGCGCGGGACGAACTCGGACAGCACGACCAGCACGGGGCGGCTGGGGTCCTGGCGCTGCAGCGCGTCCATGTAGGCCAAGAGCGGCCCGATCAGGGCTCGGTACGGGGACTCGACGATCACCAGCTCCATGCCGCCAGCCCACTCCGGCCATTGGCGTCGCATCGATTCCACCGCGTCGGCGTCGTTGGTGACATGGACCGCAATCGCTTCGGGCGAGACGGAGCGGGCGAACGCGATCGCCTGCGCCGCCGCGCGGTCGAGCCGCGCGACCGGAACGATCACGATGGGCCCGCGAGCGGTGCGGGGCGCACCGCTGAAGGGAATGAGCTCGAGGGCCGCATCCAGCCGCTCATAGTGGCGACGGATGGCCAGCAGCAGAGCCATCAGGGCCGGGATCAGGATGATCACCATCCACGCTCCGGCGGCGAACTTGCTCGCCGCCACGATCAAGGCCACGAAGCCGGTCGTCGCCGCCCCGATACCGTTGATGGCCAGGCCGCGGCGCCAGCCTGCTTCGCGACGCCGATACCAGCGCACCACCATCCCGCTCTGCGACAGGGTGAAGGCCACGAACACGCCCAGGGTGTAGAGCGGGATGAGCGCGGTGACGCTGGCCCCGAAGGCGATGAGCAGGAGCATCGCCAGCCCCGCCAGGGCCAGGATGCCGGTGGTGAAGGCCAGCCGCTCGCCGCGGAACGCGAACTGGCGCGGCATGTAGCTGTCGCGCGCCAGGAACGAGGACAGCCGCGGAAA
>Ga0299913_10004945_pt1 | contig 11295 bp, 9 predicted proteins | sample RVTome_9_FD_201360 | JGI IMG/M metagenome (GOLD analysis project Ga0299913, IMG submission 201360) | Soil microbial communities from uranium-contaminated site in the Upper Colorado River Basin, Wyoming, United States - RVT155D38 (version 2) ... | reverse complement strand
TCCTGAGGGCGGTTCCACTCCGAGTAGTTGAGGTGCTCCCGCCCCTCGTTGACATCCCGCTGCACCAGCCACGAAACGGGGGCCACATTCGAATACCACGGCCACACGGTCTCGTTGCTGTGGCAGTCGAAACAGGCTCGGACCGCCAACTCGCGAGTCTGAGCCGAATCCCAAGTCGGCTCCGCCACCACCGGCGGGTTGTCATGGTCCCTCCCATAGGGCACGAGCTGGATCACAAACAACCCGCCTAGCAGCGCGGCCAGGCTCCATTTCACCCATCGCATAGCCCGATTCTTCACCGGCCGGGCGTCTGTCTACAGAGGCGAACGTCCCATCAGGCGAGGACGGTTCGTCGCGGAACCTGTACCCGTCGCGCTCTGGTCGAGACGATATGGTCATCGACACACCACCGTCAACCGCTCGCCAGCATGCAGCCAAGAATCACCGTGATCACCATCGGCGTCGATGATCTCGAAGCGTCGTTGCGGTTCTACCGTGACGGGTTGGGTCTCGAGACTGAGGGCATCATCGGGACAGAGTATGAACACGGCGCCGTCGCCTTCTTTGACCTCCAGGCCGGGCTCAGGCTCGCCATCTGGCCTCGCTCGTCGATCTCCAACGACTCCGGCCTTCCCGAGACTCCAGGCAGTCCGACCGACTTCACTCTCGGCCACAACGTCGGGAGCCGCGATGCCGTCGACAAGGTCATGGCTCAAGCCCTCGATGCGGGGGCCACGATGGTTCGACCTGCCCATGACACCTTTTGGGGTGGATATGCGGGCTACTTCCAAGATCTCGACGGCCACCTATGGGAGGTCGTGTGGAATCCTGAGGTCGCCATCGACGATTAGAGGGCCCGGGTGTCCCCTTTCTTGGGCTCCGCATTTCGAACATCATGGAAGGGACGACTTCCCGGATCAGAGGTGTGCATCATCGCCGCGGCCGATACGGTGATGCCTCAGTCTTCTGCGGAGCTCATGGCCGCCTCCTACCCCGACGTGCCCATGCGTCGGCCGGTCGAAGCAACCGAAACTCTGCTGGCCATCGATCGGGCCCGCCAACTGATCGGATACGAGCCGGAGCACAGCTGGCGCGCCCATCTCGGGCAGTGACCGGCCGGTCGGCCTGCCCTAGTCTTCCAGGTGCGGAATCAATCAAGGAGGCCTTCGCATGAGTCGTATCCGAATTGCTGTGGTTCTCGTTGGCGCCATGCTGCTGCTGGCTGCTTGCGCCGCCGGCGTCAATCCCGAGGTGGGCGCTTCATCGCCAGATGGGGACGTTGCCGGATTCTGGCTCGGACTATGGCATGGGATCATCGCCCCGGTCACCTTCGTCGTCTCCCTGTTCACCGACAACGTCAATCTCTACGAGGTGCACAACAACGGCAACTGGTACGACTTCGGCTTCGTCTTGGGCGCCGGCATCCTCTTCGGTGGCGGCGGCCTGGGGTCCAGGCGAAGGTCGCGGTGACCGAAAGGTGATGACCGTTTGACCTCGACCGTCAAGCAGTCGGCGGAACTCACCAATAGACGAGCGCTTCCGGGACTCCCCTGCGGACCGACGCATCCTTCGCACCTGTCCACGGTTGGTGCATTCGTCCCGAACCGGAGGGACCTTCGGCCCTAGTGGAGCATAGTTCCTGAGTTGTTGACTCAGGAACTAATGAATCTGGGTCTCCAACGAAAGACGGACCTTGCCCTCCGTGCTCTGCAGTCTCTAGGCGTTCCGGGCGTGAGGATATCGGGCGCAGCCCTTTCGTCATCGATCGGCACCACCACCTCGTTCCTCCCTCAAGTTGTCGCACCATTGATCGAGAAGGGATGGGTCACATCAGACCGTGGCCCGGGTGGCGGCTACTCGCTGTCTGAAGCCTCCGCTGGTGTTTCCCTTTTCGACGTCGTCGAGGCCATCGAGGGTCCCAGTGTGGACGGCAGGTGTGTCTTGAGGAACCAGCCATGTCCCGGCGACTACGCCTGTGAGGCCCACACCGTTTGGACGCAAGCCCGCGACGTCGTGATCGATGGCCTTCGAGGAGTTCCCGCAATACCAACCGGAGGAGAAAAGAAATGACACAGACGAAGCAGCGCGAGGAGTCCACGTCTTCGCGCACGAGGCACGTCCCGTCCCACCCCCACTACACCCTGGGAACCCTGGTGGCGTTGGGGATCGTGGGGACCATCGCTGCGGTGGTCTTGGGCGTATCTGCGTTGATGATCACCGCGAGTCGCAATTCGGTTGACGACGCCATCGTCTCGGAGCGGGTCGACAGCTATCTGACATCTGCTGACATCGACGGGGCAGACGTACTCCCGGAGGATGTGCTCCCGGCACTCGTCCCCAAGGATCAGCTGCCACCGGTTCCTGCCGACGAGGTGAATGTGGCCGTGGCGCCGGCAGTGCCGCCTGCTTCGGGTCGAACCGCCCCTGCGATCGTCGACGTGCATTTCGAGGTCGTCGAGGGCGTGTCGATGATCAACCCGGCGACCGGTGTCGAGACCGAGACCTGGGGCTACAAGTTGGTCGATGGGCCCGACGGTGTGGTCGTGGGAACGCCAGGCCCGGTGATCCGGGCCCGGGTGGGCGATGTGCTTCGTTTCACCATCACCAACCCGTCGACCAGCCACAACCCGCACAATGTCGACTTCCATGCTGTCACCGGGCAAGGGGGCGGAGCCGAGGCAACGACGGTGGCTCCCGGTGAGACCAAGACCATCGAGGCCCGGCTTCTCTACCCCGGGTTCTTCATGTACCACTGTGCCTACGGGGACATCCCCGCCCACATTTCCCACGGCATGTTCGGCGGGATTCTCGTCGACCCCGAGATGCCCCTCCCCGACGTCGACCACGAGTGGTACATGGTCCAGTCCGAGTACTACACGGGCTCCACCGCAGCCGGACTGGTCGAATTCGACCGGGCGGCGGTGACCCGCGAGGAGCCCAGCTTCGTCGTGTTCAACGGCGCCGTGGGCGCCCTCACCGGGGACAACGCCTTGGAGATGGCGGTAGGGGAACGGGCCCGTATCTACTTCGTCAACGCCGGGCTGAACCTCGACTCCAACTTCCATCCCATCGGATCGCATTGGGACAAGGTCTATCAAGAGGCGGCCTTGCTGAACCAGCCTCTACGCGGTTCCCAGACCACCCTCGTCCCGGCGGGCGGCGGAACCGTGGTCGAGCTTATCGGTCAGGTGCCATCGACGATCGTCCTGGTCGACCACGCCTTGTCGAGGGCGGTGGACAAGGGCGCCATCGGCCAGATCGTGGTCACCGGGGAAGCCAATCTGGAGATATTCGACGATATCACTGCTGGCGGCGGCGGAGCCGAAGGCGGGCAGGACGGTGACGATCAGGCGGCCGGCGAGGAGATCTCCATCGTCGATGGCGCCTGGACCACCCAGGACCTGGATGCCGCCGACGAGTTCGAAGACGGCGAAGATCCCGCCGACTACTCGATCAATGTCCTCACGGTCGCGGTGGGCACCACGGTGACCTGGACCAACAACGATCCGGGGCAGATGCACACTGTCACCGACGTGAACGGGGCCTTCGACTCAGGTTTCCTCGAGACTGGTCAGACTTGGAGCTACACGTTCACCGAAGCCGGTGAGTTCGAGTACTACTGCCTGCCGCACCCCTGGATGCGAGCCATGGTGATCGTCGAGTGAAAGCGCCGAAAGGCATGGGTCCCGCCCTCCGAGGCGGGACCCATCACCACGAGAAACCGAATGTAGGGTATCTCGGGGTCCGGGACGCGGTTTAGGCTGAGCCACGGCGATGGGGCTCGCCGTAACCGCCGCGATGGCTGATGGCTCCTACCGATCACATCAGCTAATGCCCACAACAGGTTCGCTCTCCAGATACCTAGCCAAGGTCCGTCACAGGACCCGCGGGTTGTCTTCCGTGGCCGCCGTGGCCGCCGGCGGTCTCCTCGGCTCGGCCGCTCGCGTCGCGATCGGAGAATGGATTCCGACGTCGGAGACGGGGTTCCCAGCAGCGGTGGTGTCGGTGAACCTGGCCGGGTCGTTTTTTATCGGCTTCTTCCTGGCGCGTAGAGAGAGGTCTGTCGGCCGACGACTCTCACTCCAGTTCTGGGCGATCGGGGTGCTTGGCTCATTCACAACTTTCTCCACCTTCAGTGTCGACCTCTTCCAGATGCTCTCCGCCGGGCGCCCGCTCACCGCACTCGGCTACCTGGCAGTCTCCATTTGCGGGGGTCTGGGCCTGGCCCTGGGCGGGCAGCGAATCGGAGCCGCCATCCGATGATGGTCGTCGTCGGTGTCTGGATCGCGGGAGCGGCGGGAGCGGTCTCCCGCTATCTGATTTCCGGGTGGGTGCACCAATTCGTGCGCGTCGACTTCCCGTCGGGAACGCTCGCCGTCAACCTCGCCGGCTCCCTCGGGCTCGGGCTGATTGCAGGATCTGACCCATTCGAATCGACCCTCGTGGTTCTCGCCGTCGGGTTCTTGGGCGGCTTCACCACCTTCTCCACCTTGATGATCGAGACCATCCGCCTCGGGCTCAATTCCCCCCTAACCCTTCTCAACCTGACGGCCACTGTCGTCGGGGGCCTCGCTCTCGCCGCAGTCGGTTATACGCTCACCAGTTGAAAGCGAGCCAACATGGAAAACCAGGACACCCGACTGCTCCGTATCTTCATCGGCGAGTCCGATCTCTACGACGGCAGGCCCCTCTACCAGGCTATCGTCGAAATACTCAGGCGAAACGGTCTCGCCGGGGCTACTGCCCTCCGGGGGATCGAAGGATTCGGAAAATCCAGCCGTCTCCACACCGCCCACATCCTCCGCCTCTCCGAGGATCTTCCCATCGTCATCGAATGCGTTGACAGCTATGACAGGATCGAATCCATCCTCCCCACCCTCGACGAGATGATCGGTGACGGGCTAGTCACTCTGGAACGCGTTGACGTACGTGTCTACCGGGGCGACCAGGAGTAATGGCACCATGCGGCACGGTAGGCCGGCCATTTTCCGGGAAGCCCCGCCACCACCAGGCTGGCCCACGCCGGACTCCACTTTTCGTTGGTGACTGTCGCCATCCCTCTGGCGGCTACCAGCTGGGCACGTACGACGTGAGCGTCTGCATGTACCCGGCTCGCTCGAAGGCGGTCGGGTCGGGTACGGACGAATGGCTCATGCTTCCCCGGCATTGAGCCACTGATTCGAAGTCTCGATCGGCGAGCCATCGCTCGAGCCCATCTCGGACCTCGGTGAGACGGGAGGCACCGTGGCGGAGTAGAGCGGAAGCCATCATGGTGACAGTGGCTCCGGCAAGGATCGCCTTGACCACATCCTCCGCCTCGTGGATGCCGGTCGTGGCCGCCAGGTCGCAGTCGACGCGACCATGGAGGATCGCCAGCCAGCGAAGCACCAGCCTGAGCTCTGTCGGATCGGACAGCACCAGTCTGGGAACGACCTCGAGGGTGTCGAGGTCGATATCGGGTTGGTAGAAACGGTTGAAGATGACCAAGGCATTGGCCCCGGCATCGGAGAGACGTCGGGCCATGTGAGCGGTGGAGGAGAAGTAGGGACCGATTTTGACTGCCAGCGGGATGCCGACGGACGCTGCGATCGTCTCCACCAGTCGCAGATATGTGCGCTCCACCTCTTCCGAGGTCCGGTTGATGTTGGCTGCTACCTGGTAGGTGTTCAGTTCGAGCCCGTCGACGCCCTCGTCGGCCAGGATGCGGGCGTAGAGCGTCCAGCCCCCCGTCGAAGTCCCGTTGAGGCTGGCGATCACCGGGATGTCCGTTTCCCGTTTCACGGCACGGATCAACTTCAGGTAGTCGTCCGGCCCGGTGTTGTAGTGGTCGAGTTGAGGGAAGAAACCCTCCGGTGTCTCGGCGAACCCGTCGGCGCCGAGTTCCAGACTGTGATGGATGGACATCGCGTTGTGCTCGATCTGTTCCTCGAACAGGCTGGGCAGAACCACGGCCGGGGCACCGGCCCCGACCAGCGAGTGGATGTGGTCGATGTCGCCGGTGAGGGGCGAAGCCGAGGGCAGGATGGGATGGGCCAGGTCGAGCCCGAGGTAGCGGGTGGAGAGATCGACGCTCATTCCTCGGCCTCCGCGTACTCCGCCGTCCGGTGTATCTCCACCATCTGCTCGTAGAGGTGCCACCGGTTGTCGATGTCAGCCTGAGCCTGGCGCAATAGATTCTCGGCTCCCCCTGGGTCGACCATGCCGAGCATGGCGAATCGGGTCTCCGTCTCGGCGAAGTCCTTGAACTTGATGGTGGGGGCACGGCTGTCGAGACGGAGCCCGGGCAGACCCTGGGCTTCGCGAGCCGGGTCGTAGCGGTAGAGGGGCCAATAGCCGGAGTTGGCGGCGTCCTTCTGATGACCCAGCTGGTTCTTCATGTCCAATCCGTGAGCGATGCACGGGCTGTAGGCGAGGACGAGCGAGACTCCTCGATGAGCTTCGGCCTCGGCCAGGGTCTTCACGGTCTGGGTCGGATTGGCTCCCATGGCGATCTGGCCGACGTAGACGTTCCCGTATGACATGGCAATCTGACCGAGGTCCTTCTTTGCCGTGGTCTTCCCTCCGGAGGCGAACTTGGCGACCGCTCCGCGGGGGGTCGCCTTGGATGCCTGGCCGCCGGTATTGGAGTAGACCTCGGTGTCGAGGACGAGGATGTTGATGTTTCGTCCCGCGGCCAACACATGGTCGAGCCCTCCGAAGCCGATGTCGTATGCCCAGCCATCGCCTCCCACGATCCAGATACTCGTCTCGATCAGAGAGTCGGCGACTCCCTCCAGTCGCCGTGGCAATGGTCCCTTCATCTCGGCGATTCGATTTCTCAGCTCCTCGACTTGCTGTCTTTGCCGGTCGACCAGCACATCGTGATCCGAGTAATCGGGGTGTTCGGCGGTTTCGAGGATGTCGACGGCTAGTTGTCCCAGTTCGGGTGCCAGGGCGGTGACGAGGAGGATGGCGTCATCGCGTTGCGCCTCGACGGCCAATCTCATCCCCAGACCGAACTCGGCATTGTCCTCGAACAGGCTGTTCGACCACGCCGGGCCCCTTCCCTCCTCATTCTGCATCCACGGGGTGGTGGGCAAGTTGCCCCCGTATATCGAGGAGCACCCGGTGGCGTTGGCGACGATCATGCGGTCGCCCATCATCTGAGTGATCAGTTTCAGATATGGGGTTTCTCCACATCCGGCGCACGCGCCAGAGAACTCGAATAGTGGCTGGAGAAGCTGTGAGCCTTTGACCGAGCCGGCATTCACCTCGGATCGATCTATCTCGGGAAGGCCGAGGAAGACTTCGAAGTTGCGCCGCTCCCGGTCGAGGTGGTCCTGCTTGGGCTCCATGTTGATCGCCTTGTGCTTCACCATCACTTTCGACTTGGCCGGGCAGATGTCGACGCAGATGCTGCAGCCGGTGCAGTCGTCGGGGGCGACCTGGATGGCGATCCTCTTGCCGGCGAGGTCCTTTCCCGTGGGCTCCTTCCATAAGAATCCTTCCGGGATTTCGACGTCGGCGTCGAAGGCCTTGAACCTGATGGCTGCATGCGGGCACACCAGGGCGCATCGACCGCAGTCGATGCAGATCTCGGGATCCCATATCGGTATCTCTTCGGCGATCGAGCGCTTCTCCCACTGTGCCGTACCTGTGGGGAAGGTGCCGTCGACGGGAAGAGCCGATACCGGGAGCAGGTCGCCCTTGCCGGCCAACATCAAGGCCGTCACTCTCTTGACGAAGTTAGGTGCCACCTCGGGGACCGGGTCCGAGATGAAGATGTCGCCGGCAACTGGTCCCGGCTCGATTCGGAACAAACCAGCCGTCGCCTTGTCCACGGCCTCCTCGTTGCGGCGCACGACGACATCACCCCGCTTGCCGTAGGTCTTTCGGATCTGGTCCTTGATCGCGGTCTTCGCCTCTTCGGTGTCGAGGAAGTCGGTTAGATGAAAGAAGCAGGTCTGAAGGACGGTGTTGGTTCTTCCCCCCAGCCCGGCGTCGCGGGCGATGGAGGCGGCGTCGATAGCCCACACCTCGAGATTCCTGTCAGTGATGTGAGCCTTCGCCTCCCGGGGAAGCCTCTCCCAGAGGGTCTCCGGTGGATAGGGGCAGTTGATCAGGACTGTGGCTCCCGGGGCGGCGACCTCGAGCACGTCGACGGAGTACAGAAAGTCGAACTGATGAACTCCCACGAAACCGGCCTTCTTGATCAGGTAGCTCGACTCGATCGGACGGGGCGAGATCCTGAGATGTGAAATGGTTCGTGACCCGGACTTCTTGGAGTCGTACACGAAATAGCCCTGGGCGTGGAAGTCGGTGGACTCGCCGATGATCTTCACCGAGTTCTTGTTGGCCCCAACGGTTCCGTCCGACCCCAGGCCGTAGAACACGGCTCGGGTCACATCGTCGGGCTCCGACCACCAATCAGGGTCGTAGTCGACGGAAAGACCGGTCACGTCGTCGCGAATTCCCACCGTGAAGTGACGGCGAGGAGAGCTGCCCGCCAACTCGTCAAAGACGCCGGACACCATATCGGGACTGAATTCCTTCGAGGACAGGCCGTAACGGCCTCCATAGACATCCAGATCTCGTCCCTGTTCGGCGAAGGCGGACACCACGTCCTGATAGAGAGGTTCGCCAACCCCTCCTGGCTCTTTGGTGCGGTCCATCACCACGACCCGACGCGCCGAGGAGGGAATCGACCTCACAAAATCGGAGCCGGAGAACGGGCGATAGAGCCTGACCTGGAGGAGGCCCACCTTCTCACCTCGTTCCACCAGATGGTTTACCGCCTCGTGAGCGGCACCCACACCCGAGCCCATGATCACCATCACCGTCTCCGCGTCGGGCGATCCGGTGTATTCGAAGAGATCGTAGAACCTTCCCGTTTCCCCTCCGATTCGGTGCATGGTCGCCCTTACGATCCCGGGAAGCGCGTCGTAGAAGCTGTTTGCCGCCTCGCGCGCTTGAAAGAACACATCCGGGTTCTGGGCGCTGCCACGGAGCACTGGCCGGTTCGGGTTGAGCCCGCGCAGCCGATGCTCTGCGATCGGGCCCTCGTCGACCAGTCGTCTCACGACCGACTCGTCGATCATCTCGATCTTCGACACTTCGTGTGAGGTGCGGAAGCCGTCGAAGAAATGGACAAACGGGATTCTCGACTCCAGCGTCGCCAGATGGGCCACCAGCGCCAAGTCCTGAGCCTCCTGAACCGATGAGGAGGCAAGGAGGGCAAAGCCGGTCTGGCGCGCCGCCATGACATCGGAGTGGTCTCCAAATATCGACAAGGCGTGGGTGGCGACGGTCCTTGCTGCCACATGGATCACAACCGGTGTGAGCTCACCCGCGATCTTGTACATATTGGGCAACATCAGGAGCAGGCCTTGGGAGGCTGTGAAGGTGGTGCTCAGGGCGCCAGCGGTCAGCGCACCGTGGACGGCTCCGGCAGCACCGCCCTCACTCTGCATCTCGACTACGTCGGGGATTACACCCCAGAGATTTGGGCGACCGGCGTGCGACCAGGCATCGGCGAGCTCACCCATGGGAGATGCAGGGGTGATCGGATAAATGGCCACGACCTCGCTCAGCAGATAGGCAATTCGTGCCGCAGCCTCGTTGCCGTCGATAGTGGCGGTGGCGCGCGGAATCATGGCTTCAACGTATTGCGAGGCAGGTCGACTGATGCAGGGACCAAAGACCCGAAGGTCACGTCTTTTGTCCTTTGCTTGAACGAATCTGGACCCGAGGGACCAAGGTCCCAACGAATTTGGTCCTCCTGCCCTGGGTTCCAGGGGTCTCTGCTCGGACAATTGAGTTGTTATCGGACTCTCAATACAAGGAGCAGCGTTATGAATCGCCTGGTGGTCCTGGGCGCCGGCACCGCGGGCACGATGGTCGTGAGCAAGCTGAGACCGGTCCTGAGACAGGACGAGTGGGCGATGACGATCGTCGATCAAGCAGTGACCCACAACTATCAGCCGGGGTATTTGTTCATCCCATTCGGTGGGTACCAGGAATCAGACGTCGTCAGACCGTCCGAACGATTCATCCCCGACGGTGTCGAGATGATCACCGCCGAGATCGAACGAGTCGATGTGGAGACGAACCAGGTGGTTCTCGTCGACGGCACCACCGTCGGATATGACCAACTCGTGATCGCCACCGGCGTCACACCACGGCCCGATCAAACACCGGGAATGGATGGTCCCGAGTGGCGGAAGTCGGTCTTCGACTTCTACACCCTCGACGGGGCCCTAGCCCTGGAGGAGCGATTGCGGACCTGGGATGGTGGGCGCCTCGTGGTCCACATCACCGAGATGCCGATCAAGTGTCCGGTGGCGCCGCTCGAGTTCGCCTTCCTCGCTGATTCCTATTTCCGGGATCGGGGGATACGAGAACACGTCGATATCACGTTCGTCACCCCTCTCGACGGGGCGTTCACCAAGCCGGTCGCCTCGAAGCGCCTCCGAGGAATACTGGATGAGCGCACCATCGCTTTGGAAACCGACTTCTACATCGAAAGTGTCGACAACGATCGTCGCCTGCTGGTCTCCTACGACGAGCGAGAGATCCCATTCGACCTCTTGGTCACGGTGCCTCTCAACATGGGAGCGGACTTCATCGCCCGGAGTGGTCTCGGGAACGAGCTGAACTATGTACCCGTCGATCCAGGCACCTTCCTGTCGAAGGCCGCCGACAACGTCTTTGCCATCGGCGACGCCGCGGATCTGCCGATATCCAAGGCGGGGTCGGTGGCGCATTTCGCGGTCGAGGTGTTCGCCGAAAACTTCCTGCATCACATTCGAGGAGAGGAGATGCCGGTCCGCTTCGACGGGCACGCCAACTGTTTCGTCGAGTCAGGCGACGGCAAGGCGCTTCTGATCGACTTCAACTATGACATTCAGCCGCTTCCCGGCAAGTACCCGTTGCCAGTTGTGGGCCCCTTCTCACTTCTGGAGGAGACGAGGCTCAATCACCTCGGGAAGCTGATGTTCAAGTGGATCTACTGGCATGCGTTGCTCCCGGGGCGGGATCTCCCCCTGCCGGCCCTGATGTCGATGTCGGGCAAGAAGGAAGACGTGACGACGTGAACGTCACGAAACAGCCCGGTCTGACGTGGCCGAGAAGGCATGTCGAAGAGAACACCAACCCAAAGAGAAAGGATGCTCAGAGATGAGCTTGGCAACTATTGCCGGTCGTGAGGTCCACCTCGATGACGAGGGCTTCATGACCGAGTACGACGAGTGGGACGAAGCGCTCGCCAAGCAGCTCGCGGCCAACATCGGCCTCGATCTGACTGACCGCCATTTCGAC
>Ga0299913_10004944_pt1 | contig 11296 bp, 7 predicted proteins | sample RVTome_9_FD_201360 | JGI IMG/M metagenome (GOLD analysis project Ga0299913, IMG submission 201360) | Soil microbial communities from uranium-contaminated site in the Upper Colorado River Basin, Wyoming, United States - RVT155D38 (version 2) ... | reverse complement strand
AGATCCAGGAAGTTCCGAAGCATCAGCCGCCCCTCGGATGTCAGCACGGACTCGGGGTGGAACTGGACGCCGTGGATCGGGTGCTCCCGGTGCCGCAGGCCCATGATGGTGCCGTCCTCGCGCGTCCGCGCGCTCACTTCGAGCGCGGGCGGGAGCCCGTCCTCGGCGACGATGAGTGAGTGGTACCGCGACGCGACGAACCCCTCGGCGATGCCGGCAAAGATCCCGCGGCCGTCGTGCTCGACCGTCGACGTCTTGCCGTGCATCGGCGCGCGCGCGCGCACCACGCGCCCGCCGAAGACCTGCCCGATCGCCTGGTGGCCGAGGCACACGCCCAGCACCGGCATCCGCCCGCCGAACCGGAGAATGACCTCCTGGGTCAGGCCGGCGTCCTCGGGACGCCCCGGCCCCGGCGAGATCACGATGTGCGTCGGCGCCAGCTCGCCGATCTCCTCCAGAGTCGTCCGGTCGTTGCGGCGCACGGTCACCTCGGCGCCGAGCTCGCCCAGATACTGGACGAGGTTGTAGGTGAACGAGTCGTAGTTGTCGAGGACGAACACCATCGATGGGCTACCCGCCACTACCCACTACCCACTACCCACTACCCACTACCCACTACCCACTTCACCTACAGCCCCTGCCCCGCCAGCTCGAGCGCGCGGACGAGGGCCCTCGCCTTGTCGCGCGTCTCCTCGTACTCGGCGGTCGGGTTCGAGTCGGCGACGATGCCCGCGCCGGCCTGGAAGGAGACGGCGCCGTTCATGATCGCGATCGTGCGGATGGTGATGCAGAAGTCGAGGTTGCCCGCGAAGTCCAGGTACCCCACCGCACCGGCGTAGATGCCGCGCGGCGTATTCTCCAGCTCCGCGATGATCTGCATCGCCCGCACCTTCGGCGCCCCCGTCACCGTTCCCGCCGGGAAGCACGACACCAGCGCGTCGAGGCGATCCGCGTCATCGGAGAGGCGGCCTTCGACGATCGAGGTCAGGTGCATCACGTGCGAGAAGCGCTCCAGCGTCATGAACTGCGGAACGCGCACCGTGCCGTACTCGCACACACGCCCGAGATCGTTGCGTCCGAGATCCACGAGCATCACGTGCTCGGCCCGCTCCTTCTCGTTCCGCTTCAGCTCCTCCCCCAGGCGCAGGTCCTCCTCGGACGTGCGGCCGCGAGGGCGCGTGCCCGCAATCGGGTGCGTCTCCACGCGGGACCCCTCCACGCGCACCAGCATCTCGGGCGAGGAGCCCACGATGGCCAGCGGCCCCATCCGGATGAAGTACATGTACGGCGACGGATTCACGTGGCGCAGCGCACGGTAGACGGTGAACGGGTCGGCCGTCGCGGCCGCCTCGAAGCGCTGGGACAGCACGACCTGATAGATGTCGCCGGCCGCGATGTGTTCCTTGGCCGCGCGGACGTGCGCCTCGAACTGCTCCCGCGACAGGTTCGAGCGCACCTCCAGCGGCGGGCCCGGAGGCGTCCGCGCCGCCGAGAGCGTGCGCTCCAGCTCCTGCTCCAGGAACGCGATCTTCGCGCACGCGAACTGGTACAGCGACTCGAGATCCTCGTCGCCGGAGATGCGCGCGTTGGCGATGATCAGCAGCCGGTGCTGCGCGTGATCGAAGGCAAGGACCGTGTCGAACACCATGAACCCGGCCGTGTCAGGCGCCCCGTCGCGCTCCGCGGGATCGCCGGCGAGCGGCACGGGCTCGAACCAGGCCGCCGCGTCGAAGCCGAGATAGCCCACGGCGCCGCCGGTGAACCGCGGCAGCTCCGGCACGTACGGCGACCGGTAGTCGGCCATCAGCGCGCGCAGTGTCGGCACCAGCGGCGCATCCGCGACGCTCGTCGTGCCGGCGCGCTCGACCACCGTCTCGGTGCCGCGTGCGCGCGCGATCAGGAACGGATCCTTGCCGAGGAACGAGTACCGTCCCACGTGCTCGCCGCCCTCGACGCTCTCGAGCAGGAAGCAGTAGTCGGAGTGCTCCGCGATCTTCAGGAACGCGGAGACCGGCGTCAGCAGATCCGCCATCAGCTCCTTGCACACGGGCACGAAGGTGCCGCGCTGCGCGAGCTCCACGAACTCCTCGAAACTGGTCAGTCGCATACGGGTGCGCTCACGGTTCGATCGGGACCACCGGCGGCGCCCCGGACGCCTCGAGGCCCCCGCGGGCCTCGGCGGCCAGACGGCGCAGCGCCGCCATCCGCATCACGGCCGCCTCAGGCCGCACGCCGGTCCACCATTGAAACTGCTTCTGTGCCTGGCCCACGAGCATCTCCAGGCCGCCCAGCGTCGCGCAGCCGGCCGAGGCCGCCTGACGCATCAGCCGCGTCACCGGCGGGTTGTAGACGAGGTCGTACACGAGACGCCCGTCGAACACACCGTCGGGCCAGGGGCTCTCATCCGAGCGGGGCGCGGTCCCGACGGGCGTCGTGTTGACCAGCAGATCCCAGCTCCCCGGCGCCGGAGGCCAGGGCGCCGCCTGCACGTCCAGCAGTCGTGCAATCTCGGACGCCTGCCCGGGCCGGCGGGCGTGCACGGCGACCCGGGCGCCGCGCGAGCGCAGCGCCGTCACGACCGCCCGCGCCGCCCCGCCCGCGCCGAGCACCGCCGCGCGTGCGCCATCGAGCGGCAGGCGCGGCTCCAGCGGCGCGAGGAATCCCTCCGGATCGGTGTTGGTCCCCTCCCAGCCGCCGGCGTGCCGCCGGAGCGTGTTCAGGGCGCCGACCTGCCGCGCCGTGTCGTCGAGGCGCGCGGCCGCGGCGAGCGCAAGCTTGAACGGCGACGTCACGCTGATACCCGGCATCCCGACGCCCTCGGCGAACGCCAGGACGTCGGCGGCGTCGGCCGCTTCGATCGGCACGTAGACGGCATCGATGCCGGCCGCGGCGAACGCCGCGTTGTGCATCGCGGGAGACAGCGAGTGCATCACGGGATTGCCGGCGACACCGTAGACCGCGGTGGTCGGTCCGACGCTGCGGTAGCGGAACCCGTCGATCATGAGCGTCGCAGCCATCTGACCCGGCGCCGCGCTGCCGGCGTACGACCACCGGGATCCGATCCGCGCCGCGAGGAGCCGCGTGGCGACACCGGCGGACCCCATCGCCAGCGCGACGAAGGGGCGGCTCGCCGCGGCTCCCCGCAGGTCGAACAGCGGAAGCGCGTCACTCACGCGCGTCGCCGTCACCGCCAGCTTGACGACCTCCGCGGGCGCGGCCGCCAGCGAACGGAACGTGCCGGCGATGTCGCGCGGCACGCCCTCGAAGTCGTGCCGCGACAGCACGACCCGCCTCCCGCTAGTGCGTTCGAGGAATGCCGCGGCGCCGGGAGCCCGCTGTTCCAGATCGACGTACTCCGCGCCGAGGGACCAGGCCTCAGCCAGCAGCCGCAGCCGCTCCTCCTCCGGACCCTGGAAGTGCCCGCCCTCCCAGGCCGCCCGGCACGTGACCAGCACCGGGCGCGTGCGTCCCGCCAGGGCGCCGGCGGGATCCGGATCGCTGACGGCGTCGAGGCGCAGCTCCACGAGATCCGCGTCGCCGACGGCATCGCGCGCCTGGCGGAGCTCCGCCGTCGTGGCGCCGCCCACGGTCACACAGATGCGCGGTCTCGAGTCGTCGTCCATAACGAAAAAAGCCTCTTCAACCCGTCGGGGTGAAGAGGCTCTGGTTTCCGGTCGCTTCGCCGTGCGTCAGGCGGAGATGGCCCCTTCACTGTGGCACCCGTAGAACCACCACCAGCCCCGGTACGCACCCGGACCGCCGTGGCCGGAAGACCGGCCGGCCGCGGGCGACGTCACAAGCATGCGGGACATGGCGGAAGCGACCACAGTGATGACCGCCGACGGTAGCAGAGGACTCGGCCGGCTGTCAAATCCGGCAGGGCTGACGCTGGTTCCCCCGTCCATCTGCCGGTATAATCAGACGTCCATTCGGTTTCAATCGAGTGTCCGGCTTTCTGTCATGTTCCTGAGCGCTCGCAGACTTTCGCTCGGCGCCGCGCTGGCCTTCACGCTCGTCGTCTCGGTGCCCGCCGAGTCTCCCCATCTCCGCGTCGAGGACATCGAGCCGGGCATGAAGGGCGTCGGCCGGACGGTCTTCGCCGGGGATGCCGTCGAGGAGTTCACGGTCGAGGTGCTCGGTGTGCTGCGGAACGTGCTCGGGCCGAGCCGCAACCTGATCCTCGCGCGGCTCGAGGGCGGCCCGCTGGCGCACACCGGGGTGATCGCCGGCATGAGCGGCAGCCCGGTGTACATCGACGGGAAGCTGGTCGGCGCCGTCTCGTACTCGCTGGGCGCGTTCTCGAAGGAGCCCATCGCCGGCATCACGCCGATCGGTGAAATGATCGAGGCGGCCCAGCTGCCGGCCCGCCGTCCCGCGGTCACGCGGGCCGCGGCCGATCTGCCGGTCACGCCTGCTTCCTTCGCGGAGATCGTCCGTACGGCCTTCGCGCCGGCCTTCTTCGCCAGCTCCCCCGCTCACGTGCAGGTCGTCGTGGCGCCCGCGTCGGGCCCGGTGGCGCCGGCGCTGGGACCGCAGCTCCGGCCGATCGCCACGCCCCTCGTGCTCGGCGGGTTCGCTGGTGAGGTCAGCGAGCTGCTGGCGACGGCCTTCGCCGGGAGCGGCTTCACACCCCTCACGGGCCTGGCTGGCGGTACCGGTCCGATCCCATCCTCGAAGCGGCCGCTCCAGCCGGGCGATGCCGTGGGCGTCAATCTCATCGCCGGCGATCTGCTGCTCGGCGGCACCGGCACCGTGACGCACGTGGACGGCGATCGCGTCTACGCGTTCGGCCACCCGTTCTACAACCTGGGGCCGACCGAGTTCCCGATGACGCGCGCCTACGTCCACACGCTGCTGCCCAGCCTCTTCTCGTCCTCGAAGCTCTCCACGACGGGAGACGTCATCGGCACCTTCCGGCAGGATCGGGCGACGACGATCGCGGGCACCCTCGGCGACGGCCCGTCGATGCTCCCCATTCGTCTCGTCCTCGAGACGGACCGCGGATTCCGCCGGAGCTTCTCGTTCGAGGTCGTCCGCGATCAGCTCTTCACGCCGCTGCTGACGTACTTCTCGGTGCTCAACACGCTGCAGTCCTACGAGCGGCAGTACGGCGCGGCCACCTTCTCGGTCAAGGGCCGCGCACAGGTGCGGCATCACGGCGACCTCACGTTCGAGGATCTGTTCACCGGTGAATCCCCGTCGGTCGGCGCGGCCAGCGCCATTGCCGTGCCCCTGACCTTTCTGCTTCGCAACGAGTTCGAGTCGGTCGACATCGAGGGCCTGGACATCACCATCAGCTCGAGCGAGGAGCCGCGCACGGCCACGATCGAGCGCATCTGGCTCGACACCACGCGGGTCCGCCCGGGGGCGACGGTGCCGCTGAAGATCCTGACCCGTTCCTACCGCGGCGACGAGGTCGCACGCGAGATCCCGCTGACGATTCCCGGGAACGCCACCGGCACGCTGACGATCATGGTCGCCGACGGCGTCCGGCTCGCGGAGTGGGAGCAGCGGGAGGCGGGCCGCCATCCGCAGCAGGCCCTCGGCGTCGCGCAGATGGTGCGGGCCCTGAACGAGACGCGGCGCAACAACCGGCTGTACGTCCGCCTCCTGAGTCCGAGCGCCGGCGCCGTCGTCGGCGGCGAGCCGCTGTCGTCGCTGCCGCCTTCCGTTCTGTCGGTGCACGAGTCCGATCGCAGCGGAGGCCAGTTCGCGCCGCTCAGGAACGCGACGCTCGGCGAGTGGGACCTGCCGACGGATTACGCGATTGCGGGCGCGCGCTTCCTGACCGTCTCTCTTGAGCGCCCGTAGCCGCGCGGGGTACGACGGGCGCCGCAACGTCTTTCACCCATGACCATCCGACCCGCACGATGCCTCGGCATCGTCCTGCTTGCCTTCTGTCTGCCGCTCACGCTGTCCGCGGCGGGCGCCCGGTTCTGGCACGTCGCCACCCAGGCCGAGTTCCTGCGCGGCGAGGTCACGAATCTCTCGGTCGATCTCCACGGCCGGCTGGTGCTCGGCCCGGAAGCGACGCCGGTGGCCAGCGTCGCGAGCCCCTTTCTCTGGGCCATCGCGCCCGGTCCGGACGGCTCCGTCTTCGCCGGCACGGGCAACGACGGTCAGGTGCTCCGCATCAGCGCCGACGGCACGCAGTCGGTGTTCTTCGACTCGGCCGAGCTGGAGGTGCACGCGATCGCGGCCGCGCCCGGCGGCGGCCTGTACGTGGGAACCTCGCCCGAGGGCCGCGTCTACAAGGTCGACCGAACGGGAGCCGGTACGCCGTACTTCGACCCGGACGACAAGTACATCTGGGCGCTGGCGACGGGGTCCGACGGCGCCCTGTACGTGGCCACCGGAGAGCGGGGCGTCGTCTACCGCGTAACCGCGCCGGGACAGGGAGAGCCGTACTACCGGACGAAGGCGACACACGCGCGCGCGCTGGCCTTCGACACCGACGAGCGCCTCATCGTCGGCACGGAGTCGCCCGGCAGGGTGTTCCGGATCGACCGCGACGGAAGCGGCTTCGTGCTGCTCGATGCCGGTCAGCAGGAGGTCAGCGCGGTCCGCGTCGATCGGCACGGGGCGATCTATGCGGCAGCCGTCACCGGGCGGCCGGCGCCCGAGCGCGCCCCGGAGCGGCCCCCGGCCGAGACGTCCGGACCGGCGCCGATCCCCAGCGTTTCCACCGAGATCACGTCGGTGGCGATCGTGGAGGCGCCCATGGCCGGCGGTCCGCTGACAGGCCCGGCGCGTCAGGAACGGCGCAGCGTGCGCGGCGCGCTCTATCGCATCATGCCCGACGGCATCTGGGACATCGTGTGGAACTCCCAGGAGGATGCGCCGTACGACGTGCTTCCCGAGGCCGACGGGTCGCTGCTGGTCGCCACCGGAAACGCCGGCAAGGTCTACCGTCTCGACGGCGACCCGATGCGCGCCACGCTGATCGCGCGCGCCGATGCCCAGCAGGTCACGGGCCTGGTACGCGGCGCGCGCGGCCACCTGTGGTTCACGACGGCGAACTCGGGCAAGGTCGTCCGGGTGTCACCCGACGCGGCCACCCGGGGAACCTATCTGTCCGATGTACGCGACGCGGGCACCGTGGCCACATGGGGGACCATCACCTGGCAGGGCACCACGCCGGCAGGGACGTCGGTGCGGCTCTTCACGCGCTCGGGAAACACGTCGGTGCCGGACGAGACCTGGAGTGCGTGGTCGGGGCCGTACCGGGAATCGATCGGCGAGCAGGTGGCGAGCCCGAAGGCGCGCTATCTCCAGTGGAAGGCCGAGCTCACGGGCAAGAACAGGGCAACGCCGATCGTGACGTCCGTCACGATCGCGTACCTGCAGCGCAATCTCCGGCCGGAGGTGAGCTCCATCACGGTGCACGCGCCCGGGATCGTGTTCCAGAAACCGTTCTCGAGCGGCGACATGGAGATCGCGGGGTTCGACGGGACGACCACCAGCCGGCGCAACCGTGATGCCGCCCAGAATGCGCAACTGGGTTCCCCCGCGGGCGCACCGCCGCTCGGCCGCCGCAGCTACGAGCGGGGATTGCAGACGTTTCTGTGGAAGGCGGAGGACGCGAACGACGACGAGTTGCAGTACGAGATCCAGTACCGCCGCGAAGGTGAGACGAGCTGGAAGCCGCTCAAGCGCGGCCTGACGGAGCCGCTCTACGTCTGGGACACCAGCTCGGTCCCGAACGGCACCTACAGCATCAAGGTCGTGGCCTCGGACGGGCCCGCCAACCCGCCCGGGGCGGCGCTCAGCGGCGAGCGCGAGAGCGAGAGCTTCCGGATCGACAACGCGCCGCCTACGATCGAGATCGTGTCGGTGCGCCACAGCGACGGACGGACGGTGGTCGAGTTCACGGTGCGCGACGAGCACTCGCCCGTCCAGCGCGTGGAGTACTCCCTCGACGCGGATCGGTGGCGCACGATCTATCCGAAGGACGGCATCGCGGATTCCGTCGTCGAGCACTTCGAGCTGGTGGTGGAGGGGGGCGCCGATGGTCGCGCGGTGATCATCCGGGCGGCCGATGCGATGGAGAACGTGGCCACGGCGCGCCCGGAATCGGCGTCCGGGTCGCGGTGAGGCGGAAGGACTCGCGGGCCGGCCTCAAGCCATGGCGCCGTCGAACAGATCGCTCGACTGGCTGACCGGCGCCTCGACGACGGGGGGCGGGGCTGCGGGGGCGGGCGGCCGCGATCGCGGAACGCGCGGCGCAGCGATCACCACGTCCGCCTCGTGCTTGCCGACGACGGTCGTGTGCGCCATGAGCCAGATCACGTTGACGGCCACCGGCGCCCCGCCGGCGCGGGCGGGCTCGAAGCGCGTCTGAGCGGCCGCGTCGAGCAGCTCGAGCACGGCATCCCGACGCGGCAGCCGGCTCGCCGCCGGCATCACCAGTTCCACGCGGCTCACGCGCCCCTCGCGGGTCACCACCGCCGACAACGCCAGCACTTCGTCATCCGAGCTCACGACCACCGCCGGAGCCGTCTCCTCGAACGTCGGCCGCAGGATGCGGCCGTCGAGCCGCAGCGGGTTGCGGTCGGAGCCAGGGGTCGCCAGCGCGCCGATCACGGACGCCATCGACGACGGCACCTCGTGCAGCGTCATGCGCATCACGCCGAGACCGGCGAACAGACAGGCCAGCGACGCCACGGTGGCCGCTCCGAGCGCCCACACCAGAGGCAGATCGTCGCGCCACCGCTCCATCCGGCGATTCAGCAGCTCCTGGCGCTCGGCGACAACGCCCGGCAGCACGCGGTTGTGCAGGCTCGTCACCTCGTCGGCGCACCTCTCGACCCGCTCGTGCGAGGCCGTCCGGATGGCATCGCCGAGCCAGTCGAGGCTCTCGAGCTCGCCGGCGCAGACCCGGCAGCCGCCCATGTGCGCCCGCACGAGGATCTGGTCCTCGACGCTCAGCTCGTCGTCGCGAAACGCCGAGAGGCGGGCTCGCGTCTCCGCGCACGTGATCGCTCTCATGTCGCGTGTGTCTCCTTCAGCTCCGCGCGCAGCGCCTGGCGTGCCCGCGTGAGCCGCGCCTTCACGGTCCCGAGCGTGACCCCGAGCGAGAAGGCGATCTCGTCGTAGCTCAATCCGTCGATCTCGCGCAGCACGATCACGGTGCGCTGGTCGAACGGGAGCGCATCGAGCGCGCGCCAGATCCGGGACGCGAGCTCCTTGCGGTCCAGGGCCCGATCGGGCGTTAGGCCGGCGTCCCCGCCGACGGCCAGTTCGCCGTGCTGCTCGATGTGCTCGTCGAGGGAGACCTGCTGGCGGCGGTGACGGCGCCGCCACCAGCGCTGCCGGTTGCGGGCCTGATTGACGACGATCCGGAAGATCCAGGTCCTGAGCGCGGACTGGCCGCGGAAGCGGTGGAGCATGCGGAAGACGCGGAGGAAGACCTCCTGGGAGAGATCCAGGGCCTCCTCGCGGTCCCCGAGCAGGTTGAGCGCCAGCTGGAAGACCATCCGCTCATGCTCGGTCACCAGCTCGCTGCAGGCCAGCTCGTCGCCCTGCACGCAGCGCTCGACCAGCGCCGCCTCGCGGCCGGCCAGCTCACTCCATACCCCCGCGCGTGCCGGCTTCAGCACCAGGTCCTCGGCCACCTGCCTGCCTCCACTGTAGCACCTGACGGAGCCTGGGGCGTCCCCGTCATACCAGTTAGACCCCGGACCTGGTGAAACGGCCCGACCGGCAGGCCGCACCCTGGTATCGAACGGCCGGCCGGCGCGCGGACCCGCCGGGACGACCGGCCGGCGGCGCTACAATGGCGGGGCATTGCCCATGAAACGGCCGATTGTCCTCGCCGTGATCGTTGCCGCCATCGTCGCCGCGGCGGGCTTCGCCTGGACGACGGTCAGGCGCGATTACGAATACGAGCGGCTCGTCGCAGCCGGGGAGAGCGCACTCGCCGCGGGGCAGACGCTGACGGCCATCGAGGCATTCAGCGGCGCCATCGCCCTCCGGAACGACGCGATGCTGGGGTGGCTCCGCCGGGGCGAAACCTACCAGCGTCACGGCGACCTGACCGCGGCCGTCCGCGACCTGCGCATGGCGGCGGCCCTCGACCCGACGGCGACGCGGCCGTTGGAACAGCTCGGCGACGCGTACTATCTCGAGCGCCAGTACACGCAGGCTGCCGCCCGCTATGCACGGTACGTCGAGCTCGACGACCTCTCGCCCCGCCTGCTGTACAAGCTCGCGCTCGCCCGCTACCAGGAAGGGAACGTCGGCGGCGCGATCCAGGCGCTCCGCAGAGCGCTGCAGTTGAACGATCGCCTGGCCGAGGCCCACCATCTGCTCGGCCTGAGCCTCCGCCGGCAGTCGCAGACCGACGAAGCGATGGCCGCACTGCGGCGCGCCGTCCAGCTGGCGCCCGGGCTGGCCGCACCGCGCGAAGCGCTCGCCGAGACGTACGCGGCACTCGGACGCCACCGCGAGCGCCTCGACCAGCTCGAGGTCCTGGCGGCGCTCGAGCCGGAGCGGCCCGTCCGTCTGGTGGCGCTGGGGCTCGCCCAGGCAGAGGCCGGACGGACGGATCTGGCGGTGCTCACGCTTGGACGGGCCGCCGAGCGGCAGCCAAAGGATCCGGTGGTCTATTCCGCCCTGGGCGCCGTGTGGCTGCGCCTGGCGGACCGCGGCGATCAGTCCGCGCTAGGCAAGGCGCTCGCGGCCTCGCGGACGGCGGCGACCAGTCCCGCGGCGGCCAGCCGCGATCTGCTGCTCTACGGCCGCGCGCTGATCCTGTCGAACGAGCCGGAGGCCGCCGCGAAGGTGCTCCGCGAAGCCACCGAGCGCCTGCCGGTCGAACACGAGGCGTTCCTCTATCTCGCGTCGGTGTCCGAGCGCCTGGGGCGGCTCGGACAGGCACGCCGCGCGCTGGCCGCACACGTCGCCCTGGCCGTCGAGGACCGCCGCGTCGCCGCCAGCGCGAGCCGGCTCGGCGACCTCGCGCTGCGGACGGGCGATCCGGCGGAGGCGGCGCGCTGGTTCACGCGCGCGGCACAGCTGGAGCCGCACGACGCCATGCTGCTGGTCCGCCTGGCAAAGGCGCACCTCGATGCCGGCGATCGGGCAGCAGCCCGCGACAGCCTGCAGGCCGCCCTCGCCGAGGGCGCCCCGCCTTCCGGACCCGCCGTCCGCGAGATCGCCGCGCGGCTCGACTAGTGGCCCGTCTCCGCTGAATCAGTACCGAATGCCGGAGCGCGGCGCCCGGCTGGCAAGGCGCGAGGAGCGCGCAAATCGGGAATTTGTAAGCGACGAGCAACGCCGCCAGCCGGGATGCCCC
>Ga0299913_10004943_pt1 | contig 11297 bp, 12 predicted proteins | sample RVTome_9_FD_201360 | JGI IMG/M metagenome (GOLD analysis project Ga0299913, IMG submission 201360) | Soil microbial communities from uranium-contaminated site in the Upper Colorado River Basin, Wyoming, United States - RVT155D38 (version 2) ... | reverse complement strand
CGCCAGCGTTGGCGCCGTCATGACGCCGCACCCCGTGTCGGTCCCCGCCGGCGCGGACATCGAGATGTGCCTCGAGCGGATGGAGGAGTTCCGCGTCCGCCGGATCCTCATCATGGAGGACGACGCACTCGTGGGGGTCGTGTCCCTCGACGACATCCTCATGCATCTCGGGTACCTCATGAGCAAGGCCTCGTCGCTCATACGGTCGGAAGTCGCAGGTCCCCGCATCTTCGCATGAGTAGGCTCGCATCATGACCTGGCGCCGCGACCGCCCGATCCTCATCCTGCCGCCACCCGCCCGGGAGGCGATCCTGCGCTAGAACGGGAAGGCCGGATCTTCGACGACCTCGGGATGGCGGATGCGTCCGCCCAGCTCGGCGGTACGCGCCACGAGCACGATGGGAACGAGCGCGGCGGCGAGGACGAGGATCGCGAGCCAGCCGGGCACGCGCCGCCGCGAGAGGACCAGCCCGATCAGGGAGATCACCCCCACCGCCTCGAGCCCCAGGGCCGCGACCTCCGCCGCCTCCTCGTGATCGTGGATATGATCCTCGGACACCCCCGCCATCTCCTCGACTTCGTCCTCCGCGCGCTCGCCCGTCTGGACCGCGACGAAGGCGAGGAGGCCGACGGCGGCGAACGTCACGAGGGCCGCCCGCATGACGGCGTGGCTCCGCCAGGCGAGGCCGCCCGCCAGGAGGAGCGAGGCGAAGAGGGAGCCCACGACGGGGGCGTGGTTCACGATGAGGTGGAGATGGGGCCAGGTCATGGGTCTCCTCCGTGGCGAGAGGTCCCTAAGGTACGCGGAGACTCCCCAGCAGAAACGCGCGTCGAGTCGTGTCCATCAGAACCGCTCGCCGCGGGCCTCCCGCAGGTGGCTCCCGACGGGGCGGATGCGCGGCCACATCGTCCAGAAGTAGAGGGCGAAGCCGGCGATCTGGGCCAGCCCGGCTGCCGCCACCGCCCAGCGCAGGGCGGGCGCGGCGCTCCAGGCGCGGGCCGCCTCTCCGACGATCCGCACGGCCGTAGCGGTGGTCAGGAGCGCGTACGCCGCGACGATCCGCCCCGGCCGGTAACGAGTGTCCCCGGACGGCGCCTTGGGAAACAGCCACAGCGCCACCCCCAGGATGAGGAACATCACGAAGCCGAGCTGGACGGCGTGGGCATGCGCCGAGACGAGGTGCCGGCTCGGGGCCAGCGAGAGGAGCTCGCGCTCGACGAGGATCCAGCCGCCGAGCGCGAGCCCTACGAACAGGAACAGGATGGCCGTCTTCAGGAAACGGCGGGCATTCGTGTGCAAGACTCAGTGCGCGGGCGTCGCCGCGAGCTGCGGCGCGCCCACCTTGACGAGCCCCACCGCGCCCTTGTCGGCGTCGGCGAACGCATGCGTGACGAAGGCGTATACGCCCTCCCCGCTCGCGCCTTCCTCGAAGACGGTCTCGAACACCGCTCCGCCGCCGGCGGGCACGGTCCATGTCTGCACGTGCTCCAGCGCGTGCTCGGGGTTGCCGTCGGGGATCACGCGGTCGAACACCGTCCCCACGACGTGGAAGTCGCTCCTGAGAGAGGGCCCCGCGTTCACCACGAAGAACCGCACGCGGTCGCCGACCGCCACCTCGATGGGATGGTCCTTGTACTGGAACGCGCGGCCGTTGAACACGACCTGCGTGGGCTGGGTCGCGCGGGCGGCCTGGAAGTCGGGCATGGGAAGCCCGGCCAGGTCGTCTTCGTCGCCGTGGGCGGCGTAGAACTCGCTCTGGACGAGGACGAACTCACGGTCCACGTCGGTGCCCCAGCCGTCCTTCGGATCCACGATGATCGGCAGGTACATCCCCTGCATGATGTGGAGCAGGACCGGCGGCGTCCCGCAGTGGACGAGGTAGGCCCCCGGATCGCGCGCCTCGAACTCGAAGGCGAGCGAGTCGTTGGGCGCGATCGTCCGGAACGCGACGTCCATGGGGATGCGCGCGGAATGGAAGTCGATGGAGTGCCCCATGGGGGACTCGTTGACGAGCGTGATCCGCACCAGGTCTCCCTGACGCACTCGGATCGCGGGGCCGGGCACGGTGCCGCCGAAGGTCCATGCCGGATACGACACGCCCTGCGCCACGGTCACGGTCTCGTGCGTGATGGGGATCCGGAACTCCTTGATGGGAGCCGGATCGGCGGGCGCCAGGTCGGCCACGAAGGCCGGCTCCGTGGCGGTCCGCACGGCGCCGAAATCCACGCGGTGGACGGTGCCCTCGTCGGAGCCGCCCGCCAGCGTGTACGCGGCGGCGGCGAGGCCGGCGGCGGCGACGATCGTAATGATCGATTTCTGGTACGGCATGGTCTTCGTCCTCGCTGGGTTATGGGGTCGTCTTGCCTTTCCCCAAGCCTATCCGCCGGGCGGGCGCGCCGGTGTCGGGCGAAGGGCGGGACGCTCCGTGCGGAGGGAGGAAGACCCGCGTGGGGAGAACCCCTACATCCTTCCCTTGCGGGGGCGGCGCGTGGCTTCCTACGTTCGCTCCGACCCTTCGCCTGGAGAGACATGCGGCACCTCTGGATCGCCCTTCTTCTTCTCCCGGCCGCCGCGCCCGCCCACGCCGCGGCCTCTACGGGGCCACGCGAAGACCCGGGCACCCGGACCTACGGCGTGGACGCAGGCCCGGTGCAGGACCCGGTAGCCGTGCTCCCCATCACCGCGGGGCGCCTCGAGGTGTCCTCCTCCACGCCGGCCAGCCCCGGATCGCGCCAGCCCGATCTCCAGGGGATGCGCGATGGGGCATCCCGCGCCGCCGCCTCGGCGGCCGCCCGCTTCCGCTGGCGGGCGACGGACGTCACGGCGCGGTCCTTCCAGCACCGCCTCACGCTCACCAGGACCGGCCTTCTTTCCTCCCACACGACCGCGTGCCCGCCGCCCGCTGAGGGCTGACACGACGTTCCGCGCGCCGCCGGCGCGCGCTTTCCATCCCACTGCCTCGCGAGCCGGATTTCATGGGCCCGCGTCACGCATCTCGTAGGGGAGGATCCATGTCCATGTTCCGTCGCAAGTCGCTGACCGCGCTGATGGCCACGGTCGAGGAGAATCGAGACCTGCGCCGCGTCCTGGGACCCTGGCACCTGGTGCTCCTCGGGATCGGCGCCATCATCGGCGCCGGGATCTTCTCGCTCACGGGGCTCGCCGCCGCCACGAACGCTGGGCCCGCCATCACGTTCTCCTTCGTGCTGGCCGGCTTCGCCTGTGCCATGGCGGGCTTCTGCTATTCCGAGATGGCGTCCATGATCCCCATCGCAGGGAGCGCCTACACGTATTCCTACGCCACGATGGGGGAGTTCCTGGCGTGGATCATCGGGTGGGATTTGATCCTGGAATACTCCGTGGCGGCCATGACGGTGGCCATCGCGTGGTCGGGCTACGTGGTGAGCTTTCTGCGTGACTTCGGGATCCACCTCCCCGCCGAGCTCACGGCCGCGCCGGGCACTGTCCTCACGATGGCGAACGGCTCCACCGTCACCGCGATCTTCAACCTTCCCGCCGTTCTCATCGTCGTGGCGGTCTCCGCGCTCCTCATCGTAGGGATCAAGGAATCCGCCACCGCGAACGCGATCATCGTCGCCATCAAGGTGACCGTGGTCCTCATCTTCATCGTGGTGGGGATCTCCTACGTCTCTCCGGACAACCTCACCCCGTTCGTACCGCCCAATCAGGGAACCTTCGGGGAGTTCGGCTGGAGCGGCGTCGTCCGTGCGGCGGCCATCGTGTTTTTCGCCTACATCGGCTTCGACGCCGTCTCCACCGCCGCGCAGGAGGCGCGCAATCCCCAGCGCGACATGCCCATCGGAATCCTGGGGTCTCTCGCCGTCTGCACCATCCTCTACGTGCTCGTCGCCTACGTGCTCACGGGGATGGTGAAATACACGGCGCTGGAAGTGCCGGATCCAATCGCGGTGGGCATCGACGCCACCGGCATCGGGTGGCTCCGGCCGCTCGTCAAGCTCGGCGCCATCATGGGGCTCTCGTCCGTTATCCTCGTCATGCTCCTCGCCCAGCCGCGGATCTTCTACACGATGGCCAAGGACGGGCTCCTGCCGGGCTTCATGGCGCGCGTCCACCCGCGTTTCCGCACGCCGCACCTCACGATCATGGCCACGGGGACCTTCGTGTGCCTGGGGGCCGCGCTCATCCCCCTGCGCATCGTCGGGGAGCTCGTCTCCATCGGGACGCTTCTCGCGTTCGTGCTCGTCTCCATCGGCGTGTGGGTCCTGCGCCGCACGGACCCCGACGCGCCGCGGCCGTTCCGCACGCCGCTCGTGCCGCTCGTGCCGATCCTGAGCGTTCTCTCGTGCCTCGGGCTCATGGCGTTCCTGCCGCTCGACACGTGGATCCGTCTCATCGTGTGGCTAGCCATCGGCCTCGTCATCTACGCCCTGTACGGGCGGCGGCACAGCGTCCTCCGGCAGGCCGAGGCCGCTTCCGAGGGAGCAGGGCGTACCATCCCGGCGCCGTGATGCGCGCGGCCGGGAGATCGCCCATCTTGGGGGCGTGAAGCGGCGCTCGTTCCTTCAGACCTCGGGCCTCGTCCTGGGCGCGGTTGCGATACCGGCGCCCGTGGCGCCGCCGCTGCCGCGGTCCGTCCGCCGGTGGGTGGAGCCGGACCGGGACGAGCTCGCCGCGGTGGCGCTCGATACGGCCCGCCGGTCGGGCGCCTCCTACGCCGACGTCCGCATCAGCCGCCACCACGTCCAGTCCATCTCCACGCGCGAGCGCCGGGTGGAGAGCATGGTGAACGACGAGACGTACGGCTTCGGCGTGCGGGTCCTCGTGAACGGCGTGTGGGGCTTCGCCGCCAGCCGTCTCGTCGCGGAGGCGGAGGTCGTGCGCGTGGCGCGCGAGGCCGCCGCCCAGGCGCGGGAGAATGCGCGCATGCCGCACACGCCGGTGGAGCTGGCTCCGGTCGCCGCGTTCCCCGACGCGCGCTGGACGACGCCGCACGAGATCGACCCCTTCTCGGTCCCGGTGGACGACAAGGTGGAGTTCCTGCTGGGCCTCAACGACGTGGCGCTCCAGGCGGGAGCGAGCTTCGCCACGTCGGGGATCGCGTTCCAGAAACAGGAGCGCCTGCTCGCGACGATGGAGGGCTCGCGTATCGAGCAGGTCCTGCTCCGCGTCATGGTTCCGTGGAGCGTGACCATCGTGGATCGCCAGGCGGGCACGTTCGCGGAGTGGGAGGACATCCAGACGAACGCCGGAGCGGGCTGGGAGTTCGTGGAGCGCCAGGACTTTCCCGGAACGATTCGACGCGCCACGGAGCGCGTGCGCGAGAAGCTTGGGGCGCCGACCCTCGACGCCCAGACGAAGAAGGACCTCGTGCTCGTTCCGAGCCACCTGTGGCTCACGATCCACGAGTCCGTGGGCCATCCCACGGAGCTCGACCGCGCGGTGGGCCTGGAAGCGAACTACGCAGGCACGTCGTTCTGCACCCCCGACCAGCTCGGCACGCTGCAGTACGCGAGCGATCTCGTGTCGTTCGAGGCGGAGAAGCAGGAGCCGCACGCGCTCGCTACGGTCGGCTGGGACGACGACGGCGTGCCGGCGGACCGCTGGCTGCTCGTGGACAAGGGGCTGTTCGTGGACTTCCAGACGACCCGCGACCAGGTGCGCTGGATCCAGGACCGGACCGGCGTGGAGCGGTCCCACGGCTGCTCCTACGGCGAGGACTGGTCCCTCGTCCAGTTCCAGCGCATGCCCAACGTGAACCTCCTGCCGGACCCCTCCGGCGGATCGCTGGACGACCTCGTGGCCGGCGTGGACGACGGGATCCTGTTCGACACCCGCGGCTCGTACTCCATCGACCAGCAGCGCTACAACTTCCAGTTCACGGGGCAGGGGATGTGGGCCATCGAGGGCGGCAAGGTCACCCACATGCTGCGCGACGTGGCGTACCAGGCGAACACGCTGGATTTCTGGCGGAGCTGCGACGGCGTCGGGGGCCCGGACACGGTGGAGACGTACGGCTCCTACAACGACGGCAAGGGCCAGCCGTCCCAGTCCAACGCCGTCTCCCACGGCTGCCCGCCGGCCCGCTTCCGCCAGGTGAACGTCCTCCCGGTCTAGCTCCTCCCATAGCACGATCGCCGGCAGCGCCGGACCCCGCCTGTCGAAGGAGCCGACTGACGCCGCTCCGTCAGCTTTCGTACGGAAGGGTGCCCGGTCAGGCGCTACGATATCCATTGGCACGCTGCAACATGATCAGGCACGAACCACCACATGGAGGAACCCACATGGCTACGCTGAAAAAGCTCTTCGTGGACCAGCTCAAGGACATCTACGACGCCGAGCATCAGATCGTGGAGGCGCTCCCCAAGCTGGTGAAGGCGGCCTCGAGCGACGAGCTCAAGGAGGCGTTCTCCGAGCACCTCGAGCAGACGCGCAACCAGATCGAGCGACTGGAGAGCGTCTTCTCCGAGTGCGGGGAGGCGCCCGCGCGCAAGACCTGCAAGGGAATGAAGGGACTCCTCGAGGAAGGCGAGGAGGCCATCAAGGACGAGTCCGCGGGCGCGGTGAAGGACGCGCTCCTCATCGGCGGCGCCCAGAAGGTGGAGCACTACGAGATCGCCGAATACGGGACCCTGCGCGCGTGGGCCGAGGAGCTCGGACTCGAGGACGCGGTGGATCTCCTCGGCGAGACCCTGGACGAGGAATCGGACGCCGACGAGCGGCTGACCTCGATCGCGGAGGGCGGCCTCCTGGAGGAGGGCGTGAACGAGGAAGCGACCGCCGGCGCCTGAAGAGCGCTCGAGCACAGCGCGGCCCGAAAGCGAGAGCGCCCCGCGGCGAACCGCGGGGCGCCTCTTTTTGGTCGGATCCGACCGGGACCCGGCTCGCGCCTAAACCGGCGCTCAACACCACGGTGCTGCCCGTCTCGCGACGTCCCGGCGAGGGGACGCGCACGACCTTGCGCCGTATACGGCTTCCGGGCGGGGTCCCGTGAGCGGCGGCGTCTTCCTCCGCCGTCCTTCTCCCAGCATACCAGAACGGACGCGTATGTCAAACGTGGGAAACGGGGAGGCCGTTCGGAAAAAAAGGGAGCCCCCGCCGAAGCAGGGGCTCCCACCGACGGGAACAGCCCGTCGCTACGCTACTTTGGTGACGTTCGCGGCCTGAGGCCCCTTGGGCCCCTGGGTGACCTCGAACTCGACCTTGTCATTCTCCGCCAGGCTCTTGAAACCCTCCGCCGCGATGGCGGAGAAGTGCACGAAGACGTCCGGGCCATTCTCCTGCTGGATGAACCCGAAGCCCTTGGCGTCGTTGAACCACTTGACGGTGCCTGTCTTTCTGTCGGCCATTCTGGTACCAGTCTCCTTCTTGCTGTTGGCGTTGCGCTACCTTGTTCAGGCCTCGGGCTCGCGCACAAAAAAGCGCCGGGACTCTTGTGTCAGAGTTCGACCGGCGCAGTGTCCTGTACAGCGATCCCCAGACTTCTCCGTTGCTGAAGCAGTGTCCATTCTATAAACCCGCCGGGAGGGCTGTCAAGCTAGGAGCGGCGCGCTTGACGCGGATGAAGCGGTCTCTAGGTTGCCGAACATGACCTTCGAAAACGGCGGGCCGGGGATCGATCTCGAGGAGGTGGATGCGTTCGCCGAGGCGGCGCACGTCGGACAGACGCGGTTCTCCGGAGCGCCCTACATCGAGCATCCGCGCGCCGTGCGCGCCATCCTCGAAGACGAGCATCCCGACGAGATGGACGATGTGACGCTCGCGGTGGCCCTTCTCCACGACGTGCTCGAGGATTGTGACGTGCATCCCACCATCGTGAAGGAGCGCTACGGCACGGAGGTCCAGGAAGGCATGACGCTCCTGTCGTGGAACATCAAGGCGCTGGGCATCGACCGCGACGCGCGGGTCTACTGGTCGGGGATCCGGCGCGGACCGCGACACGTGCGGCTCGTGAAGGGGGCGGACAGGATCCACAACCTGCGCGAAGCCGTGTCCCAGGACGATCGGAAGATGCTGCGCCGCTACCTCGAGGAAACGGAGCAGGAGCTCCTCCCGATCCTGCGCGACGCGGGAGAGGACTGGCTCGTGGAACGACTGGAGGATCTCCTGCGCCAAGCGCGGGAGAAGAGCGGCTGATGGCGATCCTGACGGAGCGCGAAGCGCGCCGGATCACGGAAGCGATCCTGGCGAACGCGCGGGCGGACGCTACGACGATCGGGTTGTCGTCGGAGGAAGGCGGCAACGTGCGCTTCGCGAACAACGCCGCTTCCACGGCGGGCGACGTTTCCGACGTCACCGTGCGCGTGACCGCGGCGTTCGGGACGCGGCGCGGCACCGCGGAGACGAACGGCGTGGACGCCGACGCCCTGCGCGACGTGGTGCGGCAGGCGGAGGAGGCCGCGCGGCTGGCGCCGGAGGATCCGGAGTACGTCCCGCCGCCGGGACCGGCGGAGTTCCCCGCCGTCCGCGGGTTCCATCCCGCTACCGCGGAGTTCGGCGCGGGGGAGCGGGCGGCAGCGGCGGAGCGCGCCATCGCGGAGTCCCGCGGGCGGGACACGCTCCTGGCGGGCTACCTGGAGAACCGCGCGCTGGGCACCGCGACCGCGAACTCCGAGGGGCTCTTCGCGTACCACCCGGAGACGTGGCTCGAGTACACGAACACCGCGCGCACGCCCGACGGCCGCGGCTCGGGATGGGCCGGCGTCCGGCTTCACGACGCGGCGCGCCTCGACGCGGCGTCGCTCGCCCGGATCGCGAGCGAGAAGGCGGCGGCCTCGCGCGAGACGCGGGATCTCGCTCCCGGCGACCACCCCGTGATCCTGGAGCCCACCGCCGTCGCCGTCCTGGCCGGCGCGCTCGTCTCCTCCATGAGCGCGCGCCGCGCGATGGAAGGGCGCTCCTACCTCGCCGCCCCCCGCGACGCCACGCGTCTCGGCGAACGGCTCCTCGCGGACAGCGTGACGATCGCGACGGATCCGCTCGACGCCGTGGCGCCGGGACGCCCGTGGAGCGCCGAGCAGCTTCCCGCGCGCCGCACGGTATGGTACGAGCGCGGCGTCGTCCGCACTCTCCAGTACGACCGCTACTGGGCGCAGAAGAACGGCGTGGAGCCGGTCCCCGCCTCCACCAACCTCGTGATGGCCGGCGAGGACCGCTCCTTGGAGGAGCTCCTCCGGTCCACGAAGCGTGCCGTGCTCGTGACGCGGCTCTGGTACATCCGCTCGCTCAACCCGCGCGACCTCTCCCTCACCGGCCTCACCCGGGACGGCACGTTCTGGGTCGAGGACGGCGAGATCGCGTACGCGGTGAACAACTTCCGCTGGAACGAGTCGCCCGTGCGCCTGCTCGCCGCCGTCGAAGCGATGTCGCGGCCCGAGCGCGTCGCCAACCAGGACTGGGTGGTGAGCCCGTCCCTGGTGCCGGCGGTGCGCGCCTCGTCGTTCCACTTCGCGAGCGTGAGCCAGGCGGTGTGAGAGGCACGCGGCTCGTGATCGCCTTCGCCGTCGTGGCTGCGGCGGCGTTCATCGTCCTGCGCGTCTACGGCGAGCGCGTCATGGCGAGCCGCGCGGCGGACACTCCGCTGTCCGCGGCGCGCGAGCTGGTGCAGTCCGACAACACCATCGTGGGACAGCTCGGCGGGATCCGCGAGGTAGCCGCGGTGGAGATGCGGCCGCTGTCGGCGGACGGGGACACCGTGGCGCTGGTGGCGGAAGTGGTGGGGAGGTCCGGCGGGGGCATGCTCCACGCGGAGGTAGTGCGGGACGGTGCGCGGTGGCGCGTGGTGCGCGCCAGCTTCCTCGCGCCGGACGGTTCCTGGCTTCCGCTGGAGGCGGGCCTGCCCGGGGTGGACCCCGCGCGCTAGCCGCGCCCCCGGGTGCCGCCGGCGCTCCGGTCGCCGAACGCGACTCCGGCAGCGAGCGCGATGCCCAGCGCCGCGCCGATCGCCAGGGAGCCCCAGTACAGAACGTCGGCCGCCAGCCCGATCGTTCCCACCGGCGCCGCCCGGTAGATCCACAGGTGAAGGGCGAGGGCGGCCGTGACCGCGCCGGCGAACGCCCCCGCCACGCGGGCTCCCCGACGGTCACGAACGCCCCGCCCGAGGACCACGTGCAGGACGCCCCCCGTGACGGCGGTCGCGAGCGTCCCCCGGACCAGCGCCGTCGTCGCGCCTCCCAGCTCGCCGCCCGCCGCGACGACTGCCGCGACACCGGCCAACGCTCCCGTCAGGGAGAGGAGACGACTCCTGTAAGCCATCGTACAATCCATCGGGATAGATAGTCACCGGCTCGATGGTATGGTATGATTTTTCATGGTCGGACGCGGAAGGGCACGCTGGCTCGCGCCACGCCTCCGCGGGTCCGGTGCGCGGCATCGCCCACCACGACGGTGATGCGATGAGGACCTGGCTTCACGTTGCGGAAGACGTAGGTCGTGTCACCCATGACGTGGACGATCTGCGGGTCGCCGAAGGGAATGGGATCTCCGACGGCCGGCAGATCGCGATCGAGAAAAACATGAACGTGGTCGCCGGAGCGCGGGTTTTCCTCCACCCTGCGCCACACGACCGTGACATCGCCGGAGGGCAGCACCATCCCTCGCTGCGGCGTGACGATCTCGATGCCGGACGAGGGTCGGCAAGCGGCTGGCAGGCAGGCGGTTAGGAGGAGGAACAGGAGGCTCGGAACACGCATTCGCGTGTTGGGTAACAGACAACGAAGCGTGGTACCCATCCTCGTGTGAACATTGATGGAAGGGGGGGGCTCATGACGGTTTCCCTGGATCGCCTCGTGGACTGCCGACCTCTCAAGAGTCTCGCCGGGGACGCGCAGCGTGCCTTGTCGGAAGTCGCCCGCGACGTGGAGTTCCGCAAGGACGAGCGGCTGATTCCGCTCGGCCAGCCGCCGCAGCGGCTTCTCATTCTCACCCATGGTCTCGCCAAGCTCGTCGGAGTGTCCGCCAACGGCCACGAGCGGATTCTCTACGTGCACCGTCCGGGGGACCTGATCGGGCCCACGGTGCTCCTCGACAATTTCCGCCACGACTACGAAGTCACCGCGATGTGCGACGGGAAGGCGCTGGCCGTCAGCCGCCGCGACCTGCTGTCGATCGGACGGCGTAATCCGACCGTCCTCATGGTCGTCGCGCAGGAGGTTTCGCGGCTCCTTCAGGCCATGACGGAGCGCGTCATGGCGGCGACGTCGGCGGAGGTGCCGGTGCGGTTGAGCCGGCTCCTGCTCGACTTCGCCCATCGCAACGGAGAGAAGAACGGCGAGCTGGTGCCACTGTCGCATCCGCTCACGCACGAGGTCATGGCGCA
>Ga0299913_10004942_pt1 | contig 11297 bp, 8 predicted proteins | sample RVTome_9_FD_201360 | JGI IMG/M metagenome (GOLD analysis project Ga0299913, IMG submission 201360) | Soil microbial communities from uranium-contaminated site in the Upper Colorado River Basin, Wyoming, United States - RVT155D38 (version 2) ... | reverse complement strand
AAGTGATCCCCCCGAGCGAATTCCGCCGAGGTCTTCATGCGTCATCCCGATTCGCCCCAGGTACAGAAGAATTTCCAGCGCATTGCGAAGGCGGCGGAATAGCCCTCCCAGACGTTTGCCGATGCCTGCGGCTGTTCGACGGCTGCTGCCGTCACCGAGTCGATGCCGGCGCCGCGACTCGGGCGATCGCCAATGACGCGCAAAGTCGCGGCCGTCTGGTTACTTCCTGGCGGGTACCTTCGCCGCCTCCACCAGCTTGAGATCGAACGTTCCGCCGCTTTCGACGAAGAATAGGCATTCCGAGGCCTTGTCGCAGGAGGTGGTATGGCGGTAGTTCCCGCCGGGCTGCATCATGTAAGAACCCGGACCGAGCCGCACCTCCGGCTTTCCTTCAGGCGCCTGGATGTACGTCCCCGATATGAACACGACTTTCATGGCATGTGTGTGCGTGTGAAGTGGAGCGACGAACCCAGCTGGAAGCTTGAAGAACGCACCGAACGGTCCGTTGGCATGGTCCCCCCACAGGTCCGCGACCTGGACTCCGGGAGCCCCCTTGGGATCGAGGTCCGTCCACTTCAGGTCGCCGGCCGGCATGAAGACCGGTCGGCCTGACGCTGGCTTCGGAGCTTTGTTGGCCTGAAATTCTCCGGATGGCTGCGTCAGAACAGGCGCCGTCAGCATGAGCGAGATCGAAAACGCCGCCGCGTTTTTTTTCCTCACCGGATTCCTCCTTTAGCAGGGCAGCGGTTTTGGGCGCGGCAGCCAGTTCCCGTGGCCCGCGCGTTTAACCGCTGCGCTCGACCAGTTCGGCAAAGCGTAGCTCGTTTCGGACCGGATCGAACGGCGGAACGTGGATCATGCCCATCGCGGGCTCACGCTCGACGACGCTCCGTTCGAAACACCGGAGGATTCTGTTCGAGAGAGGTGGGAGAATACCCCGTGGAGCAGAACCAGAGTCGGCGCGACAGCCAGTTCCCGGCGTCCGACGCGTTCGAACGCCAGCCATGTCCAGCGTAACCCCAGCCGAAATCGAACTGCTGTTTCGACGCGAAGCCGGGCGGCTCATCTCGGTGCTGACGCGCATCCTCGGCCCCCGAAACCTCGAACTGGCGGAGGATGTGATGCAGGACGCCTTCATCGCGGCGATGCGCGATTGGGGTCAACACGGCGTCCCGGATAACCCTTCGGCCTGGTTGTTCACGGCCGCGCGGAACCGCGCGATCGACGCGATCCGGCGGGAGCGGACGCGCCGGACGTTCGCCGCAGACCTGGCCATGTACCTGGACAGCGAGTGGACGCTGGCGCAAACCGTCGACGAGGCATTTGGCGGGAACTGGATCAAGGACGATCAACTTCGCATGATCTTCATGTGTTGTCATGCGAAGCTGGCTGTCGAGAACCGGGTGACGCTGATCCTCAAAACCCTGTGCGGCCTGTCCGTGCCGGCGATCGCCCGGGCACTGCTGACAACCGAGTCGACCATCAACAAGCGGCTCTACCGGACGCGGCAGGCATTACAGGACGCGCAATTTGAACTACCCTCGGAATCGGAAAGGCCGGCGGCGCTCGACACCGTTCACACCGCTCTCTACCTGCTGTTCAACGAGGGCTGCCTGTCGACCGGCGAGAAGCCGATCGTGCGCGAGCTGTGCCGGGATGCGATGCTGCTTACGCAGCTCCTCGTCGAGGAGTCGTCGCTGGCCAACAGCCAGACCGTCGCGCTGCTGGCCCTGATGTGCTTCACGGCAGCACGTCTCGATGCACGCATCGACGAGGACGGCCGGCTGGTGCCGCTCGATTGTCAGGACCGGTCACGTTGGGATCGCAGCCTCATTCGACAAGGCTACGCGTATCTCAGGCGCTCGTCGGCCATGGAGTCGATTGCCGCCACGCCATTTCATCTGGAGGCGGCTATCGCTGCCAGACACTGCGAGGCCGCGGCGTTCGCCGAGACCGACTGGCGCTCGATCTGCAGTCTGTACGACCGGCTCCTCGAGATCGATCCCTCGCCGATGGTCGAATTGAACCGGGCAGTCGCCGTTTCATTCCGCGATGGGCCGCACGCGGCCATTCCCATCGTCGAGAGCATCCGCACGGCGGGTCGGCTTCCGCACAGCCATGCGGTTGTGGCAGTGCTCGCCAACCTCTATACGCGGGCCGGCGCCGACGAGCCGGCCCGCCGCTTCCTGAGTGAGGCTCTCGCACGAGCCCGGACACCGCACGAGCGCGAGTTGATCGCGCTGCAGATCGGGCGGCACGGTACTAGCCCATCTGCATGATGGGGAGCACCTGCACGCTGCCGTCGGGGTTGTTGCGGAGAAACGGCGACCCCTTCGCGAGATCGGCCGCTTCCTCGAGTGACGAGGCGCTGATGACCGTATAGCCGCCGATCAGTTCCTTCACTTCGGCCATTGCCATGTCGGTCTGAATCCCGCGACCATTGGTCCGCAGGACCACCCCGCCGGGAGCGAGCGGCGCACCGGGATTCCGCAGGTTGCCGGTCGACTCGAGCTGCTTGAACCATTGCCCCCAGGCCTGCATGGCCGCCTCGATCTCGGCCGCCGGCCGTTCCCGCCACGAGAGGTTGCCGCCCTGATAGATCACCAGAAAATCCGCCATCGCTCACGCCTCCTTGCCAGGACCGCCGTCAATTCGGCGGTTATATCTCAATGACGCACGGGGCGAAGCGATTGGGACGGGGCGGAGCCCGAGAAACAGTCGCGACGGGGCTCTGCTCGTCAGCCGTAACCGATGGATCTTCCGGGCCAAGGCGCGCCGGGTTTGGCTGAGCTTCCCGGTGCACCACGGGGAACCGCCGCCGCGCGGCGGTGTCGAACAGCGCGATGGGGTAGAGCCATGATCCACACGATCGCGCAAGAGATCCGCCAGGGCGTTCGCCGGCTGGGCACAGATCGCGCGTTCACCCTCGCGGCCGTCTTGCTCCTGGGACTTGGGATTGGCGTGAACAACATGATGTTCACGGTGATCTATGGGCACGCCCTCCGGAAGCTCCCGATCTACGATCCGGACCGGGTGCTCTACGTCGCGACGATCGACGACCGCGGTTCGGATCGCGCGTTGTCTTACCCGGACCTCGTGGATCTGCGCAGCGCCAACGGCTTCACCGGCTTCGCCGCGTACTCGGGAGGGCCGGTGACGCTCGCCGATAACCAGGGCGCACCCGAGCGCGTGGACGCAGCCTACGTCACGTCGAATGGCTTCGACCTGATCGGTCGGGCGCCGGCGGCCGGACGGATGTTCACTGCGCAGGAGGACACGCCAGGCGCGCCACGCGCCGTGCTGCTTGGAAGCAGCCTAGCCGCCACGCGCTACGGCGGCGGCGAGGCTGGCCTGGGACGATCGATCCTCGTCAACGGCACGCCGGCCAGACGCCGGCGCCGGGCACGCCGCCGCCGGCCGTCCGCGTCATCTCCGTCGACCGGCATTACTTTTCCGCCCTGGGGCTGCCGCTCGAGCGAGGTGAAGGGTTTGCAGAGAACGTTGCCGGCTCAGACAGCCGTCCCGCGATCGTCAGCCGCCGCTTCGCGGCCACGTTCTTCCGCGATCGCGAGGTCCTCGGGGAGCGCATCAGGATGACCACCTCGACTGCACCTGCCGCCGACCCGCAGTGGTTCACCATCGTCGCAGTCGCTCCAGACATTCGGTACCGCCCGAGACCGGAGCCGGAGCCGATTGTCTACCTTCCGCTCGAAATCGACCCGCCGGCAATGTGTCCGTCCTGGTACGGACCAACTTCCAAATCGGAGCGGCCGCGGCACTGCGCAGGGCGGCCGTCGCCGCCGATCCACAGCTGCCGCTGCAGCGGATCATCACGATGGCCGACGTGGCACACGAGGCGGAGTGGGACGGACAGCTGTCGGCGCGGTTTCTGACGACGCTCACGCTGATCGGCGTCGGCCCTTTCATTGCCGGGCTATACGCCGTGACCGCGCATGCGGTGAGTCAGCGAAGGCGCGAGTTCGCCATCCGGATCGCGCTCGGCGCGCGGGCGGCGCACATAGGCCGCGCGGTCGTCGTGCGCGCCAGCTGGCAGGCCGCGCCGGGCCTGCTGGCCGGCATCATCTTCACGATGATCTGGGACGCCGTCCTCTTCAGCGGCCGCGTGAATCTCCGCGTCGCCCAGCCGGGTGTCCTCGTACCCGTGGCCGTGATCCTGACGATTGTCGTGCTCATTGCATGCGCGGTTCCCGCGGTGCGCGCCGCGCGCCTGGATCCCTCTTCAGTGCTGAGAGGCGAGTGATCCGCCGTGGAAGATCGGGTGAGGTCGGCGGACGCGAGGGCGGTTGCACCTTCGTAATCAATCCGACAAGAATGTCGCGACGTATCGATGTGACGTTTCGATCGCGTCTAGTTGTGCCCCACGGAGGTGGCAGCGTAGTTGCGGTCGCCGCGGGATGCGGAAGGCCTTGCTCATTCTCGTCGGCATCTGCGGCTTCGCGGTTGTCGCCATCTTCGCCGGGCCAGCAACCTCCGGCGGGCTCCTGCTGCTGCGTCCCGCCACCGGCTCCATTCAGGCGCTCCCGCTCTCAGACGATTACCCGCCGCGCCATAAGGGCGGGATTGATCTCGCCACCGGGCTCTACACCCGGGAGAACGAAGACCTCTTCGTGCCCGGCTCGCCGGCTCTCATTCTTCGTCGAACGCACTTATCGAAGGATCGAATCTCACGGGCGTTCGGCATCGGGGCCACGCATCCGGGCGAGGAGTATCTGATCGGCGACGGCCAGCAGTTCCAGTGGGCGTCGCTCATCCTGGCCACAGGCGTCAGGATCGAATTCAAGCGAACGTCGCCGGGCACATCGCTCCTCAATGCGATGTACGTGCATCACGGCACACCAACGGAGTGGCAGGGGGCAGAACTCGGGTGGATGGGTGTGAGCTGGGCGATCCGCAGGCGGGACGGCAGCCTGTCGATCTACCGCGCCTGCGGCAAGGGCTCCGTCTGCTCAATCGTCAAACACCGAGATGCGGCCGGGCAATGGATCCACTACGACCGCGACACTCGCGGAACGCTTCTCAAGATGCACGACGGCCAGGGGCGATCGATCACCTTCGAGCATGACGAACAGGATCGTGTCACACGCGCTGTGACCAGCACGCAACCGGAAGTCCGCTACGCGTACGACGCGCGTGGCCGCCTCACGAGCGCGACGTCGAACAACAGCGTCGTGAGAAAGTACACCTACACGGATCTGAACGAGCTCGCGGCGATCGAGGAGCCCGGCACATCGATCGAGAACGTCTACGAAGACGGTCGGTGTGTGCGGCAGGTGAACCGCTACCCGGACGGCGAGCCGGTCATCTTCACGTTCACGTACCACGTGGAGAACGACCGCGTCGTGCGCACCGATACCACGCGTTCGGACGGCACTTGGACACAGTTCACCTGGAATGCGAACCGCTACTCGACCAGCGAAACGCGTGGATGGCCGGGCGCTGAACCTGCGGTCTTCACCTACGATCGCGATCCCGCGACGCAGCGCATCACGGCACTCACGCTGACCTGCCCGGATCGGCAGGGCCGGCCCCTGCGCCACACCAGCAACGTCCGCCCCGGAACGGAAGAGCGGATCAAGCAGAACCTGCTCCAGACCCACTGCCACTGGAACAACTGGCGGCCGCGATAGCGACACGGTCCGTGCCGGCATCACCCACGCCACCCTGGTCTTCGATATGGAGCCGGACGACACGCGGTGACACTAGGTGAACGGGTCGCTATCACCGAAGAAATCGCGGGCCTGCCGGTACTGGAATCCGAATCGCCGGGCGAAACCCTTGTCCTGCATTCCGTCACCAACATAGATGCATGCAGCCGGATCGAGCTGGTGACGGTGAATCAGCACTACGCCCAGGCCGGGCAACGGCTTGCGGCACCAGCAGTGCGGCGCACCGCCGGCATGCGGGCAGTACTCGACCTCTATCGCGAGTCCCAACAGTTCGTTCATTCGCGCGAACACCGCTTCTGCATCGGCTGCGGTTCGCTTCTTCCCGGCGATCTCCGGCTGCCACGAGAGCGCGAGCAGGCGAAACCCCTGCTCCGCGTACCGGCGCAGCGTCGTTGCGCGGTCGGGATCGACGACGATGTCGTCGACGTCCGTCGGGACGCGCTCATCCGATCGACTGCGCACCAGGATGCCGTCACACCAGATGATGATGGCGCGGTTGACGTTGGCCGGATCCACTCTTCGTTCGAACGGCACGACGTCGACTCGCACGAAACCTTCGGCCACGTCCGGCGGTTCGAGCTCCCGCTGGTAGCGAAACTGCGTCGTCGGCGGAAAGGCGGCGACATCACGCTTGCGGTGCGCCGCGAGCTCACCGGCGTCGAGCAGCTTCCCATACCGCTCGACGATCCGCGACGCCGCGTTGATCTGCGCGTCAGCGATCGACGTCGACAGCCAGATGCAGCGGACGGCAGCGCCGCGCTCCGCCGCAGCCTGAATTACCGCCGCGCGCGACGCTCGCGAAACGTAAGTGTTGTCGAGCACGATGCGCGAGGCGCCGGCGGCGATTGCGCGATCGAGCACGGCGACGAGGTCGCGCAGAGTACCGCCTGCTTCGTCCCGGTTCAGCCGCAGGTATCCGCGGTCGGCGAACTCTTTCGCAATCGTCGACTTGCCCGCGCCGGGGAGGCCCATCACCATCACGATCTCGGCGTCGTATCGCGCGGGGGGCGTGACTCTCGGTGCCGCGTCCGCCCGAACCAGGCGTGCGGCTGGGCAGAGTTCGTCGAGGCGCGCCATCTCCTCGCCGGTCAGCTCCAGCGTTCGGAACCGCGCGCTGGACCGGGCCGTCTCGACACGTGTCGCTCCTGGGAGCGGCACGATGACGTCGACGAGGCTGGCCAGCCACGCCAACGCCACCTCGAAGGGCGTCGCAACATGACGAGCGGCGAGTGCAGCCAGTACAGGGTTCGCCGCGATGCGTGAGAGTGATTTCCTGCCGCCAAGTGGACGGTGCGCGAGGAGCTGCAGGCGATTGCTGGCGCAATGCTGAACCACTCCGCTCAGCAAGTGCTGATCGCGCCAGATGCTCAATTCGACCTGGACCGAGTCGATCTCGACGATCCGTCTCGCTTCTTCGATCTGGCCCACGGTGACGTTGCAGAGGCCGATCTGATCGACGATACCTTGCCGTTTCAGTGCCGCAAGGGCGCGGACACTCGTCGAGAGGGGGACAGCAGGGTCTGGGAGGTGAAGCTGATACAGGTCGATGCGGTCAACCCCGAGGGCGCGGCAGCTCGCTTCGCAGGCGGCGGCCAGGTGTTTTGCACGGCCGTCCGGGGCCCATTGCCCACCGGGCCGGGTCATGCCCCCCTTGGTTGCGACGACGATTCTCGACCGATCACCTTCCCGCGCGGCCAGGGCGCGGGCAATCAGCCGTTCGTTGTGACCACGCTCATCGTCGTCCCGGCAGTAGGCGTCGGCGGTGTCGAGGAGCGTGATCCCGGCGTCGAATGCTGCATGCAGCACGTCGATCGCGGCCGCCTCGTCGCGATCGCGCTCGGTCGAGAGGCGCATGCACCCGAGAGCGAGAGGGCGGTCAGCGATCGGTTTCACCTGACCTGAGGGTCTCATGTTTCCGGGAGGGATGATCGCGCTCCAGATCATCACGGCGCGGTCGGGCTCGGCCCAGGGCAACGGTCGCAGCAGCACGGCGTCGACGACGCTGAAGATCACCGTGTTCGCGCCGACCCCGAGAGCGAGCGTGATCACGGCGATGACTGCAAATGCCGGATTGCGGCGCAGAGTCCGGGCGGCAAACTTGAGGTCGGCGCGAAAACCGTCGAGGAGTCTGGGCATGACCACTTAGACGGAGCCGGGCGGTCGACAGCTGGAGGCGGCGGTCCTCGAGGGTGTGTCCGTGGTGCTACATAACGGGGTGACCGCAGCCGGTGAGATACTGTCCATCCGACGCTTCAGAGACTTGAGGAGATGGAGGATGGACATGCTGCGGAAGGGCTTCTGGGCCGCCGCGCTCCTGCTCGTGTCGCTCGCCGCGCTGCCTGCTCGCCAGCAGGGCGGAGTGGAACCGGCGATGTTCGATGGGCTTCGATGGCGGCCGATCGGGCCGATGCGTGCCAGCCGGACGTGCACGGTCGCCGGCCACCGGAGCCACCCCTACACCTTCTACATGGGTGTGTGCAACGGTGGGGTCTGGAAGACCACCGACGCCGGCACGACGTGGACGCCCATCTTCGACGAGCAGCCGACCCAATCGATTGGCTCGATCGCAATCGCACCGTCCGATCCGCGGATCATCTACGTCGGCAGCGGCGAAGGACTGCACCGCCCGGACCTGTCGGTCGGCGACGGCGTCTACAAATCCACGGACGCTGGACGGACCTGGACGCATCTCGGGCTTCGCGAGGCGCAGCAGATCCCCGAGATCGCGGTCGATCCGCGCAATCCCGACCGTCTGTTGGTCGCGGTCCTCGGTCATCCGTACGGACCGAATCCCGAGCGCGGGATCTACCGCTCGGCGGACGGGGGTCGGACGTTCACCCAGGTTCTGACCCGCGGCGAGAACATCGGTGCCCGCGATGTGGACATCGACCCGTCCAGCGCGGACATCGTCTACGCGACCTTCTGGGAGGATCGCCAGGGCCCCTGGGAAAACGCTGCCTGGAGCGGCACCGGCGGCGGCATCTTCAAGTCCACCGACGCCGGGACCACCTGGCGGCCGCTCACCAACGGCCTGCCGCAGGGGCTGCTTCATGCCGAGATCACCATCGCGCCGAGTCGGCCGCAGCGACTCTACGCCATCGTGGCAACTGCCGGCGGTGGCGGTCGCGGCGGCGGCGCCGGCGGCGGTGTGTTCTACCGGTCGGATGACGGCGGCGAGAGCTGGACCAGGCCGACGACAGACAACCGCGCGGGCAACCAGCGCCTCTCAGAATCCAACGTCGTCGTCCACCCCCGCAATCCGGACGACGTGATCGTCACCGACATCGTGAGCTTCAGATCGACCGACGGTGGAGCAACGTGGGTGCCGTTCAAGGGAGCGCCCGGCGGCGAGGATTATCAGAATGGATGGATCAATCCGGACGATCCGCGGATCATGATCCTCATCGCCGATCAGGGCGCGGTCGTGACGCTCAACGACGGGGAGACCTGGAGCTCCTGGTACAACCAGCCGACGGCGCAGATGTATCACATCGCCGCAGACACGAGCTTTCCGTATCGCGTGTGCAGCGGTCAGCAGGAGAGTGGATCGGCCTGCGTCGCCTCGCGCGGCAATTATGGCGCCGTCTCCATTCGTGATTGGCTGCCGGTGGGCGTCGACGAGTACGGCTACGTGGCTCCCGATCCGCGGAATCCCCAGATCGTGTTCGGCGGCCGCAACGTGACTCGATTCGACTATCGGTCTGGCCAGACCGCTACCGTCGGCCCCCGCCCGGGTCGCGCCGACGCCCCGGCGCCGTTCCGCCAGGTGCGTACACACCCGGTGGTTTTCTCGGAGGCCGACCGACGAACGCTGCTGTTCGGCAACAACTTTCTCTGGAAGACCACCGACGGGGGCATCACCTGGCGGCGGATCAGCGGCGATCTCACCCGCCGCACGCACGCCGCGCCGCCCAGCATCGGCACCTACACCCCACAGGCGCAGCCGCAGCTGGACAGCAACGGCGCGCGGGTCATCTACACCATCGGACCGTCGCCGCTCGACGTGAACCGCATCTGGATCGGCACCGACGACGGCAAGATCCAGACGACGCCCGATGGAGGGCTCCAGTGGGCGGACGTCACGCCGCCGGGCGTGCAGTCCTACTGGAAGGTGTTCATGATCGACGCCGGCCGCTTCGACACGCGTACCGCCTACGCCGCGGTCAACACGCTGCGCGTGAGCGACATGCGTCCGCACATCTATCGAACGCACGATGCCGGCCGGACCTGGAAGGAGATCGTCGCCGGCATGGAGGACGCCGGTCCCGTCAATGCCGTGCGGGAGGATCCGAAAAAGCGAGGGCTGCTCTACGCGAGCACGGAGAAAGGCGTTTACGTGTCGTTCGACGATGGGGGCCACTGGCAGTCGCTCCGTCTGAACCTGCCAGCCAGTTCGATCAGAGATCTGATCGTCAAGGACGACGACCTGGCGGTCGCGACGCACGGGCGCGGGTTCTGGATCCTGGACGGCATCACGCGTCTGCGTCAGATGGGACCGTCGACATCCGGCGAGGATGTCGTGCTGTTCAAGCCCGCTGACGCGTGGCGCGTCCGCTGGAACCTGAGCACCGACATGCCGTGGCCGAAGGACGAGCCGACGCTGCCGAATCCTCCCGAAGGCACCGCGATCGACTACTACTTGACGTCAGCTTCGAGCGGACCGGTGACGCTGGAAGTGCTCACCGCGACCGGCCGGCTCGTTCGGCGTTATTCGAGCGCCGATACACCGGCGCCGAGTCCAGACCTGTCGGCCGCGCCCGTTCCGCTCTACTGGTACCGACCGCCACAGCGGCTGGCGGCGACCGCCGGCATGCATCGGTTTCACTGGGATCTGCGGTATCAGCCGCTCGCGGAAGGCGGCGGCGGACGCGGCGGCCTGGCCATTCAGGCCGTCCCGTTCAACAGCACACCAGCGCCGACAACGCCGCTCGTGCCTCCGGGCACATACACGGTGAAGTTGACCGTCGGCAGCCGCGGCTACACGCAACCGCTGACCGTCAGGCAGGATCCGCGGGTTCCGACGCCCGCCGTGAATCTGAATCAGCTGTACACGCTGATGCGCGGCAGCTACTTCGACGCGGCCGACGCCCGTGCCGCGCTGGATTCGGCGCGCCAACTCCGCGAAGAGGCAGCCAGACGCCGTACTGCGTCGCCCGACGCGGTCACGCGTGCGCTCGACGCATTCGACGACCGTCTCGAGGAGCTGGTGGGTGCGCCGGCACCTGGTGCCGGCCGCGGCCGCGGCGCCGGACCTGCGCGGTCTCCGGATTCGCTCGGCGCCGTCGTCGCTGCGCTAGGCGCGCTGGCTCGGGAGCTGGGTGCCGCCGACGTTCAGCCGACGGCGGAACAGGTGAAAAGCGTCGCGGCCGCACGGGCGGCTGCCCGACGCGCGATGCTCCGGTGGCAGTCGCTGAACACGACCGAACTGACCGCGCTCAATGCGGCGCTCACGAAGGCCGGGCTCGAGCCGATCAAGTCACAATGAACGCTCACAGGAGCAACCCCATGCGCCGTGTCATCCCCGTCCTTGTTGCCATTCTCGCTCTGCCGGCCCCGGCCTTCGCCACCTGGTCGGTGATCGCCGTCGACCGAACGACCGGCCGCGTGGTC